>ERZ826764.59-NODE-59-length-158160-cov-43.326618_pt1 | contig 158160 bp, 138 predicted proteins | sample MGYA00519870_ERZ826764 | MGnify/ENA primary metagenome ERZ826764 (study PRJEB31778, sample SAMEA3449239) | human gut metagenome | biome: human gut; feature: human-associated habitat; material: faeces | place: United Kingdom | collected 2010/2012 ... | reverse complement strand
GCTGCAGAAACGCGGGGTCCGTTCAGGCTGTTGCGTTGAGATTGAAAATCAACCCGCGTGTCACAGCGTGTCACAGCGGAGCTGATTCAGTTGAGATTGCCTGAACATTCCGCCCCTCTTTACGCCCTCGGGTATACTCAAAAGCTACTGATTCGATTTGATGCCCAGCAACAGCAGAGGGGATAGTATATGTGCGGTTTTGTCGGTTTTGTCGGTGGGACGGATAACCAATCCGAGGTGCTCACCAAGATGATGGACCGCATCGTCCATCGCGGTCCCGACATGGGCGGTCAGTTTATCGACGGCCGCGTTGCCCTCGGCTTCCGCCGCCTGTCGATCCTCGACCTGACCGAGGCTGGCGCCCAACCCATGGCCAACGAGGACGGTAGCGTCGTCATTGTCTTCAACGGCGAGATCTACAACTTCCAAGAACTCCGTTCCGAGCTCGAGGCCAAGGGCTACAAGTTCCACTGCGGCGCCGACACCGAGAGCCTCCTGCACGGCTACGAGGAGTGGGGCGAGGCCGTTCTCGATCGCCTGCGCGGTATGTACGCCTTCGTCATCTGGGACAAAAAGAAGAACAAGCTTTTTGGCGCCCGCGACATCTTTGGCATCAAGCCGCTCTACTACTATCCCATGGCCGATGCGGGCGACGGCGCTCCGGGCGTGCTCTTTGGTTCCGAGATCAAGAGCTTCCTGGACTACCCGCACTTCCACAAGGCGGTCAACAAAAAGGCTCTGCGTCCGTACATGACGCTGCAGTATTCGGCAACCGAGGAGACCTTCTTCGAGGGTGTCTACAAGCTGCCGCCGGCGCACTACTTTACCGTCGATATCCCGACCGGCAAGATGAACATCGAGCGTTACTGGGATTGCGATTACTCTGCCGTCGAGAAGCCGTTCGAAGAGTATGTCGATGAGCTGGACGAGGTCGTGCACGAGAGCGTCGAGGCCCATCGCATCGCCGACGTCAAGGTCGCGTCGTTCCTCTCCGGTGGCGTCGACTCCAGCTACATCGCCGCTTGCCTCATGCCCGACAAGACCTTCTCGGTGGGCTTTGACTACAAGAACTTCAACGAGACCAACTACGCCAAGGAGCTTTCCGATAAGCTCGGCGTCGAAAACGTTCGCAAGATGATTACCGCCGACGAGTTCTTCGGTGCGCTCGAGGACATCCAGTATCACATGGACGAGCCGCAGTCCAACCTGTCTTCCGTGCCGCTGTGGTTCTTGGCCGAGATGGCCCGCAAGGACGTCACCGTGGTGCTTTCGGGCGAAGGCGCCGACGAACTCTTTGGCGGCTACGCCTACTACGAGGATACGGTCCCGGTGCGCAAGTACAAAAAGATGGTGCCGCTGCCCGTCCGTCGCGCGCTCGGTAACCTGGCGCTGCATATGCCGTACTTCAAGGGACATAACTTCCTGGTCAAGGGTGCCGAGATCCCCGAGAAGTCGTTCCTGGGACAGGCTCTGGTATGGCCGGAGCGCGAGGTCGACGGCGTGCTCAAGCCCGAGTACAACACCGGCGACGGCGCCTTTGAGCTCGCTGCACCCATCTACGCACGCGTGAAGGGTCAGCCCGAACTGGTCAAGAAGCAGTACCTGGACATGAACATGTGGCTCCCGGGCGACATTCTGCTCAAGGCCGACAAGATGTGCATGGCACACTCACTGGAGCTGCGCGTGCCCTTCCTGGACCGCAAAGTCATGGAGTTCGCCGAGCACATTCCCGACCGCTACCGCATCAACGAGAACGGCAACAAACAGGTACTCCGCCACGCTGCCAACAAGTCGCTGCCCGATGAGTGGGCCACCCGTCCCAAGGTGGGCTTCCCGGTGCCGATTGTCTACTGGCTGCGCGAGCAAAAGTGGTACGACTATGTCAAGGAGTACTTCACCGCGCCGTGGGCAAGCGAGTTCTTCAATACCGACGAACTCATGCACCTGCTCGATCTGCACTTTGCGGGCAAGGGCGATTTCCAGCGCAAGATCTATACGCCGCTCGTGTTCTTGGTGTGGTACAAGCGCTTCTTTATCGACGAGGACCAGCCCGCTGTTCGGGCTGCCTAGCCTCGGCTGACGAACGCCTGCGCGTAACGGCTCCTCCGGGAGCCGTTTTTGCGTGGGTGCGTTTCAGTTACTATAAAACCGTCCCTGCCAAATGGCTGAGAAAGGTGAAAGATGCACCATTCGGATTCCGCGACCGTGACCACGGTCGATACGCTTGCCAAGCTTCTCGATGTGTGCGGCGAGCTGCGCGCATCAGAGCAGGTTGACGAGCGTGCCGTGACCGGCTGCTCGTTTGATTCGCGCGCGGTCTCGGCAGGTGACGTGTTCTTCTGCAAAGGTGCTGCCTTTAAGCCCGCGTTTTTGAGCATGGCGCTCGATGCGGGCGCCGTCGCATTTGTGTGCGAGGAGTCACTGGTCGAGTCTCTGGAGCCGCTGGTGCAGGAGAGCGGTGCTGCGATGCTGGTTGTTGATAGCGTTCGCACGGCCATGGCCCTGTTGCCGCCGGAGGTCTACGACCGTCCCGACCACGACGTCAAGATCGTGGGTATCACCGGTACCAAGGGAAAGACCACGGCCGCTTTTATGCTCCAGTCGATTATCAAAGCGGCGGGCGAGTCCTGCGGCATGATCGGCTCGGTGAGTACCGACGATGGCATCGAGTGCTACGAGAGCACCAATACTACGCCCGAGGCCCCCGAGGTCTGGCGCCATATCGCCAACTGCCGCACGTCCGGTCGCCAGTCCATGGTCATGGAGGTTTCGAGCCAGGCGCTCAAGTACCAACGCGTCGAGAATCTGCCGTTTGACGTGGCGTGCTTCCTCAACATCGGCCGCGACCACATCTCGCCGATCGAACACCCCACGTTTGAGGATTATTTTGAGAGCAAACTCAGGATCTTTGACCAGGCAAAGACCGCCGTGGTGAATCTAGGCACCGAAGAGGTTGACCGTGTGCTAGAGGCAGCGTCGACGGCCGATCGCTTGGTGACCGTTGGGGTCGAGCATCCCGAGGCGAGCCTGTGGGCAAGCGACGTACGCATGGTCGGCTTTAGCATCGAGTTCAACTTGCATGGCCTGTGTGCCGACGAGTCCGAGACGGGGGAGAAGGTCCTGCTGGGCATCGCGGGCGACTTTAACGTGGAAAACGCGCTGGTCGCTATCGCCGCTGCGCGCGAGATCGGCATCGGTATCGAGGCTATCAAGAAGGGCCTCTCCAAACTGCGTGTGCCGGGCCGTATGGAGGTCGTGGAGTCGAAGGACGGCCGCGTGATCTGCGTCGTCGACTATGCGCACAACCAGCTTTCGTTCCGTTCGCTTTTCTCGTCGGTGAAGCGCGCGTTTCCCGCTAGCCCCGTCATTGCGCTGTTTGGCGCTGCCGGCGGCAAGGCGCAGGAGCGCCGCGAGCAGCTTCCGCGCGAGGCCGCACCGTATTCCGACCTGATGATCTTTGCCAACGAGGATCCAGCTCACGAGGACCCGATGAAGGTCTGTCGCGAGCTTGCCGAGCATGTTCCCGACGATACGCCGAACAAGATCATCCTCGACCGCGAAGCCGCTGTGCATGCGGCGTTCAAGGCGGCGCGCGAGGAGTACGTCAACCCCGATGCTCCCACCATTGTCTTGCTGCTGGCAAAGGGTGACGAAGAGCTCATGCACGTGGGCGACGAGTTCGTGCCCATCGAGAGCGACCTTTCGTTGGCCAATCGCCTGATCGATGTTACCCAGTTTGACTAATGAACCATGATGGCGGCGGCGCCCTGAGTGCGCTGTCGCCATAAGCGTGTTCCCTCAATCAAAACATGCCGTCCAAGTCCAAACCCTTCTACGTAAACGGAGTAACCATGTCCCACAACACCCTGCCGACCGTTGCCGAGCTTTCGGGCGAGATGCGCGAGCGCTTGGCCACGGTCAAGTACGTCTTTACCGACCTGGATGCCACGATGCTTGCACCCGGCTCGTGCGTGCTACGCGACAACGACGGCAACCCCTCGACCAAACTCGTCGAGGCCGTCGTGGCGCTCGCTCGCGCTGGTATTCAGGTGGTTCCCACCTCGGGCCGCAACCGTACCATGATCCACGAGGACGCGCGCGTGCTCGGCCTCAACTCCTACATCGGCGAGATGGGCGGCCTGGTCATGTACGACCTCAAAGCCAACGATTGGGAGTATCTGACCGGCGACATGCCCTACGACCCCTCTTGCGGCCTCACGCCGCACCAGGTGATCGAGCAGACCGGCGTGTGCGAGAAGATCCTCGCCCGCTGGCCGCACAAGATCGAGTATCACAACGACATGTCGACCGGCTACAAGTACCGTGAGGTCACCGTCGGCATGCGCGGCGATGTGCCCGACGATGAGGTTCAGGCCATCCTGGACGAGGCCGGCTGCGGTCTGATCTGGGCTTGCAACGGCCATCTGACGCATCTGTCCAAGCCGACGACGCTCGAGCTCGATCGCGTCGAGGACGGTCGCGCATTCAATATCAACCCCGCGGGCCTCAACAAAGGCGTCGCCATTGCGCGCTTCTGCGAGCACCTGGGGATCGAGCGCGAGGAGACGCTCGCGCTCGGCGATTCCGAGTCCGACTTCTACATGGCCGATCACGTGGGCACGTTCTGCCTGGTCGAGAATGGCCTGACGAGCGCCGGCGCGCCCGAGTTCCTGGCTGCCTGCGAGAACGCTTTCGTTACGCGCGGCAAAATTGTCGACGGTTGGGCGGCGACGGCAGAGCTGCTGGTCGCGGCGCGTTCGTAGCGCGGCGTCGCTGCACTTGGACATGTCTTTTCGAGAGAGACTGGTGAGGTAATGTCCGATATCGAGAATCCGGCAGGCGACACGCGCCCGATTGGCGTGTTCGATTCTGGTTTGGGCGGTCTGACGGTTGCGCGCGCGATTGCGACGGCGCTGCCGCACGAGTCCGTCTACTACTTTGGCGACACCAAGCGCTGCCCCTACGGCACGCGCACCGAGGATGAAGTGCGCTCGTTTGCGCTGCAGGCGGGTCGTTGGCTTTCGAAGCACGACGTCAAGATTATGGTCATCGCCTGCAACACGGCGACCGCTGCGGCCTTGCGTTTGGCCCAGCAGGTGCTCGACGTTCCCGTGATCGGCGTGATCGCGCCGGGTGCCCGTGCAGCAATCAACAGCACGCGTACGCGTCGCGTGGGCGTGCTCGCTACCAACCTCACTATTCGCTCGGGCGCCTACACGCGCGCCATTCAGGATCTAGATGCCGGCGTCGATGTATACGGCTGTCCTGCCTCGAGCTTTGTCGAGGTTGTCGAACACGAGCTCGCCTCGGGTGCACATCTGCAGGAACAGTGGCTTGAGAACGAGGACATCTTCGATACGCCTGCCGTGCGTGCGCTGGTGGGTGCCACGGTTGAGCCGCTGCGCGACCACGGTATCGATACCGTGGTGCTCGGCTGTACGCATTTCCCGCTGTTGGTGGGACCTATCCGGCATGCGCTGGGGCCTGGGGTGCGCGTCGTGAGTTCCGCCGAGGAGACCACACGCGAGCTGACCGATATCCTCACGCGCCGCGAGCAGCTGGCGGGCGACGCCGCCGAGCCGCAGCATCGTTTTGCCACGACGGCCGATAACATTGCCGAGTTTGCGGTGGCGGGCAGCTTTATCTTTGGTCAGCCGCTCAAGAGCATCGAACATATCGATATCGATGAGCTGAAATAGATGTAAGGCAGCCGCCAAAGCCTTCGCCACATCTTTTGCCGAAAGGAAATTTCTATGGAGTACATGCAGGTCAACCGCGCCAACGGTCGCGCCGCCAACGAGTTGCGCCCCGTTAAGCTCACCCGTGGCGTCATGAAGCACGCCCACGGCTCGTGTTTGGCCGAGTTCGGTGACACGCGCGTGCTGTGCGCCGCCACTATCGAGGAGGGCGTGCCGGGCTGGCGAAAGGGAGCTAAGGTCGGCTGGGTGACCGCGGAATACGCCATGCTGCCGGCGTCGACCGGCAAGCGCTGCAAGCGCGAGCACGCCAACCGCAAGGGTCGCTCCATGGAGATCGAGCGCCTCATTGGCCGCAGCCTGCGTACCGTCGTCAACATGAAGGCGCTCGGCGAGTACACCGTCACCGTCGACTGCGATGTAATTCAGGCCGATGGCGGCACGCGTACAGCGAGCATCACCGGCGCCTGGGTGGCACTGCACGACGCCCTCGCCATGTGGGTCGAGGCGGGCAAGATCGAGCGCATCCCGCTTATCGGTCAGGTGGCTGCCATCTCCATGGGCGTTGTCGACGGCAATACGCTGCTTGACCTCGATTATTCCGAGGACAGCCATGCCGAGGTCGACATGAACCTCGTCGCCACCGACACCGGTGAGATGATCGAGCTCCAGGGCACCGGCGAGCAGGCGCCCTTCGACCGCAAACGCCTCAACGCCCTGCTCGACCTGGGCGACAAGGGTATCGCCGAGCTCATCGAGTTTCAGCGCCAAGCCATCGCCTAACCTGCCAAAAGGGACGGGTTTATTTTGGTAGGTTTTATCTGCTGAAATGCTGCGTTGAAAGGTCCGATCGCCTGAGAGGGGAGAGGTCAAGTGCCCAAACGCCCCTCACGCGGCTTGCTATAGAGACAAGGAGGCCAGTTATGGCACTTGAGAAGATCGACATCGACACCCTCGACCCGGCGGCGACCATCGTCGTGGCAACCGGAAACGCTCATAAACTCACCGAGATCGAGGCCATTTTGGGCAAGGTCATGCCCGAGGTGCGCTTTGTGGCGCTCGGCCAGCTGGGCGATTTTGAGGACCCCGAGGAAAACGGCACGACGTTTTTGGAGAACGCCATCATCAAGGCGCAGGCTGCGGTCGAGGAGACGGGTCTTATGGCCATTGCCGACGATTCGGGCTTGGTCGTCGACGCGCTGGACGGTGAGCCCGGTGTGTATAGCGCGCGCTACGCGGGCGTTCACGGCGACGACGCCGCCAACAATGCCAAGCTGCTCGTGAATCTGGATGGCGTGGCCGACGAGGATCGCACCGCGCGCTTTATGAGCGTCGTCGCGCTCATCGACACGGACGGTTTGGTCACCTATGGCGAGGGCGCCTGCGAGGGCGTTATCGCGCACGAGGGCCGCGGCGATCACGGCTTTGGCTACGACCCGCTGTTCCTGCCGGTCGACACGCCGGGCAAGACCATGGCCGAGCTGACGGCTGACGAGAAGAACGCCATCAGCCATCGTTTCCACGCGCTCGAGCATCTGTCCGCCAAGCTGACGGGCGAGGAGTAGACCGTGCGTGCGGTGGTGCAGCGCGTGCTCAACGCCGGCGTGACGGTCGACGGCGAGTGCGTGGGCCGCATTGGACGCGGCTACCTGGTGCTGCTGGGTGTGGGCCATGGCGATACGCGTGCCGAGGCCGACAAGCTGTGGGGCAAGCTCCGCGGGCTGCGTATCAACGAGGACGAGAACGGCAAGACCAACTTGGCGCTTGCCGATGTCGACGGCGAGGTGCTCGTGGTGTCGCAGTTCACGCTGTTCGCCGACTGCCGCCACGGTCGCCGCCCATCGTTTACGGATGCCGGCGCCCCCGGTGTCGCCAACGAGCTCTACGAGTACTTCCTGACGCTTGTGCACGAGGACGTTGAGCATGTGGCGCACGGTATCTTTGGCGCCGACATGAAGGTCGACCTGGTCAACGACGGCCCATTCACCATCGTCTTGGACACCGACAACCTTTAGGTTACGCGGTTTTACCAAACCGCGTAACAACTGGTCATGCGAGGTTGTCGTCTGGTACGTATTCGAGACCGGGCTTTTTAGCTACTTGCGTATGGCCACAACAGGGTGCTATAGTATTAGAGTTTTGTCTATCTTAGGGGTATTATCCCCTTTTTGAATTGCACCTTCTGGAGGCCCTGTTCATGGAAGAGATGGAAGTCAATCACGTCGACGACATCCACGAGAAGCTGACCGATATGGTGGGCGATCGCGTCAAGGTGAAGGCCAACATGGGCCGTACCCGCGTCGTCGAGCGCATGGGCACCATCAAGAGCGTCCACCCGGCCGTCTTCATTGTCGAGGTTGACGAGCGTCGCGGCCGCAAGTCGCGTCAGTCCTACCAGTACATCGATGTCCTCACCGGCCAGGTCGAGCTGTTCGACCCCGAGAGCGGCGAGCATATCTTTACCCCGCTCGGCAATCAGCTCGAGGAGCATTAACGGTGACCGATCGGTCCCTGACTCTTTCCGCGCCGGCAAAGATTAACCTCTACCTGGGGGTTCATACCGAGCGCGATGACCGCGGCTACCACAGGGTCGATTCCCTGATGGCGGCCGTCGGTCTTTCCGATACCGTGACGGTCGCGCCGTCGCAGGCGCTGACCGTCCAGACGGTTCCGGCATCAGATTTTCCCATGCAAAAGAATACGGCGTATCGGGCTGCGGTTGCTATGGCCGAGCATTATGGTCGCGAGGCAAACGTCTGCGTGACGATTGAGAAGCGCATTCCATTGTGCGCCGGCTTGGGCGGCCCCTCGACGGATGCGGCCGCGGTCATTGTCGCCTTGGCGGAGCTCTGGGGCATTGATCGCGCCGACCCAGCGCTCGACGATATTGCGCGGGGCATTGGTGCTGACGTCCCGTTCTTTTTGCACGCGAGTCCTGCGTTCTACGTAGGTGGGGGAGACGTGCTGGCAACTGAGTACCCCGCGCTGCCTGCGACGCCCGTCGTGCTGGTCAAGCCGCGCGAGGCAAGCGTTTCGACAATTGAAGCCTATCGACGTTTTGACGAGGCCCCGGTGCCTGCGGACAAGCCCGGCGCGATAGCTTCTGCCTTGCGTGCTGGTGATGCCGAGACGGCATATGCACTCATCCATAACAACCTCGGTGTCATTTCCGCACAGATGGAGTCGCAGATTCAAACGGTCCTCGACTGGCTGCGTAAACAGGACGGAACCGTTGCTGTAGATGTGTGCGGATCGGGTGCCTGCTCGTTTGCCATTTGCGACACCGCTGCCACGGCCGAAAGGCTTGCCGATGCTGCCCAGCAAAATGGCTGGTGGGCCTGCGCGACTGAGCTTATTCCCAACACGGTTCAAATCGACGCTTCAAAGAAATAATAATTTCTCTAGCACGCGGCGAAAATCTTTGTTACTATAGTCGAGCTAACGGGTTGTGGCTCAGTTTGGTAGAGCACTGCGTTCGGGACGCAGGGGTCGCTGGTTCAAATCCAGTCAACCCGACCAGAGCATGAGGAGGGACCGCTTCTTGCGGTCCCTTTTTTTAGCTAGTGTTGTGATACCGCGATACCCGCGGTATACTCATTCGAGCTTGTCTCGCTGTATTGTGGAGGTCTACATGTTTGGACTGAGGGCTCCTGAGCTCATCATTATTCTCGTCGTTGTCCTGATTATCTTCGGGCCCAAGAACCTGCCGAAGCTCGGCAAGTCCCTCGGCTCTACCGTCAAGAATATCCGTGAGGGTATGGAGGGCGACGATAAGGCCGAGACCAAGCAGGCCGAGGAGGTCGTGGTCGAGCAGTCCGAGGAGGACAAGGAGATCGCTGAGCTCGAGGCCAAGCTCGCTGCTGCCAAGAAGAAGCAGGCAGAGGACAGCGACGCGGACGCAGAGTAGTCCCATCCCTTTGGGGTGAGCACCTGACCGGCTTGCCCGCAGGCTAGCCGGTCTTTTTCGTTTTGTTGACAGTTGATTGTTTGATCAGAGTTGGGGAGATATCCGTATGGACGCAAGCCAGATCGTACTGACCGCTGAGGGCCGCCAGAAGCTCGTCGAGGAGCTCGCTTGGCGTGAGGGCGATTACGCCAAGGAGATCGTCGAGGACATCAAGGAAGCCCGCGCGTTCGGCGACCTTTCGGAGAACTCCGAGTACGACGCCGCTAAGGACAAGCAGGCCCAGAACGCCGCTCGTATTGCCGAGATCCAGGCCATCCTCGCCAACGCTCAGGTCGCTGCCACCACGGGCGACCTGACCGTCTCCATCGGTTCCACCGTTTCGCTGATTGATCCCAACGGCGAGGTCATGGAAGTCACGCTCGTCGGTACCACCGAGACCAACTCGCTCGAGCACAAGATTTCCAACGAGTCTCCGGTCGGTCACGCCATCATTGGTCACGGCGAGGGCGACTCCGTTGAGGTCGTTACGCCTTCCGGCAAGACTCGCGTCTACACCATCGCCAAGATCGCACGCTAGACCACGGTCCCGCGTAAAGGTATGTTTTCGCTCCCTGGGACCGAATCCTGGGGAGCGTTTTAGTTTGAGGAGCTAACTTATGGCAGAGAACCAGAACGCCGCCGATCAGGCATCGACGCTCAACGACGAGCGCGCCACCCGCCTGGCCAAGCGCGCCGCCCTGTTCGAGGCGGGCCAGAACCCCTATCCCGAGCACTCTGAGCTTGAGGACTACGTCGCCGATATCGAGGCTAAGTACGCCGAGCTTGCCGATGGCGAGGACACCGAGGACGTCGTGAAGATCGCCGGCCGCGTGGTCGCCAAGCGCGGTCAGGGCAAGATCATGTTCATCGTCGTGCGCGATGCGACTGCCGAGATTCAGCTGTTCTGCCGCATCAACGACATGGACGAGGCTGCCTGGAGTACGCTCAAGGCCCTCGACCTGGGCGACATCCTGGGCGTGACCGGCGTGGTCGTGCGCACCCAGCGTGGCCAGCTTTCCGTTGCCCCTAAGAGCGCGACCCTGCTTGCCAAGGCCGTTCGTCCGCTGCCCGAGAAGTTCCACGGTCTTTCCGACAAGGAGACCCGCTATCGCCAGCGCTATGTCGACCTGATCGCCAATGACGACGTTCGCGAGACCTTCCGTAAGCGTTCGCAGATTCTCTCCACCTTCCGTCGCTTTATGGAGTCCGACGGCTACATGGAGGTCGAGACCCCCATCCTGCAGACCATCCAAGGCGGCGCTACTGCCAAGCCGTTCATTACCCACTTCAACGCGCTCGATCAGGAGTGCTACCTGCGTATTGCCACCGAGCTGCACCTCAAGCGCTGCATCGTCGGTGGTTTTGAGCGCGTGTTCGAGATCGGCCGCATCTTCCGTAACGAGGGCATGGACCTTACCCACAACCCCGAGTTCACCACGATGGAGGCCTACCGTGCCTTCTCCGACCTCGAGGGCATGAAGGCACTCGCCCAAGGTGTCATCAAGGCTGCCAACAAGGCCATCGGCAACCCCGAGGTCATCGAGTACCAGGGCCAGACCATCGACCTTTCTGGTGAGTGGGCCAGCCGTCCCATGACCGACATCGTCTCCGACGTGCTCGGCAAGCAGGTCACCATCGACACGCCGGTCGAGGAGCTTGCTGCCGCCGCGCGCGAGAAGGGCCTGGAGATCAAGCCCGAGTGGACTGCTGGCAAGATCATCGCCGAGATTTACGATGAGCTGGGCGAGGACACCATCGTCAACCCGACGTTCGTGTGCGATTACCCCATCGAGGTCAGCCCGCTTGCCAAGCGTTTTGAGGACGACCCGCGCCTGACGCACCGCTTTGAGCTGGTTATTGCCGGTCACGAGTACGCCAACGCGTTCTCCGAGCTCAACGACCCGGTCGACCAGGCCGAGCGCTTTGCCGCCCAGATGGCCGAGAAGGCCGGCGGTGACGACGAGGCCATGGAGTACGACGAGGACTACGTGCGCGCCCTCGAGTACGGTATGCCTCCCGCGGGCGGCATTGGCATTGGTATCGACCGCGTGGTCATGCTGCTCACCAACCAGGCTTCTATCCGCGACGTGCTGCTGTTCCCGCACATGAAGCCCGAGAAGGGTTTCCAGTCCGGTGCCGCTGCCGCCAAGGCTGCCGAGGCCGGCAACGCCGCGAGCCCGTTCGTTAAGTCGCTTAAGCCCACGCTCGATTACTCCAAGATCGCCGTTGAGCCGCTGTTTGAGGAGTTCGTCGACTTTGATACCTTCTCCAAGAGCGACTTCCGCGCTGTGAAGGTCAAGGCATGCGAGGCCGTCAAGAAGTCCAAGAAGCTGCTGAACTTTACGCTCGATGACGGTACCGGTACCGACCGCACCATCCTCTCCGGTATTCACGCTTATTACGAGCCCGAGGACCTGGTCGGCAAGACCTTGCTCGCCATCACCAACCTGCCTCCGCGCAAGATGATGGGTATTCCCAGCTGCGGCATGCTGATCAGCGCTGTCCACGAGGAGGAGGGCGAGGAGCGCCTCAACCTGATCCAGCTCGACGCCTCCATCCCCGCCGGCGCAAAGATGTACTAATTGGTTCCGCCGTTCTACCGAACGGCGGACCAGCCGACGCTGCGCGACGCCCAGGGCGACAATTTGTCATTCAAAAGGCAAGGCATGACCAGAAGGTCTATGCCTTGCCTTTTTCATGCCAACTTGTTCGCCCTGGACGTCGCTCGCTGTCGTTGCCAAGGCATCGGCGTTGCCTTGATTAGCACTTGGGGACGGTCCTTTTCGTCGGGGGGCCTACCGGCTCATTGGGGGTTTGCGCCTTCCATGCATGACAGCCGTCTCTTTTATGTTTCCTTTAGCCGTTGCTGCCTAGGATGGGGGTTAGTCGGTAGGAAGGGAGCGCCCGTATGGACGATGTGAGCGAGCGTGCAATCGAAGAGGACATGCTCGATCAGTTCAATTACTTTGATGATGAGGACGAGGAGCTGATCGACCGTCGCGAGCCAGCGCCGCTTGACTCATTTGATCTGGTCGATGAGGAGCCCGGCGAGGACGAGGGCGAATCAACGGAGCCCCCACAGCCTTCGCGCCTTGACTCGCTGCTTTCGAGAGCCCCCCTACACCATGGCGTTCGTGCCGGCGCACTCCATATGAAAACTGACTGGCACCAGATCGTGACGGCAGGCGATGAACTTGCCGTCGATGCGCCGCTCACCGATAAATCATCCATCATTTGCCGCACCGGCATGCTTATGCTGGCAAGCGGAACGGGTGCCTGGCGCGTGCGCGATACCATGAATCGTGTTGCCGCTGTACTCGGCGTCACGATTCACGTCGACCTGAGTCTTCTGTCGTTTGAGTGCACCTGCATCGAAGATGGTCACTGCTTTAACGAGGTTGTCAGCCTGCCCACAACGGGAGTCAATACCCATCGCATTTGGATGATGGAGAGCTTCTTAAAGGAAATCGAGACGTATGGGCGCCGGTTTACCGTGCACGAATACCACGAGATGCTCAAGACCGTTGAGAGCTCAAAGCCCGATTACGCTCCCTGGCAACAGGGCCTTGCGGCAGCCTGTGCTTGCGGCGCCTTCGTCTTTTTGCTCGGCGGCGGCCCTATCGAGATGGCCTGCGCGTTCGTGGGCGCGGGTGTCGGCAACTTTGCCCGCTCCCATATTCTCAAGCAGGGTCTTGGCCAGTTTAGCGCGCTGACGACTGGTGTTGCGCTCGCTTGCGTTTCGTATCTGCTGGCATTGCTCGGCCTTGGCCAGGTCGTACCGGGGGCAATGTCGCACCAAGAAGGCTATATCGGCGCCATGCTCTTTGTGATTCCCGGCTTTCCCCTCATTACGGCAGGCCTCGACATCGCTAAGCTCGATATGCGAAGTGGAATCGAGCGTCTTTCGTATGCTGTGTCGATTATTGTGATGGCGACCCTCGTAGGTTGGATGGTTGCCGAGTGCGTGGGACTGGCGCCGGATGACTTCGCCCCGCTCGGCCTCTCACCGTTGGCTCTTACGCTCTTGCGCATACTGATGAGCTTCGTTGGCGTATTCGGCTTCTCGGTGATGTTCAACAGCCCGGTAAAGATGGCCGCGGCAGCTGGGTTGATCGGCGCCGTGTCCAATACCCTGCGTCTGACCCTTGTCGATGCGCCGACGATGATTCCCTTCCTGGGCCTCAGCACGGGAATGCCTCCCGAGGCAGCAGCGTTTATCGGCGCGCTGGTATCGGGGCTGCTCGCAAGCTTGGCTGAAGTCAAGCTCACCTACCCGCGCATCGCCCTCACGGTGCCTTCGATTGTCATTATGGTGCCGGGCTTGTATCTGTATCGCTCGATGTATTACATGTGCACCTTCGACACGGTCAATATGCTCGGCTGGTTTGTGCGCGCAGTGCTCATCGTAGCGTTTCTGCCCGTTGGACTGGGTGTGGCGCGTACGCTCACCGACCCTCGCTGGCGCCACACCAGCTAATTGGTGCAAGGGGGACAGGTTACTTTGCACCCCCAATGAGTTGCGGTGAAATAGGGACTGAATTGCTGCTTAAAGGGTCAAAACAGTCCGTATTCCACCGCAACTTATGGGGTCGGGGGGATTATTGGTGCCCTGCATCTCCATAAACTCAACGCTTACGAAGCGCGCGCCGTTCGTGTTAGGGTAGTTCCACCACATAAGTAGTCGCAGACGCACGTACCACGGGCGGGCGAGATGAAGTCCCAACAGCTCCATCTTGCCCGCCCGTTTTTGTTGCGTGGTGCCGCGGCGTAACACAGAAAGGATTTTGTCCTTTATGCCTATCAACAAACGAGAGAGCCTGCTGTTCACCTTTATCATGTGCTTTTGCATGGTGCTCTGGATGAGCATCTACAACGTTGCCCTGCAGCATGGGGCCATCAGCGGCGAGGTTGTTGCCGCCGCGTGGCTCGGCTTCCCCGTTGCCTACATTTTTGCCATGTGCTGCGACTGGTTTGTTGCCAGCCCCCTTGCCAAGGGTTTCGCTTTTAAATTCCTGGTCACGCCGGGCAAGAGCTCGCCACTTGCCATGACGCTCGCCGTCAGCTCCTGCATGGTCGTTCCCATGGTCATCATCATGTCGCTGTACGGTGCCTGCGAGGGTCTGACGCACATGCCCGGCGGCATCCTTGCGAACCTGTATTCCGTGCCCGCGATCTGGATGATCAACATCCCGCATAATTTTGTGATGGCGCTGCCGTGGAACCTTTTGGTAGCCGGTCCGATTTCCCACTTCGTCTTCCGTCGCGCCTTTCCTGTGGGGACGGTTTTCGAGGAGGAGCATGCCGAGCTCTTGGAGCAGGCTATGGCTCCTGAGTGCGAGTAGCTCGCTTAGGGATCTGCTGAGCGCGGGCGACTTGCTTGGTTGGAGCCCTAAGCGTGGATAGCTCTCTCGGCGACATCGCGGGCGTGAGCGGTGCGCATGACCGGAGGGCCCGTGCTGCTCCGTTGCCCGACGTGCTAGCGCGCAGAACAATCTGTTGGTGCATTCGGCGGCTGCTGAAGCGTTTCGGCAGCCGCTTTTTATACGGAGTTTAAATACAACAGTCTGTTGTATTACGTAGAGTGGTATATCTCTAGCAGGAAAAATGCGAGAGACGGAGCATTATGGCGTTGCTAGTAGGACTGGACGTAGGGTCGACGACGACCAAAGTTTACGCGATGCACGAGGATATGACCGAGGCGTGGTGGGGATATCGCCGCCACGGGGCGTGTCAGACAGCGAGCGTGCGCGCCATGCTCGGCGAGCTCGCCGAGCGCTTTCCCCATGAGTCGCTGCGCGTTGCGGTGACCGGCTCGGGTGCGCGCGATATCGCGACCGCGCTGGGCGCCTCGTACGTTCAGGAGGTGGTCGCCAACGCGCTCGCGATCAGCAGGTTCTATCCGCAGACGCGCTGCGCCATCGAGCTGGGCGGCCAAGACGCCAAGATGATCTTCTTCCGCACCAACGATAAGGGAGACATCGAGGTTGCCGACATGCGCATGAACGGCTCGTGCGCAGGCGGTACCGGTGCATTTATCGACGAGATGGCAAAGCTCATGGGGGTCGGCACCGAATCGGGCGAGTTCGAGCAGCTCGCAAGCCGGGGAACGACCGTCCACGAGGTCTCGGGCCGCTGCGGCGTGTACGCAAAGACCGATATCCAGCCGCTGCTCAACGAGGGCATTCCTACCACCGACCTGGCGCTTTCGGCGCTTCACGCGGTCGCCCGCCAAACGATCGGCGGTCTGGCCCAGGGTATCGACATCGAGCCGCCGGTAATCTTCGAGGGCGGTGCGCTCGCCTACAACCCCACACTGGTCCGCGTGTTCCGGGAGCAACTGAATCTATCGGACGATCAGGTTATCGTCCCGCGCGATCCGCAGATCATGGTCGCGCGCGGTGCCGCCCTGTCGCTGACCGACATGTTCGCATCGTCCCAACCGATCGACCTTCCCGACGCTTTTGTCCGGCTGGATAAGCTCGAGACGGTCGCGCCCGCAAGCGGGGAGGGACGTCTTGCCCAGCCCTTTTTTGCCACACCTGCCGAGCAGGCGGATTTTACGGCACGCCATGGCAAAGAGACGCCGGCAAAGGGTCCGGATGCGTATGCGCCCGGAGAGACGGTGCGTGTGGCGCTCGGTATCGATTCGGGGAGCACGACGACCAAGTTCGCCCTGGTCGATGAGGCGGGTGAGCTTGTCGATTCGTTCTACGCGTCTAATAACGGCAGACCGCTCGACGTCGCCCAACAGGGTCTTGTCAGCTTGAAGAACCGCTGGGAGACAGCGGGAGTCACGCTTGCGATCGATGCCGTGGGCACCACGGGATACGGCGAGGAGCTTTTCGCGCGCGCGTTCCACGCCGACTACCATACGGTCGAGACGGTCGCGCACGCCCGCGCCGCGTGCGCATGCGTTCCCGATGCGACCTTCGTGCTCGACATCGGCGGACAGGATATGAAGGCCATCTGGCTCAACCACGGCGTGCTGACCGATATCGTCGTCAACGAGGCGTGCTCTGCGGGCTGCGGCTCGTTCCTCGAGGGTTTTGCCAAAAACCTCGGAATAGCCGTTGAGGATATCGCGACCGAGGCATTTTCGTCCAAAGCCCCCGCCGTTCTCGGCAGCCGCTGCACGGTGTTCATGAACAGCAGCGTCGTTTCCGAGCAGCGGCGCGGTAAGGGTCCAGGCGACATCATGGCCGGTCTCTGCCGTTCGATTATCGAGAACGTGTTCACCAAGGTCATTCGCGTTTCAAATCTCAACCGTCTGGGCGACAAAGTCGTCGTCCAGGGCGGCACGTTCCGAAACGACGCGGCGCTGCGCGCATTCGAGCAGTATCTGGGCAAACCCGTCACGCGTGCGCCCCACCCGGGGCTGATGGGCGCTATCGGTATCGCCCTGCTCGCGCGCGAGGAATGCCGCAAGGGCGACGCCGGCACGTCGTTTATCGGGCTCGATGCCGTGGAGCGCTTCGAGCATCGCGAGTTCGGCGGCGTTACCTGCCGTCGGTGCAACAACCGCTGCCAGCGCGCGGTCGTGGCATTTGGCGACGGCTCGCTTTACGTCACGGGCAATCGCTGCCCGCGCGGCGGCGCCATCTCATGGGATGAGCTCGTGCGCGAGGTTCCCGCGGCGGAGGAGCTGCGTCCGCAGGGTGCTTGCGAGGCACAGGCACCCGGCACGGGGCGCGACCGGACCGCGGCTGCCCCCAATCTCTTTGTCGACCGCGAGAAGCTGCTGTTCGAGTCGTACCCCACGGTTCCCGTCAGCGGGGGGCGCGATGTCACGATCGGCATTCCCCGTGTGCTCGAGTTCTGGGACACCATGCCGTTCTGGTCGACGTTCTTCAGCACGCTCGGCTTTAAGGTGCGCGTCTCGGGACGCAGCACCAAGGCGATGTACGAGCGCGGTCTGGCGCACGTCACATCCGACACCGTGTGCTTCCCGGCCAAGCTCGTCCACGGGCACATCCGCAATCTCGTCGACGCCGGCGTCGACCGCATCTTCATGCCCATCATCACGACGGTGCCCACCGAAAACACCGCCTCTACCAGCGAGTGGATGTGCGCCGTCGTAAAGGGATACCCCTACGTGATGCGCAATTCCGATAACCCGGAGGAGCGTTTCGGCGTTCCGTTCGATACGCCGCTGTTCCACTGGTACGACGAGGGCGACCGAAACCGGCAGCTCAAGGCGTGGTGCAAGGAGACCTTCGATATCGATGCCGACCTGGTTGCCAAGGCGACCGAGCAGGCGGACCGCGCGCAGGAGACGTTTGAGAACCAGCTGCAGCTGCGCGGCAGGCAGGTGCTCGAGAACGTGCACGAGGACGGCGGCTACGCGGTGGTGATCGCTTCGCGCCCGTACCACAACGACCCGCTGGTCAACCACGGGCTGTCCAAGCTCTTCTCTGAGCGCGGCATCCCCGTGCTGACGCCCGATGCGGTGCCGGGGGTCTGCAACGTCGATCTTTCCAACAGCCGCATCGACATCGTGAACAACTACCATGCGCGCATGCTGTCGTGCGCGGTCATCGTCGCATCGACGCCCGAGCTCGAGCTCGTGCAGATGGGCAGCTTCGGCTGCGGCCACGATGCGTATCTCACCGACGAGATCGCGCGCATGATGGGCGAGATGGGCTCCAAGGTTCCGATGATGATCAAGCTCGATGAGAGCGACGTCGCCGGTCCCATGGGCATTCGCGTGCGTTCGTTTATCGAGTCGGTCAACCGTCGTCGCGCGGAGGAGCGTGCCGAGGGCGCCCGGGTGCACGCGGTCCATCCGCTCGACGACCCGTATAAGGTCAAGTACACCAAGCGCGACCGGCACGACAAGATCGCGCTGGTCCCCAACACCTCCCATGCGTTCTGCAGGCTCATGACCGCGGCGATGCGCAATCAGGGCGTGCGCGCCGAGGCCCTTGATATCGGGCGCGAGGATGCCATCCGCCTGGGCAAACGCTATGTGCACAACGACATCTGCTTCCCCGCGCAAATCGTGATCGGCGAGGCGCTCGCGGCACTCGAGAGCGGTAAGTACGACCCGCACGACGTCGCCGTGGTGACTGGCAGGTATATCGGCGACTGCCGCCTGACGCACTACATGCCCCTGCTGCGCCGCGCGCTCGACGACGCGGGATACGACTATGTCCCGGTGCTCACCAACGACGACGTCGATGCCCACAATGCGCATCCGGGCTTCAAGCTCGGCCTTGGCCCGAGCATCCAGATCGCCTACGGTCTTCCCATGATCGATGCCCTCGAGGCCATGCTTAGGCGCATCCGTCCCTACGAGCTCGAGAAGGGCGCGGCGGACGCTGCGTTCGACCGCGCGCTCGATGAGGTTATCGAGGGCATGGAGCGCTCCGGGCTGAGAGGCCAGGCGACGGGCTTCAAACGCGCGCTTGCGATCATGGACGCCGTTCCGTACGACCGCTCGAACCCGCATCCGACCGTTCTCATCGTGGGCGAGTACCTGCTCAATTTCCATCTCGGCGCCAACCACGAGATCGAGCGCTACCTCGAGGACAACGGGCTCGAGGTCATCGAGGCGCGCATGACCGACGTGATCCGCAAGACCTATTTCTACAAGCATGCGCAGTCGCGCGAGTTCCACGTCGACCTGTCGCTGCCCGAAAAGGCCTGGTACGCCACGGCGGACAACCTGTTCGAGCTCGCGCACGACCGTTGCGACCGCTTGGGCGCGGCGAGCCCGCTCTACGAGCCGCCGACGCGCATGCCCGAGCTCGTGCGCGCGAGCGATAAGATCCTGCACCATACATTCGATGCGGGCGAGGGCGTGCTGATTCCGGCGGAGATCCTCGAGCACGCCAAGCGCGGCTGCCGCAACTTCGTGATCCTGCAGCCGTTCGGGTGTCTGCCCAACCATGTCGTGGGGCGCGGGCTCATCCATGCGCTCAAGGAGCAGTATCCCACGGCGCAGTTCCTGCCGCTCGACTACGATCCCGACGTGAGCTTCGCCAACGTGGAGAACCGTCTTCAGATGCTCATCATGAACGCCAAGGCGCAGGGGTGCGGTGAGGCGCATGGCGAGACCGCGTAAGGACGCCGATGCGCCCGATGCGCGCACCCGTATCATCGAGGCGTTTTGGGAGCTCATCGAGAACAACAGCATCTTCGAGCTGTCGGTTGGCGAGGTGACCCGCGCCGCCCAGTGCAATCGCGGAACGTTTTACTACTATTTTCACGATTTCGATGAACTCGTCGCCATCGCCATGACCCAGCTGCTGCAGGATAACGAGCTTATCACCGATGTCCTCTGGCATTTTTCGAGCGAGGGCGACCTTTCGGCGTTCGACCGGCGCGACGTCCGCTGCCTGCTGCGGCGTATCGTCATCACCATGAGGGCGGGTGCCGCCGAGCAGGTCGTGCAGGGCATCCATACGATCATCATCGACCGCGTGAGAGAGATCGTCCACCCCGACGGAGAAGAGCTCAAGGCAGATTCGAGCTTTGCGGTGGGCTTTCTGGTCTCGGGCATCATGGGCTTTGTGATGGCGGTCGGCTTTGCCCGGGAGGGCGGCGAGGAGATAGACCTCGAGCAGCCGGGGGACAGCGCGTGCGCGTACCTGAGGGCGGTCGCCATGCAGACGGTGGAAACGGTCGCGCAAGTCGAGGGCGTCGATACATCCGAGCTGCTCGAACGCGTCTCCAAGGAGGCCGATGCCTATCGCGCATCGCGTGCGACGAGTCCCGACGTGGTGAAAGACGCCTAGGGTTTCTCTTGCGGGGCGCCTGTCGCGCATCGCGCGGTGAGTCCCGCGATGCGGTCATAACCTGCATTCATGTGAGCCGGGTTTATAGATATTCCTCCAGCTGTTAACATATACTCCATATGGGTAAAGAGACCAAAGCGCTGCCGCGGGGCGGCGCTTTGCGTTTGAAAAAACTAGCTCGTCTAAGAGGAACTAGCATGTTAGACCGTTTTACCGATCGTGCGCGCAAGGTCATGTCCATGGCCAAGCAAGAGGCGCTCGATCTTCATTCAAATAAGGTGGGTACCGAGCATCTGCTGCTCGCGCTCGCTAAGGAGGACGAGGGCATTGCCGCCGAGGCGCTGCGCTCGCTCGACATCTCCTACGATGACATCATGGATACCCTCAAAGAGGTCCAGACCACGGTTCCCGAGCCCAGCGAGGAGACCGAGGCCGCCAAGCTCGCTTTTACGCCGCTCGTCATTAGCGTGATGGAGCGTTCATTCCGTGTAGCACGCGAGAACAACCAGACCTACGTGTCGACCGAGCACCTGCTGATCGGCATCGTCGAAGAGGGCAACGGCATGGCCATGGACATCCTCATGCGCCTGGGCGTGTCGTCCGCCTCCATCAAAAAGGCTATCGAGAAACTCACCGCCAAGGACCAGGACAAGAAGCGTCCGCTCGCCGGCGCCGGTGCTGGTCGTCCCGGTGCGGGCCTGCCGTTCTTTAGCGGCTCGGATGCCTCTCAGCAAAAGGGGAGTGGCACCGATACGCTCAAGCAGTTCGCGACCAACCTCACGCAGAAGGCGCGCGATGGCGAGCTCGACCCTGTAATTGGTCGCGAAAAGGAAGTCCAGCGTATGATGGAAATTCTTTCGCGCCGCACCAAGAACAACCCGCTCATTCTGGGCGACCCCGGCGTGGGCAAGACGGCCATCGTCGAGGGCCTGGCTCGGCAGATTGCAGTCGGCAACGTGCCCGAGAACCTCATGAACCAGAATATCTGGACGCTCGACCTGCCGGGTCTTGTCGCGGGCGCCAAGTATCGCGGTGAGTTTGAGGAGCGCCTCAAGAACGTGATCCAGGAGGCCACCGAGGCTGACGACGTCATCCTGTTTATTGACGAGATGCACACCATCATCGGTGCCGGCTCTGCCGAGGGCTCCATCGACGCGAGCTCCATGCTCAAGCCCGTTCTCGCACGCGGTGCCTTTCAGATTATCGGTGCCACCACGGCCGAGGAGTTCCGCAAGTACCTCACCAAGGACCCGGCCTTCGAGCGTCGCTTCCAGACCATCGATGTCGAGGAGCCGAGCGTCGAGGACACGGTCAAGATCCTGACCGCGCTCAAGCCGCGCTACGAGGAGCACCACCATGTGCGCTATACGCAGGGTGCTATCGAGGCCGCCGCGAACCTCTCCAACCGCTACATCCAGGATCGCTTCCTGCCCGATAAGGCCATCGACCTCATTGACGAGGCCGGCGCCCGCGCCCGCATCGCCGCCAACCGCGCGCCCGAGCCGGTGCGCGAGGCCGAGCATCGCATAGAGGAGCTCAAGGCCGCCGCGCAGGAGGCCACCGAGAGCGACGACATGAACAAGGCCGCCGAGATCACCGAGCAGCAGAAGGCCGCCGAGATTGAGCTCGCCGAGGCCAAGGCCGCCTGGACCGCCGAGCTCGACGCCAGCCCGCTTACCATCGACGTGAGTCAGATTGCCGACATCGTGTCCGTGACCTCTGGCGTGCCGGTTTCCTCGCTCACCGAGAGCGAGAGCCGTCGCCTGCTGCAGACCGAAAGCGTGCTCAAGACCCGCATTATCGGCCAGGACGAGGCCGTCGAGGCCGTCGCCAAGGCCGTGCGCCGCAGCCGCTCGCCGCTCAAGGACCCGCGTCGTCCCGGTGGTAGCTTTATCTTCCTTGGTCCCACCGGCACAGGCAAGACCGAGCTCGCCAAGACGCTCGCCGAGTACCTCTTTGGCAGTAAGGACGCGCTCATCAGCTTCGACATGTCGGAGTTCGGCAGCGAGTTCGAGGTCTCCAAGCTTATCGGTAGCCCTCCGGGTTACGTGGGCCACGACGAGGGCGGTCAGCTTACCAAGGCCGTTCGTCGTCACCCGTACTCGGTCGTGCTGTTCGACGAGATCGAGAAGGCGCACCCCGACATCTTCAACATTTTGTTGCAGGTGCTGGAGGAGGGTCGCCTGACTGATAGCCAGGGCAAGACGGTCGACTTCCGCAATACCGTGATCATCATGACGTCCAACGTGGGCGCCCGCGAGATCGCGCAGGATGCGAGCGTTGGCTTTGGCACCACCGGCGAGCAGGGCCTCACCTCGAGTGAGATCAAGGGCCGTGCGATGGGCGAGCTCAAGCGCCTGTTCCGCCCCGAGCTGCTCAACCGTATCGACGACATTGTGGTGTTCCAGAAGCTCTCGGGCGAGAACCTGACCAAGATCGCGCACCTGCTGGTGGACGACCTGCGTCAGCGCCTGATTGCCAACGGCATGAACATCAAGCTCACCGATGCGGCCTATGACAAGATCGTGGCCGAGGGCACCGACCTCACCAACGGTGCGCGTCCGCTGCGCCGCGCCATTCAAAAGCTCATCGAGGACCCGCTGTCCGAGGAGCTTCTGGCCGGCGAGTGGGGCGAGGGCGATACCGTCCTGTGCGACGTGGCCGATGGCAAGTTTGTCTTTAGCCACGGCACGGGCGAGATCCCGGCACCGCGTCCGGCGGGCACACTCGGTGGCGATACCGTCCCGGCGGCACCGCACGCCGGCAACGCCGCGCCCGTGAGCGGCGGCGTGACCTCGGGCCCCGGCGGCATGATGCAAGCCGGTTCCGGCGCGCTGTAGGGCGTGGCGACAATTTGATACGCGCAATCGAGGCGCTCCGGAAAGGGCGCCTCGATTTGTAGAGCTGCGGAAGTTGTGACCGTTGCGCTATACGGTCCACCGTTAGCCGATGATGCGAGGGCGCTCGGCGTTTTCGACTGGTTTATGCACGCAAAGTCTGGGAATATACAAGTCGCATGTCTTACTGTCTAACCAGTTGCGCCAAGGAGGCACCATGGACTACAAGATTACCGGCTACGAGCCCGCCCAGCTGTTCCATTTCTTTGAGGAGGTCAGCGCGATCCCCCGTGGGTCTGGCAACGAGAAGGGCATCAGCGATTTCCTGGTCGCGTTTGCCAAGGAGCGCGGTCTCGATGTGTATCAGGACGAGGTCTACAACGTCATCATTCGCAAGCCCGCATCTGCCGGCGCCGAGAATGCCCCGACCGTGATGCTGCAGGGCCACATCGACATGGTGTGCGACAAGCTGGGCTCCGTTGAGCACGACTTTACGACTGATGGTATCGACCTGGTCGTCAAGGACGGCGTCCTCACCGCTAACGGTACCACTCTGGGCGCCGACAACGGTATTGCCGTCGCTCTGATGCTCACTGTTCTCGATGACGATTCGATCGTTCACCCCGCCCTCGAGTGCGTATTCACCACCGACGAGGAGACTGGCCTGGTTGGCGCCGAGACGCTCGACAAGTCCCAGATTAGCGCCCGCACCATGATTAACCTTGACTCCGAGGAAGAGGGCGTTGCCACCGTCAGTTGCGCCGGCGGCGTCGTCGTTACCTACACCTGCCCGATCGTGCGCGAGCATAAGACCGGTAGCACCCTCACGCTCGACATCTCCGGCCTGCTGGGTGGTCACTCCGGCAGCGATATCCACCTGGAGCGCGGCAACGGCAACCTCATCATGGCCCGCATCATCGACCGCCTGATGGTTGCCGGCGAGCCCGCCATCGTTAGCTTTAACGGCGGCACCAAGGACAACGCCATCAACCGTGAGTGCAAGGCCGAGCTGGTCTACGCTGATCACGCTGCCGCCGAGGCCGCGGCCCAGATCGCAAAGGGCATCATCGCCGACGTCACTGCCGAGCTCGAGGTCTTCGACCCCGGCTTTACCTGCACCGTCGAGATTGCCGATAACGCTGAGGTCGAGGCTATGGACCAGAAGTCCGCGCTTGCCCTCATCCGCGCCCTGCGTCTTGCCCCTAACGGCGTGATTCGCCGCAACGTCGCCACCGACGGCTCCGTCGAGGTTTCCTCCAACATCGGTGTGGTTGCCACCTCTGACGACCAGGTCAAGATTATGCTGTCCCCGCGCTCCTCGATCACCTCGCTGCAGAACGAGTTCAAGGACCGCCTGCAGACGCTCGCCGATGTCCTGGGCTTCGACGCCAAGTTTGAGTTCGAGTATCCCGGCTGGAGCTATGCCGAGCATTCGCCGGTCCGCGACGTCTTTGTCGAGAGCTATCGCGAGCTCTTTGGCTCCGAGCTGCGCATCGAGTCCATTCACGCCGGCCTTGAGTGCGGCCTGTTTGCCGAGGCCCTGCACGGCCTGGACGCCATCGCCGTGGGCCCGACGCTCTCCGATGTCCACACTCCGGACGAGAGCATGGAGCTTGCTTCTGCCGAGCGCTTCTACGAGCTGCTCATCGACGTCCTCAAGCGCCTCGCTGCGTAAAGGTTGCGCTAGCAGCAGTTCGAGCCACGTGCTAGCGGATTGCAAATGACATTACGAGAGGGGACATCCGAGCTTTTGCGACGGGTGTCCCCTCTCTTTTGTTTGATAATTGCGAAATTAAGGCCACCTAGTCCATTTCTGCCTTGATGAGGTCGAGGGTGCGCTGGCAGTTTTCGCGGACGGGGCCGAGCATATGCTCGCGCAGGTCCGCCATGCCGGGCAGATCGGCGTATTCGTCCATGACCTCTTCCATGCAAATGGGCACTTCGTAGGCGAGGTCCATCATGGTCGCAAAGCAAAACTTCTCGGATAGCCCGGCATCGGTAAGCGCCGCCTCCAGCACGGGGTCGCCCATACCGTGGTATCGGCGGATAGCGCCTGGACCGATGCGCCCCACACGATTTTCGCCGCCAACGCTCATGGCAAGGCGCGCCCGGCGGCGCATGCGCTCATACGCCAAACCCGACGCGACATCGTACATTCGAGCCATCATGGCTGCGCCGTCGTTTCCAAGGAGCAGGGAATAGTTTTTCGCGTGCGCATCCGGTGCGCCGATAATGGCGTTGAAGAACAGTATCTGCGTAAACAGATACAGGTTAAGTTGATGGTGGCTCGTATTTACGAGGAGCTCTTGAATGTCGCGGGTGGTCGGGCCGCCGTCTGCTGTGTACTTTTGGGCGGGCATCACCCCAAGTGCCTGACAGAGGTCTTCTTGATGTAGGCGCCTGATCATTCCGTCTTCGACTTTCACGCGGTCATAGCGCTCAACAATGAGGGCAGGTTCGTCCTCAAACATACGATATTCGACGTTTGCCGTTGCGATACCGGCGCGCTGGGCGCTTTTCATGCAGACAAACTCATTGAGAGCCTCGAGTTTAAATCCGATAACGCCATTTTTGAAAATATGCGTTGTGGGCGAGGAGCCCATGCATTCGCACCAGCGGCCGTTTATGAACGCGAGCGCGAACTTGCCCTGGTTGCCTCCAAGTGACCAACTTTCATCTAGACCCATCCACGATGCATCGCGGTCATCTCTGATCGACTTGAGACGGAGAGCAATTTCGTGGTCGTCTATAGGGCGGTAGTCGCCAGCGCGATGCAGGACGGCGTCGGCATCTTCTTCGGCACAAAACTGCACTCCGCCCGGACAGTCGAGTCCGATATGGCTGAGCAACGCAACGGGATTGTTGGGCCTAACGTTGAATTCGGCGGCAATCGCTTTTCGTTGGTCCTCGCTGTCGGGTAGAAGGCCAAACAAGTACGGATTCATGACCTGTTGGCCGTATGTGCGATTTGATACGGGTATGTTGGTCGATAGGGTTGGCCCGTCATAGTCATGATCGTAGGTAAAGCTGATAAGACCGTTCTCATCTTGCGTGAGCGTTCCCGCAGGTACGCCGCAAATAATGGTCCGAAGTGATGTTCTGGCCATTGGCTATTTCCCTTCGGGCTTGGTTTGGTTAGATGCGTTTGCGGCAATCGAGACTCCGAGATTGGACATGGCGAAATCGGCGAAGGCCCTGTCGTAGAGCTCGGACGTAAAGGGGACATCTGCGAGAGCCGGAACGGCTGCGCTGCGACGGTTGCGATGGTGAAAACGTTGAGCGTGATGGCGCCTGGGGGTACTACGAGGTTGCAAATCAGCATGCGGGGCGTCGACTGGTTGCTCGTTTTTCGATTCGTCGATATCCCCTTGAGCGGCGAGCGACAGTCCAAGAGCACCGAAAACTGCCAGCAGCTTGTCGAGCCGAATGCCCGTGGCATCTCCCAGCTCGAGCGATGCGAGCAGGCGCTCCGAAACACCGGCTTTTTTAGCGAGGACGGCACGGGTGATCCCTTGCGCCTCGCGTGCCTGACGCACGTAGATGCCAGCTTGGCGCGGTGTGGTGATGGGAAGGATATCCACGGCGATCTCCTAACGTGCAGACTTTTGCATATCAGTATGACATGCAAAAGTCTGCATGAAAAGGCCTCATGCAAAACTCTGCATGAGGCCTCATACGGACGTTTAGTTTTGAAGGGTGTTTTACAGCACCAAAATCCCCAGGTGCTCCAGCAAAATCTTGAGGCCGATGAGGATGAGCACGACGCCGCCCACGATGGTGGCGGGTTTTTCGTAGCGCGCGCCAAAGGTGTGGCCGATCGCTACGCCGGCGACGGAGAAGATAAACGTTGTGACTCCGATAAGCGATACAGCGGGAACGATGTCAACCGAGAGCGCAGCAAATGAGATGCCCACGGCCAGGGCGTCGATTGAGGTGGCGATAGCCAGAATCAGGTACTCACCCAGGTCAATCTTTTCGGCATCCTTGCCGTCGCTCTCGTCCTCATCCTCGTCTTCGGTAAAGGCCTCCCACAGCATTTTGCCGCCGATAAAGGCCAAAAGGATAAAGGCGATCCAATGGTCGATGGGTCCGATGATGCTCATGAATTGACTGCCGAGCGCCCATCCGATTACGGGCATGCCGGCCTGGAAGCCGCCAAAGAACAGGCCGAGCACTACGGCGACCTTAAGGTTGATCTTCTTCATGCCAAGGCCCTTGCAGATGGATACGGCAAAGGCGTCCATCGAAAGGCCGATAGCGAGCAATACGAGCTCTGCGAGTCCCATAGTCTGGCTCCCTTTCTGCGGGCGGGCCCGCGTGTACCTCTTGGGGGAGTAACAAAAAAGACCCGTGGCGTACGCGTTGTGCGCACAGCCACGAGTCTCGTTCATTAAGGCAAGCCAGACCGCATCGGCCAGTATGTTGACTTGCCGCGCCACCGGAGGCGAACCCGGTCACGCGACTACTCCCTCATTTATGCGAATCCCGATGCTACCACATAAGCAGCTCATTTGGATTGGGGCTCTCAGCTGTGTTCGCTCATTCTGTAAGCATCGGATTTTGCGGGCGTCACAGGGGCAAACCGTGAGAAACTTATTGACGTTTATGGAGCGTATACGATGGGAGCGATGCCTTGGATAAGAACGAGCTGCAAAAGCGTATGGAACAGGCCATTCGCCTGACGGCACCTGGCCAGCCGATCCGCACCGCCCTCGACATGATCATTGCCGGTCACCTGGGTGCCCTTATCTGCGTCGGCGACACCGAAAACGTGCTCGCTGCCGGTAACGACGGCTTCCCGCTCAACATTTCGTTTACCTCGAACCGCCTGTTCGAGCTTTCCAAGATGGACGGTGCCATCGTTATCGATGGCGACCTCATCCAGATCCTGCGCGCCAACTTCCACCTCAATCCCGATCCCTCGCTTGCCACGAGTGAGACGGGCATGCGTCACCGTACTGCCGCTCGCATGTCGGTGCTCACCGACGCCATCGTGATCTCGGTTTCGGCTCGTCGCGCCGTCGTTAACGTGTACGTTCACGGCAAGAGCTACGAGATCCAGCCCGTCACCACCATCATGAGCTCGGTCAACCAGCTCGTCGCCACGCTCCAGACTACCCGTCAGTCGCTCGACCGCTCCCTGCTGCGCCTGACGGCCCTCGAGCTCGACGACTACGTCACGCTCGCCGACATTACCGGTATTTTCTCGAGCTTCGAGATCATGCAGCAGGCAAAGACCGAGCTTAAGGATTGCATTGTCAAGCTGGGCAACCAGGGCAAGCTCGTGCAGATGCAGCTCGAGCAGCTCGCGGGCTCCAGCATGGATACCGAATACGACTTGATGATCCGCGACTACGCAAGCGATTCCTCCGAGGCAAACGCCGAGAAGATCCGCGCCGAGCTTGCCCGTATGACGCCTAAGGACCTATCCGACCCGCAGCACGTGGCGGCAGTTCTGGGTTACGACGACCTGGACGAGGACTCCGTCATGACGCCGCTGGGCCTGCGCACGCTTTCGCGCGTGTCCGTCGTGCGCGACGGCGTGGCCGAGAAGATCGTCGACGAGTACGGCTCGCTGCAGGAGCTCATGGACGACATCAGCGAGGATCCGGAGCGCTTGGGCGACTTTGGCGTCAACAACCCTGCCATTCTTGCGGACTCGCTGTACCGCATGAAGGGCACCAAACAGGGGAACGCATAATGGCGCCCGTATGCGCCGTGGTCGTTGCCGGCGGCAGCGGCCAGCGCTTTGGAAATCCCGGCGGCAAGCAGCTCGTTAATGTGGCGGGCCGTCCGCTCATGAGCTGGTCCATCCGCGCGTTCGATCGTAGCGATAAGGTCGGCCATATCGTCGTGGTTTGCCCTGCCGAGCGCCGTGCCGAGATGCGCCGCCTGGCCATCGACCCGTTTGACTATGACACGCCCATCAGCTTTGCCGATGCCGGCGATACCCGTCAGGATTCCACCCGTGCCGGCGTGCATGCGGTTCCGGCGGGTTTCGAATATGTCGCCATCCACGACGGCGCTCGTCCGCTCATTACGACCGAGGCCATCGACCACGCTATCGACGTGCTCGTGAGCGACCGTGCCCTCGACGGTGTCGTGTGCGGTCAGCCCGCGATCGACACGCTCAAGATCGTTGACGGCGATAATATCGTCGAGACGCCGCCGCGTGAGCTCTACTGGGCAGCGCAGACGCCGCAGATCTTTAGCGTCGATGCTATGAAGCGCGCCCACGCTGCAGCCATTGCCGAGGGCTTTATCGGTACCGATGATTCGTCGCTGGTCGAGCGCATGGGTGGGCGCGTCCGCTGCGTCCAGAGCCCACGCGATAACCTTAAGGTGACGGTGCCCGAGGACCTGCGTCCCGTAACCGCGATTCTGCTTGGCCGCATGGCCGAGGGAGAGGACCTTCCCCATGTTCAGTAACCTGCGCATTGGCCATGGCTACGACGTTCACCGTCTGGTGGAGGGGCGTCGATGTATCATCGGCGGTGTCGACATTCCCTACGAGCGCGGCCTGCTGGGCCACTCGGATGCTGATGTGCTCGCGCACGCCTTGGCCGACGCCATTCTGGGCGCCTGCCGCGGGGGAGACATCGGCAAGCTATTCCCCGATACCGACCCTGCCTACGAGGGCGCCGACTCGATGGTGCTGCTTGCCCGCGTAATGGACTATGCGCGTGAGCTGGGCTTTGAGTTTGTCGATGCCGACTGCACCATTGCCTGCCAGCAGCCTAAGATCACCCCGCATCGCGATGCCATGCGCGCCAACCTTGCCCATGCCCTGGGCGTTGACGTCGAAAACGTGGGCGTCGCCGCCACTACGACCGAAAAGCTCGGTTGGGAAGGCCAGGGCGAGGGAATCGGCGCCTGGGCCGTTTGCCTGCTACAGAAAACCGTTAAGGAGTAACGAATGCGTATCTACAACAGCGCTACCCATAAAAAGGAAGAGTTCCAGCCCATCGAGTCCGGCAAGGTCCGCATGTATGTGTGCGGCCCCACGGTCTACGACAACATCCACATCGGCAATGCCCGCACGTTCATCAGCTTTGACGTGATTCGTCGCTGGCTCATCGCGAGCGGCTACGAGGTCACGTTCGCCCAGAACCTCACCGATGTCGATGACAAGATCATCAAGCGCGCCAACGAGCAGGGCCGCACTGCCGCCGAGGTCGCGACGGAGTTCTCCGACAAGTTCATCGGCGTCATGCGCGCCGCCAACGTGCTCGATCCCGATGTGCGCCCCCGCGCCACCAAGGAGATCGGTCCCATGATCGCCATGATCAAGACGCTCATCGAGCAGGGCCACGCTTACGCCGCCGATAACGGCGACGTGTACTTTGCCGTGCGCAGCGATCCCAACTATGGTCAGGTCTCGGGCCGCAACATCGATGACCTTATGGTGGGTGCGCGCATCGAGGAGAACGAGGACAAGAACGACCCGCTCGACTTTGCCCTGTGGAAGGCCGCCAAGCCCGGCGAGCCCAGCTGGCCGAGCCCCTGGGGCGAGGGCCGTCCCGGTTGGCACACCGAGTGCGCCGCCATGGTACACCGCTACCTGGGCACCCCGATTGACATCCACGGCGGCGGCTCCGACCTTGCCTTCCCGCATCACGAGAACGAGTGCGCCCAGGCCACCTGCGCCTGGCACCAGGGCTTCTCCAACACCTGGATGCACACGGGCATGCTGCTGGTTGACGGCGAGAAGATGTCCAAGTCGCTCGGAAACTTCTTTACGCTGGCCGAGGTGCTCGAGCAGCACTCTGCCGCGGCCCTGCGCCTGTTGATGCTGCAGACGAGCTATCGCTCGCCGCTCGACTTCTCCTGGGAGCGCCTGGAGGGTGCCGAGAACTCACTCACGCGTATTGCCGGTACGGTCGAGAACCTTCGTTGGGCTGCGAACCATGCGACGGCCGATGCCGATGCGGGTGCCGCCGAGGCGTTTTCCGCCAAGGCCGCCGAGACCCGCGCCGCCTTTAAGGAGTGCATGGACGACGACTTTAACACCGCCGGTGCCATGGGTGCTGTCTTTGGCTTTGTCACCGAGTGCAATCAGTATCTGGAGCAGGCGGGCGATGCTGCCGACAAGGCCGCAGCCCTGGCTGCCGCCGATACGCTGGCCGAGCTGCTCGATACGTTTGGCGTTGAGCTTCCCGAGCCCAAGGTCGAGTTGCCGCTGGGCCTGCTGGGCGTTGCCGCCGGTTTGGTTGCCTACACGGGCGACGACGTGGACGAGGCCGCTGCCAAGATTCTCGAGGCTCGTGCCGAGGCTCGTGCCGCCAAGAACTGGGATCTGGCAGATGCCATCCGTGATCAGCTCAAGGACCTGGGCCTGACGATTGAAGATACCGCCGCCGGCACTCGTATCAAATCTCTCTAATCCCCGCGGGTTTCCCAAGCACCCGACCTTGCCGTTCAAACCGTCGCTCGCGTACTCAAGTACGCGTCGCTCCTCTTTCACGGCAATCTCGGGCACTTGGAAAACCCGTACCGACCGCCCGAATTAATATTCATGGGCGGTCGTTTATTTTGTTTCGTTTGATAGTTGTATTTAGGAGGTCACTTTATGGCCGACAATCGCAAGCGTGCGCCTCGTGGCGGCAAGCAGGCTGCTTCTGGCTCGCGTCCGATTCGCCGCAATGACCGCGCTGCCGCTCCCAAGGGCCAGCGCGATCGCACCCAGGCCGCACGTCCGCAGCGCGATCGCAACCGCGACGCTGTCCAGGCTCCCAAGGGCGAGTTTATCGAAGGTCGCCGTGCTGCCGCCGAGGCGCTACGCACCGGTTTTCCCATCAAGTGCGCGCTCATTGCCGAGGGCGGGGAGCGCGACGCCGCCTTGTCGCGCCTGGTCGACGACCTCAACGCCGCGGGTGTCCGCATTAAGTATGTGCCGCGCGCGCAGCTCGACGCACTGTCGAGCCATGGCGCTCACCAGGGCATCGCGCTCGAGGTTGGCAACTTCCCCTATGCCGATGTCGTCGATATTCTCGACCGCGCGGGCGAGGGCCCGGCACTTGTCGTGGTGCTCGACCATGTGACTGACGACGGCAACTTTGGTGCCATCGTGCGCTCCGCCGAGGTTGTGGGCGCGGCCGGCGTCATCATCGCCAACAAGCGTGCCGCCGGCGTGACCGTGGGCAGCTACAAGACTTCAGCCGGCGCCGTCATGCATCTGCCTATCGCGCAGGTGCCCAACATCGCCCGTGCACTCGACGATCTTAAGGCCGCTGGCTTTTGGGTGGGCGGTGCCTCTGAGCACGCCGAAGGCAGTTGCTGGGATGCTCCCTTCGAGGGCCGCGTGGCGCTCGTCATGGGCTCCGAGGGCGACGGCATCTCGCGTCTGGTGCTCGAGAAATGCGACTTTTTGACCAAGCTTCCCCAGCGCGGCATGACCGAGAGCCTCAATGTTGCCCAGGCGACCACGGCGCTGTGCTTTGAGTGGCTGCGCCGCAACGCCGGCGAGCTCATGGGGGAGGAGTAGCGCATGTCCAAGAAAAACCGTGCCAAGTCCAAGGCCAAGCGCTTTGGCGAGGGCTCGGCCAAGCCGATTGTTTCGGCCGCGACCTATGGCGTGGGCGGCAATGCGTTTGCGCAGGCCATCGCCGACCCAGTCTCGACGGTGCACTCCAACAAGCCCGAGCTGCTGGTGGTCGACGGTTACAACGTGATCCACTGCACGCCGCGCTACGAAAAGCTCGTGTATGACCATTCCGACGATCCGTATTCCAGCGACGTTCACGATATGGCCCGAACTGCGCTCATTAATGACGTAGCGGCGTTTGCCCAGGGCCGTTACGAAGCCGTGATCGTGTTCGACGGCGCGGGCAATATCTCCAACGAGCGCCCCAACCTGCCGGCCCGCGGTGTGCGCATCGAGTTTTCGCCGACGGGCGTCTCTGCCGATACCGTGGTGCAGAAGCTCTGCATCGAGGCGCGCGAGGAAGGCCGCGCGTGCTCCGTGGTATCGAGTGACGGCACGATCCAGGCCGTCGTCATGGGCAAGGGCGTCACGCGCATCTCGAGCCGTATGCTGGTGGACGAGATCAAACAGATCGATAACGACGTTCACGAGGCAGAGGAAGCTCCGCAGATCAAGATGACTCTGGGCAGCCGCCTGAGCCCCGATACCCTGGCCAAGCTCAAGGCGTTGCGCGGACGGTAGGGGAGTTGGCGGGGCAATGCTGCCTTGCTAACTCCATTCAGCGATGTCGATCATTCTTTCGAGGCGCCACGTTAGCGCCTCTTTTAGATAAGGTAGTCTCGCTGCTAGAGCATCGTTTTTAGACAGAATCTCGATTGCCTCGTCGACAAAGCCTTTGAGTTTGTCTCCATCGAACCAGCCCATGTCCTCGACGAGCAGCATTTGTTTGGCGGGGCTTGAATGAAACTGCGCGCTGGTAAAACTGTGTTCTCCCGCCCTAAGCTCCTCTAGTGATATGTTGCACCAGAGTGATGAGCCTGAATCGAAGATGGGGGCTGGTCTGCAGACTAGTGAGTTGACGTTTCGCACGAGGCCAAAGTTACGCCAATGACGATCGTAGTTGGCGATGATGTCGTCGCACACGATCATGCGGTCAAGGGCATCCTTGACGCCTGTCACCCCGAGTTCCTCGCAGTTTGCTACGTATCGCTCGTAGTCGGTTAGCCGTTCATCTACGTTTGCGTGCTGGTTTACATAGAACGCAGGGACATACTCTTCTTCATCAGTTAAGAAGACATCGCATATGCTCAGGGCGGAAGTGCCCGTGCCCTCGAGCGAGTAAGGCACATAATCGCAGGCGTTTAGGATGCGACGGTGGAGCGCGGTCGCCACCAGCTCGTTGTAAGGTTCCTGGTTCAGGTGCGCTCCTGCCTTATGCAGAATTCGACGCCCACCCTCGCACGTCCAGTACTTTTGAAGATTGCCGTCCGAGGTGTTATCGGGCTTTGCGGCAGCCGCTTTTCCCTCTGGGGCAAAGGGCGCAATGGACAGCGAGACGTCATCAAAGGCGTTATTGAAGAAGTTAATATCCTCCCAGACGAGACCGGAATCTTGGGGTCTAATCCAATACTGGTCGGATAAGGAGAGGCCAAGATTTCGCTGGACGAGTTCATCGGGAACATCGACTGCGGCTTCTGCAAGCAGGGAGGCTAGCCCAATGCGTGCGAGCGGGATACCGCGGCCGCGCCACCAGATGCGGAAGGAGTCTAGCGATATGGGGCTATTAGGGCCAAATACTCCAATAGGGGCGTGGGCGTAATCGATGTCGGCACCGATGTGGGTAAAGTCTTTTCGCGATGTACTGTAGACCAGCTGAGCGACTTCGTACGTGCGGTTCATGAGGGTGAACGCGATCTCGCTCTTACCGTGGCCGCGGCGGGGACGTCCTCCCGTTTTGGTCACGGAGCGGAGTCGCGTATCGACGCTGTCTTTGTCGATGAGCCATACACCAGAAGCCTTGCGGGCCTCAAGTGCTCCGTTTTTTATGAGCTCCTGCACCCTGCGCGGAGTGATGCCGAGCAGTTCGGCTGCTTCCTTGGTAGTAAGCATCGCGAAACCCTTCGTTAGAACGAATAGTTTTATATAAAGCAATTGTAATTAAAACTATTCGTTTTGACGAATGGTTTTGAGATTGGGGGCGAACCGACAGAAATGAACGGGCCTGGTACCTGTTGTTGCTGGATTTTGCATATTTGTATAACGCTGTGTGGCCTGTTGCGCCTCGTCCGCAATTCCTTTATTCTTAACTGGCTTCGCGCGAAAGCGCCAAGTGTGCCAGTGTGGCGCAACGGTAGCGCAACTGATTTGTAATCAGTGGGTTGCAGGTTCGATTCCTGTCACTGGCTCCATTAACAAAAACGCAGGTCAGAGGTTATTTTCTCTGACCTGCGTTCTTGTTTTGGGGCTGTTGTGTGCAATGGACTGTGCAATGGCGTGTGCAATAAAACGGGTTTTAGCCTCTAAATTGAATTATTGAAATTCATAGTTCCGTCATTTTACCGGCCATGTTCATCCATTTTGCGAGCGGCTTTATCCAGTTGATCGTTGCTGATCCTCTTGTCTTTTTTACGTCGGACGCGCTGCTCGTGCGCTTTACAGCAATAGCCATTTTTATCGCGCGCATTGTTTCGATCTTTGAACCGATCTTCGTTTGCATCCTCCTGTTTGACGTAGGCCTTCATTGTCTGCTGACGAATCTTGTACGGTCGCCCGCATACGCGACAAGTGTTCCAGGAGAAATGGCTCTCAAGGGTTTCAAGTAGCTGTATCGCCCAGGCTCTTGTCAAGCTTCCGTAAATTAGATTTTGATCGTTTAAATTCCGGTTGACCATTCGACGCAAAGTCTGCTCTTGAATGAAGGCATGAGGTTCAGGATAAGGGTTGATGGCGAGATCAATGAATGTTGCAAGGGCTATCTCTATCGACTCGAATTGATCGCTCACCCAGATCTTAGTCCCCTCCTCCATTTCAAATGTGCCGGGTTTAGCTACTGCTAGCTGTGGCTCGGAGGCATCGATCATTTGAAGTGCCCAACGCAACTGCGAAAATCTATTTTCAAAAATATCTTTGTTCTGAGAGATGCATACCTGATGCAAGACGTAGTCGTATGCACGGTCACCGTAAGCTGCTTTGCCTGTAAATAGAAGCGTGGCTAATTGCATGAATGCCATCGTTGTAACGAGATCGTCCAGCAAAATGACCTGTTCCTTCTTATACCTGATGCCCTCGGTTAAGTTGGCGACCTCGGTTCCCTGTGAGCGGCCCTTATCCTTGAAGCTATTAAATAGGGCGCAATCACGATTCGAGCTGATTTCAGCGCTTCTTTCTGATGCATTCAATGCGTCATACCAAATATCTAGACCATCCTGCTCCGGCTTATCGGAGAAGACGTCGTTTGAGATGAAACGTTTTTCAACGCGTTCAGATTGGTTCGCATATGGAGTGGTTGGAAGTCCATACCTCTCAACAAACTGAATGATTTTCTTTGGATCATTCAGATCTACGTCCAAAAGGGTTCCGGTTGAGAAGCCCGAAGGGATGCCGTAGGCAATCGAATGGGGCTTGCAGATAAGCGCGATTCGTTCTATTCCGAAGATTTCAGCATTTTTTTCCCGGCACGAGGGAAGCGTCCAAGGCATGATTTCCGTCGGCATAGATGCCGGTACTTTGATTGCGGGGCAGTTCATCGTTCTCTCCTTACTATCCGAAAATAATTCAATACCGTTCTATTCACATCTTATATATGACATCCGCCGAGGTAAAGCCTAGTTTATAAATTGCATTCGATATAAACGAAGGGAGTTCAAATGGACGATATGAATGCAAATCAAATGGGTGTGGTGAGGCGCAAGGAGTGGTGCCGCGCGTTGGGTAAAATCCCGCACGCTTACGTAACTGCTCGCGACATCGCAGTACTTCTCCATGTCTGTAAGACGACGGCGATTGAGGTTCTTAAAGCCGCTGGCGGGGTCAAGATTGGTCGAGCCTGGCGTGTCGATAAGGCCGACCTGGTTGAGTACCTGGCATCTCTGGAGAGCAGCAACCATGCCTGCTAAGCCGGTCGCCGCATGCCTCGACGCCGCGCTGCCCGTTGGCGGTACGCGCGGCGTCGCCGCGCACGTCACTGACGCGTGTGGCGCTGCCGAGCGTACCGCCAACGGTGCTGCGCTTGTCGAAAATGCTGGCTTAACGACCAAGATGGACTCTATGAACGGTGCCGATACCCCCACCCCCATCATCCATATCAAGACGACTGTCACCCCTGAAGAGTGGTCGTTGCTCTGTAAGAAAGAAGGCTTGAAGAATGAGGGGCGGGGTGTGGGGGGTAAGGAATGCTCCGAAGTTGATCGAAGAGGAGAGCTCTAAAAGACTTAAGAAGGTGATGAAGAATCAAGAAATAATCAATGACGATTGGTTCGTGAAGGGGAAATGGCTCTGGGTTACCGGTAAAGACCAAGATGAAGCTGCAGTTGAAGCGACGTTGAAGGCAATTGCAACGGGCTCTGAGTTCGAGTTCGCTTCGGCGAAACAAATGGTGTCAGCCTGGAATAGTGCTGATTTGTACGGCTCGAACAACAAAGACAGGACTTTGGATAAGTATCGCTCGGTTCAGAACCTGCTGGTGTCGTATCTGGGTTATTCGAGGGACAAGACAGAAGTCAGCATGCTGTACGAGCTTCTCGACGAGCGTCGTCTAAATAAACGTGCGACCATTCTGTCGTCGATTTATTCAGGAAAGGAGCTGCGTAGCTACTATCTGCGTCTCGGCGCTAAAGCGGAAGAAGTCGACAAGCTGTTTGACTGTTTAAAGAAAACGGTTTGCACGACTGCGCAATGATCATCATCGACATTCGAATATAGTTGAGCCCGGCTATGCCGGGCTTTTTGATGAGAGGTCGCTAATGCAGTATTGCTCTTCGCCGATTCGCCTTCAAATGAGCATTAACTGATAAATGACTTTATCTAAAATGATGACATCTGAGCTGCAACAAAGGAGTCGCTATATGAAGACCGTCTACGATGCCCTTGATCCTATCGTCAATGGGTCGGCAACGACCAAGGAGAAGGGCGACAAGTACGAGGCGGCCTGCATTTACTATCTCAAGAATGACCCCTTCTACGCGCTGTTCTTCTCCCGCGTCGGGACGATAGCCCAGGCACTCGAATGGGACGATTGCCCCGTCCACGACACCCAGGACAACGGAATCGACCTTATGGCCCAGACCGCCGAGGCGGGGGAGTGGTGGGCAATCCAATGCAAATGCTACGACGGCGAGAAGGACCTCCCCAAGGGCATCTGCGACTCGTTCTTCGCCCATGCCGCTTTTATCGACGGCGTCGACTCCCTGATGGTCATGACGACGGCGAAGGGCCCGGGAAAGAACCTCCAGAAGCAAATCGACGCCAGCGGGTCCATGTACATCGATACCGCCAAGATGGCGGCCTCCAATATCGACTGGGCGCCGTTCATCGAAGGTGTTCCCGCCGGCGAGCGTGTGACCTACGACCTCCGTTCGCATCAGGAGCGCGCGGTCGCGGCAATCGAGGAAAAGTGGGCGGAGTTTGACCGCTGCAAGGCGATCATGGCGTGCGGCACGGGAAAGACCCTCATGTCCCTCCGCCTCGTCGAGGACTGGATCGGCCCCGCCGCCGGCACGATACTCTTCTGCGCGCCGTCGATCTCCCTCGTCGGACAGTCCATGCGCGAGTGGATGGGCCAGAGCCGCGTGCCCATGTCCTCGCTCGTCGTCTGTTCGGACTCGAAGGCGTCGCGCAAGGACGACGTCATCCCGATGACGCTCGATTCATTCGAGTATCCTGCGACGACGAATCCCGAGAGCCTGTACCGCTCGTTCAAGCGTTGCAGGCGATCGAACCCCGACGGGCTGGTCGTCATCTTCTCGACCTACCAATCCATCAGTGTCATCCATGACGCGCAGGCGCTCGGCATGCCCGAGTTCGATGTCGTTGTGTGCGATGAGGCCCACCGCACGACCGGCAACGCTCTTCCGGGCGTCTCCAAGACGGAGGCTTCGGCCTTCATGAAGATCCACTTCAACGAGAACGTTGCCGCCAAGAAGCGCCTGTACATGACGGCGACCCCGCGCATCTACGGCGAGACCGCCAAACGCAAAGGCGCCGAGGAGGACTACACCATTGCCTCCATGGACGACGAGTCTATCTACGGCCCCACCGCCTACCAGATCAAGTTCGGCGAGGCCGTGGAGCAGAAACTGCTCACCGACTACAAGGTCGTCGTCCTTACCGTTCAGGAGGATGCCATCGGGGACCGCCTACCTTCTTTGGAGAGCGACCAGGGCGTTAACGCAATGAGCCTCGAGCCCTCGGACATCGGCAAGATTATCGGTTGCTGGAAGGGCCTCGTCGATCACGGCGAGGGCGCGCCCGACGACGCGACCGGCCTCGGTGGCATGCTCGTCGTCGATGACGTCGAGACCATGGTGACCGACTGCAAGCCGCTACACCGCGCCGTCGGCTTCTGCTCGACCATCAATGCATCGAAGACCATCACGGAGGCCTTCTCGCAAATCGTCGAGAAGTTTGCCGAAGACGAGCACGAGGAGCTCCCGCTCAAGTGCGAGCTGCGCCACGTCGACGGCAACATGCCATCTGATCAGCGCACGAGAAATATCACCTGGCTCGGAGGGGACGTCGCCGAGGACGAGTGCCGCATCCTCACCAATGCACGCTGCCTCGCCGAGGGTATCGACGTGCCCAACCTCGACGCCGTCATCTTCTTCAATGCCAAGAACTCGACCGTGGACGTTGTCCAGGCCGTCGGCCGCGTCATGAGGCGCGCCGAGGGTAAGGACTTCGGCTATATCATCCTGCCCATTTTCGTCCCCGCCGGCATGACGCCGGAGGAGGCGCTCGACGACAGCAAGGTTTTCGCGAACGTTTGGAGCATCCTCCAGGCCCTCCGCTCGCACGACGAGCGAATCGAGGCCAAGGTCAACGCGCTCGCCCTCCAGCAGGAGGCCGAGAAGAACAAGGTCGCAGGATCTGCCAACCAGAAGGGATGGGACGCCGGCGACCTCAAGCTCAAGCAGGAGGAGGAGAGTCAGAAGGCGGCCGAGATCACGCAGGGCGTGCAGATGAGGCTCACCTTCTTCCCGGTCGAGCGCTGGGAGAAGGCCGTCAAGACCACGCTGGTCAAGAAGTGCGGCACGCGCATCTACTGGGATGAGTGGGCCGAGGACGTGGCGAAGATCGCCCAGCGCCACATCGAGCGCATCGGCAGGCTCGTCCGCGAGAACGACGAGGTGTCCGGCAGCTTCAAGACGTTCCTGTACGGCCTCCGGGATTCCCTCAACCCCAGCATTACCGAGCAGGACGCGGTCGAGATGATCGCCCAGCACATCATCACCGTCCCGGTGTTCGATGCCCTGTTCGGAGACTTCGAGTTCGCGAAATCGAACCCGGTGTCCGTCGCCATCGAGCGTTTCCTGGGCGTACTCGAAGAGCATAAGATCGAGGAGGCATCGGATTCCGAGGTCCTCGACGACGTGTATGCGAGCGTGCGCCGCCGCGCGGCCGCCATCCAGTCGGATGCGGCACGCCAGCAGCTCATCCGCGACCTCTATGAGAAGTTCTTCAAGGTTGCGTTCAAGGCGACCTCGGACAAGATGGGCGTCGTCTACACCCCGACCGAGATCATCGACTACATCCTCCGCGAGACCGACCGCGTCCTCAAGCGCGAGTTCGGCCAGTCGCTTGCCGACGACCGCGTGCATATCCTGGACCCCTTCGCGGGCACGGGCTCGTTCATGGCGCACCTCATCGAGAGCGACCTCATTCCCGACGAGAAGCTCAAGCGCAAGTACACCCGCGAGATCCACTCCAACGAGATCCTGCTGCTCGCGTACTACATCATGACGGTGAATATCGAGTACGCCTACCATGCCCGCATGGGCGGCGACTATCAGCCGTTCGAGGGCGCGGTGCTCACCGATACGTTCCAGATGACCGAGGAATCGAACACCCTCGATGACGAGGTGTTCTATGACAATACGGATCGCGTGCGTATCCAGAACGCGCTCCCGATCCGGGTGATTGTGGGCAACCCACCGTACTCGGTAGGCCAGACGAGCGCCAACGACAACAACCAGAACGAGAAGTATCCGACGCTCGACAGACGCATCGCGCAGACGTACGTCGCGAAGACAACTGCGACCAATAAAAACTCCCTGTACGATTCTTACATCCGAGCGTTCAGGTGGGCGAGTGACCGAATCAAGGATAAGGGCATCGTCTGTTTCGTTAGCAACGGGGGCTGGGTCGACGGGTCCTCGTCCAACGGGTTTCGTCGCTCGCTCGTCGAGGAGTTTAATAGCATCTATGTCTTCAACCTTAAGGGGAACCAGAACACTTCAGATTGGAAGCGCGAGGGTGGCAAGGTGTTTGATGCTGGCGCGAAAATCGGTGTCGCTATAACCATGCTGGTCAAGAATCCAGATTCTAAAGAGCGTGGCGTTATCCACTACCACGATATTGGCGACTATCTAAGCCGCGAGGACAAGTTGAATCTGATTCGCGATTTTGCGGTCAATGGCGACATGGAATGGTCGATTATCAGGCCTGACAGATACGGTGACTGGCTGAATCAGCGAGACGATTCGTTTTATGAATTCGCACCGCTGGGAGTAACGAAGAGGAAGCCCCCCTACGGTCTATTTGCCATCTGGTCTGCGGGCCTTAAAACGCAGCGCGACCCTTGGGCGTGGGGATTTTCTCGTTCGAAAGTGCAGGAACAAATGGAGCGCCTGCTATCGAACATGGACGCTGAGATTCAAACCGCGAAGGGCGAAGGGCGCGCAATTGAATATGATCCGACCCGCTTCAGCTGGACGCGGCGTATGGAGGATGCTGCTAGGAAGGGAGAGCGGCTGGTCTATAACTGTGACGAGGTCGTAATGGGGTCGTATAGGCCGTTCTGTAAGCAATGGGTTTACTACGACCGTGTGATGAACGAAAGGACCTACCAGCAGCCCCGCCTTTTCCCTCTCGCGGTAAGCGGGAGGGAAAAGGCCGAAAGGACCTACCAGCAGCCCGATATCCTCTCAAAGATAACGGGAAAAGGCGGGGCCGAAATGACCTACCAGCAGGACTCCTTCCGTTGCTTGGATAATTTGGTCATTACGGTTCAAGGAAATGAAGCGGTGCCGTTTTACGCATTGATTTATGATTCGATTCCCAGTCTGACCGCTCATGGCGGAAATCAGTGTTTCCCTCTGTTCTGGTATGAAGAAAAGCAAGTTGGGATGAATCTCTTCAGCGGAAATGGCCGTGCTGCTTCTGGTGACCAGACGTCTCTTTATGGTAATGAGGCGCCTTGTGTCGAACGGTCCTATACGCGCCACGATGCCATCACTGATGAAACCCTTAAGGTTTTCCGTGATGCTTATCCGCACGCGTTTCCGAACCGCTACAAGAAGGACGGAGGCATCGAGCTCACCAAGACCGATATCTTTTATTACGTCTACGGCATCCTGCACTCTCCTGAGTATCGCAAACGCTTCGAGTCGAATCTCAAGAAAGAGCTGCCGCGCATCCCGCTCGCTGCGGACTTTGCCAGGTTTTCGGAGGCGGGACGAAAACTCGCCCATCTTCATCTCGATTACGAGGAAATTGACCCATGGGCATCGATTGTCGAGGACGGTGACTCGGTGAACCCTGGCCGTACGGTCAAGATGGCATTCGGCAAGTGCAAGAAGGACGAGGGGCATCCCAAGGGCCAGGACATGACCGTCCTCAAGGTCGCCGAGAACATGACGCTGCGCGGTATCCCGCTTGGGGCATACGAGTACGTCGTTAATGGGCGCTCGGCCATCGGCTGGCTCATGGATCGCTATCAGGTCCGCAAGGACAAGGCGTCGGGCATCGTCAACGACCCCAACGACTACAGCGACGACCCGCGCTATATCGTCGACCTGGTCGAGCGCGTCGTGACCGTGTCGATGGAGACCATCGCTATCGTTAACGAGTTGCCAGCCCTGAACGAGAAGGCCCAGCCTGCCGACTGGCCCGCCGCATGGAAGGTGAAGTAACAGCTGAAGGGGATTCATGATTCGCGGATAGCGACGTTGCATATTGGGGTTGATGAACATCGCCCGATAGCGTGTCGCCGCGGGACGGATGGTTATCACAACTGCCCGGTTCTCGAAGGAGGCACGACGCTATGCAGAAGGTCTACTCGGCCAGACGGTCGTGCTCGTCGACGGCCCCGCGCTCGCCGGCCTCATGACCGACTACGGTGTCGGCGTGAGCACAAGGCAGGTTTACGAAATCAAGGCCGTGGACACGGACTTCTTCGAAGAATAGCGAGCAAGCGGCTACCTCGCGCCCTTCCGCCCGTTGCACTTCGAGCAGAGCACCTGCAGATTAGACGGCACGGTCTTACCGCCCCTAGCGACCGGCACGATATGGTCGATGTGCAATCCAACACCATCGGGCATGTACTTCCCGCACATCTGGCAGGTGTAGTTGTCCCTTCGCGCTATCTGCTCGCGCAGCTGTTTAGTCATCAGCTTCCGCTGGTTGCGAGCATGGTAATCCCTGAGCGTCGCTTCGTCGTTAATGGCGGCGAGGCGGTTTCGCCTGTTCACAACCCAGTCCCAGCTCACGGCCATCACGCTATCGTCCACGGACACCTTGTAGGACGTCTTCGCGTAGTTCCTCTGCCTGTAGCGTGTCTGCTCACGGCACGTGACAAACTGGAACGCGTGCGCGTCGTCGAGTGTCTCGGCGTATTGCCGCTCCCGGCGCTTCCGCAGGCTGCAGGTCTTCAGGTATTCCTCCTGCTGTGCCTTCCACTCCTGGATGTAGGAGCGCTCCGCGACTATCTTTTCCCAGTTGGCGGGCTCGAGCATAAAGCGATCTATCAGGTCGTCGATCTTCACGTTGCGCCTGCCGGAGACATCGAACCGCTCGACGAAGTATGGGTAGTGAAAGGGATTCGCCAGGACTCTTCGCACCAGAGAGACGACGCAGCAGATGAGAACAATCGAGACAACGGCCGCAACGATGTAGGGAAGCAGATCGACGGCGACGAGATTTCCCCATTTATCGACATGATAGTAAGTAAACAAGATGGCTCCCATTCGCTCGTATTGGCATCAGATGATAGACCAACGCAAGCACTCGCCCTTTTACCACCCCGCCCAGACACAACCACGCAACCCCCACACCATGTTCGCTTTACAAAACCAAACGCCCGACCGATACTGGTAGAAGCAAAACACGAACACGTGTACGGGAGGTAAGGCATATGATCATGAAGAAGCACTCCCTCGCGGGCACCTGCGGCATCCCCACGGAGGACCGCCGCATCTACATCCCGGTGGACGTCAACGGGACCGACGACCCCGACCGTGGCCCGTCCGACCCGGTCACCATCCACTGGCCCGACGGCCGCTCCTGGCAGGTCGAGTCCATCTACTTCCGCTCCGAGTTCGGCCGCGCCCTCTTCGGCAATCTCTGCGTGCGCTACGACGTCTGCATCGCAAAGCAGCGCAAGACGGTCTGGTGGGAGCACGGCGACTGGTTCGTCGAGCGTGGCAGCGGCATGGCGGTGACGCCCGCGTGACAGATCACACCAAGGACTTCGGCGGCGGCATCACGGTGCGCGCCCGCGGCGACAGGCCAGGTCGGCGCGTCCACAAGCAGTACGTCGACGTCTACGCCCGCGCAAACGCCGACGGGACCATGGTCCCCATCCGCGTCTGCTGGCCGGACGGGCGCTGCTTCACCATCGATCAGATCCTCGAGATCGAGCCCTTCGGGGCTATCGTGCAGAACGCCCAGACGGCCACCTACACCGTTCGCTTCGGCCAGTGGCGCACCCAGCTCATGCTCGAGCACTACCACGAGGAGGACGACATCCACGGGGCTGAGGACCACCTGCGCTGGTGGGTCTGGGCGTTCGACAACACCCTCACCAAGAACGACGTGGGGGTGTAGACCCGTCGCCGGAACGTAAACGTCGTACGTCAAAAGGCCTCTGTCCTCCGAATGTCCCGTTCAAAAAAGTGACGAGCGCTCGTCAGGGTCAAAATGCTGCATATCAAAATCGCTCAAGCAATCGGCTACAATGCGAAGTGGCGGGCAACGCATACGCGGTGCCCTTTCGCTTTAAGACCTCTTTGCGTGCTTTCCGGGCTACTTGGGGGTCTTTTATCATGTCACAGAGCAACCGCCAAACGTCAAAAACGTCCGCTAGGCGTAAGGCCATCAAGGCGCTCGTCGGAGTCGAAAGGTTTTCCTGTAATGCATGACGCGAGATTGTCGGCAAATCGGTCGATTTGGCCTGCGGCATATTCGACGATTCTGTCCGGATCCTGTAGGTCGCCGCGGGATGCCGCGAGGAGCGTCGCCGCGAGCCCGCGCATCTCGTAGCTGATATCGAAGATCTGGTTCTGCTCGGCTTCTGTCATGGATGCCCCTTTCCGGAAACGATGCGTAATCCATATTCTCCCCTTCGGGCCCGCCGCCGGCGGGCCCTTTTGCTGCCGCCGGTATCCGGCATGCGCCGCCGTATGGCCACGGCTCCGCGGCCGGGTGGCACCTCCGCTACGCCGCGTCAAGGGGGCCCATGAGACCCCGCACAAACCTCCGCTCCGCTCCGGTTGGTGGAGGTCGTCATGGACCTCCCTTGACCCGCCTTCGCTCCGGTGCGGCTTTGCAGGGAGCAAAGCCGACGACGACGCGCGGCGTCGCCATTCGGCTTTGCCCGCAGGGGCGAGATGTTGAGGGCGGGGTGCCCGGAACGGAGGAAGACATGCAGCAGCTGATGACCGAGGAAATCGCCAAGACGGCTCCAAGGCTCTACGAGCAGGACGGGGCGGAGGACCCCACGGTATACGCCCACTACTTCTCGTGCGTGAACGGATGGGACTGGTGGCTGCTCGAGTTCGACGGCACGGACGAGGCGTTCGGCCTCGTCGAGGGCTACGACGACGAGCTCGGCTACTTCAGCATCAAGGAGATGGAGGAGCTGAACCGCCAGATGGGGTTCGCCGCCGTCGAGCGCGACGAGCACTTCTCCCCGAAGCCGCTCAGCGCCGTCAGGAGGAGGTAGCCGCATGGTCACGGTCGAGTTCGACTCCATGGGCGAGGCGGTCCGCCTCGCCCTCGTGGCCGGGGAGTACGTGGGCGGCGGCCTCGCCGTCCTCCTCCTCGACGCCATGGACCCGCGCTCCGAGGGCTACATGGCCGAGTGGGGCGTGCTCACGGCGAACGTGCCGGCTGCGGCCGAGTGGTGCCGCGGGCACGGCAACATCGCCATCGACGCCGCGGTCCCCGCGGCACTCCTCAAGGCACTCGTGGCCGCCGGCAGACTCCGGATGGCCGGCCGCTCGGCTGCGTCCGGGATGGCCCGCTACCCGCTGGCCACGGTCGCCGGGCACGCCCTCGACGGCATGGGCGGCCTGACCGAGACCCTCGAGGAGGCGCTCGGCTCGACGGTCGTCGTCGAGTACGAGTCAGGCGGCGACGGCGGCGCGTTCGAGGCGGGGACCGCGCCGGCGGGCTCGGCCGAGCTCGAGCGCCTCATCGCCGCCGCGAGGTCCGAGGCCGACGCGTTGGCGGCCGCCGGCGGATGGGCGGCCGTCCGGGTCGGTTTCGGGGACGCCGAGACCATCGACTGCGAGACGGGCCGGACGGTCTACGTCGCGGGGTGAAATAGGAGGAGAGCGCAAGCGCGGTCCGGATGGGCCGCGCTTTTCTTTTCCCGGGGATGCGGAACTCCCGCCGCCCAAGTGCCTTGGACGGTGGGAGCAGGATAAGGGCGCACTACGGGCGCCCGGGATTTTGCGGCGCAACTCGGCGGGCCGAGTTCGTTTCCGCTGGTAGCGTTGCCGGTCAAGCCGGAAAGGCGACGGCGGCCCTCCGTCATACGCGCCCCGAGCGCCGTATGACGGAGGGCCGTTTGCGCGGGCAGGGCCGTATGACGCGTCAGAACCCGTCGGGCGCCGCGGACACCTTGCGCTTCCTGCCGCCGGACGGCGACCCCTTGGGCTTTTTCGGCTTCTCCGGGATACGCCAGACCGGTGCCGGGGCGTCGTTGCGGGCCTCCCCCTCGAGCGCCCGCGCGAGCAGCGCGCCCTCGGCCTCCGGCGACGTCATGCCCAGCAGCGGCCCCAAGAACGTCTCCGTGATGTCGCGGCTGGCGAGCGCCATCGGTCCCTCCGCGTCGATCACGAGCGCGCCGTTCTCGCGCGCGCTCCAGGCCATGAGCTCCGACGGGGTGATCAGCGGACGGCGCGCCACGGAGAACGACTTGCCGGACGAGGAGCTCTGCGTCCCCTTGGTGGAGCTCTGCCCGGTCGTCTTGACACTGTAGTCGCCGAGTCGCTTGCTGATCTCCTCCGCCTCGCCGACGGACTCTACCGAGAGGACGACCTGGGTGCCGAGCAGCGCCAGCAGCGCGTCCGACTCTGCCCTGGAGTAGCCGCACCGGGCCTCGAGCAGGCGGGTGTTCTGGAGCACGAAGACGACGTGCAGGCCGATGCTGCGGACCTCCGCGAGATCGCCGAGGAGGCGGGGGATCTTGGGGATCCCGGACCCTTCGTCGATGGCGAGCAGGGTCTCGGCCGGCAGCCTGCCGCCCGACAGGCGCGCGGTCTCGCGCAGCGCCGACAGCGCCTGGGAGAAGATGCACGAGACGAGCGCGCCGCGGTCCCCTCGGTCCGTCGCGCTGGCGATGTAGAGGATGGTGGGCTTGCGCCCGACCGATGCGAGGTCGACCTCGCCGTCCCAGAGCATTCGGCTGACGTCGTCGTCGCAGAAGGACATGAGGTAGTTGCGCGCGGTGGAGACGAGGGCCTCCCCTCCGCCGCCGTTCGACGAGGCGACGAGGAGGAACTGGCGCGCCGGGTTTCCCGCCGGCAGGTCCGCGGCGAGCTCCTCCAGCGACTTCACGGCGCTCTTCCCGTCGCGGGGTTCCAGGAGCGCGAGCACGGTCGAGAGGTTCCGCGCGCCGTCGGGGATCCGCTCGTCCGCTATCGCGAGCAGGCAGAGGCCGGTCAGCAGGTTGCGGCTGGCGTCCGTGAAGAACCTCTGGCCAGAGGAGAAGGCATCGGGCACGATGGCGGACGACAGCTCGCGGAGCTCGGCCACGGCACCGGCGACGCCCTCGGTCCCGAGTGCCGCGATAGCGCGGTCGAGGGGGTTGAACCTCGCCGACTTGACGGGCTCGTCGAGCCGAATGGCGACGACCTCCATCCCGGCCCTCCTGGCGAGCGGCTCGGTCCATGCGCGGATCTCGGACTTCGGGTCGTGGACGATGACGGAGGTCGGGATCCCGTGGGCGTTGCGGTCGATCGCGGCGGCCACGCTGACGGCAAGAGACCTTCTCGTCTTGCCTGCGCCGCTGCCCGCCCTTATGAGACAGTGGATGGCCGGGACCATCGCGATCCCGCCGCCGACGCAGCCGGCCGCAACGAGCCCCCTCGCGGCCTCCTTCCCGTCCCACGGCGGGCAGCGCCTTGCGACCCTGGACGGCCTCGACTCGAGCCAGGCGTCCCCGTGCGTGCGCGTGGGCGCGCGGTCGCCGGCGAACGTCCCGTCGTGGAGCCTCAGCCACGAACGTGCCCACGAGACGAGGCCGAGGACCATGATGGTGACTGCGACGGCTGCGACCGCGGCCAGCAGCCCGCCCACTTTCCCGGTTGCCAACGTGTCGGCGAGCGTATCCAACGGGTTGCGGAGGACGGTGTCGGGCTCGGCCCCCGGGTCGCCAACCTGCAAGTGCAACAGGGTGGAGAGGTCGGAGGCGAGCGATGCCATCCACCAGCTCGCGTAGTCCCACGCGCTGACGGTCGCGATGGCGGCGACGACGGCGACTATACCGTGGGCCGCCAGCGTGTCGGCGAGCTCCCTCCTCATGTTGCGGTTGAAGGATTTGGGTTTCATCTTCTCATTGTCCTTTCTATCCTGTTCGCAATCTTCACGGTCGGGGCACTCGACGGCCCGGTGCCGCCGGATGCCAGGATCCGCAGGGCCGAGGCGATGAGCCGCAGGACCCTCTCTCCGGCCTCGTCCCCCATGTCGCGGCCACCGGCGTCCCGCGTGGCCTCCCTTGCGATGAAGGCCGTCATCGCGGCCGCGCGTCCGAGGGCCGGGCCGGCCGACGGCACCTGCCGGAAGATTTTCTCCGCCGTGGGGCACCCCTTTAGGTCGTTGCGTTCGATCGACTGACCGCGGGCGACCTTTCGGCCGATTGCCTCAAGGCGCCTTTTCGGGATACAGGCCCGGGCCTCGGTGGCGAGGCCGGCCTCCCGCCGCCTCTCCACCGCCGGGCCGGTTCTGGGCGCGGCGCGTCGCGTCGGCATCTCCTCACGAGTCGGCGTCCTGTCGGGTACCAGGACGCGCAGGGCCGCGTTCTCGCACCGGAGGCCGAGGTCGGCGGCGGCCCTGCGAACATAGGCGTCTCGGGCCTCCCCGGTCAGGCACTTGAGGCCGGCGCACCTCTCGACTGCCTTCCTGTGGCGGTCGAGAGCGCCGGCGAGCTCGGGGGAGCCGGATGCCGCCCGGTCGAGGGCCTCCCTCAGCGCGGCGGACGTCTCCGGGTGGAACCGCCTGAGGTGGGCGGCCTCGATCCTTCCGTCCGGCGGCAGCTCGATATCGAGACGGTTCCGGTCGATGCGGGAGACGGCGTCCAGCGCGGCCTCCCTCGCGAGGTCGCGCTCGATGTAGGCCTCCCGCAGCAGCGGCGCCATGGCCTTCGAGGAGATCTCGAGCCGCGCCGCCTCCATCTTCCGCTTGGGGAGCAGCGCGTCCCACTCGCCCGCGTGGTCGACCGTGAGGATGTGGACGTGGTGGCTCGTGCCGTTGACATGCATCGCCGCGTAGAACTCCACGCGGCTCTCGGGCACGCCGGTCATCTCGGAGAAGAGCCTCGGCCACTCGGAGCGCACCAGCGCCTGCCAGGCGTCCAGGCGGTCGAGGCCGGCAGCTGGGGCGATGTCGTTCGGGACCGTGACGACGGTGGTGAGCACCGCACTGCCGTTTTGGGCGATGGCACGCCTGGCCTCCGCCACGGCGACCGGGCCGTCCGCGCCCCAGAGGCCGCCGGTCGAGCCGGTCCTGTTCGCGGCGTAGGCGGCCAGGCCGTCCACGCCGAGCCTCCTGCCGTCCGCCTCGCTTACCTCGATGACGACGCCGCGGCGGGTGCCGGCGTATGCCGCCAGGCCTGCGGCGGTCGCCCTCGCGGACGCTCCCGCGCGGACGACGGAGTGGCTGACGATGACGGGCGGGCTAGCCATCGGCGCGCTCGCGCGCGTGGAGCTTCACCTCGTCGATGCGGCCGAGGCCCGCGCGGCTGAGCTCGCCGGCCTGCGCGAGGTAGTTCTTCCAGATGTCCGCGACGGGGACGTCGTCGAGCGAGGCGTAGGAGGCCTTGAGGACGTCTGCCGACATGAGGCCGGCCATGATGGCGGCAGTCATGGGGCGCGAGAGGACCGCGGCGATGCGGTCCTCGGTGGCGTCGAGCTTGCGCTCGATGTCGAGTGCGGCGACGTCCATGCGGGCGTCGACGACGCCGCGGATGAAGCCCGCGACCTCGTTGCCGTAGAGGTCGAGCCCCTCCGCGGCGAGCGCCGAGCGCAGGAGCGAGCGGATCTCGTCGCTGATGTTGGAGTTGCTGAGTTCGGCCCGCGTCTTGAGGGCGGTGTAGAGCTTTGAGTCGAGCTTCACGCTGACTGTTTTAGTTCCGACCATAGGGCCTCCTTATATTAAAGAGGGGCCTCTCGGACCCCATGTAATGGTCGTTTTTAATTGATGTTGGTTGACGGGCATTCGGTTCGGTCGATAGTGACTCCGATATAGCTGAGCACGCTGTCGCGGTTGATTCGCCACAACTTGCCGCATTTCACGGCTTTGAATGTCCCGTTCTGGCAGAGACGGTAGACGGAGCGGTCGCTGATACCGAGCAGGTGCGCGACCGGCAGCGGATCGACGATATCCGGCATACTGCGGAAGTCGTCGACCCCGATACGCTTTTCTTTGACTTTCATTTTGGCCTCCTTTCTGGAATTTGCCGTGTTCTTTCATTTCGCAGTCTGACACGACGCTACCGGCATTCGTCAAAGTACGGGCATGGCGGACACTATGGACCAAAAAGGCGTTGAAAAGCCGAGATAACAAGAAGAGGCCCGGTTAAAGCCGGGCCTCCGAGTCACGGCTGTTTCCCTCCTTGTTATGAAGCAAGTTACTCTTTATATAAGCGTCCAAGAGTTCTCATGGCCGATGCGGTGGCTTTTGGATCGGCGCTGGCGTATCTGTCGAGTGTCATTGACGCCTTCGAGTGCCCCATGAGGCTTGCGAGGGTTCTCGGATCGATTCCGTTGGAGACGGCGTACGTTGCGAAGCTGTGCCTGAGGTCGTGGAAGGTGACGGTGTTCTTGTTCAAGACGCCATGGAGCTTCAAGGCTTTTGCCAAGGCCCGCCAAGCGTCGTTGATCCTGGGCGGTTTCAAGAAGGAACCGTCCGGAAAGCCGAGGACAAACAGTTCGTCGCTGAACTCAACGCCCAGATTCGCGCATTCGGACTTCATGTCGGCCTCGCGCTTCGCAAGGTCTTTCATAAGGTCTTTCGGGCAGTTGGGGATAGCGCGCCGGCTGCTAATGCTCTTGGGGCCCTTGATATAGAACTCGTTATCTGTGTGCCCAATCGCGGCCTCGACTCGGATCGTTGCGGATTTAAAGTTCACGTTTTTCCATTTCAGGGCGCAGAGCTCGCCGCGCCGCAATCCCGTGTAGAGCGCTATCTTGGCTGCAAGCATCGCTGGGATATCTATGGAGGCGTTCAGAGTGTTCAAGACCCTGGTTCGCTCTTTGGTTGTAAGCGAATTCGGTAGACCGTAGTTCACGTCTTCGTTTTTGGGGACTTTTGCCCAAGAGGCCACGTTTTCGTCAATCCATTTCTTTCGCATTCCATATTTGAGCGAGCCTCGTAACAACCGTAGGGAGTTGCAGGCGGTGGACCGTGCGTGGGTTGAGGCGATCGCTGTTATCCATTCCTGAACATCCTCTTCCGTAAGGTCTTCCAATGGGACATCACCGAGATACGGTTCGATATTCCGGCGGAGCATGCCGTGGTATCCGGTCGCCGTGGAGCGCGCGACGTCCGCGCACTCGTTATTGATATAGCATGTCACGAGCTTTGAAACGGTGATACCAAGCCCCTTGGGTTCAGCTGCTTCTGCGGTGGCCTTCTCATTGAGAGATGCGCGGATGGATTCGGCCTCGAGCATGGCGGCATCGCGATGCTTATGGCTTCTGCCTTTATCGCGCCCTCGATGTTCCAAGAGCTGAGTCTTCTTATGCCAGATGCCGTTCTCCAAATAGGGGAACTGTGCGCGCCAGCGATCGTCCTTAAACTTATATATAGACGAGGTGGTATATTTCTCTTCCATTGTCCCTCCGTGTGCAATCGCGTGTGCAATGAGTGTGCAATTTGACTGTTTCGGAGACGTCTCAAGTGAGACTATAAGCGGAAAACGAAAGAAAAAGGCGAGGTTACGGTCGCTATAGTCGCAGATGGACGCTATTAACCAGAATGGAAAGCGATGTAATCAGTGGGTTGCAGGTTCGATTCCTGTCACTGGCTCCATGAGAGTTTCGGGCTCTGTTCCCTTGTGGGACAGGGCCCGTTTCTATTTATATCGATAAGTCAGCGTGTTTGGCGCCAACCGAGCTTCAGGTTTGTCTCGATTCGCAACACGAGTGGGCTGAAGACCTTCCTTATAGTTACAGATCGAGACATTGCCAAGGGACGGCCGATAACATCTCGATCTGTAACACGAAGAGGCTGAAAACCGTTCTAGCTGTTACAGAATGAGACGTAAGCTGAGGTCTCTGCGAAACATCTCGATCTGTAACAGATAGGGAAAAAATGTTCTCTAAATGTTACAGATCGAGACAAAGGCCGGACCGGGTTTAACTGTCGTGACCGAGCGTGGATTATCGGACACACGAGCGTGGAAAATCTTCCGCCTAGTGAATGAGCGTGGATAATCTGCCACTTTGGATTCGATGGCACGGCAAAGTGGGAGATTATCCACGCTCGATTTCAAACGGAAGAAAATCCACGCTCGATTTTGCCTGGGAAGAGCAATCTTCTGTCTGGGCAGCCCCGATCTCGACCTATATATAGGTGCAAATAAGCTGGTATCGAAGTTCGATACTGAAGGTGTACTCCACTACAGCAAAGTGTTACCTTGGGAAACGTCACCTCAGTATCCAAAACCACCGTCCCTCATATCCCAACTCAACAAAACAGCAGGTCAAAGGTATATAGATACGCCCGGGGCCGTGTATCTAGAGGTTTTCGTTGACAGCCCCCAAGGTGGCATCGTATTATCTTCTTCGTTCGCGGGGGCGGCGGTCCAAAAGACCAAAGGACCTGCGGATACTTGAACGATTGGGAGTTTGCCCGAGTGGTTAATGGGGACGGGCTGTAAACCCGTTGGCTCTGCCTACATAGGTTCGAATCCTATAGCTCCCACCCGTCAAGTGCCTGTATAGCTCAGTCGGTAGAGCACTTCGTTGGTAACGAAGAGGTCACCAGTTCAAGTCTGGTTGCAGGCTCCATCCGGCGGTGTAGCTCAGTTGGTTAGAGCACACGGTTCATACCCGTGGCGTCACTGGTTCGAATCCAGTCACCGCTACCATAGGTAACACGGTGGCTTCTCAATAGTATGTTGAGAGGCCACTATGGTATAAAGGCAAAGTCCCGTCCGGGGACGACCTGTTAAGAGGAGGGCTTTATGGCCAAAGAGAAGTTTGAGCGCACTAAGCCGCATGTTAACATCGGCACCATTGGTCACGTCGACCACGGCAAGACCACGCTGACCGCTGCCATCACCAAGGTTCTCTCCGAGACCGAGGGCTGCAAGGCTGACTTCACTGCGTTCGAGAACATCGACAAGGCTCCCGAGGAGCGCGAGCGCGGCATTACGATTTCCGTCTCCCACGTTGAGTACGAGACCGCTGCCCGTCACTACGCTCACGTTGACTGCCCGGGCCACGCTGACTACGTCAAGAACATGATCTCCGGCGCTGCTCAGATGGACGGCGCTATCCTGGTCATCGCTGCTACCGACGGCCCCATGGCTCAGACTCGCGAGCACATCCTGCTCGCCCGTCAGGTCGGCGTTCCCTACATCGTCGTCTTCCTGAACAAGTGCGACATGGTCGACGATGACGAGCTCATCGACCTCGTCGAGATGGAGACCCGTGAGCTCCTCTCCGAGTACGATTTCCCCGGCGACGACATCCCCGTCATCCGTGGCTCCGCTCTGGGCGCTCTCGAGGGCGACGCCAAGTGGATGGACGCCATTCGCGAGCTCATGAAGGCCGTCGACGAGTACATCCCGACGCCTGCTCGTAACAACGACCTCCCGTTCCTGATGGCCGTTGAGGACGTTATGACCATCTCCGGCCGTGGTACCGTTGCTACTGGCCGTGTCGAGCGCGGTGAGCTCAAGCTCAACGAGCCCGTCGAGATCGTCGGCATCAAGGATACCCAGAACACCGTCGTTACCGGTATCGAGATGTTCCGTAAGTCCATGGACTTCTGCGAGGCTGGCGACAACGTCGGTCTGCTGCTCCGCGGCATCAAGCGTGAGGACATCGAGCGCGGCCAGGTTCTCTGCAAGCCCGGTTCGGTTACCCCGCACACCAAGTTCACCGGCGAGATCTACGTTCTGACCAAGGAGGAGGGCGGCCGTCACACCCCGTTCTTCGATGGTTATCGTCCTCAGTTCTACTTCCGTACCACCGACGTTACCGGTACGGTCAAGCTCCCCGAGGGCACCGAGATGGCTATGCCTGGTGACCACATCACCATCGAGGGCGACCTCATCCACCCGATCGCCATGGAGGAGGGCCTGCGCTTCGCTATCCGCGAGGGTGGCCACACCGTCGGTTCGGGCATCGTCTCCACGATCATTGAGTAAATTAGCTCTTTGATATAGCTGACTTAGAGAACCCGGCACTTATATGGGTGCCGGGTTCTTTTCTGCAATGGATATTGAGCCGTTGCTGGTGTCGAGAGGATCGATAATGGTCCTGGATGCACCGTCGATTAGCTCTCGATGGCTTCATTGATGTGTTCCAAATATGAATGGATCCACCGAGAACCAATTGACTCGAGGTTTTCATTGACAGCACTTACGTGGAGCTGATAAAGTAACAACTCGTGCCCGTACGGGGCGGAAATGAAAGGTTCAGGATACATGCGTACTCTAGTTACTCTTGCGTGCACTGAGTGCAAGCGCCGCAACTATACGACCACCAAGAACAAGTCGACCATGCCTGATCGTATGGAGATCAAGAAGTATTGCCCCTGGTGCCGTCACCACACGCTGCACAAAGAGACTCGCTAGTCTCTAGTCACATACGCCAGTAGTTCAATTGGTAGAGCATCGGTCTCCAAAACCGAGTGTTGAGGGTTCGAGTCCTTCCTGGCGTGCCAGTCATTATTCCGTAAGCTCCCACTTGGGGGCTTACGGTTTACTCATGTATAAGCGCATTGCGCGGAGGTAACCCAAATGGCCAACAAGAAGAACAAGAAGAAGGCTCAGCAGCCGGCACCTGCCAACAAAGCTGCCGCCAACTCCAAGGTTGAGGCCAAGAAGGCCGTTGCCAAGAAGAACGAGAAGGCTGCGAAGTCCAAGAAGAACGAGAAGCCTGGTTTCTTCGCCCGCACCAAGAAGTATTTCGCTTCGGTCAAGTCCGAGATGAAGCGTGTCACGTGGCCCGATAAGAAGGAGCTCGTGAACTACTCGGTTGTTGTTTGCGCTTCTCTGATCGTCGTCGGCGTCGTCATCGCTCTGCTCGATGCTGGCTTTGGCGAGGCTCTTGCTCTGTTCTCTGGATTGAGGGGCTAAACCATGTCTAAGCGTTGGTACGTCGTTCACACTTACTCTGGATACGAGAACCGCGTTAAGTCCGATCTCGAGCATCGCATCGAGACTATGGGCATGCAGGACCGTATCTTTGATATCGAGATTCCTATGGAGCGCGTCACCGAGATTAAAGAGGGTGGCAAGCGTGAGACCAAGGATTCCAAGATCTTCCCGGGTTATGTCCTGGTCCGCATGGAGATGGATGACGATGCTTGGACGTGTGTTCGTAACACGCCTGGCGTCACCGGTTTCCTAGGCGGCAACGGCAAGCCCGCTCCGCTTTCCCGCGACGAGTACAACAAGATGACTCGTCGTCCCGGTAAGGGCGATTCGCCCAAGCGCACCTCGGTTGATATTGAGGTCGGTACGTCCGTCCGCGTCACCGATGGCCCGCTTACCGACTTTGATGGCAAGGTCTCCGAGGTTAACACCGAGGCTGGCAAGCTCAAGGTCACGCTGATGATCTTTGGCCGCGAGACGCCGGTCGAGCTCGACTTTAACCAGGTCGCTGTCATCGCTTAAGTTTTCGTCCGTTCGCGCGAGCGTGCTTCTTCTGTGATTGCTCATCTCAGGAGTGCTTCTAACACGTGCGTGCTTACGATATAGCAAGTACTTCACACTCGTGATTCGAAAGGAATGACCATGGCTGAGAAGAAGGTTGCCAACGTCATTAAGCTCCAGATTCCTGCTGGTGCAGCAAACCCCGCTCCTCCCGTCGGCCCCGCCCTGGGCGCTGCTGGCGTGAACATCATGCAGTTCTGCCAGGCCTTTAACGCCGAGACGCAGGACAAGAAGGGTGACATCATCCCCGTTGAGATCTCTGTCTACGAGGACAAGTCCTTCTCCTTCATCACCAAGACCCCGCCGGCGGCTCACCTTATCAAGAAGGAGCTGAACCTCAAGTCTGGTTCCGCTAAGCCCCAGGCTGACAAGGTTGGTCAGCTCTCCCAGGAGCAGCTCACCAAGATCGCCGAGATCAAGATGCCGGACCTCAATGCCAACGACATTGACGCCGCCAAGAAGATCATCGCCGGTACCGCCCGTTCCATGGGCGTCACCATCGCTGAGTAGCGATTTCTTATGGTAACGGCGGGTGCTCCGACCGGGGCGCCCGTTAAATGTGTGCAATAGGGCACACGATACGATGTGGGAGGGCCCACGCCCGTTTAACCACAGGAGGTAATGCACATGGCTAAGCATGGTAAGAGCTATAACGCCGCTGCCGAGAAGATCGACCGCGCCACGCTCTACACCCCCCTTCAGGCTGCCAAGCTCATCAAGGAGCTCGACACCGCCAAGTTCGACGAGACCGTCGAGGCTCACTTCCGTCTGGGCATCGATACTCGTAAGGCTGACCAGAACATCCGTGGTTCCATCTCCCTGCCCCACGGCACCGGCAAGACCGTTCGTGTTGCCGTCTTCGCCGAGGGCGAGAAGGCCCGTGAGGCTGAGGCTGCCGGCGCCGACATCATCGGTTCCGACGAGCTCGTCGCCCAGATTCAGAAGGGCGAGATCAACTTCGACGCCGCTATCGCTACGCCGAACATGATGGCCAAGGTTGGCCGCATCGGTAAGATCCTTGGTCCCCGTGGCCTCATGCCGAACCCCAAGCTCGGCACCGTGACCATGGACGTCGCCAAGATGGTCTCCGAGCTCAAGGCTGGCCGCGTTGAGTACCGCGCCGACCGCTACGGCATCTGCCACGTGCCCCTGGGCAAGAAGTCCTTCTCTGAGCAGCAGCTCGTCGAGAACTACGCTGCCCTGTACACCGAGATCCTGCGCGTCAAGCCCTCTTCTGCTAAGGGCAAGTACGTCAAGTCCATCTCCGTGTCTTCCACCATGGGCCCTGGCGTCAAGGTCGATCCCGCTGTCCAGCGTGACTTCCTGGCTGAGTAACTGCTAGTTACTGCCTGAGTTCAGCAAGCATTGCTAAAGAAACCCGGTTCTGCCTTGTGCAGGACCGGGTTTCTTGCTATCGCGTCAAAAGCACCATAAAGGGGACAGTGTCCCCTTTATGGTGGTTACCAGGGTGTTCTGGCTGTTGAAGACTCGATGGCTTCGTGGCGTTTGAGCTCGCGGCGCATGGTTTGTGAGTTGAGCCAAGCTGCTTGCCAGCCGCGGATGGGGTAGTGCGTCTGGTCGAGCTCAAACTGCGTATAGCCGCAGGCGTTGATGATCGTCGTTCCACACACATGCTGACGCTCGCGCTGAAAATCGCAACCGTAGCTTTGGTGCACATGCCCGTGCACCATGTAGTCGGGATTCCAGGATTCGAGTGCTGTGTTAAAACACTCGAATCCTCGATGCGGCAGATCGTCCAGATCACCCATACCGGCGGCGGGTGCATGGGTAAGCAGAATGTCGCACCCGCCGACCATCCTAACCTTACGCGACAGCTTACGCATGCGCTTGGACATCTCGCGTTCGGTGTACATGTTGGCGCCGTCGCGATAACGCATGGACCCGCCAAGGCCCGCAATGCGAATCCCTCGGTACGTGTACACGCTGTCCTCTACGCAGATACATCCACCCGGTGCATGACGTGCGTAGCGGTCATCGTGATTGCCGCGCACGTAGATGAGCGGTTTGTTGATGACCGTAACCAAAAACTCAAGATAGTCCGGGTCCAGATCGCCGGCGGACAAAATCAGGTCGACGCCCTCAAAGCGTTCCTTGCGAAAGCACTCCCAAAGGCATCGTTCTTCGGTATCGGCTAGGGCAAGGATTTTCATAGGGCAGGGACTTTCGGCTCATCGTCGAGCTGCGGAATGGTGCCTACCACGTTATCCGCCAGCCAATTCATCTCGACAATCTGCGTGCTCGGCAGCGGAGGGAAGCCTTCGATCTGTACCACGCCGTTCTGACTGTGGAGCTCGCCGCCAAAGGGGTTGATGGATCCCTCGACAATGCCGTTGCGGAGCAACTGCACGAGTTTGCGCGTCTGGTAGGGTAGGCCCGGAGCGTAACGGATGTCGATAACGCCGGAGCTCATGCCGTACCAGTAGTTGACGGCGCGCACTTGGTTGTCATCGCTGGTCTCGTCCCACGTGCCGTGCAGAAGGCTGCGAACGATGAGCTCGTAGTAACGGCCCCAGTTCCATACCGGCATGGCGATGCCGGTAACCTTGCCATCGACCAGGCGGTGGAGTCCGTAGGCCGTAGGGTCTTCGAGCGACTTTGACATGTCAGCGCCGGTCATGACGCTCACGCCTTCGCGGCACATGGCCTCGGCGAGACCGCCGGCGGGCACATCGCCCCAGGTGAGGATAATTTGCGCGCGGGGGTCGAGCAGCGAGGCACCGATGGCAAAGGCATTGATCTCGCTGAGCGCGCCGGATGCGAAGACCGACGCGTGGTAGCCGATGCGATGGTTGTCCGCCATGCTGGCGGCAAGGGCGCCCAGGAGGAACTTGGCCTCGTACATCTTGCCAAAGTACGAACGGACGCTTTGGTGGGGAAGGCCGATAGAGCAGTTAAGGAACCGAACCTGGGGATACTCAACGGCAGCTCTGAGCGTGTATTCCATCAGGCGGTGCGAGGTCGAGAAGATGACGTTGTCTCCATGTTTGACAGCCGTTTCCACGGCGGCGTAGAACACGTCCGGATCGTGACAGTCTTCGAACGCCTCGGTGCGCACGATACCGTCAAAGTGCTCATCGAGATACTGACGTCCTTGGTCGTGCAGACTGTCCCAGCTCGACGCCGCACAGGGGAACTCATGGATAAAGGCGATACGCAGGGGGTTGGCCGCCGAATAGACAGTCTTGCCCATAAAGAAGTTGAGCACGCCGGAGGTGGACTTGGCGGGCGACTCCTCCTCATCGACGCTCGGCGCTTCGACAAGATCGACCTTGTCCTCGTCGTTTTTGCCGGCAATGACCAGCTCGCGCCAAATCTTGCACAGGCGGTTTACGACGATATCCGTCGGCGTATCCAGCAGGCGGTCCTGGTTGTACACATTGAGGTAGACGAGCATGGCGTCGGCGGGCGTAATGTCCAGGTGGTCGCCGCCTGCGCGAAGGTAGGCGCGCTTAAAGAGCAGGAAGGTGTGGCGCAGGTAGTCGACCTTTTTCTGCGGCCATTTATCGATAAGGTTCCGACCGAGCATCTTGGCGAGCGTCTCGTAGCTTCCCTCACGCGAGAACTCGATTTCGTATAGGGGGCAGACGCGCCAAAACGCGCAGAATTCACCGTACAGGCGGCTTTCGACGGAATCCCATGTGCCGGGGTAGAGACGGGTGACCCTGGCCGAAACCGTTGGAGCGTCCAGGAATTTGAGGACACTGACGCGTTTGTTGCCTTCCTGGACATAGAACCGATGCATGAACTCGGTGACGATGATGGGATCGCGATAGCCCTCGGTTACCTGGATGTCGTAGAGGTTGGACCACTTGCGGGCGAACTCAGTGTTAAACGGCAGCAGGGGCATAAGGTTGCATGAAAAGGCGGACTGACGGCCTTTGGTGACTGTGCCGACGACCATTTCGAGCGGAATATCCCTTAGGCCGACATTCTCTCGCTGACCTAAGGGGAGCTGGGCAACGAGGCTGTCGAGGTCCGTAAGGTACGGGTGCTCGCTTTGGCTGATGGCGCGACGGCGTCCCTGCTCGCCGCGCTTGCGTGCTTGACGATAGGCCTCTTCCATGATGTTGCTCCCTTAGTCGTTTAAACAACTATATGAACCATGGTACCACGAATGAAAACCACCACAAAGGTGCCTGTCCCTTTTTGGCGGGTTAGGCGATGATGGGGGCGATGGCACGGATGCAGGCGTCGGCTGCCGTGAAAGTAGTGCTGTCGTCGCTGACGATAAAGATGATCTTTCCTTTGATGCCAAAGTCGCCGATTTCGCTAAAGAGTACGTAGGGCTCCTTGTCAAAGCCCGAGATGGGAAGCACGGCGGCCTTGGTGGCGCTGGTCAGCTCGTCTGCCAGCACGTCAAGGGAAGCCCACTTGGACGTGTCCTTTACGGCAACGGGCACGGCCACGCGCCCAAAGGGCATCAAATGCACGAGTGTGTTCTTGGAAATGTTGGAGTTGGGCACAATGATGGTCTGTCCACAGGCATCCTCAATCGTTGTATGGCGCCAAGTGATGTCTTGGACCACGCCGGATACGCCGCCGACCTCGATATTGTCGCCGGGCTTGATGATGCCCATAAAGGTCACCTGCATGCCGCCGATAAGGTTTGACAGCGTGTCCTGAAAGCCGAGCGAAATGGCGATGCCGCCGACGCCAAGAGCGGCAACGAGGGCGTTTGCGTTAATGCCAAAGCAGTTGTCGAGGATAAAGCTGCCGCCGATCATCCAGATGACGGCGCGCGCGATGTTGATGAAGATACTCGATGCCGGAAGCGGGTTATCGTCTCGGTTAAGCAGATGGTTCAGGGTCTTGGATACGACCTTGGCGGCGACGGCGGTGCCTATCGCCAAGATGACGGCCCAGATGATGTTGTGGACCCACCGTTGCTCAAAGAAATGAAGAATCGGCTCAAACAATTCCATGTAGGGAAAACCTCCTAATGATCGTCCAACCATGATACCCACCAAGAAGCCCGTCCGATCACATCGGACGGGCTTCTGTGCTCGATATAAGGTTTACGCGGCGGGGCTGTAAGGCCCGGCGGTGTAGCTTAGCGTCGACGCTTCCAGATAATGCCGAGCATGATGACGATGATGCCGCCGATAAGGCACGCGCCAACTACTGCCAGCGTGCGGTCTCCCGTTGCGGCAAGCTTACCGGTCGTCTTCTTGGTGATGAACTTCGTGGTCGCCGTGTCCGTCTTAGACGAGGGCTTAGGCGTCGGGGCCGGTGAGGGCGTGGGGTCCACAGCTGCGGAGCCGAAGCCGATGGTGCCGGCGAGCCCGGCCATCTTGCTCTCCCAGCCGTTCTGCCCGATCAGCGCCCTTAGCGCTGACTCGCAGGTACCCCACTCGGTGTGCTTGGTGGCGTTTGCGAAGGTGGGGAAGTCGGTCGTGTTGGTAATGATGTAGTTGTTGGTGGCGACGGTATAGGTCTTGGTGGGATCGAACGTGCTGCCGTCTTTGGTGAGTGTGGCACTCACAATGCGCTTGCCTTCGGGCTGCGTCCAATCAATCGTCACGTTGATGCCGCCAAAGGAGAGAACGCTGCCAGAGTCATCGCGCCACTTGTACTTGTTTTGCGCCTCCTGCTCGGTGTGACCGGCCGCCACATAAGCCTGCTGAAGCTCGTAGCTGTCGTTGCAATCGTCGCTGATTTGTAGCGAGTGCTCGAGCGCTGCGAGGAAGTCCGCGCCGGTCATGGTCCAGGTCTCCACGGTGTTGCCGTAGGGCGAGATGGCGATGACGTTGCCGGCGGTCACGTTGCCCGCCGCGATGCCGCCGCGGATGCCGCCCGCGTTCTCGATGGCAAGGTCTGCGCCCGTCAGGTCAAGATAGGAGCCGCAGATCACATGTCCGATGGTCTGGGCCTTGGTGGTGTCGCCCGGGTTGCTGGGGCGGAAATCGGTGGTGCGCACCATTTCCCAGCCGTGCGTGCCAGATGCGTTCTCGCCGTAGAAATAATCGGTAGAGCTCGTGCCGAGCACCTCGCTCGATGCGGCGCTAAAGGCATCGTCGAGCGGCTTGATCTTGTTGTTGTGGACCTCATCAAGGATGCTCTGATAGGTGGAGCCCTTGTTGGGGTCGGTCAAAAGAACGTTTACGTCTTTGGCGGTATAGAGCTTCTCGTCGCTTTTGCCTGCGCATACTGCCACCGTGTCATCGTCGGTCGTCTCGGTGCCATTCGTGTCGTACTCGTAGGGGACGGAAAGGAGCCCCACCTCGGCAAAGGCGCTGCCCGCCTCGACAACGTGGATTGTCTTGCCGTCGGCTCCCGTCACCTTCTCGTTAAGGTTGATGTGCTCGTGACCTGCGATAAGGGCATCGACGCCGGCGAGTTGTGTGGCAAAGGCCTTGGCGTCGAGCGTGTGCGCGATGCACACAACAACATCGCAGCCCTCTTTGCGCAGCTGCTCTGCCTCGGCATTGATGGCGTTCGCGGCACTCGAGAAGCTGGTGCCCGCGACTAGGTCTGCACGCAGCGAGGAGCCAAGCGACTCATCCATGGCTCCTACAACGCCGACCTTGATCTGGTAGTCGAATGTGGAGTGATCTTCGCTATCCTCCCAGGTGCGGTCAAACGTTTTGGTGATGCTCGAGCTCCATACGCCGCTCGTAGACTTTGCGTTCGCGCAGAGCATGGCGAAGGGCGTGCCGGTGGTGCTGTAGCCGGTCATGGAGCGGAGTTTGTCCGCGCCGTAGCTCCAGTCGTGGTTACCTGGCGTGGTCGCGTCGTAGCCGTTCGCATAAAAGGTGTCCATGAGCTCGGCGATGCTCTTGCCCTCGCTCATGGTGGCGAAGGACTGCCCGTGGAAGGTATCGCCCGCATCGAGCAGAAGATCGGGGGCGCTGCTTTGGGCGCTATAGAGAACCGCCAGTCCGTCAAAGCCCACAGTGCCGGTGCCCTTGCTTGCGTTGTAGCTGTACTTGTAGCTGCCGTGGATATCGTTGGTGTGCATGACGGTCACAGAGCCATCGATAGTGGCGGGCGGGTTCCCCGCGAAAGCGAGATTTGGGATGCCTGCGAGCGCGCCAGCAAACAACGCGGTGGCTAACGCAAGGCGGGAGAGTCTTTTCATGGCAGTCTCCTTACTCTTTAACAAAAACCACCACAAAGGTGCCTGTCCCCTTTGTGGTGGTTTTCTAAGTCGTTAGCTCAGCAGCATGCGGTCGTTGGCGAGCTCGCCGCCCGAGACCTCCTCGAACTTCTGTAGCAGGTCGGCTACGGTGAGCGACTTCTTCTCATCGCCCGCCACGTCGTAGATCACGTGGCCTTCGTGCATCATGATCAGACGGTTGCCCAGACGGATGGCGTCGTTCATGTTGTGCGTGACCATGAGCGTGGTCAGGTGGTTCTCGTCGACGATCTCCTCGGTCAGGTTGAGCACCTTAGAGGCCGTCTTGGGGTCGAGGGCCGCGGTGTGCTCGTCGAGCAGCAGCAGGCGCGGCCTGGTGAGCGTGGCCATCAACAGGGTGAGTGCCTGGCGCTGGCCGCCCGAGAGCAGGCCGACCTTGGCGTTGAGACGCGTGTCCAGACCAAGGTCCAGGCGCTTGAGCAGCTCAACGTACTCATCTTTCTCGGCCTTGGTGACGCCCCACGAAAGGCCGCGACGCTGGCCGCGACGCTTGGCGAGGGCCAGGTTCTCGGCGATCTGCATGTCGGCAGCGGTACCGCGCATGGGGTCCTGAAACACGCGGCCCAGGTACTTGGCGCGCTGCGACTCGCTCAGGCGCGAGATGTCGGTGCCGTCGAGCTCAATAACGCCCGAATCGAGCGGGTACACGCCGGCGATCATGTTGAGCAGCGTGGATTTGCCGGCGCCGTTGCCGCCGATCACGGTTACAAAGTCGCCGTCATTCAGGGTGAGGTCGACGCCGGTGAGTGCGCGCTTCTCGGTGACGGTGCCCTTGTTAAAGGTCTTCTTGACGTGCGAGAGCTTAAGCATCTGCCTCATCTCCCCTCGTATAGGAGCTGCGGAGCTTGTAGCGCTCCCAAACCACGGGCACGCACAGGGCCACGGCAACGATCACGGCAGAGAGCAGCTTCATGTCGTTGGCATCCATGCCCAGCTGCAGCACGATGGCGCGGATCAGGAAGTAAACCACGGAGCCAAAGACGGCAGAGGCCAGGCGGACGGAGAACTGCGTCAGACCGCCGGGCAGCAGGCGGCCGAGCACCTCACCGATTACAATGGCGGCAAGGCCGATGACGATGGCGCCGGTGCCCATGCCAATGTCGGCATACTTCTGGCTCTGGCAGATGAGCGCGCCCGAAAGGCCGATGAGGGCGTTGGAGAGCACAAGGGCGATCATCTTGGTGGAGTTGGTGTTGACGCCCAGGGCGCGGATCATGTACTCGTTGTTGCCGGTGGCGCGCAGTGCGGAGCCGATCTCGGTACCAAAGAACCAGTACAGGATGGCAACGATCGCCACGGCCAACACGATGCCCAGGATGATGGCAACGGTGGACTGCGGCAGACCGGTCATATTGCTGACGGCCGAGAAGATGGTGCCCTTGGCAAGGATGGGCGTGTTGGACTTGCCCATGATGCGCAGGTTGATGGACCACAGGCTGATCTGGGTGAGGATTCCGGCGAGGATCGCGGGAATCTCGAAGACGGTGGTCAAAATGCCCGTGACGGCGCCCGCGATGGCGCCGGCGCACATGCCGGCCAGCACGGCGAGCAGCGGGTCGACGTTGTTATTGACGATGAGTACGGCGCAGACACAGCCGCCGAGGGCAAAGCTGCCGTCGCAGGTCATATCGGGGATGTCGAGCAGGCGGAACGTGATAAACACGCCAAGCACCATAATGCCCCAGAGGACGCCCTGCGAAACGGCGCCCTGCAATGCAATGAGCATGCTTCATACCTCCTAGGATAGGGTGGACACGTGAGTCACCATGATAGCGGTAACAATGTATAAAAGAGCTGCGGCCGGATGTTTTGTCTCATCCGTAACAAGCAGGGCGAACGCCGGTCTTTGGCGTTCGCCCCTGTGGCTCAGATATTGAATAGTACGGCAACGGCGCGAGTATGGGCCCTAGGCACATCGCCGCACATGCCGCTACTCGTCCAGAGCGGAGAGGTCGATGCCCAGCGCCTCGGCCATCTCGTCGTTCTTGACGACGACCAGGTCCTTGCTCGAGAGGTGCTTGATCGGCATATCCTCGGGCGTGGCCTCGCCCTTCAGAATCTTGACGGCCATCTCGCCCGCGGCGTAGCCCAGGTCCTCGTAGTTGATGGAAAGGGTGAACAGGCCGCCGGCCTTGCACATGCCCTCCTCGCCGGTCACGAAGGGGAGCTTGTTCTCCTTGCAAATCTGGCCCACCTGCGAGGCGCCCGCGGCGATGGTGTTATCGGTGGGGGAGTACAGCGCGTCGACCTTGCCCACGGCGGACTCGACGACGGACTGGATCTCGTTGGAGCTCGAGACGGTGAAGTCGGTGTACTCCAGGCCCAGCTTGTCGAGCTCCTTCTTGGCGGCCTTGATCTGGACGTCGGAGTTGGACTCGGCGGTGCAGTAGAGCAGGCCGACCTTCTTAACGTCGGGCAGGACCTTCTGCATCATCTCGAGCTGCTCGGCGACCGGGGTGAGGTCGGAAGCGCCGGTGACGTTGGTGCCGGGCTTGTCGTTGTCCTGGACCAGGCCGGAAGCGGCGTAGTCGGTGATGGCGCAGCCAACGATGGGGATATCAGCGGTGGCGCCGGCGGCAGCCTGCGCGGCGGGCGTAGCGATGGCATAGATCAGGTCGACGCCATCGCCTACGAACTTGTCAGCAATGGACTTACACGTGGACTGGTCGTTCTGGGCGTTCTTCTGGTCGATCTTGACCTTAAGGCCGCTCTTCTTGATGGCTTTGACAAAGCCGTCGTTGGCGGCGTCGAGTGCGGAGTGCTCGGTGAGCTGCAGAACGCCGATGGTGTAGTCGGAACCGGCGGCTGCGGAGCCGGAACCAGAGTTGCCGCCACATCCGGCGAGCGGGGCGAGCGCGAGCAGGCCGGCGGAGACCAGAAGGCTCCTGCGGCTGATGGTGATGTCCTTCATATCATTACCCCCAGTATAAAAATGGCTGGAAACACTGCACTGGGACAAAGTGCAAGTGGAACTATAGTAACGCCGATGTCCATTTTTACAACAGCCTGGCGGGTTTTTTAATACAGAATCGGATGGGCGGTGCTGAGGAACGACGGACGGTAACGGGGCTTACGCTGCGGGCGCGGGACTGTCTTCTTCGTCTAGCGCGGCAAAGAGCTTCTTGCCATCGAGCAGGCGAGTGCTGACGTTTCTCATACGGGCGATCTCGACGGTGCGCAGCGTATCGTCGGTGCCTCGGGCGTCGTAGACCGTTCCCAGCAGATACGAGATGCCATCGCGCTGCCTGATGGCAAAGGGACGGAGTGTCATCCGTGCTGCTTCGGTTTCGCCACGCGTCGTGACGCTCGAAATATCAAAACTCACCGTGGTTCCGTGGTCGATGGCCTGCTCGACGAGCTCGCACGTGTCGATGCGCTTGATGGGCGTGCGTGTTGCCTTGGTAGCCTTGCTGCCTGCGCTTGGAACGGGTTCGGGTGTATCGAGGTAGCCGCGAACGTCGGCACTCGCCATGGCAACTAAATGCTGCGCCATGCTCTTGCGGATAGCGATAGGCGTGGAGCGGTTGCGCATGACCATACCGTGGAGCCGGATGATCTCTTCGTCGGTGAGGGGGCGGGTAAGAAGCTTGTAGCCCACACCACGCTTATATTCGATTTCGTATCCTGCGTGACGAAGCGCCGATATCGAGGTGTAGATGCTGCGCCGAGCTGCCGAGATGGGCATGCGGGCGGGGTCGTCGGGATGGGCGAGGCGGCGGACCAATTCGTCGGATAGCAAGGCTTTGTCTTCGCCGGTGTTCTCGCTTAATAGTTGCAGGATGCGAACGGCGCGATAGGCTGCCATCGAGGCGGCGCCCCTCGTCGTGGTGTCGTAGGTTTCAACAGCGGCTTCGGTCATCGTGCCCACGTCCTTTCCGTTTTGGGTGGCGACGGTATGGAGCCTAGGACGTGGGGCTTTCCCAGGGGCGCAGGGCGCTCTGGGCGGTCGGTAGTCGTCGGCAAACGGCGGGTCGAGTTTTCAACAGCCCTGCTCAACTGACCAAAAACTTGCCAAAAGCTTGACGGATGCTGTTGAAAAAAGCGTCTCTCGACCGATGTCGAGAGACGCTTATGCGATGAGCGTTGGCGTGTGGCGACGCGAGCTAGCGTCCGACGATTAGAAGTCGGCGTTGCCCACGGTGCGCGGGTGCGGCAGGACGTCGCGGATGTTGCCCACGCCGGTCAGATACATGACCAAGCGCTCGAAGCCCAGACCGTAGCCGGCGTGCTTGCAGGAACCGTAGCGGCGCAGGTCAAGGTAGTACTTGTACTGCTCGGGATTCATGCCCAGGTCCTTGATGCGGGCCTCGAGCAGATCCAGGCGCTCCTCGCGCTGGGAGCCGCCGATAATCTCGCCAATACCGGGAACCAGGCAGTCGGCGGCGGCGACGGTCTTGCCGTCCTCGTTCATGCGCATGTAGAACGCCTTGATCTCGGCCGGGTAGTCGGTCACAAAAGTCGGTCGCTTAAAGTGCTCCTCGGTCAGGAAGCGCTCATGCTCGGTCTGCAGGTCGATGCCCCAGCTCACGGGATAGTCAAACTTGTGACCGGCGGCGACGGCCTGCTCCAGGATTTCGACGGCCTCGGTATAGGTGACGCGGGCAAAGTCGGAGTTGGCGACATGGTCCAGGCGCTCGAGCAGACCCTTGTCCACAAACTTGTTGAGCATGTTGAGCTCGTCGGGGCAGGTGGCCATAACGTCCTTAAGGACGTACTTGAGCATGGCCTCGGCGTTATCCATGTAGTCGTTCAGATCGGCGAAGGCCATTTCGGGCTCGATCATCCAAAACTCGGCGGCGTGGCGCGTGGTGTTGGAGTTCTCGGCACGGAAGGTGGGGCCAAAGGTGTACACGTCGCCAAAGGCCATGGCAAAGTTCTCGGCGTTGAGCTGGCCGGACACGGTGAGGCTTGCATGCTTGCCAAAGAAGTCCTGGCTCCAGTCGACCTCGCCGGACTCGGTGAGGGGCGGATTTTTGGGGTCGAGCGTGGTCACGCGGAACATCTCGCCGGCGCCCTCGCAGTCACTCGTGGTGATGATGGGGGTGTTGACGTAGACAAAGCCCTGCTCCTGGAAGAAGCGGTGGATGGCGGCAGCCGCGACAGAGCGGATGCGGAACACGGCGCGGAACAGGTTGGTGCGCGGGCGCAGGTGCTGCTGGGTGCGCAGGAACTCGACGGTTGCGCGCTTCTTCTGCAGCGGGTAATCCGGGGCGCTGACGCCCTCGACCTCGATGGAGGTGGCAGAAAGCTCGAAAGGCTGGGGCGCATCGGGGGTCAGCTTGACGGTGCCGGTGCAAATGAGTGCGGCCGAGACGTTTTGATGGGCGATCTCGTCGTAGTTGTCGAGTGCCTCGCGGTTCATGACGACCTGCAGGTCGCGGAAGCAGCTGCCGTCGTTGAGCGTAACGAAGCCAAAGTTCTTCATGTCGCGGACGGACTTGACCCAGCCGGCGACGGTGACGGTCTGGCCGCCGAGCGACTCGGCATCGGCATAGAGCTGCGCGATTTTGGTGCGGTTCACGTATCCTCCCATAACGGTTGAATGATAGTTATCCATACAGTTCGATATTCTAGCAGCTCGGCTCATTTGAGCTATACAGATAAAGCATTGGCGGGATGGTTTTTCAAACGAAAAGCGCCCGCGGCCAAATGGTCGCGGGCGCTTGACGAGGTGCCTTTTGGCTGTGTGGCGTGGGGCCTGGCTACTTGGTCTTGGCAACCAGCAGCGGGTCGCCAAGCTTGACGAGCGGGTTGCCGCCGATAAGCGTTCCAGACTCGCCGACATGGTCGATGCTCTTAAGACGATCGAGCTCGGAGACGATGACGGTCACGATGTCCTCGTGACCAGCGGCCTTAATGGCCTCGCGGTCGAAGCTGATGAGCGGCTGGCCTGCCTTGACCACATCGCCCATCTCGACAAAGCGGGCAAAACCCTTGCCGTTCATTTCCACGGTGCCCAGGCCAACATGGATGAACACGCGCAGGCCGTCCTCGGTAATCATGCCGATGGAGTGGTTGGTGACAGTGGTGGCACCGATGCGGCCGTTGGCGGGCGCATAGATGGTGCCGGTAATGGGCTCGATGCCATAGCCCTGGCCAAGCATGCCCGAGGCGATCGTCTCGTCGGGAACCTCGTTCAGGTTGACGAGCACGCCGTTGACGGGGGCATAGATGACGCCTTCGCGGGTAGCGAAGCTTGCTGCGGGCGGAACGGACGCCTCGCCGGTCGAGGTGAAGGTGGACTTAAGCGAATCGAGCAGACCCATAGTTGCCTCCAACTTAAATAGGCGCATATCGCGCGTTTGGTTTGCCGGAAACATTTCACATGTGTTTCGCGGCTTGGTCAACGCCCCTATTCTACGCTGCTCAAAGATACCTCTGAGCTGGGATTATGTGATATATCAGTTGAAGGGAAACTTATTGCCGGAGTGTTTCTGCGCCACGGGTTCAAGTGGGGTACGCTTGAAGGCAAAAAACAAGGGCGCTTAATTTGCGCGAAGGGAGCACATATGATTGTCGAGAACCATGCGCTGTGGGGCGAGGAGCCGACCGAGGAATATCCGGCGACCTTTACGTATTTGGGTGCTGAGCCGCTGCCCGATAAACCGAATGGCCGCCGCCCTGCCGTGATTATCTGCGGCGGAGGTGCGTTTACGCATATCGCTCCGCATGAGCAGGATCCCGTGGCGTTTGCGTTTTTGGATCACGGCTACCAGGCCTTTGTGCTCAACTATGTGACGAGCGGCACGGGTGACGCAAGTTTTCCGCACCCGCAGGCAGATCTTGCCAAGATGGTCGCCACGGTGCGCGCCAACGCTGACGAGTGGCATGTCGATCCCAAGCGCGTGTGCGTCGTGGGCTTTTCTGCTGGCGGCATGATTTGCGCCTCGCTGGCAACACAGTGGAAGACCGGCCCCTTCGCGGCACTTGCCGGGGCGCGTCCGGACGACATTCGTCCCGATGCCGTGGTGCTGGGCTATCCATTGCTCGACTTTGCCTATGTGCGCGACATGCAGACGCGCGATCCGCGCATTGACTTGCGCGTGCCCAAGACGGGCGGCAAGACGGGGCGCGATTTGCTCAACGACTACCTGTCGATGGTGACGGGCGGCGAGGCAACTGACGAGCATCTGGCCGACATCTGCCCCACCACGCATGTTTCGCGTCAGATGCCACCGACCTTTGTGTGGGGTGTGTCCGACGACAAGACGGCGCCGATCGCGCAGGTCTACCCGTTTGCCCAACGCATGGCAGAGGAGGGCGTCCCTTGCGAGATGCACGTCTTTGACCAAGGTGGTCACGGCCTTTCGCTCGGCAACGCCAACACCGCGGTCGACAACGAGGACAAGCAGGTTTCCGTCCGTCCCTGGATCCGCCTGGCCTTCCGCTTCCTCGAGCGCCATCTGTAAGAGTCCCGGCATCCAAGCCCTTCAATAACTTGCGGTGAAATAGTTCCTATCTGGGGCATCAACCAGCCCATCCAGGAACTATTCCACCGCAACTTCGTTTTTGATGCCCCGCCCGGAAACTGCGCCCCAGTTTTGCCTTTCAAGGTGGGACGCAGTTTCCCATAGGGCCTCGACTGGGAAAGCGCGTCCCGTTTCGAGCGGGGATTCCGGGATGCATTTTCCGTAAGAGGCCTGTTTGGGAAACCATATCCCGTTTCGAGCCGGAATTCTGGGATGTAGTTTCCCCGAGAGGCCTCATCGGGAAACTATGGCCCTGAACTCTCCTGCCTGTCCCCATTGCGCCAATTTGCTGATTGAACGTCGTTGTGTGTTCGCGCTATCATGCATGGTTACAATTGGTTAGCCATGGCAAACGGTTAGCCATGGTGAACATAAATACAACGCCCTGTGGGCGCCGGGGGAGGAACACGGACGTGAAGCTCGATACGCTCGAGATTGGAAAGGACGCCGTTGTCGCATCGGTGGCATCGGACGATCAGGCACTCCGACAGCATATTTTGGACATGGGTCTAACGCCGGGCACCGAAGTCACCATGATGAAGTACGCCCCCATGGGTGACCCGCTCGAGATCCGCCTGCGTGGCTACGAGTTGACACTGCGTAAGGACGATGCCGCTCGCATCGAGCTCGTGGGTATTCACGACACCGATACGGGTCCGCGCGCTAACGCCGCAATCGGCACGACGGAGCATCCGGCCCTGGGCGAGGGGACGTATTCGCCCCGTGCGGCAAAGACGGCCGTGCCAGAGGGCGCGCCGCTGCACTTTGCCCTCGCCGGCAACCAAAACTGCGGCAAGACCACGTTATTCAACCAGCTGACGGGCTCCAACCAGCACGTCGGTAACTTTCCCGGCGTGACGGTCGACCGCAAAGATGGCACCATCCGTAACCATCCCGAGGCGAGCGTTACCGACCTGCCCGGCATTTACTCCCTGTCGCCGTACACAGGCGAGGAGGTCGTGAGCCGTCAGTTCATCCTCGACGAGCGTCCGGACGCCATCATCGACATCATTGACGCCACCAACATCGAGCGCAACCTGTACCTGACACTGCAGCTCATGGAGCTTGACCGTCCTATGGTCATCGCGCTCAACATGATGGACGAGGTGACCGCCAACGGCGGCGCCGTGGACGTCAACTTGCTCGAGAGCCTGTTGGGCGTGCCCGTTGTCCCCATTAGCGCTGCCCGCAACGAGGGTATCGGCGAGCTGGTGGACCACGCCCTGCACGTGGCGCGGTTCCGCGAGCGCCCTGGTCGCCTGGACTTTTGCGCGCCCGACGGTCCGGACGGCGGTGCGCTGCATCGCTGCATCCACGGTATTGCTAACCTGATCGAGGACCATGCCGTGACGGCGCACATTCCGGTGCGCTTTGCGGCGACCAAGCTGGTCGAGGGCGATGAGCTGGTAACCGAGGCGCTTCACCTGGATCGCAATGAGCTCGACGCTATCGAGCACATCATCACCCAGATGGAGGGCGAGGCCGGCACCGACCGCCTATCTGCGCTGGCCGATATGCGTTTTAGCTTTATCGGCGACGTGTGCGGGCGTTGCGTCGTCAAGCCGCACGAGAGCCGCGAGCACGTGCGCTCCGTCAAGATTGACCGCATCCTGACAGGTCGTTACACAGCCATTCCGGCGTTTCTGGTGATCATGGGCCTCGTCTTTTGGCTGACGTTTGGCGTGATCGGCGCGGCGTTGCAGGGACTCATGGAGGACGGTATCGCTGCCATCATCGCCTCGGCCGATGCGGGCCTCAAGGCGTTCGGTACCAACGACGTAGTGCGCTCGCTGGCTGTCGACGGCGTGCTTACGGGCGTGGGCAGTGTGCTGACCTTCCTGCCGATTATCGTCGTGCTCTTTTTGTTCCTCTCCATTCTGGAAGACTCCGGATACATGGCGCGCGTGGCCTTTGTCATGGATAAGGTGTTGCGTCGCTTTGGCCTGTCGGGCCGCAGTTTCGTGCCCATGCTCGTCGGTTTTGGCTGCACCGTGCCGGCTATCATGTCGACCCGTACGCTCCCATCCGAGCACGACCGCAAGATGACGGTCATGCTCACGCCGTTTATGAGCTGCTCAGCCAAGCTGCCGGTTTACGGCTTGCTGTGCGGGGCGTTTTTCCCGCAGGCGACGGTTCCCGCCATGGTCTCGCTCTATCTGATCGGTATCGTGGTCGGCTGCGTCGCGGCTTTGGTGCTCAACCGCACGGCATTTAAGGGCGACCCGGTGCCGTTTATCATGGAGCTCCCCAATTACCGCCTGCCGAGCGTCAAGACGACGGTGATGCTGGCATGGGATAAGGCCAAGGACTTCATCACCAAGGCCTTTACCATTATCTTTGCCGCTACGGTGGTCATCTGGTTCCTGCAGACGTTCGATATCCGCTTTAACGTGGTCGCCGACCAGTCGCAAAGCCTGCTTGCGGGCCTCGGCAGCATCATCGCGCCGGTGTTGGCCCCGCTCGGCTTTGGTGACTGGCGCGCATCCACGGCGCTCGTCACCGGACTCATCGCCAAGGAGAGTGTCATCTCGACGCTCACGGTGCTTTTGGGTGCAACCTCGCCCGCGGCATTGTCAACCATGTTTTCGCCGTTTACCGCCTACGTGTTCTTGGTCTTTACGCTGCTGTACCCGCCTTGCGTGGCCGCTATCGGCGCTGTCAAGAGCGAGTTGGGCGCGCGCTATGCCGTGGCCGTATTCGCGTTTCAGGTGACGGTCGCCTGGATCGTGGCGTTTGTCGTGCATTCGGTGGGCTTATTGCTGGGGTTGGCTTAGTTATGTATTGACGGTGCAACCTCTGTGTATTGAGTTGATTGCGGCCCCGCATCTGTACTGACGGATGCGGGGCCGTTGCTATATAATCGCCCACCGCCCAAGACAATCGGAGAGGTTTCCTACATGACCCAGGCAAGACAAGATGGCATCTCGCTCAAGCAGTGGCTCCCGCTTATCGGGCTCGCCTGTTGCGCGTTCGTGTTCAACACGTCGGAATTCATGCCCATCGGCCTTCTGACTGATATCGCCGCATCGTTCTCGCTCACCGAGGCCCAGGCAGGCATCATGATTTCGGTCTACGCCTGGGGCGTCATGCTGCTGTCGCTGCCGCTTATGGTGTTTGCCTCGCGCTTTGAGTTCAAGCGGATGTTGCTGGGCGTGCTGGCCGTGTTTTCGTTGGGCCAGTTTCTGTCCGCTGTGGCGCCGACTTATCCCATCCTGGTCTGTGCACGCTTGGTGGTTGCCTGCGCACATGCCGTGTTCTGGTCGGTCGCCTCGATCATGGCGTCGCGCCTGGTTGACACCCGTCACGGGGCTCTTGCCATCAGCATGATCGCCACAGGCTCGTCCATCGCGCAGATCTTTGGCCTGCCGATCGGCCGCGCCATTGGCTTGGCCGTGGGCTGGCGCATGACGTTTGCCGTGGTCGGTGCCTTCTCTGCCGCCGCGGTGGTGTACCAAGCCGCGGTGTTCCCGGCTATGCCGGCGGGCGAGCGTTTTACCGTCAAGCAGCTGCCCGAGCTGCTCAAGAACCCGTTTTTAATCGCGCTCTACGCGGTCACGGTCTTTATGGCGACCGGCTATTACGCAAGCTACAGCTATATCGAGCCCTTCCTGGCGCAGGTCGCGCACGTCGATGCGGGCGCCATCACCATGACGCTGACGGCGTTTGGCTGCTCTGGTCTGCTCGGAAGCTGGCTGTTTGGCCGCCTGTTCGATGGGCATCGCTTTCCGTTCCTTGCTATCACGCTCTCCGGGGTACCGGTCGCCTTGCTGCTTATGGGTCCTGCCGCGTCGTCGCTCGCCGCGGTTCTTGGCGTTTGCGCGCTGTGGGGCTGCTGCGCCACGGCCTTTAACGTGGCGTTTCAGGCCGAGCTCATCAAGTACACGCCCGCGGATTCGTCGGCTGTCGCCATGTCGATCTTCTCGGGTCTGTTCAATCTGGGTATCGGCACGGGCACCGCAATCGGCGGCGCCGTGGTTTCGGGTCCCGGTATCGCTTGGATCGGCTTCGTGGGCGGGGCGATTGCCGTCGTGGGCGTCATCCTCGCCATTACCGTACTGTTCCCAGCCATCCGCCGCGCCAAGCCCGTCGCCTAGCCACATCCTCCTCATCAGTTGCGGTGGAATAGTTCCTGTTTAAGGCCTCTGAAGGCCCAGGCAGGAACTATTTCACCGCAACTTATTTTGGGGGAGAGGATACAAGCTGGGCATACAATGGATGTCGTTGTGTTGAGCTTACCGGGAGGCTGTTATGTGGGCATACGAGACGACGTTCTATCAGATCTATCCGCTGGGCTTTTGCGGGGCTCCGCGCGAAAACGCCGCGCCCGTTGCCGAGGATGAGCTCGCCCAGGCTGCCAACGCCGCGCCCAACCCCGATGCTCCTATCATGAAGGTCGCCCAATGGGCCGACTACATGCAGGAACTCGGCGTTGGCGCTGTGCTCATCAACCCACCGCTCGAATCTGATAGCCACGGCTACGATACACGCAGCCTGCGCCATATCGACCGTCGCCTGGGTGGGGACGCCGACTTTGCCGCCGTATGCGACACGCTGCATGCCCATGGCATCCGCGTGGTGCTCGATGCCGTCTTCAACCACGTCGGCCGCGGTTTTTGGGCCTTCCGCGATGTGCAGGAGCGAAAGTGGGACTCGCCGTACAAGGACTGGTTCCACATTAGCTTTGACGGCGATTCCTGCTATGGCGATGGCTTTTGGTACGAGGGCTGGGAAGGCCATTTTGAGCTTGTGAAGCTCAACCTGCAAAATCCCGCTGTGGTCGATTACTTGCTCGAGTCCGTGCGCCGCTGGGCCGAGGTCTTTGGCGTCGACGGTCTGCGCCTGGACGTTGCCTATATGCTCGACCGCGACTTTATGCGTCGTCTGCATAGCTTTGCCCGTGAGCTCAAGCCCGACTTCGTGCTGATTGGCGAGACGCTCCATGGCGACTACAACCAGATCGTCAACGACGAGATGCTCGACTCCTGCACCAACTACGAGTGCTACAAGGGCCTGTACTCCAGCTTTAACTCGGTCAACATGTTCGAGATCGCCCATTCGCTGCACCGCCAGTTTGGCGGCGATCCGTGGTGCATCTACCGCGGCAAACATCTGCTGTCGTTTGTCGACAACCACGATGTGCCGCGCCTGGCAAGTATCCTCACCGACAAGTCGTGTCTGCGTCCCGCCTACGGCATGCTCTTTGGCATGCCGGGCATCCCGTGCGTCTACTATGGCAGCGAGTGGGGAATTGCCGGCGAAAAGGGTGGCCCCGATGGCGACTGGGCGCTGCGCCCTGCGCTCGATGAGCCTGCGCCCAACGAGCTGGCGGCGTTCATCACGCAGCTGGCGCACCTTCGCTCGGCCGACGACGCGGCGGCCCGTGCTCTCAACTACGGTGCCTATCGCAACGTGGTGATCCAGAACAAGCAGCTGCTGTTCGAGCGCGCCTGCGACGACGCGACGGTGCTCGTGGCGGTCAATGCCGTGAACGAGCCCTATACCTTTGGAGCCGGCGAACTCAACGGCTCCTTTGTCGATTTGCTTGCCGATGATGCGCCCACGGTCGGGCTGACGGGTACCCTTGAGCTTGCACCCTACGAGGTGCGCTATCTGTTGAGGGCCTAGGCCATGGCTGCGTCCGACGAGGGCTATCAACATATTGAGCATGGGTTTGAACCCGTGTTCGACGAGCGCTCGCGCGTTTTGGTGTTGGGCTCGTTTCCCTCGGTGCTCTCGCGTGCCAATGCCTTCTACTACGGCAATCCGCAGAACCGCTTTTGGCGCGTGATGGCCGCGTGCCTCGGCGTGCCTGTGCCGCCCAACGAGGGCAATCCTTTGGCAAGCGGTGAGCCCGCGACGCTCGATGCCTCGATAGCCGCCAAGCGGGCCATGCTGCTGAACGGCGGCGTGGCCCTGTGGGATGTGATCGAGAGCTGCGACATTAAGGGCTCGAGCGACGCGAGTATTCGCAACGTTGTGCCGGCACATATCGAGTGCATTACCGACGCAGCTCCCATTGAGCAGGTGATATGCAACGGCGGTACAGCTGGCCGGCTCTACAAGCGCTATCTACAAGAACGCACCGGGCTGCCCGCCATCGTCCTGCCCTCGACAAGTCCCGCCAATGCGGCGTGGCGTCTGGAGCGCCTTGTCGAGCGGTGGAACGGCGCCGCTGATTGGCGGGCTTCTTCGATTTAGCAGTTTGAGTGTTTGGCAAGACGTCTCATAACGGCGCGCCAGATCGGTGCGGGCAGCGCGGGCTTGACGCGCACCATGCCGTCGACATCGACGCTACCGGCATCGCCGCCGCCGAGCAGCTGCGCATGCTCAATGGAACAGCCCATGCGCACAGCGCCCACAAGCTTATCCATCGCTTCCGAAAATGGCCGACGCAAGAGGCCCATACGCGGGGAGTGGCGAAGCGCTGCGATGCCGCTGCCGGCACAGATGACAACGCCGTCGCACCATGGTAGGTCACGTAGAATACATGCCCGATACAGGCGGTCGAGGGCTTCGTCCGCCTGCCTGTTGTTTTTGGACGCGGCCTGGACGACGACATAGATGCGTGTCTCCGTATTTCCAAGGCGATCGAGTATCTGCTCGACAGCGATCATGGCCTCATCATCAAATGCATCATCAACAGCGAGCACCATGCCATCGACTGCGCCGGCATTATCCGCCTCCAAATCGATTGGGCGGGGGAGCGCGGTGCCAGAAAGCTGAGCATAGGCGGCGATGGCATCCTGCAAGTCCCAGAGCAAAAACTCAAGATCGGCGCTATTGGGAATGCTGATATACGCAATGGTTTGCAACGTTTTTGGTACATCGCCGCGTGCGGTCGTCTCCATGCCGCCTCCTTTCCGGTTGGTTTCCGTTTAGGTTACACCGTCTGGCGGCGCCTCGCCGCGCTATCCTAGTGCAACCCTTACGAAAGGAACGCCATGCGTCTGCCCATGAATACCTCGCTTGCCACGCTCAAGCCCTCCGGCATCCGTCGGATTAACGCGCTCGCCGCCCAGCATCCGGGGTGCATCGCGCTTGCGCTCGGCGAACCCGATTTTCCCACGCCCGATGTGATTAGCGCCGAGGTGACCGCATCGCTCGACCGCGGCGACACGCACTATCCGCCCAACAACGGTCGCCCCGCCCTGCGTGAGGCGCTGTCTGCCTACATGGGGGGCGCGGGCCTGGCGTTTTCCGCCGATGAGGTCATTCTGACCGACGGCGCGACCGAGGCCCTGTCGGCAACATTCATGGCTATGCTCAACCCTGGCGACGAGGTCATTATCCCCACGCCGGCCTTTGGCCTGTACGAGAGCATCGTCGTGGCCAACCATGCCAAGGCGGTCTTTTTGGATACGGAGTCTGCGCAATTCCAGATCGATGAGGAAGCGCTGCGCGCTTGCGTTACGCCGGCGACCAAGGCCATCGTCATCTGCTCGCCCAACAATCCTACGGGTTGTATCCTCAACGCGGCATCGCTCGACGCCGTGGCGCGCGTGGCAGAGCAGGCGGGCATCTACGTGGTCTGCGATGACGTATACAACCGCTTGGTCTACGCGGACGGCTACGAGCGCTTCGCCCAGCGACACCCGGAGCTGCGTGAGCAGACGGTAGTCATCGAGAGCTTCTCCAAGCCTTGGGCCATGACCGGCTGGCGCTTAGGTTGGCTCGCAGCCGCAGCCCCCGTCATCGCCGAGATCGCAAAGGCCCACCAATACTTAGTATCGAGCGCCGTCTCCTTCGAGATGGACGCCGCAGCCCGAGCCCTGACCGTCGACCCAACCTCCATGCTCAAAGTCTACCGAGCCCGCCGCGAACGCGTACTCGCAGCCTTAGACGCCATGGGCCTCGACGTAGTGGAACCGGCAGGCGCCTTCTACGCCTTCCCCAGCATCAAACAATTCGGCCTAACAAGCGAAGACTTCTGCATCAAAGCCATTAAAGAGGCAAACGTAGCCCTAGTCCCGGGCGACAGTTTCGGCACCGAAGGCCACATCCGCCTAAGCTACTGCGTCTCCGACAAAGACCTAGACGAAGGACTAGCCCGCCTGTCCAACTTCGTTTCAACCCTGTAGCCCTCAGGGACGCAACACATCAGCCCACCGACCCAAGCATTATGAGTGGGGGCGTCAGCCAACGAAAACCCGGGCTGCCCAAAGTCAACGCAGGCACGCGCCGCCGAAGGCCAGGCACAAGGTTTTCGTAGATTCCGCACGAGCCGAAGAGCACTTAATGTGCTCTTCGTGCGAGCCAGGACTTGACCGAGCGAAAACCTTGCGCCTGGCCTTCGGCGGCGCGTGCCGGATGGTGGAATTGTGTGCAGCCCGGTTTTCCGTTGACCGACGCCGGGGTCCCCGCCATAATACTTTCGGTTCACGCACGAATCCGCTGCCAGAGACAGCCGGCGCAAACGGGTCTTACCCGCGAGCTTAATGGGATATCCCGCCAGCCGAGGTGGTCGAGTAGATATGTCTTCTCGCCCCCGTCGCTCATGCAGCGCGGGGGCTTTCTTTTTGGACATGCCCCCGTCACGTCCTTGTGGCGGACCGTGCCCGGAAAGAATTCGAGGAGGTGTAATTCATGCCCCAGCAGTACAAAATCGACAAGGTTGCAGAGATCGAGTCCCGTATCGCCGAGAACGCCGGTCTGTTCGTCGTCAACTACAACGGTCTGACGGTTAAGCAGGCTCAGGAGCTGCGTCATCAGCTTCGCGAGTGCGGCGCCGAGATGAAGGTCTACAAGAACAACCTGGTCAAGATCGCTCTCAAGAACCAGGAGCAGCCCGAGCTCGACGAGATCCTCGCCGGCCCCGTCGCTTATGTGTTCTACGAGTCCGAGCCGGTCGAGGCCGCTAAGGCCCTTAAGGACTTCTCCGCTAAGTCCAAGGGCGTCCTTGAGATCAAGGGCGGTATCTCCGACGGCAAGGCCGTTTCCGCTGATGATGTTAAGGCTATCGCCGAGCTGCCCACCAAGGATCAGCTTCTCGGCCAGATCGCCGGTCTCATCTCCGGTTTCGCTCGCGACATCGCTGTCTGCGTCAACGGCGTTTCCTCTGGTCTCGCTCGTTCGATCCAGCAGGTCTCCGAGCAGAAGGCAGCCTAGTTGCTGTTTTCACCCGCGGCGGCAACGCCGCGCCCCTGGCGCATTCGCGTCGTGTTTTAACTGATCTCCGTGCATCCGCACGGAAACCGAAAGGACTTAGAAATGGCTAAGCTTACCACCGATGAGATCATCGATGCTCTTAAGGAAATGACCCTTCTCGAGGCTTCCGAGCTCGTCAAGGCTATCGAGGACACCTTCGGCGTTTCCGCCGCTGCTCCTGCCGCTGTTGTCGCCGCTCCCGCTGCTGGCGCTGCTGAGGCCGAGGAGAAGACCGAGTTTGACGTCGTGCTCGAGGGCTTCGGCGACAACAAGATCCAGGTCATCAAGGCCGTCCGTGAGCTCACCAACCTTGGCCTGAAGGAGGCCAAGGAGGTCGTCGAGGGCGCTCCCAAGGCTGTTCTCGAGGGTGCCAAGAAGGAGGACGCCGAGGCTGCCAAGGAGAAGCTCGAGGCTGCTGGCGCTGCTGTCACCCTCAAGTAATCAGGCTTTCTCGCCAGATTTCTTTGCAGACGGGGTTCGCATTGCGAGCCCCGTCTTTTTTGTTTTTCGGTCCCTCGGCATCGGTAGCTCAAACTGCCATGTTCTGTGATTTGCGTCGTATCGGGCACCCTGCCGTTGGGCAATAAAATTGCACCATTCGAGCAATAATTTGCGTTGACCTGCTGAAGAATTGTCTTTGCCTTGTAGCGACATATAGTTCCAGCGGTAAGATGCTTGGGTATCGCAATTTGGTCTGCGGCTGTGCGCCGCACGCATGGGGCGCTTTTGCGCCTGCGAAAGGATCTTTGAATAACATGAAGGCAATCATCCCCGCCGCCGGTCTTGGCACGCGTTTTCTGCCTGGCACCAAGTGCACCCCCAAAGAGATGCTGCCGGTGCTCGACAAGCCGGTCATCCAGTATGTCGTTGAGGAGGCGCTCGACCCCGAGGAGGTCGACGATGCCATCATCGTTACTTCTCCCGGTAAGCCCGAGCTACTGAACTACTTCCAGCCCGATCGCTCGCTCGAGAACCTGCTGCGTGAGCGCGGCAAGAACGCCTATGCCGACGCCGTCGCCCACGCTGGCGGTATGCCGGTCGACTTCCGCTATCAGTACGAGCCCAAGGGCCTCGGCCATGCTATTCGCTCTGCTGCCGACGCCGTGGCAGGGGAGAACTTCCTGGTTCTTCTGGGCGACTACGTTGTGCCTAACCGTGATATCTGCGACAAGATGCTTGCCGTTTCCAAGGAGCACGGTGGCGCTTCGGTTATCGCCGTCGCTGCTTGTTCGCCCGAGGAAGTCAGCCGCTACGGCGTTATCGCCGGCGAGCGCGTTGGTTCGCTCGAGGGCGCCGAGGGCGTTGCCGATGCCGAGCCGGGCGCTGTCTGGCGCATCGGCGGTCTGGTCGAGAAGCCCGCTCCCGAGGCGGCTCCGTCCAACCTGTACATCGTCGGTCGCTACCTGCTGAGCCCGCTGGTCATGGACCTTCTTGCCGACCAGCAGGCCGGTAAGGGCGGCGAGATCCAGCTGACCGACGCCATGGCCCGTTCGCTCGACCGCGAGGCCATGTATGCCGTCGTCATCGACCCGCTGTCGGGCTACGACACCGGTACTCCCTCTGGCTGGATGGCCACCAACGCCCTCATGGCTGCAAGCGATCCCCGCTTTGCCGATGCCTTCTGGGACGCCATCGACGAGCGCGGCGGATTGATGCGCAAGTAAACCTTCGGACATCGACATTTACGGGCGCGGACCTCGGTTCGCGCCCGTTTTTTATAAGAGCTGCGATTGCTGGCTCTCTGTTCACAGAAATTATATGAACAGATGTTCGGTATACCACTATCTACCTGCGTGTTTTCTGTCGAAAAACTTTGCTACTCCAAAAACTCAATCGCGTCAAGGCTTTTCTTGCCCAACGGTCGGTACCTGATAAACTATTAGGTTGCGATAACTGGCGAAGCTATGCCTCGCCAACCCACCGAGCATTTCCGTGAAGGAGGAAAAACCTGGTGACCTACGCATACACTGCCACTGAGCGCAAGCGCGTCAGCTTCGGGAAAATCCCGGAGGCCATGGAGCTCCCCAACCTTATCTCTGTTCAAAGGGAATCCTTTGAGCGTTTTAAGGACGAGGGCCTTCGTGAGGCGTTCAAGGAATCCAGCCCCATCCAGAGCCAGAACCATGTTCTCGAGGTTACCTTCGGCGAGCATCAGTTCGGCGACCCCGCGCACACCGTCGAGGAGTGCCGCGAGAAGGATATGACCTATCAGGCTCCGCTTCTGACCGACGTCCGTCTCACCAACAAGGAGACCGGCGAGATCAAGGAGCAGCTCGTCTTTATGGGCGACTTCCCCATGATGACTGATCAAGGCACCTTCATCATCAACGGTACCGAGCGTATCGTCGTCTCGCAGCTCGTCCGCTCCCCGGGCGTGTACTACAGCTCCGAGATGGATTCGGGCAAGCAGATCTACAAGGCCCAGATCATCCCGTCCCGCGGTGCCTGGCTTGAGTTTGAGGTCGACAAGCGCGACCAGCTCATGGTCTCCATCGACCGTAAGCGCAAGCAGAGCGCCACGATGTTCCTGCGCGCCCTTGGCATCGCCGTCACCAACGACGACATCATCGAGCTGCTCGGCAACTCCGATGTGATCAAGCGCACCCTGGAGCGCGACACCGCCCTCACTCGCGAGGACGCCCTCATCGAGATCTACCGTCGCCTGCGCCCGGGCGAGCCCCCCACCGTGGACGCTTCCCGCAGCCTGCTCGAGGGCCTGCTCTTCAACCCGCAGCGCTACGACCTGGCCCGCGTCGGTCGTTACAAGGTCAACAAGAAGCTCAACCTCACCACCGAGGAAGAGGTCACGGTGCTCACCGACGAGGATATCGTCGCGACGCTGCGCTACCTCCTGTCTCTCGCTGCCGGCGAGCAGGGCTTCAAGGTCGACGACATCGACCACTTCGGCAACCGCCGCATCCGTACCGTCGGCGAGCTCGTCGCCAACCAGTTCCGTATCGGCATGAGCCGTATGGAGCGCGTCGTCCGTGAGCGCATGAGCTCCCAGGATATCGACGAGATCACCCCGCAGTCGCTCATCAACATCCGCCCGATCGTAGCCTCCATCAAGGAGTTCTTCGGTTCCTCGCAGCTCTCGCAGTTCATGGACCAGGCGAACCCCCTGACCGGTCTGACCCACAAGCGCCGTCTGTCTGCACTCGGCCCTGGTGGTCTTGCCGGCCACAAGTCGGGCTCCAGCCGCCGCACCAACGTGCCGACGGCCGTCCGCGACGTTCACAATTCGCACTACAGCCGCATGTGCCCGATCGAGACCCCCGAAGGCCCCAACATCGGCCTGATTGGCTCGCTCGCCCTCTACGCCCGCGTTAACGAGTATGGCTTCATCGAGGCCCCGTTCCGTCGTGTCGAGAACGGCGTTGCCACCGACCAGATCGACTGGATGACCGCTGACGAGGAAGAGAAGCACGTCATCGCGCCGGCCAACACGCCGCTCGATCCCAAGACCAACGAGTTCATCACGACCGATGCCGAGGGCAAGATCGTCCGTCCGCACACCGTGATCGCCCGTACCCGCGACTTCGACGGCTCCTTCGGCGCTCCCGCCGACGTGCCTGTCGAGGACGTCGACTACATGGACGTTTCACCGCGTCAGATGCTCTCCGTCGCAGCCACGCTGATCCCGTTCCTCGAGCACGACGACGCCAAACGTACGCTGATGGGCGCTAACATGCAGCGTCAGGCCGTGCCGCTGGTTCACCCCGCCGCTCCCTATGTCGGTACCGGCATGGAGCGTCGCGCCGCCCTGGACTCCGGCGAGGTCACCCTGGCCAAGAACGCCGGCGAGGTCATCTTTGCCGACGCCGCCAAGATCATCGTCAAGCATGCCGGCGGCATGGACGAGTATCACCTGGCCAAGTACCAGCGCTCCAACCAGTCCACCTGCATCAACCACCGTCCGCTCGTGCGCGTCGGTGACACCGTTGAGCAGGGCGAGCCTCTGGCCGACGGTCCCTCGACCGATCACGGCGAGCTCGCACTGGGTCAGAACCTTACCGTGGCCTATATGCCGTGGGAAGGCTTTAACTACGAGGACGGTATCGTCGTGTCCGAGCGCCTGGTGGCCGAGGACCTGCTGACGACCATCAACATCACCCGTCACGAGATCGACGCCCGCGACACCAAGCTCGGCCCCGAGGAGATCACCCGCGAGATCCCGAACCTCTCCGAGGACATGCTTGCCAACCTCGACGAGGACGGCATCATCCGCATCGGCGCCGAGGTCGGCCCTGGCGACATCCTGGTCGGCAAGGTCACGCCTAAGGGCGAGAGCGCTCTGACCGCCGAGGAGCGCCTGCTGCGTGCCATCTTCGGTGCCAAGGCTCACGACGTTCGCGATACCTCCCTTAAGATGCCTCACGGCGCTTACGGCCGCGTCATCGACGTCGTCCGCTTTAGCCGCGAGAACGGCGACGACCTGGCCCCCGGCGTCAACGAGCAGGTGCGCGTCTACGTCGCCCAGCGTCGTAAGATCCAGCAGGGCGATAAGATCGCCGGCCGCCACGGCAACAAGGGTGTTATCTGCAACGTTCTGCCGGTCGAGGACATGCCCTACATGGCTGACGGTACCCCGATCGACGTTATCCTCAACCCGCTGGGCGTTCCTTCGCGTATGAACGTCGGCCAGCTGCTCGAGTGCCACCTTGGCTGGGCTGCTGCCTGCGGTTGGGATACCGAGCAGGCCGACTCCGACAAGTACGTCCCCGGTCCGTTCTTCACCGCGACGCCCGTCTTCGACGGCGCCAAGGAGGACGAGATCGCCGAGGTCATTCGCCGTGCCAACAAGAACATGCTCAACAAGGCCACCGCTGCCTTTGGCGATCACATGCGTCCCGAGTTCGTCACCCAGCTTGACGAGCGCGGCAAGACCCGTCTGTTCGACGGCCGCACCGGCGAGGAGTTCCGCGAGCCCATTACCGTGGGTACGTCCTACATCCTCAAGCTCGGCCACATGGTCGACGACAAGATCCACGCCCGTTCGACCGGCCCTTACAGCTTGGTTACCCAGCAGCCTCTGGGCGGCAAGGCCCAGTTTGGCGGCCAGCGCTTCGGCGAGATGGAAGTTTGGGCACTGTACGCATACGGTGCTTCCAACGTCCTGCAGGAGATCCTGACCGTCAAGTCCGACGATACCGTGGGCCGCGTCAAGACCTACGAGTCCATCGTCAAGGGCGAGAACGTCCCGGTTCCGGGTATCCCCGAGTCCTTCAAGGTTCTCGTCAAGGAGATTCGTTCGCTCGCACTGGACATCGAGCCCATGCACGATGCCGACGAGGACGCCTCCGCCCCTGTGACCGCCGAGGAGACCTCCGCTCTCGACGACCTGGCTGCGCTCGCCGGCGTTGACGCCGACGTCGAGGCCCAGGATGCCGAGACCGCCGAGGCGCCCGAGGCTGTCGCCGCCACGACCACTGATAAGGAGTAGTTGACTGTGGCAGATTTCGAAGCTACTGATTTTGACTCGGTAAAGATCTCCCTTGCCTCCGCCGACCAGATCCGTTCCTGGTCGCACGGTGAGGTCAAGAAGCCGGAGACCATCAATTACCGTACCCTCAAGCCCGAGAAGGACGGCCTGTTCTGCGAGAAGATCTTCGGTCCCGCCAAGGACTGGGAGTGCTCCTGCGGCAAGTACAAGGGCATCCGCTTTAAGGGCATCGTCTGCGAGCGCTGCGGCGTCGAGGTCACCTCGGCCAAGGTGCGTCGCGACCGCATGGGCCACATCGAGCTCGCCGCTCCCGTGTCCCACATCTGGTACTTCAAGAGCCCCACGAGCTTCCCGATGAGCCGTATGCTCGACATCAAGTCCAAGGACCTCGAGAAGGTTCTGTACTTTGCCAGCTACATCATCACCGAGGTTGACTACGAGGCTCGCGAGGCCGATGCCGACGACCTGCGCGAGGAGCTCGCCGCCGATCTGGAAGAGATCGATGCCGAGTGCGCCCGCCAGATCGAGTCCCTCAAGGAGCAGGGCGACCCCGAGAACTTTGACGAGTTCTCCGACGAGGAGCCGCTGACCCCCGAGGAGATCGCCTCTGGCATCGTCGACATCGAGGAAGAGTGCAAGGACGAGAAGCAACTCCGCACGGACGCCTTCAACGCCTTCATGAAGCTCACCGAGCGCGACCTCATCTCCGATGAGCCGCTGTTCCGCGAGATGACCCGTTACTACTCCATGTACTTCAAGGGTGGTATGGGTGCCGAGGCCGTCCGCGACCTGCTCGCTGCCATCGACCTTCCCTCCGAGGCCGAGAAGCTCAAGGCCATCATCGCCGACGAGGATTCCCAGAAGCAGAAGCGCGAGAAGGCCGTCAAGCGCCTCGAGGTCGTTGACGCCTTCCTGAAGGGCGGCAACAGCCCCGCGAACATGATCCTGGACGTCATCCCGGTCATTCCGCCCGATCTGCGCCCGATGGTCCAGCTCGACGGCGGCCGCTTCGCCGCGTCCGACCTCAACGACCTGTATCGTCGCGTGATCAACCGTAACAACCGACTCAAGCGCCTGCTCGACCTGGACGCCCCTGCGATTATCGTGAACAACGAGAAGCGCATGCTCCAGGAGTCCGTGGACGCCCTGTTCGACAACGGCCGTCGTGGTCGCCCGGTCTCTGGCCGTGGCGGTCGCCCGCTCAAGTCGCTCGCCGAGGCCCTCAAGGGCAAGCAGGGTCGTTTCCGTCAGAACCTGCTGGGCAAGCGTGTCGACTACTCTGGCCGTTCGGTAATCGTTACCGACCCCAAGCTGCTGCTGCACCAGTGCGGTCTGCCCAAGACCATGGCGCTGGAGCTCTTCAAGCCCTTCGTCATGAAGCGCCTGGTCGAGCTTGGCAAGGTCGAGAACATCAAGGGCGCCAAGCGCGCTATCGACCGCGGTGCCACCTTTGTGTGGGATATCCTCGAAGAGGTCATCGACGGCCGCGTCGTGCTGCTCAACCGTGCACCGACCCTGCACCGTCTGTCCATCCAGGCCTTTGAGCCGGTGCTGGTCGAGGGCAAGGCTATCCACCTGCATCCGCTGGTCTGCTCGCCCTTCAACGCCGACTTCGACGGCGACCAGATGTCTGTCCACGTGCCGCTGTCCAGCCAGGCTCAGGCCGAGGCCCGCGTGCTCATGCTCTCTGCGAACAACCTGCGCTCGCCGGCATCCGGCAAGCCGGTCAACATCCCTTCGCAGGACATGATCATCGGTGTGTACTACCTCACCCAGGTTCGCGAGGGTCTGCCGGGCGAGAACCACGTGTTCTCGAGCTTCGACGACGCGCTGCACGCCTATGACTGCCGCTCCGAGGTCGACATGCAGGCCAAGATCCAGGTCCGCGTGTCCGCTGCCGATGCCAACGTCATCAACGAGGACGGCACCCGTATCTTCCGTGTCAAGAACGGCAAGAACGAGTTCGCCGACTACGATGTCACCGGCAACAAGACCGCGCGCTTCGAGACCTCTATCGGCCGCATCATCTTCAACCGCCAGTGCCTGCCCGAAGACTATGAGTTCATGAACTACAAGATGGTCAAGGGCGATGTGGCCAAGCTGGTTGCCGACTGCTGCGATCGTTACCCCGAGGCCAAGGTCGGCCCGATCCTCGACGCCATCAAGTACTCCGGCTTCCACTACGCTACCCGCGCCGGCCTCACCATCTCGGTGTGGGACGCTCTTATCCCTGCCGAGAAGCAGGAGCTGCTCGACCGCGCCCAGGCCAACGTCGACCAGATCAACGAGTACTTCGAGGAGGGCTTCATCAACGAGACGGAGCGCCACATCGAAGTCGTTAACGAGTGGACCGCTTGTACCGATAAGGTTGCAGCGCTCATGCTCGACATGTTCGACGAGGAGAACCCGCTGTACATGATGGCCGACTCCGGCGCCCGTGGTTCTAAGACCCAGCTGCGTCAGCTCGGCGGCATGCGTGGCCTGATGGCAGACATGTCCGGCGAGACGATCGACCTTCCCATTAAGGCGAACTTCCGCGAGGGCCTGCTGCCGCTCGAGTACTTCATTTCGACCTACGGCGCCCGTAAGGGCCTGGTCGATACCGCGTCCCACACCTCGGACTCTGGTTACCTGACCCGTCGTCTGGTCGACGTGGCCCAGGACGTCATCGTCCGCGAGGAGGACTGCGGTACGCACGAGGGCGTTACCTACAACCTCATCATCCCCGGTACCACCGACCTCAACACCGACCTCGTCGGCCGTTGCTTCATCGAGGACGTCGTGGCTCCCGATGGCACCGTGCTCTTTGAGCAGGACGGCTACATCGAGAAGGTCGCCGACATCCAGAAGATGGTCGATGCGGGCCTCAAGAAGGTCAAGCTCCGCGCGCTGCTCACCTGCCGCTCCAAGTACGGCGTGTGCCAGAAGTGCTACGGCTGGGATCTTTCCACCCGTCGTCCGGTCGCCATCGGTACTGCCGTCGGCATTATTGCCGCCCAGTCCATCGGCGAGCCCGGTACGCAGCTTACGATGCGTACCATTCACTCCGGCGGCGTCGCTGGCGTCGACGATATTACGCAGGGTCTGCCTACGGTCAGCCGTATGTTCGATATCGTCGGCAACGTCAACGAGAAGATTCTGGGCCGCGAGGCTGAGCTGGCTCCGTACTCCGGTCACCTCTCGATTAAGCCCGAGAAGTCCGAGTACGTGCTGACGCTCACCGACTCCGAGGATCACACCCGTGTCCTCGACGAGCGCCGCGTCCCCGCTTCGGTGCGCTTTATGCCCGAGATCGAGGACGGCTGCGAGGTCCGCGCCGGCGACCAGATCACCAAGGGCTTCGTCAACTTCCGCAACCTGCGCAAGCTGACCGACATCGAGTCGACGATGCACACCTTCGTCGAGAGCGTCAAGGACGTCTACACCAGCCAGGGCGTCGACCTGAACGACAAGCACATCGAGGTGCTCGCACGTCAGATGCTGCGTCGCGTTCAGATCACTAACCCCGGCGACTCCAAGTACCTGCTTGGTCAGTACGTTGACCGCTACGAGTTCGCTGACGAGGTTGAGCGCGTTGCCCGTCTGGGCGGTCAGGCTCCCGTGGCCGAGCCCGTCATCCTGGGTACGCTCAAGGTCGCGTCCAACATCGACTCCTGGCTGTCGAGCGCTTCGTTCATCCGTACCGCCGGCGTCCTTACCGAGGCTGCCATTGAGGGCAAGGTCGACCATCTGCTCGACCTTAAGTCCAACGTTATCGTCGGTAAGAAGATCCCGGCTGGTACCGGCCTCAAGCCGTACGCCAACGCCAAGCTGACGTATCGCACGGCCGACGGCTACGTGGACATCGACGGTCCGGCTTCGCCCAACGCCAAGTCGCTGCCCGAGTGGGCTCCGGTTGAGCTCAAGGACCTGGACGAGCAGCTCCCTCAGCAGCTCGACTGGGCCGGCTACGACGAGTTCGGCGGTGCTGACGGTTCGTTCACCCGCAACGGCCACACCATCTCCGCCGAGAAGGCTCGCCTGTACCTGTTCGACGACCTGGGCGTGTCGCAGCGCTGGACCAACAAGTTCAGCGAGGTCGGCATCGAGACGGTCGGCGACCTGGTCGGTAAGTCCGAGGAGGATCTGCTGCGCATCGATGGCATCGGTGCCAAGGCGATCGAGGAGCTCCGTGACGGCCTTGAGGCCCACGACCTGCTCTACATCCTCGAGAACAACGACGACGTTGCCGACGAGGAAGACCTCTCGCAGCTGCTGCAGATGGTCTTTAGCCCCGACGGTCCGGACGACATCCTGCTGGGCACCTCTGCCGCGCCGACGCATCACGCCGACGCCGACGAGGAGCTCCTGGGCGCTCCGATCGACGACAAGAAGGCTCCCGCCAACGGTGCCATCAACGAGGACATGGCTTCCCTCGACGAGCTGCTCAACCAGCTCGTGGACACCGACGACGCCGAAGAGGCCAAGGACAACGACGAGGAGTAATTTCCTAGTACGTTAACCGTCCTTCCAAAGACCCGTTTCCCAACAGGGAAGCGGGTCTTTTTTGTTGAAGAAAACCTGCCAATAAGGGACAGGTTTATTTTGGTAGGTTTTTCCTGCTTGAATTTGAAACATTCTGTTCGGTCAAAGCGTATCTATGGTGAGGGCCTCAGAATGAATCATTAACGTCACCGGGAGGTGATTATGGAAGAACAAGCATTTAGACAGGTGGTCGAGGATCACCGTGATGTCGTGTTTCGAATCGCATTGACGTACCTGCGCGATCGTGCCGACGCCGACGATGTTGCCCAGGATGTCTTTCTTAAGCTGCTTAAAAGCGATGAACATTTTGAAAGTTGGGAACATCTTCGTCGATGGCTTATCCGGGTCACGATCAATGAATGTAAATCGCTCTTTCGAAAGCCATGGAGGCGTGTGGAGGATATTGAGAACCTGGCCGATTCGCTTTCGGCGGAGCAGGATGAGACCAAGGCGGTCCTGTCAGACGTTATGCGACTTCCGGAGCGATTCCGCGTTCCCATCGTGCTCTATTACTATCTGGGCTTTTCGACCTCAGAGATTGCCGAGTTGTTGCATGTACCAGCCGCGACCGTTCGAACGCGTTTAGCTCGCGGTCGATTGAAGCTCAAATTCATCCTAGAGGAGGGCGACCGTGAAATCCAATCAAATCAAGCAGGCCTTTGAGTCCATCCAAGCCGATAGCGACCTTGCCGACCGTGTTATTGATGCTGCGGCTGGAGAGCCGCTTCATCGAAAGGGCCACGCGAAGCCTCTGTATGTTGCGGTTATCGGATGTCTTGCCGGAGTGTTGGCGACCGGAGGGGTCGCCTACGCCGTTGTCAATTCCGGCTATTTTGCCTCAGCCTGGGGAAACCACGGCAACGGGGACTCCATTACCTGGACTAATGGCGGCTCATCGGGGACTAAATACACCTACACCAGAGAGTTTGGTGATGGCATCGCGCCCCAAAGCCTGGAGGGTGCAGTCCAGGAGGTTAATCTGTCCGTCGAGGGCAACGGCTATACGCTCGAAATCCATGAGATGGCTATCGATAAAAACGGTTGCGGTGCCGTGACGTTTACGCTGTCCAATCCAAATGGAGTTAACTACTACAAGCCAGCAGCAGAGATTGGCGAACTTGTTCTCTATGGTGAAGAAGAACAGGGCATCGGCACGCCCGATATGAAGTTCGGCGAGGAATGGCCTGACACACGCAGCACCATTGATAAGGACACATCAAGCGATACTGTCATTAATGGCACGATGTACTTTGCCGCTATGGATCGCGAGCGAGATTTGCAACATGCGGTCACCTGGAATATCCACTGGACCGAGGGTGAAGGTGAGAGTGCGAGGCGGTTTGAGGCGTCGACACCCGAGTTCAATATTGGAGCGTACGTCGATACAAAGGAACTCCGCTCCGGTGACTCGCCTCTTGAGATTAGCCCGTTTTCCATCCAGACGCACATCGATGATTTGGGCTATGAAGCAGTTGATAATAAGCTGACCGTCAGCTACAAGGATGGATCGGAGCAGATTATCGAAGATGACGACGCAGGGGTGTTCAACTTATATTTTTCTTATGGGCGCAATAGCGGAGAGAACATCTGGGTGCCAACGAAGTTGATTGATGTCGAACAAGTGGTCTCAGTAACGCTTGAGGGCACGAGGTGCACGTCAACAGGAGAGACCGAAACAGAAGTACCCTTTACCATCGTCTATTCGTAAGATTTGGGCCGCTTCCTACTAGGGGAAACGGCCCATTTTGCGTTATATGGACGGTTAGATTGAACGCTATTTGTCTGATTCTCGGAAGAACGTGGCAAATGGATGCGAATCACCGTGAAGAGCGACATTTCCCCAGATAAAACCGACCAAAATAAACCTGTCCCTTTTTGGCAGGGAACGTTGCCCCGACGAGTACGTCGGATTCCCGGGCCGGGCGGCACAGGGGTTAAGTTTGTCGCGAGTTCCGCACGAGCCGGAGGCCACTTAATGTGGCCTCCGTGCGAGCCAGGACTGTAGAGCAGCAAACTTAACCCCTGTGCCGCCCGGACCGGGAATCCGCCCACGCGCACAGAAGGGGATTCCTTTTGTGTAGGCTTTGCGGAAATATGGCTATTTTAGGATACGCCCGGCGGCGTGGTCTGTTGACGGCACAGCTAACGCCACGTATCCTATCGAACTGCGTGTTTCGTAGGGGGATGCTGACCCCTCGATTCAAGCCGTTGCACTTTACAGAAAGCTGGAATCATTCGAGAAGGAGTACGCTTTGCCTACTATTAACCAGCTGGTTCGCCAGGGCCGTCGTTCCGTGCCCAAGAAGTCCAAGAACGCTGCTCTGCAGCACAACTCCCAGAAGCGCGGCGTGTGCACCCGCGTCTTCACCACGAGCCCCAAGAAGCCGAACTCGGCTCTTCGTAAGGTTGCCCGTGTTCGCCTTGTCAACGGCATCGAAGTTACTGCTTACATCCCGGGTGAGGGCCACAACCTGCAGGAGCACTCCATCGTGCTCGTCCGCGGCGGTCGTGTCCGTGACCTCCCTGGTGTCCGTTATCACGTCATCCGTGGCGCCTACGACGCTGCTCCGGTCCAGAACCGTATGCAGGCCCGTTCCAAGTACGGTGCTAAGCGCCCCAAGGCCAAATAAGCCAGATAACGTTTTGATACTTTCGCCGTGTGCCGCCTAAGCGCCGCACGGTAGACACTTAAGGAGATTTCACATGCCGCGTCGTGCAGCAGCTAATCGTCGTGAGGTTCAGCCTGACGCCGTTTACAACAACCGCCTGGTGACTCAGCTCATCAACAAGGTCCTTCTTGACGGCAAGAAGGCCACCGCTGAGCGCATCGTTTACACCGCTTTCGAGATCGTTGCCGAGAAGTCCGAGGGTGGCGACGCTCTCGCTACCTTCAAGAAGGCTATGGACAACGTCAAGCCCACGCTCGAGGTTAAGCCCAAGCGTGTCGGTGGCGCTACCTATCAGGTCCCGATGGAGGTCAACTCCCGTCGTTCCACCGCTCTGGGTATCCGCTGGATCGTCAACTTCTCCCGCGCTCGCAAGGAGAAGACCATGGCCGAGCGTCTCGCCAACGAGATTCTCGACGCTTCCAACGGCTTGGGCGCTTCCGTCAAGAAGCGTGAGGACGTCTTCAAGATGGCCGAGGCCAACCGCGCGTTCTCTCACTATCGTTGGTAAGTTAAGGTAAGGAACTAACATGGCTAAGCCTAAGTACAAGCTTTCCGATACCCGTAACATCGGCATCATGGCCCACATCGATGCCGGTAAGACCACCACGACCGAGCGTATTCTTTACTACACCGGTAAGACCCACAAGATCGGTGAGGTCCATGAGGGCGCTGCCACCATGGACTGGATGGTTCAGGAGCAGGAGCGCGGCGTAACCATTACCTCCGCTGCTACCACGTGCTTCTGGAACAAGGACGGTAAGGACTACCGCATCCAGATCATCGACACCCCGGGCCACGTTGACTTCACCGCCGAGGTCGAGCGCTGCCTGCGCGTCCTCGATGGCGCTGTCGCCGTCTTCGACGCCGTAGCCGGCGTTCAGCCCCAGTCTGAGACCGTTTGGCGTCAGGCTTCTACCTTCAACGTCCCCCGCATCGCCTTCATCAACAAGTATGACCGCGTGGGCGCTGACTTCTTCAACGCTATCGAGACCATGAAGGACCGTCTCGACGCTAACGCCGTGGCCGCTCAGGTCCCGATGGGCGCCGAGGACAACTTCTGGGGCGTCATCGACCTGGTCACCATGACTGCATGGGACTTCAAGGCCGACGAGAAGGGTATGACCTACCCCGAGCCGATGGACGAGATTCCGGCTGAGTTCGCCGACATCGCTGCCACCAAGCGCGAGGAGCTCCTCGACGCTGCTGCCAGCTTTGACGACGAGCTTATGGAGAAGATTCTCATGGAGGAGGACTTCACCGTCGAGGAGCTCAAGGCCGCTCTGCGCAAGGGCGTTCTGGCCAACGAGCTCAACCTCGTCTTCGTGGGCTCCGCCTACAAGAACAAGGGCGTCCAGGAGCTGCTCGACGCTGTCGTCGACTACCTGCCCAGCCCGCTCGACGTCGAGGCCGTTACCGGTACCGATCCGGACACCGGCGAGGAGATCGAGCGTCATCCTTCCTTCGACGAGCCCTTCTCCGGCCTGGTCTTCAAGATCATGACCGACCCGTTCGTCGGTAAGCTCACCTACGTCCGCGTTTACTCCGGCCGCGCCGAGTCCGGCTCCTACGTTGTCAATGCTTCCAACGGTCAGCGCGAGCGCCTCGGCCGCATCCTCGAGATGAACGCCGCCGAGCGTATCGACCGTGACGACGCTGCCGCTGGCGACATCGTCGCTTGCGTCGGCTTCAAGAACTCCACCACCGGTGACACCCTGTGCGCCGAGGGCAAGGAGATCGTCCTCGAGAAGATCGAGTTCGCTAAGCCCGTTATCGACGTTGCCATCGAGCCCAAGACCAAGGCCGAGCAGGACAAGATGTCCCTGGCTCTGACCAAGCTCGCCGAGGAGGACCCGACCTTCCAGGTGTCCACCAACCACGAGACCGGCCAGACCATCATCGCCGGCATGGGCGAGCTGCACCTCGAGATCATCGTCGACCGTCTGCTCCGCGAGTTCAAGGTTGACGCTAACGTTGGTAAGCCCCAGGTTGCCTACCGCGAGACCGCTGGTCACGACGTCGAGAAGGCTGAGGGCAAGTTCGTCCGTCAGTCCGGCGGTCGCGGTCAGTACGGCCACGCCGTCATCAAGCTCGAGAAGATGGAGGAGGGCTTCGGCTACGAGTTCGTCAACGCTATCGTCGGCGGCGTCGTGCCCAAGGAGTACATCCCGTCCATCGACAAGGGCATCCAGGAGGCCCTGAACACCGGTGTTATCGCCGGCTTCCCGGTCCTCGACGTTAAGGTCACCCTGTTCGACGGTTCTTACCACGAGGTCGACTCCTCCGAGGCCGCCTTCAAGATCGCCGGTTCCATGGCTATCAAGGACGCCCTCAAGAAGTCCGATCCGCAGCTGCTCGAGCCGATCATGGCTGTCGAGGTCGAGACCCCTGAGCAGTACATGGGCGACGTTATGGGCAACCTCTCCGGTCGCCGCGGCAAGATCGAGGGCATGGAGGATCGCAAGAACAGCAAGCTCATCCGTGCCAAGGTGCCGCTGGGCGAGATGTTCGGTTACGCTACCGACCTTCGCTCCCAGACCCAGGGCCGTGCATCCTACACGATGCAGTTCGACTCTTATGAGCCCGCGCCCAAGTCCATCGTGGACGAGGTCATGAGCAAGAACGCCTAAGTTCGAGCTCCCTGTTACGTAATCCGCGAGAACATCTCTCGCACTCTTTGGAGGTTTAAGTTGGCTACCCAGAAGATCCGCATTCGCCTCAAGGGCTATGATCACGAGGTCGTCGATCAGTCCGCGAAGCTCATCGTCGAGACCGCTCAGAAGACCGGCGCTCGCGTTTCCGGTCCTGTCCCCCTGCCCACCGAGCGCAACCTGTACACGGTTATCCGCTCGCCGCACGTGAACAAGGACTCCCGTGAGCAGTTCGAGATGCGCACCCACAAGCGCCTCATCGACATCCTCGACCCCACCTCGGGCACCGTTGATTCGCTCATGCGTCTCGACCTCCCCGCTGGCGTCGACATCGACATCAAGCTCTAAGCGATATCGCTCATAGCTTATAGAGCCCCGCTGCCATCTTGGTAGCGGGGCTCTTTTGTTTTGAGTTTAGATTTTGGGATAGCGAATTCGTCTGCCGAGCTGATGGCTGCGGCGCCCTATTCGCTCAGGGGGCGCAAGGACGCTTCTTCGAAGTGGAAGACGCACAAGCCGCTCTCGGTCTCAATGCTTGCGCGGCCGCAATCGTCGACCGTTCTAAATATGCCGCGTGCCAGCTCGTCTCCAGCGGGGGAGCGGGCGATAACGTGCTCCCCAATCCAATTGAGGTGTGCGACATATTCGTCGTGGACGGGCGCGAGCGGTCCGGCGTTTTCTTCCATGGCGTTGAGGCGCTCTGCCCAGGTATCTACAGCGTCTATAACTGCGTGATAGACCTCATCGAGGAGCATGTCGACGGCGGGAACGCTCTCGTTGAGGTCCGAGAGGCTAATTGCCGCCAGGCCGCCATCGGGCACCTCCTGGGGCGTGTAGTTTACGTTGACGCCAATGCCGCAGACGGCGAAGGGCCCGCCCTCGTTGTCACGAGCCGCCTCGACTAAGATGCCGCCAAGCTTATGTCCTCGTGCGACGAGGTCGTTGGGCCATTTGAGGCCGATCTCGTTAGCAAGACCCTGCTTTTCGAGCGCCTCGAGCACCGCTAGGCCGCTGACGGCGGCAAGACCAGAGTACTTTGCAGGATTAACGCATGGACGCAGGACAATCGAAAGCAATAGGTTGCCGGCGGTTGAATCCCACTTGTGGCCGCGCCGGCCGCGTCCTGCCGTCTGAGCCCGGGCGGCAAGTCCTGTGCCGTGCGGCGCTCCTTGTTTTCCTGCTTCGAGCAGGTCATCGTTGGTCGATCCGGTTACGTCGACTATCGTTAATTTGGCATCCATAGCGGCTGCTACCTCCTTAATGAATAAGTGAATAACGCAATAGTGTCGTGAGGCAGACACAATGTGAAGCCTTTGTCGCATTTGGACAATTTAATGTTAACACGTCAACAATGACTAAAATGCGCTATCCTCTCTTGGTCGATGTAAACACGTCAACAACTCAAAGGAGGCTAGTGATGGGTTTCACGATACTGGGAACGGGCTCGGCGCTTCCCGAGCGCAGCGTTTCCAACGACGAGCTGTCCGAGTTCCTGGACACCTCGGATGAGTGGATTTTTACCCGTACGGGGATCAAGAGCCGCCATGTGTGCACCGCCGAGTCACTCGACGACCTTGCCGTGGCAGCGAGCGAGCAAGCGCTCCAGGCGTCCGGACTCGATGCGAGCCAGCTGGATCTGATCGTCTGCTCGACGACGACGGGCGATCATCTCGTCCCTGCCGAAGCGTGCGCCGTTGCTGAGCGCCTGGGTGCCACATGTCCAGCCTTCGACGTTTCGGCGGCTTGTGCCGGCTTCGTATTTGCGCTCGATGTCGCCGAGGGCTATATCGCTCGAGGACGAGCCAAGCATGTGCTTGTCGTTGCCTCCGAGCAGATGACGCGCGCCCTTGACTGGTCAGACCGCGCCACGTGCGTGCTCTTTGGCGACGGCGCGGGCGCTGCAGTGATAGGGGCTGGGGGAGACAACCCCCTTGCCGTTGAGCTTTCGACGGCGCCCGACGTCGAGACGTTGCGCGTTCCCGGTCTGGTCGGCACCTCGCCGTTTAAGGACTCCGCAGATAGCGCGAGCGTGCTGTCCATGAATGGTCGCCGCGTGTTCAAGTTCGGCGTCAACGCCATCTGCGACACGGTCCATAAGCTTGCGAGCGATGCGGGCATTTCGGTCGAAGACATCGATCATTTTGTATTCCATCAGGCTAACGAACGAATCCTGAGTCAGGCGGTCAAGCGTCTCGGCGTGCCAGACGAGCGCGTGGTTCGAACGCTACGCGAGACCGGCAACATTTCGAGCGCCTGCATTCCCTTTGCGCTTGACCGGCTGGCACGTACCGACGCACTGAATGAGGACGACACCATCGCCCTCGTTGGATTTGGCGCCGGTCTGGATATAGGTGGCTATCTGCTTCGTTGGAAGTAGTCGCACATAGGAAATAAAAACGCCCCTAGGGCACAAACAAAGGAGAACTACCATGGCAGATCAGAAGACCTTCGAGCGCGTTTGCGACGTTATCCGCGAGACCGCCGGTCTTGACGATGTCGAGATGAAGCCCGAGTCCACGCTCGAGGAGATTGGTCTCGACAGCCTGGGCACCGTCGAGATCCTCGTTGCCGTCGAGGACGAGTTTGGCATCCAGCTCGATACCGAGGAGAACCCCAAGACGGTCGGCGAGTTCGCCGATACGGTTGAGGCGGCATTGGAGAAGTAGAGATGCTCAAGACTCCTCTCTGCGATCTGCTCGGCATCGAAAAGCCCGTGTTCCAGGGCGGTATGGCCTGGATTGCCGATGCCTCGCTGGCGTCCGCAGTGTCCGAGGCGGGTGGCTTAGGCATCATCGCGGCCATGAACGCCGACGCCAACTGGCTTCGCGACCAGATTCATGAGCTGCGCGCCAAGACGGATAAGCCCTTTGGCGTCAATGTTATGCTCATGAGCCCGTTTGCCGACGAGGTCGCGCAGGTCGTGATTGACGAGCGAGTGCCGGTCGTCGTGACGGGCGCCGGCAATCCCGCCAAGTACATGAAGGCGTGGAACGAGGCGGGCATCAAGGTCATCCCGGTCGTTGCCTCGGTGGCGCTGGCGCGCCTCGTGGCACGTCGTGGAGCCACGGCGGTTGTTGCCGAGGGTACCGAATCGGGCGGCCATATTGGCGAGACCTCGACGATGGCACTGGTGCCGCAGGTCGTCGATGCGGTTGACATTCCCGTCGTGGCCGCCGGCGGTATTGCCGACGGCCGCGGCGTGGCGGCCGCCTTTATGCTGGGCGCCGAAGGCGTGCAAGTGGGTACGCGCTTTCTGGTCGCAGACGAGTGCACCGTCTCGGAGCAGTACAAAGAGATGGTCCTGAAGGCCAACGACACTTCGACGCGTGCGACCGGTCGCTCGACGGGACATCCAGTGCGCGCCCTCAAGAGCCCCTTCACCAACGCCTATGCCAAGAGCGAGGGTTCCGGCGCGAGTGCCGAGGAGCTCGGTGCTATGGGAACCGGTGCGCTGCGTAAGGCCGCCAAGGACGGCAACTACGAAGAGGGTTCGTTTTTGTGTGGACAGATTGCCGGCATGGTCAACGAGCGCCAGAGCGCACGCGAAATCGTTGACGACCTGGTCGATGGCGCCGAGCACGTCCTGAAGGGTGCGTGCGCATGGGTGGCGTAGCGTTTTTGTTTGCCGGCCAGGGTGCCCAGCACCCCGCGATGGGCGTCGACTTGATCGAGACATCGCCGGCGGCTGCCGAGGTGTTCGCCATTGCCGATGAGGTGCGCCCGGGGACGAGCGAGCAGTGCCGGAGCGCCTCCAAGGAGGAGCTCTCGCAGACCGAGAACACGCAGCCTTGCGTGTTCGTGCACGACTTGGCTGTCGCCGTCGCCCTGCGTGAGCGCGGCGTGGTGCCTGCCGCCTGTGCGGGATTCTCGCTGGGCGAGGTCGCTGCACTCACCTTTGCGGGGGCATTCGATACGCGAGCGGGTTTTGAGCTCGTGTGTGAGCGCGCGGCATTGATGGCCACGGCGGCCGAGCGTCACCCCGGCGGCATGCGCGCCGTCATCAAACTTGATGCTGCGCAAGTCGAGAACCTGGCTGCGCAGGCCGGCGAGGACTGCTGGCCGGTCAACTACAACAGTCCCCAGCAGACGGTTGTGGCCGGAGCGCCCGATGCGCTGCAGACCCTCGACGTCCTAGTAAAAGAGGCTGGCGGCCGGGCCATGAAGGTCGCGGTGTCGGGTGCATTCCATAGCCCCTATATGGCCGAGGCGACTGAGGGACTGGCGACGTATATCCAAGCCGGCCACGCGCCGTCTCCGCTGCTGATTCCGGTCATGGCAAATATGACGGCGGCGCCCTATCCGGCGGACTCGCGAGCAGTATCGGATGTCTTGGCCAACCAGGTGAGCAATGCCGTTCGCTGGGTCGACACGCTGCATACTCTGCAGGATCAGGGCATCGACACGTTTATTGAGGTCGGTCCTGGCAAAACACTGTCGGGCCTGGTCAAGCGTACGCTGAGCGACGTTCGCGTGTATTCGTGCGAAACGGCCGAGCAGGTCGCAGCTATTGCCGATGAGCTCGCATAGCCCACAGGGCTGTAACCCGAAAGGAATGACATGGGCAACTTGAACAACGGCGCGCTCGAGCGCAACGACTCACGCCGTGTGGCACTGGTCACGGGCGGCTCGCGGGGAATCGGCCGCGCTTGTGCGGTTGGCTTGGCGGAGGACGGCTTTGATATTGCCGTCGTCTATGCCGGTAGCGTCGATGCCGCGCGCGAGACATGCGGAGCCTGCGAGATGGTTGGCGCCACGGCGCGCGCATATCAATGCGACGTGGCAGACCCCGCTGCCGTCAATGCGTGCGTGGAAGCGGTCCTCAACGACTTTGGCTCCATTTGGGCGCTCGTCAACAACGCCGGCATCACGCGCGACGGCCTGCTCATGCGTATGGGTGACGATGCCTTCGACCGCGTGCTCGATGTCAATCTCAAGGGCACGTTCAATACGACGCGCGCACTCACCAAGACCTTTATGCGCCAGCGCGGCGGTTGCGTCATCAACATGAGCTCGGTTGTGGGCCTGATGGGCAATGCCGGGCAGGCTAACTACGCTGCCTCCAAGGCGGGCGTCATCGGCCTGACCAAGGCGGTAGCGCGCGAGCTTGCGCCCCGCGGCGTACGAGTGAACGCGGTCGCACCCGGGTTTGTCGAGACGGATATGACGGCAAAGCTCTCGGAGAAGGTTCGCGCGGCAACCGAGGAGCAGATTCCCCTAAAGCGCATGGCGCGCCCCGAGGAAGTGGCCGGCGTGGTGCGCTTTTTGGCGAGCGATGCGGCTGCCTACATTACGGGCGAGGTCGTACGCGTCGACGGCGGAATGGCGATGTAGAAACCAGGGCCGAAGAACGGCTTGGATGAGGAGACCATGATGGAACAGAGAGTTGCAATCACCGGTATCGGTGCCGTGTCGCCGCTCGGCAACACCGCGCTTGCCACCTGGGCGGCCATGTGCGCCGGCACGTGCGGCATCGGCCCGATCACGCACTTCGATACCGATGCGTTTGCCGTCAAGGTGGCAGCCGAGGTCAAGGGCTTTGACGGCAACGAGTACTTTGGCAAGCGTGACGCCAAGCATCTCGACCCCTGCGTTCAGTTTGCGATGGCGGCTTCGGACGAGGCCATGCACGATGCGGGCTTTGATGTCGAGGGCGCCATCGATCGCGAGCGCCTGGGCGTCTACGTGGGCTCGGGCGTGGGCGGCATGACGACGCTCGTCGACAACGTCCATACGATTGCCGAACGTGGGCCCCGCCGCGCATCGCCCTATATGATCGCGATGATGATCCCCAACATGGCATCGGGCAATATCGCAATCCGCCACAAGGCAAAGGGCCCGACCCTGCCCGTGGTGACCGCGTGCGCGACCTCGGCCCATGCGGTGGGCGAGGCGTTCCGCGCCATCAAGCACGGCTATGCCGACGCGATCCTCGCGGGCGGCGCCGAGGCCGCAATTATCCCCGATGCCGTTGCGGGCTTTACGTCCTGCCGCGCATTGACCACCAACCCCGATCCCGCGACGGCCTGCCGTCCGTTCGATGCAGACCGCGACGGCTTTGTGATGGGCGAGGGCGCCTGCGTGCTCGTGCTCGAGAGCATGGAACATGCGCAGGCGCGCGGTGCGCACATTTATGCCGAGGTCGTGGGCTACGGCAACACCGATGATGCCTATCACATCACGAGCCCTGATCCCGAGGCTGCCGGCATTGCCCGCGCGATATCGCTGGCGGTGACCGAGGGCGACGTCAAGCCTTCCGAGGGTCTCTACATCAATGCCCACGGCACATCTACCAAGCTCAACGATTCGTCCGAGACGGCGGGCATTAAGCGTGCGCTCGGCGAGGACGCGGCGCGCGCCGCGCACGTCTCGTCGACTAAGTCGATGACCGGCCACATGATCGGTGCCACGGGCGCCATCGAGGTCATGGCCTGCGCCATGGCGCTCGAGCAGGGCGTGGTGCCGCCGACCATTAACTACCACACGCCCGATCCCGCCTGCGATCTTGACTACACGCCCAATCGCGCGGTTCGCGCCGACCTTACCTGGGCGCTTTCGACCAACCTGGGCTTTGGCGGACACAACGCCGCCATCGCGCTGCGTAGATATACGAGGAGCTAGAGCATGGATTCCAAAAGACTTGCCGAGATAGCCGATGTTATGGAGGACCGCGGCCTCACGCGCGTGCGCGTTGAGGAGCCCGATGGCACCGCGGTCGAACTCGAGCGCGCGAGCGCCGCACAGCCGGTTGCCGTGCCCATGCCCATGCCGAGCGGTATGGCCGCTCCAGTTGCAGCTCCCACAGTCGCGCCTGCCGCACCGGAGCCCGCCGCGCAGACACCTGTTGCCGCGCCGGAGCCCAAGGGCACCGAGGTGACCGCTCCCATGGTTGGCGTTTTCTATGCTGCCCCGGCGCCGGGCGACGAACCGTTTGTGCACGTGGGCTCCAAGGTCAAGGCCGGCGAGACCCTCTGCATCATCGAGGCCATGAAGGTTCTCAACGAGGTGACGGCCGAGGCAGACGGCGAGGTGCTCGAGATCTGCGTGGCCGACGGCGACCTCGTGGAGTTCGGCAGCTGCCTCATGAGGATCGGATAGGTGATATCCATGAACATAGAAGAGCTCAAGAAGCTGTTGCCGCATCGTGAGCCGATGCTTTTGCTCGACGAAGCCGAGCTAGTGGGCGACGAGGCCCACGGCAAGATCACGATTACGGGCGATGAGTACTTTCTGCAGGGGCATTTTCCGGGAAACCCGGTTGTTCCCGGCGTGATTCAGTGCGAGATGCTCGCCCAGAACTGCTGCGTGCTGCTGATGGGCGATGAGGAGGCGCGCGGCGCGACGCCGTTCTACACGAGTCTGGACAAGGTGCGCTTTAAGCGTCCGGTGCGCCCGGGCGATACGGTTGATCTGGTGTGCTCCATCACACGTGCGCGCGGGCCGTTCCGCTTTGCGACGGGTACTGCGAGCGTCAACGGTGAGGTTTGCTGCCGCGCCGATATGTCTTTTGCACTCATGCACGAAAGTTAAGGAAGGCTTCATGTTCGACAAAGTGCTCATCGCCAACCGCGGCGAAGTCGCGGTCCGTGTTATCCGCGCGTGCCGCGATATGGGCATCAAGACCGTCGCCGTTTATTCCACGGCCGATGCGGACGCGTTGCACGTGCAGCTTGCCGACGAGGCGTATTGCATCGGCGGCCCGCGTCTTGCCGAGAGCTACCTCAACGACGATGCCGTGCTCACCTGTGCCGTAAAGTCAGGAGCTAAGGCAATTCATCCCGGCTATGGCTTTTTCTCCGAGAAGGCGAGCTTCGTGCGAGACTGCGACAAGTATGGCTTGGCGTTTGTCGGTCCTTCGGCCGAGGTGATCGACAGCATGGGCGACAAGGACGCCGCACGTCGAACGGCTGCTGCGGCGGGCGTGCCCATCGTGCCGGGTTGCGATCTGCTCAAAAGTCCCGAGGAGGCGACGGCCGAGGCCGAGCGCATTGGCTGCCCCGTGCTTATTAAGGCGCGTGCCGGCGGTGGCGGCCGCGGCATTCGCAAGGTCGAGCGCGTGGAAGATGCGGCAAAGGCGTTTATCGAGGCGCGTGCCGAGGGCGAGGCCGTTTTTGGCGACGGCGAGTGCTACATGGAGAAGTTTGTCGCGCCGGCGCACCATGTTGAGGTGCAGATTATGGCCGATAAGCAGGGCCATGTGTTTTCGCTCGGCGAGCGCGAGTGCTCGGTGCAGCGCCGCAACCAAAAGCTGATCGAGGAGAGCCCCGCGCCGTGCCTCGACGGACACGACGACATTCGTGCTCGCATGCACAAGGCAGCGCGTGACCTGGCTCGTGCCGTCGGCTACGAAGGAGCCGGTACCATCGAGTTCCTGTATTCGGACGACGGCAATTTCTACTTTATGGAAATGAACACGCGCTTGCAGGTGGAGCATCCGGTTACGGAGTTTGTGACCGATACCGACTTGGTCAAGTGGCAGCTGCGCGTGGCAGCCGGCCAACCTCTGCCCTTTGAGCAGGAGGACATGCCGGTCCGCAACCACGCCATGGAGTGCCGCATCAATGCCGAAACGCCGGACTTTCTGCCGTCATGTGGAACGGTCACCGCGTTGCGTGTGCCGGGTGGTCCGCGCGTGCGCTGGGATTCCGCCATGTTTACCGGTGCGACAGTTCCGCCGTACTACGACTCCATGCTCGGCAAGCTCATCGTGTGTGCGCCCACGCGTGACGGCGCCATTCGCAAGATGCGCTCGGCCCTGGGCGAGCTCGTGATTGAGGGCGTGAGCGAAAACAGCGAGCTTCAGCTCGACGTGCTGGCAAACGACGAGTTCTTGTCGGGCATGTATCACACCGATCTAATGGGGCATCTCTATGCTGATGAATAGAAAAGCGAAGACGGTCAACGTCCTCGAGGGACCGATGACCGAGTCGTGCGCCGAGTTTCCCGCGCGCCACGTGTTTATCAAGTGCCCGGAGTGCCGCCGCGTGATCGATGAGGCGCGCCTGCACGACAACCTCGAGGTCTGCCCTCGTTGCGGCAAACACTTTCGCGTGAGCGGGCGCGACCGCATGCACATGACGATTGACGAGGGCACGTTTGAGGAATGGGATGCCAATCTGGCGTCGGAGGACTTCCTCTCGTTTCCCGGCTATGCCGACAAGCTCAAGAGCGTGAGCGAGCGTTCGGGCGAGCGCGATGCCGTTGTGTGCGGCAGGGGCAAAATCTGCGGTTGCGATACCGCGCTCTTCTTTATGGACGCCAACTTTATGATGGGCTCGATGGGCTCCGTGGTGGGCGAGAAGATCTGTCGCACATTTGAGCGAGCGACCGAGCTTGGATTGCCAGTTGTCGGCTTTACCGTTTCGGGCGGTGCACGCATGCAAGAGGGCGTGACATCGCTTATGCAGATGGCCAAGATTTCTGCGGCGGTTAGGCGCCATAGCGAGGTGGGCGGCCTGTATATCACGGTGCTCACTGATCCCACGACCGGAGGCGTAACCGCGAGCTTTGCCATGGAGGGCGATACTATCCTGGCCGAGCCCGATGCCCTGACGGCATTTGCCGGCCCGCGCGTGATCGAGCAGAACATGCACAAGCGCCTGCCCAAGGGATTCCAGCGCTCCGAGTTTTTGCTGGAGCACGGCTTTTGCGATGCCGTTGTTCCGCGTGGCGAGATTGCGCTCACGGTAGGCGAGCTGCTGGCACTGCACGAAGGGCACGCGCCCGGCCTGGGGGCACCGCATGAGATCGTGCATACGGGTCGTCGCGGCAAAAAGCTGGGACACTTGTTCAAGCGCTCGACCGCACCAAAAACGGCGCTCGAGATTGTCAAGCAGACCCGCTCGGCAGATCGCGCCACGGCAGGCGAGATGATCTCGCTGGGCCTGGATGGATTTGTGGAGCTGCACGGCGACCGCTACTTTGGCGACGACGCCGCTGTGGTGGCTGGCATTGGCTGGAAAGACGGATGCCCCGTAACGGTCATCGCCATCGAGCGCGGTACCACGACCAAAGAGCGTATGCGCCGCAACTTTGGCATGGCGCATCCCGAGGGCTACCGCAAAGCGCGTCGCCTTATGCGCCAGGCCGAAAAGTTTGGTCGACCGGTTCTGTGCCTGGTCGATACTTCGGGCGCGTTTTGCGGCATCGGTGCCGAGGAGCGCGGCCAGGGCGAGGCGATTGCCCGGAATCTCATGGAGATGAGCGGCCTTAAGACGCCGATTGTCTCGGTGGTAACAGGCGAGGGCGGCTCTGGTGGCGCGCTGGCGCTGTCCGTGGCCGACCGCATCCTGATGCTCTCGAGCTCGGCCTATTCGGTCGTGAGCCCCGAGGCCTGTGCGTCGATTCTGTGGAAGGATACCGAGCGCGCGGATGAGGCCGCCGAGGCGCTTAAGCTCACGGCCCCCGATCTGTTGGCGCTCGGCATCATCGACGGCATTGTCGACGATAGGGGCCTGTCGCATGAGGAGATCGCCGGCGCCGTCATGTCCTCGGCATTTGATGCCTTCGATACGCTTGGGCGGCTCGACGACGCGACCCTCACAAACCTCCGCTACGAAAAGTACCGCGCAATCGGTCAGTACCGCACGATGTGATAAAGGGACAGCCTACATGTCACATTGGGAAAGGCGTTCCATGCCACAAGTTTCTAACACCTCGTTTACAACGACGGTTTCATCAAACGCCATGGCCGTGGTGGACTATCTGTCCAAAAGCATGATGTCGGCGCTGCCGTTTATTGTCTGCGCGGCGTTGTTCCGCACCGTCGCCGTCATTATGGGCGAAGGCATGCTGGGCCTGTGGTCTGCCGATTCCGAAATCTATCGCCTGTTCTACAGTTGGCTCTATAACGCCGGCTACTACTTTTTGCCCGTTTATCTTGGTTGGGCGGCCGCCCGCCAGCTCGGTTGCTCGGAGCAGCTGGGCATGATGCTGGGCGGCGTATTGATTGCGCCCGATCTGCTTAAGCTCGTCGATGCCGCATCGACGACGGGGGCATCGATGACTTCCGTGTATGGTCTGCTTCCCGCGCCGGTCAACGATTACACGACGACTGTTATCCCGGTTCTCATCTCGGTGCCCGTGCTATGGCGAGTGGAGTGTTTCTTTCAGCGCGTTATCCCTAAGGCCGTGGCGTTTTCGTTCGTTCCGTTTGCAACCATGCTCGTCATGGTTCCGGTTTCGCTGTGTATTACGGCGCCGGCGGGCAGCTATTTGGGCATGCTGTTGGGCCAGCTTATGTTTATGCTTGGCAATTCCGGTGGCATCGTGTCGCTGCTCACGCTCATGGGGCTTGCCGCGGGCTGGGAGTTCCTAAAGATCGCGGGCGTCAGCAACGTTGTCCTATCGCTCGCCTATGCGCAGTTTATGAGTGTGGGAACGGATTCGTGCATCCTGATCGCCGCGACGATGGCAACGTTTGCCGTTTGGGGCATGCCCTTTGGTGCGTCGCTTCGCGTTGCGGATAAGGACGAGAAGGCCCTCATGCTGGGCTATTCGATCTCGGGCGTGCTTGGTGGCGTAAGTGAGCCGGCGCTGTACGGTTGCGGCTTTAAATATGGCAGGTGCCTGACGTGCATGGCCATTGGCGGCGCCGTCGGAGGCCTTGTTGCGGCCGTGGGCCACGTTACGGCCTATACCATCGGTATGACGAATGTCCTCATGGTCATTGGCTTTGCCACGGGCGGCATCTCGAACCTGCTGTGGTGCTGCGCTGCCGGCGGTGTGGCATTTGCGGTGTCTGCGGCGCTGAGCTACTGCTTTGGCGTGGTGCCGGCGAAGGGGCAGGCGGCGGGGGATGGAGCCGATTTGCCCGAAACCTCTAAGAGCGCGGCCGAAGTAAGCGCGTAAACCTGTGCGGCACAAGGACGATTCCTTTGCCACATTCCAAGGCCGTGGCCCGTGTGGGTCGCGGCCTTTTTGTATCTGGGGGACAAAGTGGCTACACTACAATCCGTTTGAACAATAGATATATAAGTAGCACCGTGGGGGCGGATGTAGATGGTCGAGTGGATTGTTAAGCGTGCGCAGGGCGATCGTGCGCGTGTGGGCACGTTAGCGGGCATGGTGTGTATTGTCGCCAATGTCGCGCTTTGTGCTGCGAAGGGCGCAATTGGTGTGGTTTCGGGATCGGTTTCGATTGTGGCGGATGCCATGAACAACCTGTCCGATGCCAGCTCGAACATCGTGAGCGTGCTGGGCTTTAAGCTGGCGGGCAAGCCAGCAGACCCCGAGCATCCTTACGGACATGGCCGCTACGAGTATCTCTCGGGTCTGGTTGTGGCGGCGCTCGTGCTGCTTATTGGCGTTGAGCTGGTGAAGTCCTCGGTTGAGCGCGTCATCCACCCCGAACCTGTCGAGTTCTCGCTTGCCCTGGTGGCAGTTCTCGTGCTTTCGATGGTCGTAAAGCTCTGGATGGCGGCCCTCAACCAAAAGCTCGGCGATCGCATTGAGTCCGAGACGCTGCATGCGACCGCGCTAGATTCCAAGAACGATGTCCTTGCCACGGGCGCCGTGCTGGCGTGCGCAATTGTTTCGCAGGTGACGGGCATCAACCTTGACGCTTGGGTTGGCCTTGCCGTTGGCGCCTATATTGGCTGGAGCGGCTTTGAGCTTATCCAAGATACGGTGAGCCCGCTTTTGGGCCAGACGCCCGATCCTAAGCTCGTCGAGCATATCCGCAGCAAGATCATGAGCTACCCCGGCGTTTTGGGCGTTCACGATCTGATGGTTCACGACTACGGCCCGGGCAGGAAGTTCGCAAGCGCACACGCCGAGATGGCGGCCGAGGCCAGCCCGCTGGAAAGTCACGACACGCTCGATAACATCGAGCAGGCGTTTAGGGACGAGGACGGCATGATCGTCACGCTCCATTACGATCCCATCGTGACCGATGACCCCAAGCTGGCGAGCATGCGCCTGCGCATCAACGCTATGGCCCAACAGATCGATAGCCGCCTTTCGATTCACGATCTGCGTTGCGTGCCGGGCCCCACGCACACCAATGTGATCTTCGACTGCGTGCGTCCCTCGGATCTTCAGGTGAGTGCCGAAGACGTAAAGCACGCGCTGGCACAACGAGTCGAATCGGAATATCCCAAGTCAATTGCCAAGATTACGATCGACGAAGACTACGTAGGCCATACCCACGAGTAGGGCCGCGCCGGTAAAGCTAGTTATACAGAAGGGGAGAATATGAAGAGACTGTATCTGCTCCGCCACGGCCAGACGGAGTTCAACGTCAAAAAGCTCGTCCAGGGCCGCTGCGATTTACCGCTAACGGACTTGGGCCGTCAGCAGGCCGCAAAGGCCGCCGCATGGCTTAAAGCCCGCGACGTCACCCCCGACAAGGTAGTCTCGTCTCCTTTAAGCCGAGCCATGGCCACGGCTCGGCTCGTCGCAGGCGAACTCCTCGGCCCGGACGCCGCCGTCGAGCCCTGCGAAGGCATCATCGAACGCTGCTATGGCTCCTTTGAAGGGGGCCCGCACGACGCACTGCCTACCGACGTCTGGGATCCGGGCGAGGACTTAATCCCCTTCGGAGGGGAGGGAAGTCAGGCGCTGCAAGAGCGTATGGTAAGCACGCTCGCTAATCTCATGAGCGCCGATGATGTTGAAACCGTCCTGGCAGTAAGCCACGGCAGCGCCAGCCGCCAATTCATCAAAGCCGCCGCCCCAGAGGGCTTCGAACTCCCAGCAAAGCTCCCCAACTGCGCCATCATGATCTTTGATTTTGAGGATTCGCAAGAAGAATGCGACACGTCCCAATGTAAGTTCACCTTGCAGCAGATCATCGATCCTCAACAAAGTCTTTAGCCTGAGCGAGCAGAGTTAAGCAGGCATCAACGTGTCGTCTCCCGAGCCCGGCAGAGCAGCAACCTTAATATATTTCGCCGCCGCTCTGCCGGCCCCAGGCGACTCCGCGCACTTTACCTGCGTAAACAATGTGAGTGAAATATGAATCTCGATGGATACGCCCGCAGCCGTGTATACTAGACAGCTGTGTGTAACCAGGGGAGTATTCTGGCTGGACAAAACGCCTGCTTAATAGGGTTGTCAGGTAGTTCGGACGCAATACAAGGCTGGAGAGCACGTCGTGTAAGTAGTGGTCCTCTAGGGGCGTACGCTCGGTGGTGTACGCATTGTCCCAAGACCACGCGAGAGTTGGGATCATATCTTGATCAGCATGATTCTCGGCCGCAAGATTGGCATGACCCAGGTTTGGGACGAGAACGACAACGTCGTCCCCGTCACGGTCATCCAGGCTGGCCCCTGCGCTGTCTCGCAGGTTAAAACTCAGGCAACCGACGGCTATGACGCCGTCCAGATCGGTTTCGGCGACATCAAGGCCAAGAACGTGAACAAGCCCATGGCTGGTCACTTCGCTAAGGCTGGCGTCGAGCCTGTCCGCTTCCTTCGTGAGGTCCGCGTCGAGAACGGCGAGGAGCACAAGGTCGGCGAGGTTGTTACCGTCGCTGATTTCGCTGATGTCGAGAAGGTCGACGTCATCGGTACCTCCAAGGGTAAGGGCTTCCAGGGTCGCATCAAGCGCTGGGGTCAGCGCCGCGGTCCTATGACGCATGGTTCTCACTTCCAGCGTCACCCCGGTTCTATCGGTCAGTGCGCCTATCCTGCGCGCGTCCTCAAGGGCGTCAAGATGGCCGGTCACATGGGTAACGAGCGCGTTACCGTCAAGAACCTTTCCGTTGTCCGCATCGATGCCGAGCAGAACCTCATCTTGGTCAAGGGCGCTGTCCCGGGTGCCAAGAATGGTCTCGTCGCCATCCGTATGGCCTAAGGGCCCAGCCCATTTAGCCCAGCGTCATACCAAGGAGAACACTTAAATGGCAAAGTTTGAAGTAAAGAACAGCGAGGGCAAGAAGGTCGCCGAGGCCGAGCTCGCCGCTGAGGTGTACGGCATCGAGCCGAACATCCACGTTATGCACCACATCGTCAAGTGCCAGATGGCCTCTTGGCGTCAGGGCACCCAGTCTGCTAAGGGTCGCTCTGAGGTTTCCGGTGGCGGCAAGAAGCCTTGGCGTCAGAAGGGCACCGGCCGTGCCCGCCAGGGTTCCATCCGTGCTGCCCAGTGGCGTCACGGTGGCGTTGTCTTCGCCCCTAAGCCCCGTTCCTACGCTAAGCGTATGAACAACAAGGAGGTCAAGCTGGCTATGCGCTCCGCGCTGTCCGCCAAGCTGGCCGATGGCGAGCTCGTGCTCGTCGACGACTACGGCTTCGAGAAGCCTTCCACCAAGGCTGCCGTCGCCATGCTCAAGGCTCTCGGCCTTGAGGGCAAGCGCCTGACCATCATCGTTCGCGATGAGGACGTCAACGCCTACCTGTCGTTCCGCAACATTCCCAAGACGTTCATCATCACCGCTGACGAGGCCAACACCTACGATCTCGTCAACAACAACGCTGTGCTGATGCCCGCCGACATCGCCGCTCACTTCGGGGAGGTGCTTGCATAAATGACCGCCCACGAGATCATCATCCGTCCGATCGTGTCCGAGCGTTCCTTCTCCGGCATGGAGCTGAACAAGTACACGTTCGAGGTCGCCAAGGATGCTAACAAGTATCAGATTAAGGACGCCGTCGAGGAGATCTTCGGTGTCAAGGTCGTTCGCGTGAACACCCTGACGGTCAAGCCCAAGACCAAGCGCGTGCGCTATGTCGCCGGCAAGACCCGTTCTTGGAAGAAGGCCATCGTCACGCTGGCCGAGGGCGACACCATCGAGGTCTTTGGCAACCAGGCCTAAGACTCGCTGCTGTTGAGTGAGCTCATGCCTCCCAAATAGGGGAGGCGGGAGCTCAAGGTTTTGGGCGTATAAAATGGACACGCCCGGAACCGTGTATACGTCCGGTGTCATCGCACCCGAGGCAGAACCTCGAATCCCTGTCTGCGATGGCTAACGGATTCCTATTGAAAGGGATTGTAATGGCTGTAAAGCACCTTAAGCCGACCTCCGCTGGTAGGCGTTGGCAGACGATCTCCGATTTCTCCGAGATCACCTGCACCAAGCCCGAGAAGTCTCTTCTCGAGCCCCTGCCCAAGAAGGCCGGTCGTAACAACAACGGCCGCATCACCACCCGCCACCAGGGCGGCGGCGTGAAGCGTCGTTACCGCGTGATCGACTTCAAGCGCAACAAGGACGGCGTGCCCGCCAAGGTTGCCACGATCGAGTACGATCCGAACCGTTCCGCTCGCATCGCTCTGCTGCACTACGCTGACGGTGAGAAGCGCTACATCCTGGCCCCCAAGGGCCTCGAGGTCGGTCAGACCATCATGTCCGGTTCTGACGCCGACATCAAGCCGGGCAACGCTCTGCCCCTCGCCGACATCCCCGTCGGTACGCTCATCCATGCCGTCGAGTTCCAGCCGGGCAAGGGCGCCGCTATCGCCCGTTCCGCCGGTAACTCCTGCCAGCTGATGGGTAAGGAGGGCAAGTACGCTATCGTCCGTATGCCTTCCTCCGAGATGCGCCGCATCCTCGTTACCTGCCGCGCCACCGTCGGTGAGGTCGGCAACGCTGATCACGCCAACATCGTCATCGGCAAGGCCGGCCGTAAGCGTCACATGAACGTGCGCCCGACCGTCCGCGGTACCGTCATGAACCCTGTCGACCACCCGCACGGCGGTGGCGAGGGCAAGAACCACACCTCTGGTCGTCCCTCTGTTACCCCCTGGGGTAAGCCGACGAAGGGCCTTCGTACGCGCAAGAAGAAGAAGGTCTCGAACCAGCACATCATTCGTCGCCGTAAGAAGTAATTTCGGATACCGAGTTTTAGGAGAAAGCACTTATGAGCAGAAGTCTCAAAAAGGGCCCGTTCGTGGAGACTCGCCTTCTCTCGCGTATCACCGCGATGAACGAGGCTGGCAAGAAGGACGTCGTGAAGACCTGGTCCCGCGCGTCCACCATCTTCCCCGAGATGGTTGGTCACACCATCGCCGTCCACGACGGCCGCAAGCATGTGCCCGTGTATGTTACCGAGTCCATGGTTGGTCACAAGCTCGGCGAGTTCGCGCCGACTCGTACGTTCCGTGGCCACAAGGCCAAATAGGGGGTTAACCGTAAATGGCAACTAAGTCTATTGAAACTGAGGCCACCGAGGTTCGCGCCGTCGCTAAGTACGTGCGTGTTTCCCCCAGCAAGGCCCGCCTGGTGGTCGATCTGATCCGCCGCAAGCCTGTCGCTCAGGCCTTCGACATCCTCCACTTCTGCGACCGCGCCGTCGCCGTGGATGTCGAGAAGGTTCTCCGTTCCGCCGTTGCGAACGCCGAGAACAACAACGGTCTGCGTGCCGACAACCTGGTTGTCGCCGCTGCCTATGTTGACGAGGGTCCGACGCTTAAGCGCATCCGTCCCCGCGCCAAGGGTTCCGCTTCTCGCATTCTGAAGCGTACTTCCCACATCACCGTCGTCGTTGCTCCTCGAAAGGAGGCGTAAAGCTGTATGGGTCAGAAAGTCTACCCCACCGGCTTCCGTCTTGGCATCACCGAGAACTGGCGCTCCCGCTGGTTCGCAGAGAAGGATTACGCTAAGACCCTCGGTAACGATCTCGAGATCCGCAAGTACCTCGAGAAGCGTCTTTCCCGCGCAGCTGTCTCCCGCGTCGAGATCGAGCGCGCTGGCGACAAGGTGAAGGTCATCATCCTCACCGCTCGCCCCGGCGTTGTCATCGGTAAGAAGGGTGCCGAGATCGATACCCTCCGCACCGAGCTCGAGAAGGTCGCTGGCGTCTCCAAGGGCCAGCTCTCCGTCGACGTTGTCGAGATCAAGCGCCCCGAGCTCGACGCCAACCTCGTTGCTCAGTCTATCGCCGAGCAGCTCGAGGGCCGCGTTGCCTTCCGTCGCGCTATGCGCAAGGCTGTCCAGTCTGCCCGCAAGGCCGGCGCTAAGGGCATCCGTATCCAGTGCTCCGGTCGTCTCGGCGGTGCCGAGATGGGCCGTCGTGAGTGGTACCGCGAGGGTCGCGTGCCTCTGCACACCCTCCGTGCCAAGATCGACTACGGCACGGCTGTCGCCAGCACCACCATGGGCGCTTGCGGCGTGAAGGTCTGGATCTACCTGGGCGAGAAGCTCCCGGGCCAGCCTGTTCCCAACCCTGCACTCGAGGGCTCTTCCCGTCCTCGTCGTCGTAACTCCGAGAGGAGGGGTCAGTAGTGCTTGCCCCTAAGCGTATTCTTCACCGCAAGGTGCAGCGTGGCTCCATGAAGGGCCAGGCCAAGGGTAATACCGAGCTGCATTTCGGCGAGTTTGGTATCCAGGCTCTCGAGGCCCATTGGATCACCAACCGTCAGATCGAGGCCGCTCGTATTGCCATGACCCGCTACATGAAGCGTGGCGGTCGTGTCTACATCACGATCTTCCCCGATAAGCCCATCACCAAGAAGCCTGCCGAGACTCGCATGGGTTCTGGTAAGGGTAACCCCGAGGAGTGGGTGGCCGTCGTCAAGCCCGGCCGCATCATGTTCGAGGTCAAGGGTGTTCCCGAGGAGGTCGCTCGCGAGGCTCTGCGTCTTGCGCAGCACAAGCTCCCCATCAAGACCAAGATTGTTGCTGCCAAGAACGCTGAGCAGCGCATCGAGAAGGAGATGGCTGAGGAGGCCGCTCTCGAGGCCAAGTGGGCTGCTGAGGACGCCGCCGCCGCCAAGGAGGAGAACTAATGAAGCCCGCAGAGATTCGTGAGCTCTCGGACGCTCAGCTCGTTGAGAAGCTGAAGGAAATGCGCGCCGAGCTCTTTAACCTTCGTTTCCAGATGGCCACCAGCCAGCTGGACAACACCGCTCGCGTCAACACCGTGAAGAAGGACATCGCTCGCGTCCTCACGGAGCAGCGCGCCCGCGAGATCGCAGCGGAGAAGTCCGCTGTCGCCGAGTAGGACCTAAGGAGAGAACATGACTGATTCGCGTAACTCGCGTAAGGTCCGTACGGGTGTCGTTACCTCCGTCTCCGGTGCCAAGACCATTGTTGTCACCATCACCGAGCGCAAGCGTCACCCCAAGTACGGCAAGATGATGACCAGCTCCAAGAAGCTGCACGCTCATGACGAGGAGTGCACTGCTGGCGTGGGCGATACCGTCCGCGTTATGGAGACCCGTCCTATGTCCAAGATGAAGCGTTGGCGCCTCATCGAGGTCGTCGAGCGCGCTAAATAAGCAGTCGCTCTTACGACTTGTACGTTTCCGAAGATGTGCGTATGCCTGGCTTGCATACCACAGGCCGTATAAAGGCAGCGCACCTCTCTTCGGTTCTTAGTTCGGAGGAACATCTACCATGATTCAGATGCAAACCATGCTGAACGTCGCCGACAACTCCGGCGCTCGCAAGATTCGCTGCATCAAGGTGCTTGGCGGTTCCAAGCGTCGTTATGCAGGCATCGGCGATGTGTTCATCGGTGCTGTCCAGGAGGCTACCCCTGGCGCCAACGTCAAGAAGAAGGACGTTGTCCGTTGCGTCGTCGTTCGCACCGTTAAGGAGATCCGCCGCAAGGATGGCTCCTACATTCGCTTTGATGAGAACGCCTGCGTTGTCATCAACAACGATGGTTCGCCCGTCGGTACCCGTATCTTCGGGCCCGTCGCTCGCGAGCTTCGTGACAAGAAGTACATGAAGATCGTCTCGCTCGCTCCCGAGACCCTGTAGTTAGGGGAGATATATGTATATCAAGAAGGGCGATAAGGTCCAGGTTCTCTCTGGTAAGGATCGCGGCAAGCAGGGCGTTGTCCTGCGTGCTCTCCCCGCCGAGAACAAGGTCGTTGTCGAGGGCGTTTCGGTCGTCAAGAAGGCCGTCAAGCCCAACGCTGCCAACCAGCAGGGCGGCATCGTTTCGCAGGAGGCTCCCATCGACGCCTCCAACGTCAATCTCGTTTGCCCCGAGTGCGGTAAGGTTACCCGCGTCGGTCACGAGAAGGACGGCAAGAACAAGCTGCGCGTCTGCAAGAAGTGCGGCCACAAGTTCTAAGCTGCCCGCAACATCAAGTTGCTAGCAAAGGCCCGGATGCCCCAAGGCACCCGGGCCTTTTTCTATCCCTACTCATTGGGGACAGACTTAAATGAGTGGTCGTCGCTTGGCATTCATTGGGGACAGGCTTAAATGAGTGCCGTTGAAACGCCGGTAGCTGGGGACGTTCCCTATGTGCCGGCAGTTAGGGAAGTCCCTATCTGCCGGCAGTTTGGAACAGTCCTTTGATGGCTGCGCCCCCCAGAGGGGTGGAGTAATACAGCCTACTCTGTCTTTTATGGCTATGGTGTTCCGCCCTTTTATGTTTCATAAGGATCGTCGCATGCGCATTTACGCGCATAGCCTTGCGCGATAATGCGCATAACCGCGCAAACATCTGCCAACTATGGCTAAATAATGACCGATAAGCAAATAAGCACGCAAACACGAGCAGATACGCGCGCAATTGTGCGAATATAGGGTTGTTAGAAATGAAGGACTTCCGATACCTCAGGAGGCACATAATGGCAGATTCCAAACAGGCTCCGCTCGACGCCGAAGCAGCCGCTAAGGCGGCATTTGCCTCGGTCCAGGACAAGCGATTCGCCAACGATATTTTTACGGCTCCCGAGCTTCGTTGGGCTGTGATCGGGTGCGGCGTTATCGCCAACCAGATGGCCCAGTCTCTCGCTCTTGCCGGCCGCAAGCTTGCGGGCGTTGCCAACCGCACTCTGTCCAAGGCTCAAGCTTTTGCAGAGCAGTATGGCGTTGAGAAGGTCTATGAAACGGTCGAGGATCTCTATGCCGATCCGAACATTGACGCAGTCTATATCACCACGCCGCACAACACTCACATCACCTACCTGCGATCCGCTCTGGCAGCCGGCAAGCACGTGCTCTGTGAGAAGGCTATTACCCTCAACTCCGCCGAGCTCGACGAGGCCCGCGCCATTGCCGGTGATCACAACGTCGTCCTTATGGACGCCACCACGGTGCTTCACATGCCCTTATATCAAGAGCTGCGTCGCCGCATGGATGACGGTGAGTTCGGCCGCATGAATCTCGCCCAACTCAACTTTGGCAGCTATAAGGAGTACGGCGACCTGACCAACCGCTTCTACAACCGCAACCTTGCTGGCGGTGCCATGCTCGATATTGGCGTGTATGCCCTGTCTGTCATGCGCCTCTTTATGGCGAGCCAGCCCGCTGAGGTTGTCTCGCTGGGCAATACCTGTGAGACCGGCGTTGACGTTGCGGGCGGCATCGTATGCCGTAATTCCGAACAGCAGCTGGGCGTGGTGAGCCTCACGCTCCACTCCAAGCAGCCCAAGCGCTCGGTCATCAGCTTCGATAAGTGCTACATCGAGGTCAACGATTATCCGCGTGCCGATCACGCGACCATCGTGTGGACTGCGGACGGCCACCGCGAGGAGGTCCACGCCGGCACCGAGGCTTACGCCCTGTGCTATGAGATGGCCGATCTTGAGAAGGCCGTTGCCGGCGACGACTCCAAGCGCGAGCTGCTGGGTTATGCTTCTGATGTTATGGAGCTTATGACCAGGCTTCGCGCCGACTGGGGAGTCGTGTATCCCGAGGAGGATTAAGCGATGCTAGCGGAAGATAGGCTTAATGCGATTGTGTCGATGGTGCAGCAGGCTGGCTCGGTTACTGTGCCAGAGCTTGCCGATACCCTGGGCGTGACGGCGTCTACCATTCGGCGCGACCTGCAGACGCTCGACCAAGCGCATCGCATCGCCAAGGTCCACGGTGGAGCGACGAGTCTTGAACGCGCGCACGTGACGCGCGACCTAACGCTTAATGAGCGCAGCGACCTCCATAACGACGACAAGGAGCGTATCTGCGCCCGCGCCGCGGCGCTCGTGGAGCCCGAGAGCTTTGTGTACATCGATTCGGGTTCGACAACGCTCAGACTCATCGAGCATCTTCCGCATCTCGAATCGGTCACCTATGTGACTGATTCCGTGCTCCATGCTCAGCATCTCGCTGTGCGCGGCATGCGCACCGTGGTGCTGGGCGGCGAGCTTAAACCCGAGACCGAGGCGCTCGTTGGCCCCGATGCTCTGGCAACCCTAGACCGCTACAACTTTAACTGCGGCTTTTGGGGTTCTAACGGCATTGCCGCCGAGCAGGGCTTTACGACGCCCGATATCGAGGAAGCGCAGGCCAAGCGTATCTCGATGCGCCATACCGCCAAACGCTTCGTAATCTCGGACGCCAGTAAATTTGGTATGGTGGCGCCCATCAAGTTCGCGGACTTCCGAGACGCAACGATTATTACCGCAGGCGAGGTCCCCACCAAGTACCGGGCAATGGACAACGTCATCACGGTCTAGCAGCAGGGGACGGGCTAAGGCCAAAACCACCGCGAAGGCGCCTGTCCCCATTGTGGTGGTTAGCAACGGAAACCGAGTAGTTTTCTCAATAGAAAAGCGGCAACGTCCATCACGGGCGTTGCCGCTTTCGTTGTCTACCGGTTTTGTCTAAGTCTGTAACAACTGGACCGCTAAAAGTGGGCTAGGTGTTACAGATCGAGATACTTCCGAGCCGCACCGTCCCTTTGTCTCAATCTGTAACATCTGGGACCGATTTTGCCGAGTTATTGTTATAGATTGAGATTTTTCCTTGAGGGAGATTCGAATGTCTCGATCTGTAACAGACAGACCGGAAAATGGGTTTTAACTGTTACAGATCGAGACGTTTTGGCGCCACGGCTGAGCCATCGTGGTGGTTTTGACGTTTGCCCAGATAAAACCTGCCAAAATAAACCTGTCCATTTTCGACAGACTTTAGGGCTCCCAGGGGCAGGGGGCTTCGATGTGGACGTGCTCGCCGGTTACGGGATGCGTAAAGGACACGCTGTGGGCGTGGAGCATCAGGCCACAGGGGCGCGGCGTTCCGTACAGGTCGTCGCCAACCAGGGGATGACGCTCGCTCGCCAGATGCACGCGGATTTGGTGCTTGCGGCCGGTGAGCAACTCGACATCGATATACGAGCGCGTGGGCAGGCCACGGCGACTCTTAAGACGCTTGAGTACCTTGACGCGCGTCTGAGACGGCTTGCCGCTGGCGCCGACGCGCATCTTGCGGCTGTCGTGACGGTCGCGGGCGATGGGCTTGTCGATGAGCTTTTCGTTCCAGTCGATCTTGCCCTCGGCGAGCGCCAGATAGTGCTTTTCGAACGCGTGGTCGATGACCATCTGGTCAAAGGCGGGCTGCGTCTGCTTGTCGAGCGAGAACAGCACCACGCCGGTGGTGTCACGGTCCAGGCGATTGAGCGGCTGCATGTCGGTCGCGGCAAAGCCGTCGCCCATCGCCAGCAGCAGGTCGCTGGCGTAGTCGGTGAGCGTGCGCTCGCCGGTGCCGTCGCCGTGGACGATCATGCCGGCGGGCTTGTCGATGGCCATAAGCCAGGCGTCGCAGTAGAGGACTTGAGGTTCTTCGTTCACGTGTAAGCCTTTCGGTTAGCTAATTCCCACAAACATGCAGCCCGAGGTAGCGCCGCGCAGGCGGGCGGCGGGCTTGCGGCCGGCTTGAGCCGCCTCGACGGCACGACGGACGCGGGCGACGGCACGGCCCACCTCATCCGTCTCGAGCAGCGTTCCGTCCACCATGAGACGACGCACGCCGGCATCGAGCAGCTGAGGAACCTGCGGCGTGAGGTCGATGGGGTAAGCATCGTACAGGCGAGAGCGGCCGTGGATGTCGGTACGCACCGGCATGACCTTTCCGTCGATATTCTTGAGCGAGAGCTTGCGGACACGCAGGCGGCAGTTGGCGCAATCGTGGATGCAGCCGTTGGCAACCTGCAGAATGCAATGCTCGCTTGTCATGACGCGCGGCCGGCCAAAGACGGTGATGCCCAGAGTCGCGGGCGCGGCGGCGCCGAGCGAGACAATCTCGTCGAGCGTGATCTCGGGCGAGAGCCAAAACGCACCGGCTCCGCGCTCGGCAAGCGCCTCCATGCAGGGCGTGTTATGCACCGGCAGGCAGGATCGAATCTCGGCCGTGGCGCCGGCATGCGCGGCTACAGCGAGCTCGGAGATATTGCCGACGGCGACGGTGGCTCCGGCATTGATCCAGGGATCGACGCGCTCGTGGTCAACGGCACGGCAGACCTCGTCGAGCACGGGCACGATGCCCTGCTCAAACGCATCGGCGGGGGAGAGCTCGGCCGCATCGAGCGCGTCGTTGGTCATGTAGATGCGCGTTGCACCCTCCGCTCGCGCTGCCTCGGCGGCCTCGAGCGAGGTGACGGTGGCGCAGATCTGCGGCTCGTCGCGGTAGTGCTCGGGCATGGGCCGCGTACATTTGTCGAGCACCGGCAGCTCGAGCGTGCGGGCACGCTCGTCATACGGTGCCAGAATGGCCTCCTCCAGCGCCTTGCAGGCGGCGGCGCGCACCTTGTGCACAGCGGAGAAGCCCATGCCGCAGCCCTTATCGAGCGCCACATCAAAGCTCGCGGACTCAAAGGGCGAGGACCCCATGCGGCCCACATGCTCTACCAGATCGGACGCCTCGACCGCGCGGGTCTTGGCGGCCTCGACGGTAAAGCCCGTGGCCGTGGCCGTAAGCGAAGGGGCGTCGCAGCAAGTAAGCGTGACGGCAAACGGTTCGCCCAAACGCGCCACAACGGTTACATCAACGGCGCGGCGGCGCAGCACATCGCGCTTGAGCGCGGCGCCGGCGGCGTCGATGGCACGCTGACTGCGAATCACGCGGACGCGGCAGCCCTCGGGCATGCTGCGGGGTACGCGACATTCGATGATGTCGCCCGCGGCGGCATCATCGGCAGCAATGGTGGTCAGGAACTGGTCAAACTCGTCGTCGTGGCGAAGCTCCAACAGGTCGCCCTTGCCCACGGGCTCAAACAGCTCAATGCGGGCGATGGCGGCGCGGCGACGGCGGTCGTCGGGCTTGAGGCCGCGCACATCGCGGTTGGCCGGGCGGCTGCCCAGCACCGTGCCCACGATCTGGCCGCGGTTGTTGGAACGCTCATAGCTCATCATCTCGTCGCCCGAGGCACCGTCCTGATAGGCATGCGTAAAGTCGCGGTTGAAGCAGCGCTTGAGCTGGCGCTGGCGGGCGGCTTCCTCGTCCTTGGCAACGGTGACTCCGGATAGCATGTCGTCAATTTCGTGACGATACACATCGACGATGGAGTACACGTAATCGGGCGCCTTCATGCGGCCCTCGAGCTTGAGCGACGCGGCGCCGGCGTCATACAGGCGGCGAACAAGCTGCGAGGTGTTGGTGTCACGCGGGCATAGCGCACGCTCGCGGCCGGCGGGGGAGAGCGCGCGACCGTTTTCGTCGATCAGTTCGTAGGGCAGGCGGCAGGGCTGGGCGCACATGCCACGGTTGGCCGATCGTCCCGCCATGGCAAAGCTCGAAAGCAGGCACAGACCCGAGTAGCAAAAGCAGATGGCGCCATGGCTAAAGACCTCAAGGTCCACATCGGGCGCGGCATTATGAATGGCGGCGATCTCGTCGATGGAGAGCTCGCGCGAGAGAGTCACGCGGTCGGCGCCCTGCTCGCGGCACCAAAGGGTTCCGCGGTCGTCGTGGATGTTCGCCTGGGTCGAGATATGTGTCTCGATGCCGGGCATGGTGCGCTTGACCTCAAAGAACAGACCCCAGTCCTGGATAATGAAGGCATCGGCGCCCAGCGTGGAGCAGCGATGAATGAGTTGCAGCGCATCGCCCATCTCGGACTGCTTGATGACGATGTTGACCGTGACGTAGACGCGCGACCCGGCTAGATGCGCGGCGCGGCAGGCCTGCTCAAAGGCCTCGTCGGTAAAGTTGGTGGCCTTGCGGCGGGCGTTGAAGCTGCCCATGCCGCAATAGATGGCGTCTGCCCCCGCGGCGAGTGCGGCGGCAAAGGGTTCGGGCCCTCCGGCGGGCGCCAAAAGCTCGGGTCTGCGGTTGGTGGTTCGACTGGCGGTTGCGGTCATATCCTGCCTTTCAAAATGCTCAGATATTCAAAAGTATAGTGGCGCTGTTGCGGCGGACGATGACCGCAGCCCAAGCAGGACAAAGTCTTCAGCAGCCCTTGCAGCAAAAATGATCCGTTTCCCTCCGTCCCCAGCGGATCAGGTGATCCATGGGGGACGGAGGGAAACGGATCATTTTGAGCTTCACCGTCCGGTCGTGCCGTTCAGCGGCCGACAGGCGCCGTTGGGCGATAAAATATTCTCGCAACGTGATAATAATCTTGCATCGCGCGGAAACCTTGAGTACTATCCCAATCAAGCGCGGTGTTCAGACCGAACTGTGCCTCCCGGTGCGAACGCCGCGCTCACGCTTTCTAGTTAACCGTAAGGAGATAAACATGAGCAAGACCGTCGTGTCTTCCGATAACGCACCTGCAGCCATCGGCCCGTATTCCCCCGGTATCCAGGCCGGCAACATGGTGTTCCTGTCCGGCCAGCTGGGCATCGATCCCGCAACTGGCAAGATGCCCGAGGGCGTCGAGGCCCAGGCCAAGCAGTCCCTCGCCAACGTCGAGGCCCTGCTGACCGCTGCCGGCGCCACCTTTGCCGATGTCGTCAAGACCACGGTCTACCTGGCCGACATCGCCGACTTCGCCGCCGTGAACGAGATCTACGCCTCCAAGTTCGAGGCCCCGTTCCCCGCGCGCAGCGCTTTCCAGGTTGCCGCCCTTCCGGCTGGCGGTCTGGTCGAGATCGAGGTCGTTGCCGCTCTCTAAGGCGTTGGCCACAACTAAACATGACATGCAAAAAGACCCTGCAGCGCGTGCGAGCTGCAGGGTCTTTTGTCAAGGGACGGATCGCTTGTGGAGCCGCGCTCCATTTTGCCCGTTAGCCCTCCTTGCGAACTTTTTGCAGGTAGCGGTAGACGCTGGGCTCCGAGATGCCCAGCGCGGTGGCGACGCAGGCCACGGCGCCCTTGAGCATGAACACCCCGTTACCGTTGAGGTGGCGAATGACGTCCACGCGGTCGCTCTGACCAAGCGACGCTACATCCAGCCCGCGCGCGCTCAGCAACTCGGCAATGCTGCGGTCGATGAGCTCCTGTGTGGACTCCGAAAGGCTTTCGACCTCGATAGGGGCGGGCTCCGTGCGCGTTGGCGCCGCGTCGAAGCACGCCATGAGCTGCTGCGCCATGGCGTTGATGGAGCGCACGGTCGAGAGGTCGGTGTTGACGCAGAGCATACCGACGATCTCGTCATTCTCGCGGATAAAGTACGTCGCTGACTCCAACGTCTTGCCGCCGGCACCGCGCCCCTCGTAGCCTGTAATAAACGGCAGGTCGCGATACTTGGCGTCGTGCATGATCTTGAGTGCCAGATCGGTGGCGGGACCGCCGACCTTGCGGCCGCTCACGATGCCGTTGCGAATATCGACGATGGCGTGGTCGGGATCCGAGAAATCGTGCAGCACGATTTCGCTGTTTTTGCCGAGTATCTGCTCCAGAAAATCGACCATCGGCAAAAAGCGACGTACGGTCTCGTTCACGGGCAACTCCTTTGGGTGAAATCGGAAATGTTCATAACAATTTTTTCTCATGGTAACACGCTGCCCATCATCTCGTATATCCGCAGGTACATTGCGTAATGCAGACGAACGGTAGGAATTTAGCGGTAAACGGTTGACCAAAAGAAATGTTAGATGTTATTTTGACCAGACACTTTCCTGACCTGCGGAAATGCGTAATTTCAGCTGAAGAATAGTCTGATAACAAAAAATTATTATTGAGAATGAGAATCATCTTTAATACGATATGCAATGAAGGCACAACCTCAACCCCGCACTGCGTCACAATAGAGCGTCAGATGCGAAAACAACTACTTCGAGGATTGGTGGTCAAATGACCCAGGAGACGGTTACGAACGGCACTGAAGCCCTGTTCACTCGCGAAGGCATGCCTCCCGTTAAGGAAATGATCCCGTGTGCCCTTCAGCACGTACTGGCATCGTTTGCCGGCATCATTACCCCGGCGGTCATCATGGCCGGCGTCTACGGCTTTAATAGCCAGCAGAGTACCGACATCATCCAGGTCGCGCTCATTCTTTCGGCGATCGACACGGCCCTTCAGGCCTTCGCTCCCTTCCGTCGCATCGGCGGCGGCCTGCCCATCGTCATGGGCGTTTCGTTCGCGTTCCTGCCGGCCCTGCAGGCCATGGGTGCCTCGGGCTTTAGCTTTGGTGCGCTGCTGGGTGGCGAGATCGTCGGCGGCGCCGTCGCGGTCCTCTTTGGTCTGGCCTACAGCAAGATCAAGTGGCTGTTCCCGCCCGTCGTGACCGGTACGGTCATCTTCTCCATCGGCGTTTCGCTGTATCCCACGGCCGTCAAGTATATGGCCGGCGGTATGGGTACGCCGCTGTGGGGCACCCCGCAGGCCTGGTGCGTCGCTCTTATCACCTTCGCCGTGGTCTTTGCGCTCGCCAACTTTGGCAAGGGCACGCTCAAGCTGGGATCCGTGTTCTTTGGCATGATCGTTGGCATGATCGTCTCCATCCCCTTTGGCATGATCGACTTCTCCAGCGTCGCCACCGCTCAGGTCTTCGCTCTTCCCAAGCTCATGCCCTACGCGCTCGAGTTTGATCCCGAGGTCTGCATTACCCTCGCCGTCGTGTTCCCCATGGTTGCCATCCAGGTTATCGGTGACGTCTCCGCCGCCTGCCTGGGCTCCATCGACCGTATGCCCACCGAGCGCGAGCTCTCCGGCGCTATCGTGTCCCAGGGCCTCACCTCTATGGTCGGCGGTCTGCTGGGCGGTCTTCCCACCAGCGCCCTTGGCCAGAACGTGGGCATCATCTGCTCCAACAAGGTCGTCAACAAGTGGGTCTTTGTGATCATTGCGGCCGTCTTTGCCATCGCCGGTCTGTTCCCGCAGCTCTCTGCCGTCCTTTCCGCTATCCCGCAGCCCGTCATCGGCGGCGCGACCGTCGGCGTCTTTGGCACCATCACCATGAACGGCGTGCGCATGTTCACCCGCGAGGGCCTCACGCAGCGCACTACCACCATCGTCGGCACCTCCGTCGTCTTTGGCCTGGGTATCTGGATGGCCAGCGGTTGCCTTGCCGGCGAGGGTATGCCCGCCTGGGTGTCCACCGTCATCGGCTCCAATGCCGTAACCCCCACCGCCATCATGGCCATTGTCCTTAACCTGATCCTTCCGCAGACGCCGGTCGTGGCTCAGCACATCGATGCTGCCAAGGACGCTGCCGTGGATCTGGTCTTGCCCGAGAGCAAGAAGTAACCAATTCGGTGCTATTCGTCGGCGGACACATCGCCTCGTCCGCCGACGCCATGCGGCACCAAGCCGCACTTCAAAGGGTTTGTCCCTTTGGTGAAGCGTTGACGGGAGAGGGCCCGTTTCCGGTGTAGGCCGGCGCTTCGCACTCCGCCATGTCAGAGGTGTCAAACCCCGCCTCTGATGTTGAAGGGAGCATCCATGCTTCTGGTCGCTAACGGTTCCGTCTTTACCCGCAACGCTCAGACCCCGTTTATTCCAAACGGTGCGGTCGCCATTGACGGAGATACGATCGTCGAAGTGGGCCCCGAGCGCGAGCTCAAGGCCAAGTACCCGGATGCCGAGTACGTCGATGCCCAGGGCAACCTCATCATGCCCGGACTCATCAACTGCCACACCCACATCTACTCGGGTCTGGCCCGCGGCCTTGCCATTAAGGGCTGCAACCCCACCAACTTCTTGGAGAATCTCGAGCAGCAGTGGTGGAAGATCGACGACAACCTGACGCTCGACGGCACCAAGGCCAGCGCCTATGCTACGATTTTGGACTCCATCCGTGATGGCGTCACCACGATCTTCGATCACCATGCGAGCTTCTGCGAGATTCCGGGAAGCCTCTTTACCATTAAGGATGCAGCTCAGGAGCTGGGCATGCGTTCGTGCCTGTGCTACGAGGTCTCCGATCGCCGCGGCCAGGAAAAGTGCGACCAGGCCATTGCCGAGAACGCCGAATTTGCCCAGTGGGCCGCCAAGGAGCGTCGCGATAACGACAACCACATGATCGCCGCCATGTTTGGCGGACATGCTACCTTTACGCTTTCGGACGAGACCATGGATAAGATGGCCGAGGCCAACAACGGCCTGACCGGCTTCCACATCCATGTGTGCGAGGGCATGAACGACGTGTGGGACTCCCGCCTCAACCGCGGTGGCATCAGCCCCGTCGAGCGCCTGCTGCAGCACAACCTGCTGGGTCCCGACACCATGCTGGGCCACTGCATCCACGTGACGCCTGCCGAGATGGACATCGTCAAGGAGTCCGGCACTTGGCTGGTCAACAACCCCGAATCCAATATGGGCAACGCCGTGGGCTGCGCCCCCGTGCTCGAGTTCTTCCGCCGCGGCATCCCCGTGTGCATGGGCACCGACGCCTACACCCACGATATGCTCGAGAGCCTTAAGGTCTTCCTGATTATTCAGCGCCACAACGCCGCCATGCCCAACGTGGGCTGGTGCGAGGCCATGACGATGCTGTTCGAGAACAACGCCAAGATGGCGAGCAAGTACTTCGATCGCAAGCTCGGTGTGCTCGAGGCCGGCGCTGCCGCCGACGTTATCGTTATGGACTACAAGCCCTTTACGCCGCTGAGCGAGGAGAATATCGACGGCCACATGCTCTTTGGCATGATGGGCAAAAACTGCCGCACCACCATCATCAACGGCCGCGTCCTGTACAAGGATCGCGAGTTCGTTGGCATTGATGAGGACAAGATCAACGCGTGGACCATGGCCGAGTCCAAGAAGCTCTGGAGCACGCTCAACGATCGCACCTACTAATTCACAAGTAGATTCGCGCGCGTCGGATGTTTCGCCACATCCGGCGCGCGCATAGGCGGCCTCCGCGGGGTCGCCGGCGCTGTGCTAGCGCTACACCGTATTTGCGCCCGCCGCGCGGTCTCGCCGGGCGTTACAGAGAGGAGCTCACTATGAGCGACATCATGAGGCCGATCCCGTTTTCGCAGCTGATGAACTGGATCATCGAGGAGCACAAGACTCAGGGCGCCGTCTTTGGCGTGCGCAAGATGGTCACGACCAACCAGGAGGGCGCGCTTCCCATTTTTGACGAGCGCATCGAGACTCCGTTTGGCCCGGCCGCCGGTCCCAACACGCAGCTTGCCCAGAACATCGTGGCCTCTTATGTGGCCGGTTCCCGCTTCTTTGAGCTTAAGACCGTTCAGGTTATGGACGGCGAGGAGCTCTCCAAGTGTGTGAACAAGCCCTGCATCGTGGCGCAGGACGAGTGCTACAACTGCGAGTGGTCGACCGAGCTCGAGGTTCAGCAGGCCTTTGCCGAGTACGTGAAGGCATGGTTCGCCTGCCACCTCATCGCTCGCGAGTACGGCCTGGGCAGCCCGGACGGCTTTGTCTTTAACATGTCCGTGGGCTATGACCTCGAGGGTATTAAGAGCCCCAAGGTCGACGCTTACATCGAGGGCATGAAGGACGCCAGCGGCTCCGACGTCTGGAACGAGTGCCGCGCCTGGGCGCTCGCCAACCTGGACAAGTTTGAGCATGTCGATGCCGCGTTTGTCGAGTCCATCCCGGCGCGCGTCTCCAACTCCATCACCGAGTCCACGCTGCATGGCTGCCCGCCGGCGGAGATCGAGCGCATCGCGACCTATCTGATCACCGAGAAGGGCCTCAACACCTACATCAAGTGCAACCCCACGCTGCTGGGCTATGAGTTTGCCCGCCAGCGTCTGAACGAGCTGGGCTTTGACTACATCGTCTTCGATGACACGCACTTCCGCGAGGACCTGCAGTGGGCCGATGCCGTGCCTATGTTCGAGCGCCTGATTGCCCTGTGCGCCGAGCGCGGCCTGGAGTTTGGCGTCAAGCTCACCAACACGTTCCCCGTCGACGTGACGAGGAACGAGCTGCCCTCCACCGAGATGTACATGTCAGGCCGTTCGCTGTTCTCGCTGACCATCGAGGCTGCCCGCCGCATTACCGAGCAGTTCGATGGCAAGCTGCGCATCAGCTACTCTGGCGGTGCCACGGTCTACAACATCCGCGCCCTGTACGATGCCGGCATTTGGCCCGTCACCCTGGCGACCGACGTGCTCAAGCCCGGTGGCTACGAGCGCTTTAGCCAGATGGCCGGCGAGTTTGCCGACCTGGACGGCAAGCCGTTCGCGGGCGTCTCTCTCGAGGCCGTGACCGCGATCCAGACCGATTCGCTCACCAACCCGCTCTACAAGAAGCCGCTGCGTCCGCTGCCCGACCGCAAGGTCGCCGGCAAGAGCCCGCTTTCCGACTGCTTTACCACGCCGTGCCGCACGAGCTGCCCCATCCAGCAGGATATTCCCGCCTACCTGGCGGCTGTTGACGAGGGCCGCTTCGAGGACGCGCTCAACATTATCATCGAGCGCAACGCCCTGCCGTTCATCACCGGTACCATCTGCCCGCATCCCTGCGGCCGTGCCTGCGAGCGTGCGTTCTACGAGCCCGAGGGTGCCCAGATTCGCGCCAGCAAGCTCAAGGCCGCCCGCGAGGCCATAACCGCCGTGCTGCCCAAGCTGCGCGCCCAGGCCATCGCAAACGACGGCGAGCGCAACGTTGCCGTTATCGGCGGCGGTCCGGCCGGCCTGGCGACGGCGTTCTTCCTGACGCGCGCCGGCGTGCCCGTCACCATCTTTGAGGCCCGCGACTCTCTCGGCGGCGTGGTCCGTCACGTGATCCCCGAGTTCCGTATCGCCAGCGACGATATCTCCCACGATGCCGAGCTCTGCCTGGCCTTTGGCGCCAAGGTTCAGCTCAACGCCCGCGTGGAGTCCATTGACGAGCTCAAGGCCCAGGGCTTCACCGACGTGGTCGTGGCCACTGGCGCCTGGATGCCCGGCTCTGCGGGCCTGGGCGAGGATGCCGAGCTCGACGTGCTGGAGTTCCTCGAGGCCGCCAAGAGGGGCGAGAAGCTCGAGCTGGGCGAGGACGTCGTGGTCATTGGCGCTGGCAACACCGCCATGGACGCGGCTCGCGTGGCCAAGCGCCTGGCTGGCGTGAAGAACGTGCGCCTGGTGTATCGCCGCACCAAGAAGCAGATGCCCGCCGACGAGGAAGAGCTCGATCTTGCTCTTGCCGACGGCGTTGAGCTCTGCGAGCTGCTGGCGCCCAAGGCACTTAACAGCGCCGTGTTGACCTGCGATGTAATGGAGCTTGGCGAGCCGGATGCAAGCGGCCGTCGCAGCCCCGTCGCCACGGGCGAGACCATCGAGCTTCCCGCCACCACGGTGATCTGCGCCGTGGGCGAGGGCATCGATGCCAGCCTGTACGATGCCGCGGGCGTCGAGCACGACCGTCGCGGCCGTCTTGCCGCCACCTCCACCGGCGTCGAGGGCGTTTGGGCTGCCGGTGACTGCCGTCGCGGTCCTGCTACCGTGGTCGAGGCTATTGCCGACGCCGCCGAGGTCGCCCGTGCCATCGCCGGTGTGGACTTTAACAAGTACGCCGACCAGAATGCTCAGGCCGGTCGCGAGGATACCTGCTACGAGCGCAAGGGGTCGCTGTGCCGCGACAAGCGCAACTGCACCAAGACTCGCTGCCTGGGCTGCGGCTCGGTGTGCGAGGTCTGCTGCGACGTGTGCCCCAACCGCGCCAACGTTGCCATTAAGGTGCCGGGCCTGGCCAAGCATCAGGTCGTCCATGTCGACGGCATGTGCAACGAGTGCGGCAACTGCGCCGTGTTCTGTCCCTACCAGGAGGGTCGTCCCTACAAGGACAAGCTCACCCTGTTCTGGAGCGAGCAGGACATGGAGAACTCCGAGAACGAGGGCTTCCTGGCTGTGGACGAGGACCACTTTAAGGTCCGCGTCGCCGGCACGGTCCGCACCGTCTCGGTCGATGCCGTCAACACCGGTCTTCCCGAGGCCGTCCGCCTGACCATCAGGGCTGTGCGTGACAACTATTCGTACCTTCTTAAGAAATAGGCGAGTCTCTTATGGCCAAATCCATTCAACATAACGTGGCCTACGTTGCCTGCGGAAGTGGTTGCGCCTCCGCAGGCGGCGACGCCCGCTGCAGCGAAGGCTGCATTGGCTGTGGCGCCTGCGTCACGGCCTGCCCCCACGGCGCCATTGCGCTGGTCGATGGCATCGCCCGCGTGGACCGCTCAAAGTGCACGGGCTGTGGCCTGTGCGGCATGGCATGCCCGCAGCGCGTGATTGCCTTCGTTCCCGGCTACCAGAACATTCTGGTGCGCTGCAACAACACCGATAAGAGCGCCATTGCGCGCAAGATCTGCGACACGAGCTGCATCGGTTGCGGCATGTGCGCCAAAAAGTGCCCTGCCGGCGCTATCCGCATCGAGGACAACTGCGCCCATATCGACGGCACGGACTGTCTGTCGTGCGGCATGTGCGCCGTCGTCTGTCCGCATGGCGCCATCCACGATCGCACCGGCATTGCCGCCGGCGTGTAGAAGGGAATCACCATGGCACAGGAATTCACTTTTACCGTTAACGGCGTCGAGCGCACGACGACTCAGAACAAACCGCTGCTGCGCTACCTGCGCGACGACCTGCACATTCACTCCGCCAAGGACGGCTGCTCCGAAGGTGCTTGCGGTACCTGCACCATCCATGTGGACGGTGCGGCCGTCAAGGCGTGCGTGCTGACCACCGCTCTTGCCGCCGGTCGCAACATCGTGACCGTCGAGGGCCTGCCCGAGGACGTGCGCGAGGCCTTTGTGTACGCCTTTGGCGCCGTGGGCGCCGTGCAGTGCGGTTTTTGCATTCCCGGCATGGTCATGGCGGGCGCAGCGCTGATCGCCGAGGACCCCGAGCCCACCGAGGAGCAGATCAAGTACGCCATTCGCGGTAACGTCTGTCGCTGCACCGGCTACAAAAAGATTATCGAGGGCATCTCGCTGGCCGCTGCGGTGCTCCGCGGCGAAAAGCAGATCGACGAGGACCTGGAGCGCGGCGATGACTACGGCGTGGGCAAGCGCGCCTTCCGTATCGACGTGCGCAAGAAGGTGCTCGGCGAGGGCAAGTATCCCGACGACATCGACGAGCTCGATCAGCCGGGCCTGACCTATGCCAGCGCCGTGCGCTCCAAGTATCCGCGCGCCCGCGTGCTCTCCATCGACACCTCTAAGGCCGAGGCCCTGCCCGGTGTGGTGGGCATCCTGCGCGCCGAGGACGTGCCGGTCAACCAGGTCGGCCACCTTATCCAGGACTGGGACGTCATGATCGCTCAGGGCGATATCACCCGCTGCGTGGGCGATGCCATCGTGCTGGTGGTCGCCGAGGACGAGGCGACGCTCGAGAAGGCCAAGAAGCTCGTAAAGATTGACTACGAGCCGCTGGAGCCCGTGCGCAACATTGTCGAGGCCAGGGCCGCCGACGCTCCGCGCCTGCATGACAGCTTCTTTGCCTTTGGCAACACGGTGGAGCTCAAGGACAACGTGTGCCAGAGCCGCCACGTGACGCGCGGCGACGCCGCCAAGGCGCTGGCCGAGAGCGCGTTTACCGTGACGCAGCGCTTTACCACGCCCTTTACCGAGCATGCCTTCTTGGAGCCCGAGTGTGCCGTTGCCTTCCCGTACAAGAACGGCGTCAAGGTGCAGTCGACCGACCAGGGTGCCTACGATACGCGCAAAGAGTGCGCCCACATGTTTGGCTGGGATAGCGAGCCCGAGCGCGTGGTCGTCGAGACCATGCTCGTGGGCGGCGGCTTTGGCGGCAAGGAGGACGTGTCCATCCAGCACCTGGCCGCGCTCGCCGCATATAAGTTTCAGCGTCCTGTGAAGTGCAAGCTCACGCGTGCCGAGTCGCTCGCGTTCCATCCCAAGCGTCATGCCATGGACGGTACCTTTACGCTGGGTTGCGACGCCGAGGGCAACTTTACCGGCCTGGATTGCGAGATCAACTTTGATACCGGCGCCTACGCGTCGCTGTGCGGCCCGGTGCTCGAGCGCGCCTGTACGCATGCCGTCGGCCCCTACAAGTACCAGAATACCGACATTCGCGGCTTTGGCTACTACACCAACAACCCGCCCGCCGGCGCGTACCGCGGCTTTGGCGTTTGCCAGTCCGAGTTTGCGCTCGAGAGCCTGATCGACCTGCTGGCCGAGAAGGTCGGCCTGGATCCGTGGGAGATCCGCTACCGTAACGCCATCGAGCCGGGCGAGGTTCTGCCCAACGGGCAGATTGCCGACTGCTCCACGGCGCTGAAGGAGACGCTGCTCGAGGTCAAGGATGCCTACTATGCGCATCCCGGACACGCCGGTATCGCCTGCGCCATGAAGAACGCCGGCGTGGGCGTGGGCCTGCCCGATGCCGGCCGCTGCAAGATTCGCGTCGAGAACGGCGTGGCCGTGGTCTATGCTGCCACGTCCGACATCGGCCAGGGCTGCAACACGGTCTTTTTGCAGGACGTTGCCGAGGCATGCGGCCTGCCGCTTCGCTGCATCGCCAATGGCGAGTGCTCTACCGAGAACGCTCCCGACTCCGGCACCACGTCTGGCTCGCGTCAGACGGTCGTGACCGGCGAGGCCGTGCGCGGTGCCGCCTTCCTGCTGCGCGATGCCATGCTTGACATCGAGGCCGGCAAGCATGCACCCGATGCTCCTGTGAGCGCCCATGGTGATGGCATCAAGATCGAGTACGACGACGGTCGCGCCTATCAGCTGCACACACAGGAACTCGTCGCCGGCCAGGGTATGCATCCTCAAGATCCCGCTGCCGCCATCAAGGCGCTCGAGGGCTGCGAGTTTGGGTACGTGTACCTGGAGCCGACCGACAAGCTGGGCGCCGACGTTCCCAACCCCAAGAGCCACATCTGCTACGGCTTTGCCACGCATGTGGTCATTCTGGATGATGACGGTCGCGTGAGCGAGGTCTATGCCGCGCACGATTCCGGCAAGGTGGTCAATCCCATCTCCATCCAGGGTCAGATCGAAGGCGGCGTGCTCATGGGTATGGGCTATGCGCTTACCGAGGATTGGCCGCTCAAGGACTGCGTGCCCCAGGCAAGGTACGGTACGCTCGGGCTGTTCCGTGCGCCCGAGATTCCGGATATCCACGCTATCTACGTGGAGAAGGACGAGCTGTTGCCCGTGGCATACGGCGGCAAGGGCATCGGCGAGATCGCAACGATCCCCACGGCGCCCGCCGTGCAGAACGCCTACCGCGCGTTTGACGGCAAGCTGCGTCCGGATCTTCCCATGGTGGATACGCCCTACAGCCGCGTTCGCAACCGCGGGTAGGGTAGGGCGCGGACAGTCATTACTGACGAGCTGATCGCGCTCAGCATCAACTACATACGCTGCGCCTTTGGCCCCGGCTCCATCGCGAGCCGGGGCCTTTTGTTTGGAGCGGAAACTGTGTCCCGGAATCATGCCTCAGAGTGGGATGCGCTTTCCGTTAACCGCTCACTTGGAAAGTGCATCCCAGCTTGAGCGTTTATTCCGGGATGCGGTTTCCGCTGAAGGACTCAACCGGAAAGCACGACCCGTTCCGAGACCTGATTCCGGGACACGCTTTCCGCTAGGCCCGCCATCCGGAAAGCGCATCCCGTTTTGAGTGTCCAGGCTGGGACGCGCTTTCCGTTGGCGTGGCCGTTGGGAAAACGCGGCCCAGATAGGGGGGATGCGATTCGGCGATGCGTGGCCTAGCAGCTCCTACAGGTCCACCTCGTTGAGCCATGTCGGCAGCGCGGTCTGCCGGATGCCTGCCGTCTGCAGCTTTTTGGCGAACATTCCTGCCGAGCGGACCTCGTTCATGGTAAAGCGCAGCAGAGGGTGGCCGTAGAGCGATAGGTGCGCCTCGCGCTGTCGTTCGGCAACGAGCGCCTCGGCGGTGGTGCGTCCGGCCAGCATGGTCTGGTCGGTATATTTGATGAGCCCGTCGAGCTCGCCCAGCGTGAGTTCCCGCGCCTGGCGCTCCCAGGCAAAGTCCGTTCGTATGGGCTTGGCCGAATCGAAGGGGTCCGTCAGCTCGTATTGAAGCCAGTCGGGCGCAAAGCCCGTCTCGATCATGATGGCTCGGGCGACCGATTCCCCGCCGCTCTCGGCGCGGGCGTCGGCATATCGAAGCGTTGTGAGGGCGGTGCGAATCGCGCGACCATTGCGGGCAGTCGCTCGTTGCTCAACGGCCTCCATCAGCTGTTCCGGCGCAAGGCCGAGCTTTGAGATCGCCGAATCGGCAATGGGCATGCCGTCGGCAAAACCAGTTTGCAGCAGGCAATCTGTGGCCGTTTGGATGGGCGGCGTTACCGATATGCCGGCTCTGCGTATTGCTCCGGCCGGCTCAATCTGGTGCCGCTGAATATGTGCGCCCGGACGAGCCGACGGCTTTGTCGAGCTGCAGACATGCACGACATTCAGGTGTCGCCACGAGACCTCGAGCCCCAGCAGGCAGGCGGCCGAAAACGAGCAGAACGTCCAATCGGGGTGGATGATCGCAAGGGCGCGGAGGATTTCGCAATGGCGTTGCGCTCGGTTGAGTTCATCCCAGCGCGTTTTTCGCGCAAACAACCCCGGCATGGGCGAGACAACCGTGTCGCCGGTGCGCCGAAGGAGCGCTTTTCGGATCGCCGTGCTCGGGGGAATCAGGCAGCGCCCCTCTTGTTCGGCTTGGTTCAACAGCTGGTCGATGAGTTGGTCATTGCAATGGGTCATGAGCTACCGCCTCCTTTTGGGTAGCAAAAACGTATCAGCTGGAACTTGCCGCTCAGCTGACCAAAAGCTGACCAAAATCTAACCATGCAGGTAGATGGCCTGGTTTTGACGTCATTTTTTGAAGCTGAATCGGTGGGCGGTAATCGGCGACCTTGAACGGTAGCGAGTTATGAAGACTGGGTAAGTTTCGGGACGTGTACTTTTTTGAAAAAGAGCATTCTATCTGCTGTTTTGTGTTTCTGGATCGTATATTTGAAGGCATGTGATAAGGGCTGCAGGTCGTCGTCTGTGTCTGCGGAAACTGTGACCCGGAATGAGCGCTCGGAATGGGATGCATTTTCCGGTAGAAGCTTCAGCGGAAAGTGCATCCCAGAATTCAGGCTCAGAGCGGGAAGCGCTTTCCGGATGACATGTTTGGCGGAAACTACGGCCCAGTTTTTGGCTCCAGAACGGGATACATTTTCCGGAACGGTCCACGTGCGGGGGTGTACCGCCTCTTTTCGTGCGCCGCTTGTCGAATTACGTTATAGCTAGCTATATTATAGGAAGGTATAATATGGCTAGCTATAACGTGAAGGAAGGATGGCCCTATGTTTATCGGAAGAACAGCGGAAATGTCCGAGCTCAATCGACTGTATGGCACGGGCTCCTTTGAGATGCCTGTGATTTACGGCCGCCGTCGCGTGGGTAAAACGCGCCTTATCACAGAGTTCATCCAAGGCAAGAAGGCTATTTACTTTCAAGCTCGTCGTACCAATGCGGAGGCAAACCTGCACGGCTTTAGCCAGGCGATACTTGCAGGCTCGGTTGGTGCTGCAGGCGTGTCGTTTCGTAGTCTTGACGAGGCGTTCGATGCATTGGCTACCATGGCTCGCACGGAGCGTTTGATTGTCGTGATTGACGAGTATCCCTATCTCGCCCAATCGAATCCCGAGATCAGCTCGTTGCTGCAAGACAAGATCGATCACTTGTACAAAGAGACCAAGCTCATGCTTATCCTGTGCGGGTCGTCGCTTTCGTTCATGGAAGAGCGGGTGCTGGGCTACGAGAGCCCACTATACGGTAGGCGTACGGCCCAGTTTAAGATCATGCCGCTCGATTTTACGACGACCCTCGGCCTGTGGCAGGGCATGAGTCGCGAAGACGCTGCGGTTTGCTATGGCATGACGGGCGGCATTCCTGCATATATCGAGAAAGTCGATCCTGTCGCACCGCTCAAGGACAACATCAAACGTCTTTTTCTTACTCCTACGGGCTATCTCTTTGAGGAGCCGAGTAACCTGCTATTGCAAAAGTGCCGCAATCCCGAGCAATATGATGCGATCGTGCAAGCAATTGCTCAGGGGCGCTCGAAGATCTCGGAGATTGCGAGCTCTACGGGAATCCCTGCGAGCAACGTAAAGAGCTATGTGGATAAGCTGGCGTCGCTTGGGATTGTCGAGCGCGAGCTGCCCCTAAACGAGACGAGCAATAAGCGAGCCGTGTATCTGCTGAGCGACCAGATGTTTAGGTTCTGGTACAAGTTTGTGCCGCAGAACATTGGGCTGATTCAAAACGATATGGCCGAGATGGCGTATAAGCGCATTGAGCCGCACGTATCGGATTACATGGGTACGGTCTTTGAGCTTATATGCAGACAATACGTGTACGAACTCGCGCGCGCGGGCCAGCTCGATGTGGTTCCGGCGAGCGTCGGACGCTGGTGGGGGACGGACAATCGCACGCATACGCAGGAAGAAATCGACTTGATTGTTGACGATGGCGAGGGCACTGCGCTGTTTGCGGAGTGCAAATGGCGCAATGAGCCGGTGGGCGAGGATGTTCTGGAAAAACTCGTGTACCGAAGCGAGCTCTTTAGGCGGCAGCATAAAAGCTACGTGATCTTCTCGAAGCGTGGCTTTACGCAAGGATGTCAGGAAGCTGCGGCGAGCAGGGGAGATGCCAAGCTGATTTCGTTTGCCGAGATGTGCGAGCGGAGATAACCAAGCGCGCTCTGATGTGATGCTCGGAATGGGATGCGCTTTCCTTTTGCAACCCTTGGCGGAAAGCGTGTCCCAGATTTCGGCTTCAGAATGGGATGCCGTTTCCGGATCGGCCCTCAGGCGGAAACTACGACCCGGAATTTGGCTCCAAAACGGGATACGCTTTCCCGGTGGCATCTCTAGCGGAAACTGCATCCAGGAATGAGCTCTCAGAACGGGACACGCTTTCCCATCGGGGCTTCAAACGGAAACCGTGTCCCGGAATTGAGCCTCAGGGTGGGACGCATTTTCCGGTAGAGGCCTGGGACGGAAGGCGTGTCCCAGAATCCGGCTAATCCGATGGCCAGGTGGTTGAGCGAGCGGGCTCCGGGGCTCCATTACTGAAAATTCATTTGTTAAACCTGGCAACCGTAGGTAGAATAAAGTCGACGGCAGCCCAAGGGTGATAGCTGGGCAGCGCCGTTACTTAGTTCAAGGGGTCAATGCCTTAACGGCGTCGACCCCTCTTCTTTTGCTTCGTACGCTGCTTAAGTGCCTCGGAAAGTCCGATAAGCGCCGTGAGGAGCGAGACCAAAGCGGTCAGGAGCTTCACGAAATCAATCAGATCGGTCATGGGCATCACCTCCCGTCGCATGGAGGGCGCTGCCCGGCACATGGAACTGCCGTCAACAACTGCCATTCTATCAAAGCGCGGTCATAAATACGAATATATGTTCGATAATAACAGCAACGTGATTCCCTCGAATAGCAGCCTTTCGTAAGGGCGGCAGAAGACGGCGCTGGGCGATTGGGGCTAGACGCGCAGGTCTTCGTCACCGAAAGCCCGTTTGATTAACCAGCCCTCTGTAGGTACACTGCATATTGATGGGCCCGGGATGACCGCTGATTCAAGTCACCGGGCCTAAATCTTTTTATCCATTTGAATAGAGCGGGCGACTCTCTTGGGGCCGTCTGCATGGCGTGTGATTAGCGCATGGTATTGCGCCCAGCTTTCATGTCCGCGCGGCCACCTATCCTTACGGCAATGTAGCCGCTTATGTAACAAGCGGCAAGCAACGGAGAAAGGCCCTAACCGTGTCAGCTGAAAAGACGCCGTGTATCTCGGCTATCGATACGACGAACTTTGCGCGCCAGATTGTGCTGGACTTTGAGTTTGCGCCGGTGCCAAAACAGCGCCAGCGCCGTGGGCTGCGCAATGAGATTATCGAGGTCGGCGCCGTTAAGCTCGATTACCACGGCAACGTTATGGGCGAGTTCTCGCAGTTTGTGCAGACGGAATTTACCGAAGGCGTTGCGTATCCCGTCCGCGAGCTCACGGGGATATCGGCCGTGGACACCGCGATGGCCGATCCGCTCTACATGGTGATAAAAAGGCTCAGCGATTGGATCGGTCGCTACTCCGCCCAGGTGGTCTGTTGGAACGGTGCGGACCGTCGGCAGCTTTTGACCGAGTGCCAGGCAAAGCACATCGACCTTTCCACATTTCCTACGGACTGGGCCGACCTGCAGGCGTTTTACACCTCGATCATGGACGTTGGCAGCCACGGGCGCGTCTCCTTGGGCGACGCGGCGGCGTGGTTTGGCATCGAGTTTGACGAGTCGACGGGCCATGCCCACAGCGCCCTAGCCGATGCGCGCGTGACCGCCAAGCTGCTCAAGCAGGTGATGGACGGGGACTATCACGTGAGTCCGCGCGCCCAAGAAGTCCGCCAACGTTGGGGGATGGGCGAGCGGGCCCAGACACGCCTCTCTAGCAAGTGCCCCGAGCTGGGCGACCTGCTGCTGAAGCTGAAGGCGGAGGGGAGATAGGCGGCGTTGACCGTCTGCATGGCGCGTGGCCTGTCGCGTATCGCTACTCTTCCTGCCGCTTGGCAGGCAGGATGTAGACGTTCTCGGCGTCCACGGCGATTTGCGTGGGGCGGTTGTAGAGGGTATCTACTTCCATTACGCTCTGCTTGAACGGCGCGACGTCAGGCGTCTTTGCCCGATGGAGCTTCTCGAGGAGTTTCTCGGATTGCCTGTCGTTGAACCTGCCGATGTCCTCTCCTGCACCCTCGAGTGCCTCGTCGATGAGCGTATGTTCGCCCACGGGGGTCTTTGCGATGGCGTGACCGAGCAATTTGCCCGCGGACGCGATGCCGCCCAGCAGTGCCGCATCGACGGTGTCGGCAGTTCCCGCCTCGAGGGCGTCGTAACACTCGGTGTAGAGCTCGCGATACGCAATCGAATCGGCCTCGATCTTCGCGGCGGCGTCCGCAAGCTTTGCGGGCTCGAAGTTCTGGGCGAGCATGGGTTCGAGGAACAGTGAGAACGCGTGGATGTAGGTGGCGAGCTGGCAGTCTTTGAGGTAGTCGAGCACCTTGTCGAGGCGTCTGCCCAAGCCGTCTCGCACCTCGATGAACCCTTTCTTTTTCAGATCCGCTTGCGCCTGCGAGCGGAAGAGTTCCATGTCCTGCGCGGACGACTGCTTGATGTCGAGCACCTTCATATGGACGTTTGCCATGTAGGTGGCGTTGCCGTAGTTGAGGCCGTAACCGTTGAGGATGTCTGCGAGCGTCTTGAGGTTGCCACGCATGTTGGCCTTGTCGCGCTGACGCATGTACTCGAACATCTCGTCGACGGACTCCTGGATGGAGTCGAGCTTTTGGTTTATCTGCGCGATTGCGGCTGCCATGAACAACGACGTCGGGTCGTAAGGCACTTGAGTGACGCTCGTGGCGATGTCGCCCTCGACTACGTGGAAGCGCGCCTGTCCAAAGCCCTTGACTGCGTCGCGGTAGCCCCCTGTGAGACCGCTGCCGTCCTTGAACGAGTTGAGTTTCGACGGATCGAGCGGGTTGCCAAATTTGTCAGTCGCCTGGAGCAGCGTGGGTACGCTCACCGTATTGGTGACGGTGCGGAACGTCGAGGGGAGTGAGGCGAGCGCTATGCCGAGCTGGGGGATTCGTTCGAGCGGGAGCGTGATGGCGCCGGAGACGTCTGCCCGCTCCTGAGTGAGCGCGAGGTGGATTTTGGTGGATGCGAGCTGTTTTGCCACGAGTCCCTCTCGCTCGCCGTCCGTCGAGGGTCCAATCTCGTTGTCTACCATTGCGTGCTCCCTGTTTGCGTTGATAGTCGTGGACATTATCTCACCTCGGTCAAGCGCCCGATTCAACTGACGGCTAAATCGTTATGAGGATGCGGCTCGGCCCTACGTGAACGAGATTTTGGGTATCGCCAACTACGTGCACGATGTGTTACGCCCCACCGACACTACTGGGAACTGCCCGAGCCGCATCTCGAACGGCTACGCCGAGTGCGCCAACAGGCTCATCAACGAGACTGACGTGCGGGGCCGGGGCTATTCCTTCGACACACTACGGGCCCGCACGCTCCACCGTAGACAGAACCTCGATCGCATCATCGCGAGCAACGGCCTGACGATTGGCCCGCGCGTCGACGTCCCGGGACCGCTCTTCGTGACCGAGCCCGACCGCGACGACGAGATGGTGGATGAGTTCATCGGCTCGAGGTCGGGAGCGAAGATAGACGCGAAAACGGGAGAGATTCTCTGATGGAGAGTGTGTTCAATGACCATGTGTTTCCTAAATACATGAGCCAACAAGTCATGAAGTCTCAGATGGATGGCTTCAACGACCCCACTTTGAGGGATTTCTCGCTGTTGGACTCGTCTGCCTTGATGAAGGACGAGTTTAAAGCCGATAAGTTCGATGATGAGTTCATACGATCTTTCCTCAATGCCGCAAAGGAGCTTGCGGCCGCTGGGAGGAAAGCAATTGACAAGCCTGGTATGTATTTGATGCTGGAGTATTCCTACGCGATTCCGGTAATGTTCCTCACAAGGCACTGTATTGAGCTTGCAATTAAAAGGGCGAAAAAAAGGTGTGGAGCTGAGCCTAAGAGAGATCACGGCCTCACGAGCTTGTGGAACTCTTTGCTCTCAAGGTTTCCGAGGCAAAAGTGCCGTGAGGACAATAGAACCATCAAGAACATGGGTGCTTTCGTAAAAGCCGTTGCTGACATCGATAACAACGGCATCAGCCTCCGCTATCCGCAGGACAAATCAGGCAGGCTAACGCAGGACAGGCCGCTATTCGTCAACAACGAGGAAGTCGTTTCGTATTTGGAGAAATTCGTAGAGCAGCTTGAACTGATTGACTTTGATTGTATTGTCGAGAACGGTAAATAAATGGTTGGGAACCGCTAAATACCGTTTCTAAAACCATTGGTTGGAATAATGGTTGTATTAGGCCGATAATCGAAACAGCTTTTGATTTTTTCCAACTACTTATTTTACATACCAAAAGTGTAGCTGGATGACAAAACAGCACTTAGAAGGCGGTGCTGGATGCGGGATTCCGCGGCCGCCTTCAGCCCTCGCTACTCGTCGTCTCCGTCGTTGGGGTCGCCCTTGAGGGTGTTGATGTCCAGGTACTGGTTATCGTCCTCTTTTTGCTGGGTTTCCGACTCCGCTTGGGTGGGGCCGCGGAACAGCTGGAATCCCTCAAACGCAATGACGCCGAGCAGGGCAATGACAATGGCGATAAAGGCAACCTTGACTGCCTGCGGAAATTCCGAGAAACGCAGCGCCTTTTCCTTGGCGTAATAATCGGCGAAGCGCTCTTCGCCCGTGCTTTTGGTATAAGCCGGTGCGGACGCGGCCTCCGGGTCATATTCCGGTGCGGGCGTGGCAGCGTACGGATCGTTGAGATAATCGCTCGATGCGGTGCCATAATCCTCGGTCTCGATGCGACCGTTGCCAGCATAGCCATCGGAATAATCGGAATATGCCGCACCGCCCTCATAGTCCGCGGCGCTCGTGTTGGCGGCAAAAAGCGGGTTAACTGGAACATCGAGCGCCGGCATGCCGGTAGAGGTCTCGTCCAGATCGGCTGCAGCCCAGGAATCATGGACAACCTGATGGGCAACGGGCTCATCGAGCCGTGTGACCGGAGGCTTGCGTGCCGCAGGAACGGGCAACTGCTGGGCGCTGTACATAACGGTGCTGTCGGCCGATTTGCCCTGCGTCGCTGCAGCGAGAAATGCCGCCGTCTCGGACGGGTCGCTTGCGGGGCGGGGAGCGGGTGTGGGCGCCGAAGTAGGCGCGGGCGTAGGCGCGGGCGTAGGCGCGGGCGTCGAAACGGGCGACTGCGCAGGAGTCAGCGCAGATGCGGGCTTAGGCGCAAGTGCGGGATTGGGGTTTGACGGGCGAGCCCCGCCGCCCATGAGTTCGTCGGCGGTCCACGGGCGATCATCCATCACGTCGTCAAGGCTTAGCGAAAACAGGTCGTCTTCACCCTCATCGAACATGCGGTGCACATGTCCACCAATTGCCGGAATCAATCCGCGACCGGTGCATGATGCCTTGCTCAACGCCATTCTGTTCCATCCTTTCGAAATACTAATGACATCGATTATATGGAACTTCCCAAGCGGCCCGGTCTTGGATTCGTGCTTTCCAGAACTCGCACCCAAAAGGGGAGGGGCAATCCAGGCGAGTGCCTACTTGTCGCCGGCCGCCGCCTTGGCCTCATTGAGGTAGCTATAGAAGCTGTACTTGGAGATGCCAAAGAACTCGCAGGCGCGCTCGCTCGACTTGGAAATGAGGAAGGCGCCGCGACGGTCGAGGTAGCCAATGGCACGAATGCGCTCGTCTTTGGTCATGAGTGCCGCGGGCTTGCCCACAAACTGCTCGCACTCGTGCAGCAGGTCCTCGAGCAGGTCGCCGATGTTCTTGGTAATGGGCTCGGGCTCGGTATAGCCCGTGCCGCCGGTGCCGGTGAAAGCGTCGAGCGAGCGCTCAAAAGCCTTCATAAGCGTAATGTCAAAGTTGATGCCCAAAATGCCGACGGGCTTGCCTTCGTCGTTGCGGATAAAGATGGTCGAGGACTTGAGCAGCTTGCCATCGGTGGTTTTAGTGAGGTACGGCTCGCGGTCGTGTACGTCGGTGCTGCCCTCGTGCATGGACTCAAACACGATATGGCTGGGGCCGTCACCCAGTTTGCGCCCGCTGACGTGGCCGTTTTCGATCACTACGATGGAGTGGTCCACGTCCTCGGTCTCTAGGTCGTGGACGACGACTTCGCAGTTGGGGCCAAATTGGAGCGCCAGGCCGTGTGCTAGGCGCTTGTAAAACTCAATCTGTGCGGGGGTCATGGGTGCCTTCCTAAAAATTAGTTTGGGCACACTTTGCCATAAACCACACTTGACCGCAAACAAATCCATCAACAAGGCAATTCATGACCGTTCGGCGGCGAAAAAGTACCGATTACGGCAACAAACAATTCGTTAGGTATGCCAATCAAAAAGTGTGATAGAACATTACTAACAAACTTTTTGTTTGGCATCCACATAAAAGTTCAGCCGTGTGAATGGGATCGGGCTGAAACGCGTATGCGGGGGCCGGCAAGAGAGGACTTAAGGAGTTCACAGTATGGCCGATAAGATCCAGTGGGCGAGCAACACGATGCCCAAGAGCGATGACAAGCACTTGGGAATCATGAGTCTCGACCACGTGAAGAAGGCCCGTGCCTTCCACCAGTCGTTCCCCCAGTACACCGTCACTCCGCTTGCCCGCCTGGACGGCCAGGCTGCGCGCCTGGGCCTGTCCAACCTGTGCGTTAAGGACGAGAGCTATCGCTTTGGCCTCAACGCCTTTAAGGTCCTGGGCGGCTCGTTTGCCATGGCCAACTACATTGCCGACGAGACCGGCAAGGACGTTGCCGACTGCACCTTCGATTACCTGACCTCCGATCAGCTGGCCGAGGACTTTGGCCAGGCTACCTTCTTTACCGCCACCGACGGCAACCATGGCCGCGGCGTGGCATGGGCTGCCAACAAGCTGGGCCAGAAGGCCGTCGTTCACATGCCCAAGGGTTCCACTAAGCCCCGCTTCGATAACATCGCCGCCGAGGGCGCAACGGTGACCATCGAAGAGGTCAACTACGACGAGTGCGTGCGCATGGCCGCCGCCGAGGCCGACGCCTGCGAGCGCGGCGTCATCGTTCAGGACACCGCCTGGGAGGGCTACGAGAAGATCCCGTCTTGGATCATGGAGGGCTACGGCACCATGGCTTCCGAGGCTGCCGAGCAGCTGCGCGAGATGGCCATCAACCGCCCGACGCACGTGTTTGTCCAGGCTGGCGTGGGTTCGCTCGCCGGCGCCGTGGTGGGCTACTTCACCAACCTGTATCCCGATAACCCGCCCACCTTCGTCGTGGTTGAGTGCGCGCCTGCCGCCTGCCTGTACAAGGGCGCTGCCGCCGGCGACGGCGACCCGCGCATCGTGGACGGTGACATGCCCTCCATCATGGCCGGTCTGTGCTGCGGCGAGCCCAACATCCTGGGCTGGGATATCCTGCGCAACCACACCACCGCCTTCGTGTCCTGCCCCGACTGGGTCACCGCTCGCGGCATGCGCACCCTGGGCGCTCCCGAGAAGGGCGACCCGCGCGTCATCTCCGGCGAGTCCGGCGCGGTGACCACCGGCCTGGTCGAGACTCTCATGCTCGATCCCGAGTACGCCGAGCTCAAGGAACTCATCGGCCTGGACAAGACGAGCTCCGTTCTCTGCTTCTCCACCGAGGGCGACACGGATCCGGATCAGTACCGTCGCATCGTCTGGGAGGGCGAGTATCCGACCTGCTAGCGAGCCTAACCTGTCCGGGCGGCGGAGTATATGTTTACTCCCTGCTCGAACAGTCCTGCTCGCACGGAGAGCACATTAAGTGCTCTCCGGCTCGTGCGGAACTCGCGACGGAGCAAACATATGCTCCGCCACCCTACGTTTACTTGCTTGCCGGGTACTCGACCTCACGCTGCTTGGCACAAGTGATCTATCTGAAATATCTACCTGTAGGTAAACCCTTGTAGAAAGGTTGACTGTTATGACTAAGGAACTCGATTTCGAGGCAATTAAAAACGCTGCTGAGTCTCATCGTGCTGATATGACGCGTTTTCTTCGCGCAATGATCTCCCATCCCTCTGAGTCTTGCGAGGAGGGTGAGGTTGTCGCCTGCATCAAGGCCGAGATGGAGAACCTTGGCTATGACGAGGTCAAGGTCGATGGCCTGGGCAACGTCATGGGCTTTATGGGCGAGGGCGACAAGATCATCGCCATCGACTCCCACATCGACACCGTCGGCATCGGCAACATCGAGAACTGGGATGCCGATCCCTATGAGGGCTACGAGACCGACGAGATCATCTACGGCCGCGGCGGCTCCGACCAGGAGGGCGGCATGGCTTCTGCTACCTACGCTGCCAAGATGATGAAGGACATGGGCCTCATCCCCGAGGGCTACAAGATCATGGTCGTCGGCACCGTCCAGGAAGAGGACTGCGACGGCATGTGCTGGCAGTACATCTACAACAAGGATGGCATTAAGCCCGAGTTCGTCATTTCCACCGAACCCACCGACGGCGGCATCTATCGCGGTCACCGCGGCCGCATGGAGATCCGCGTCGACGTTCACGGTACCTCCTGCCACGGCTCCGCTCCCGACCGCGGCGACAACGCCATCTACAAGATGGCCGACATCATCGCCGACGTCCGCGCCCTCAACAACAACGGCTGCGACGAGTCGACCGACATCAAGGGTCTCGTCAAGATGCTCGACCCCAAGTACAATCCCGAGCACTTCGAGGATGCCCGCTTCCTGGGCCGCGGCACCTGCACCGTCAGCCAGATCTTCTACACCAGCCCCAGCCGCTGCGCCGTGGCCGACTCCTGCGCCATCTCCATCGACCGTCGTATGACCGCCGGTGAGACCTGGGAGTCCTGCCTGGACGAGATCCGCAACCTGCCGGCAGCCAAGAAGTACGGTGACGACGTGAAGGTCTCCATGTACATGTACGACCGTCCGTCCTGGACCGGCGAGGTCTACGAGACCGAGGCTTACTTCCCCACGTGGATCAACAAGGAGACCGCTCCGCACGTCAAGGCCCTCGTCGACGCCCACAAGGCCATGTTTGGTGACGAGCGCATCGGCTGCGAGCCCAGCATGGACAAGCGCACCGGTCGCCCGCTGTGCGACAAGTGGACCTTCTCCACGAACTGCGTCTCCATCCAGGGCCGTTACGGCATCCCCTGCGTGGGCTTTGGCCCGGGTGCCGAGTCTCAGGCTCACGCCCCCAACGAGGTCACCTACAAGGATGACCTGGTCACCGCTGCCGCCATGTACGTGGCTGCCCTGAACCTCTACGATCCGAGCCAGGCCGATGGCGACGCCACCGTGTTCCGCGCCGGTCTGACCAACAACAAGATCGATTAGTCCCATTCCTCGATTTTGTTGAGCCGGGGGCCGCTCGTGTCCCCGGCGCTCCCTGTTGACTTGGGGCCCGCGGTCGTTATCTCCCATGCTTCCTCAACGGTGGCGGGTCCTCGTCATGGTGCTCTGCATGTTCTAGCCACACGCGCATGCCGGAGCACATCTACTCATTGCGATCGTTTCATCTTTAGAAAGGACATTTCCATGGACGCTAAGTTTACCGAGCTCGTCGAGCAGCTGAACGGCCTCGATTTTAAGGGCATGTACGGCAGCGACTTCCTGCACACCTGGGACAAGACCACCGATGAGCTCAAGGCTCTCTACATCGTCGCCGACGCCCTGCGCGAGCTGCGTGAGAACAACGTTTCGTCCAAGATCTTCGACTCGGGCCTGGCCGTCTCCCTGTTCCGCGACAACTCCACCCGTACGCGTTTCTCTTTCTCTAAGGCCGCCAACCTGCTCGGCCTTGAGCTGCAGGACCTGGACGAGAAGAAGTCCCAGATCGCCCACGGCGAGACCGTCCGCGAGACCGCTACCATGATCTCCTTCATGGCCGACGTCATCGGCATCCGCGATGACATGTACATCGGCAAGGGCGATGCCTACATGGCCGAGGTCTCCGAGTCCGTGCAGCAGGCCTACGAGGATGGCGTTCTGGATCACCGTCCCACGCTCATCTCTCTGCAGTCCGATTCCGACCACCCCACGCAGTCCTCTGCCGACATGCTCTACCTCATCAACGAGTTTGGCGGCCTCGAGAACCTTAAGGGCAAGAAGGTTGCCGTCACCTGGGCCTATTCGCCCTCTTACGGCAAGCCGTTGTCCTGCCCGCAGTCGCTGATCAGCCTGCTGCCCCGCTTTGGCATGGACGTCACCCTGGCTCACCCCGAGGGCTACGACCTCATGCCCGAGGTCGTCGAGCGCGCCAAGAGCTATGCCGCCGAGTCCGGCACCACCTTTAAGCAGGTCAACACCATGGCCGAGGCCTTCGAGGGCGCCGACATCGTGATCCCCAAGAGCTGGGCTCCGTTTGCCGCCATGGAGAAGCGCACCAACCTGTACGCCGAGGGCGACGACGCCGGCATCGCAGCGCTCGAGAAGGAGCTGCTCGCCCAGAACGCCACCCATCAGGACTGGTGCTCCACGACCGAGCTCATGGAGAAGACCGCCAACGGCCAGGACACCATCTTTATGCACCCGCTGCCCGCCGACATCTCCGGTGTCTCCTGCGAGCACGGCGAGGTTAACGCCGACGTCTTCGACATGCACCGTGTGGGCATGTACAAGGAGGCCAGCTACAAGCCGTACGCCATCGCAGCCATGATGTTCCTGCAGAAGGTTGCCGATCCCGCCGCTACCCTCAAGGCCCTCGACGAGCGCAACACCGCCCGTTGGTTCCAGGCCTAAAGCCGGGTTGAGGTAAGCCATGTAAAGGGGGCACTCTGCCAACCGGCGGGGTGCCCCTTTTTTGCATCGCGGGCGTGCGGGATAAGCGCTTTCGATGTGGATGCCCGCGGCGCGAGTTATGGGTACGATGGTTTCAGGGGAGGTATCACCATGAAACTTGGATGCGTCATTATGGCCTCGGGCGAGGGCAAGCGGTTTGGCTCCAACAAGATGCTTGCCGATATCTATGGCAAGCCGCTGATTGCCTGGACTATCGATTCGGTTCCCCGGGGCTTTGACGTCGTGGTTTCGACGCGTTGGCCCGAGGTCGCCCAGATTTGCGAGGACAAGCATTGCCCGTGTGTGCTGCACGATGGCGAGCTGCGCAGCGAAAGCGTCCGTGCGGGCCTTTCGTGGGGAGTCGAACGCAACTGGAAAGGTTGCCTCTATTTGCCGGGCGACCAGCCGCTCGTGAGTTCGGATTCTTTTGAGGCTATGGTTCGTACATTTGACGAGCGTGGCCGCAAGCATCCGGTGCGTCTTGCGTGCAACGGTGAGCCTTCGAGTCCGGTGCTCTTTCCGGCGGAATTGTTCGATGCGCTCATACGTCTTGAGGGCAAGGACGGCGGCGGTTCGATCCTCAAGGACCGTACCGATGTGGTGCTGGTCGAGGCGCGTGCCTACGAGCTGTGGGACGTCGATACCGCCAAGGGGCAGCAACGCATAACGGAGCATATCGCCGCCTGCTCGTATTTTGATCGCGTGGCCAACTGTATTAATCAATAAGGAGCAACATGATCATCATCAAAAACGGCGCGCTCGTGACGCCCCAGGGGCTTCGCCGCGCCGATCTTGCCATGGAGGGCGACAAGATTGTGCGGATTGCCGCGGCGATTGAGCCGGGTGAGGACGATACCGTCCAGGACGCCACGGACTGTTGGGTGTTCCCGGGCTTTATCGATGGGCACACGCACATGCAGTGCTGGACCGGCATGGACTGGACGGCCGATAGCTTTGAGACCGGCACGCGTGCGGCTGCCTGCGGCGGTACGACGACCATCGTGGACTACGCGACGGCTGATCGCGGCGTGACCATGCCCGATGCCTTGGCCGAGTGGCATCGCCGTGCCGACGGAACCTGCACGGCCAACTACGCCTTTCATATGGCACTCGCCGAGTGGAATGAACGCAACCGCGCCGATCTTTCGGCTATGCGCGAGGCGGGCGTATCGTCGTTTAAGACCTACTTTGCCTACGATCATTTGCGCCTGGACGATGCCGAGACGCTCGAGGTGCTCGAGGAGCTCAAGCGTATTGGCGGCATACTGTGCGTGCATTGCGAGAACGGTACGCTGGTGAATGAGCTGCAGAAGCGCGTGTACGAGCAGGGGATTCATGGGCCCGAGGGGCATGCGCTCAGCCGCCCGGACGTGTGTGAGGCCGAAGCCGTGAGCCGCCTGCTGTATCTGGCGCACCTGGCCGGCGACGCCCCAGTCAACGTGGTGCACCTTTCGACCAAGTTGGGGCTCGGGGCCATTCGTGCTGCCAAGGCGCGCGGGCAGAAGAATATCTATGTCGAGACCTGCCCCCAATATCTGATGCTTGACGACACCTGCTATCTGGAGCAGGGCGAGGACGGCTTTGCGGGCGCCAAGTACGTGATGAGCCCGCCGCTGCGCCATGCCGGTGACCGTGCGGCACTGCGCGAGGCGCTTGTGGCCGGCGAGATCGATACGATTGCGACCGATCATTGCAGCTTTAACCTGCACGGGCAAAAGGACCGCGGGCGCGACGATTTCCGCGCGATTCCCAACGGCGGGCCCGGCGTGGAGCATCGTCCCGTCGCGATTGCCACGAGCTTTGAGGGACAGCTGGGACCCGAGGACCTCTGCCGCTTGATGAGCGAGAACCCGGCGCGCGTGTTTGGCATGTACCCGCGCAAGGGCTGTCTTGCCGAGGGTGCCGATGCCGACGTGTGCGTGTGGGATCCTTGCGCGCGTTGGACGATCAGCGCCGCGACACAGCATCAGGCCGTGGACTACACGCCGCTCGAGGGCTTTGAGGCACATGGCCGCGCCAAGGCCGTGTTTGTGAACGGCGTGCTGGCGGCACGCGACGGCGAGCCCACCGGAGCCCAGCCCGGCCGCTACGTCCCCCGCTAGCAGGAAGGCCGCCAGGGTAGCTAATTTGGGACGGGGCTCTTTTAGCTACCCTTGCCTGCCTGATGATTTTTCTCTCAACATGGGGTAGCTAAAAGAGCCCCGTCCCAAATTAGCTACCCTTTGAGGCTGGTGGTGATGATGGAACGGCCGAGGGCTGCCTCGAAGCGATCTGCCATCGTTGGGTCGGCAAGCGTGTCGACTTGGTTGAGCATGATGCGGGCATTGTTGAGGTTCAGCATCCGCAGCTCGGCATTGAGCACCATGGCGACGCGCTCTGGGGTGGCAGTGTCGGTGGGCTCGCAGCCGCAACGCTCGCAAAAGAGCTCGGGGCGGTGGACAACCTCGGCGACGGGCTTGCCCAGCCCCGAGGCGCCGACGATCCAGACGATGTTGGCCGTGCCAGAGGGAATTACCGGCTCCCAGGCGGCGTGCGCCTTGAGCGGGAGTCGCTTGCTGCCATCTGCCTCGGCCAGGACGTAGTCAAAGCGCTGTGCCAGCTCGTTGAGCGGCTCGGCGGGGGCAGAGAGCTTGCCTGTCTCCGGGTCCAAAACGCCCGCCTGGCAGATGCTTCCGTGGCTCATGCCAGCGCATGCCTCGCAGGTGCAGCCGGGAACATGCAGGCCCCCCGGCTTCCAAGGCGCGGCGTCCAGGCGACGATTCGACCCGTCCCATGGCACGCCGGCAACGGGAAGCATATGCGTGGTGGTGCAGAGGAGCACGCGGCCGCCAGCGCGCATGAGCTCAAGACCCAGCGTTTTGAGCAACGTCGACTTGCCGCCGCTGCCGATAATCGCGGTAATGCCCGGCTCGATCCTGAGCGCCGAGGCAAGATTGCCGCTAACCGTTTCCATCTGTTCACCGCCGTATAATACTGTGATAATAAATAATCATCAGAGTAGCGGTCGAACCGCTTTTGCTCTGCTCAAACCGTAGCACAGGGAGGTGCCCCGGGAATGCTCGTTTATGTTCGCGGCGCCGGCGATATCGCCACGGGTGTCGCCGCTCGCTTGGTGCGCGCCGGCGTGTCGGTCGTTATGGCCGATATCGCGGTTCCCACGTGCATCCGCCGCACAATCAGTTTTTGCGAGGCTATTCGCCTGGGCGAGGTCCAGGTCGAGGGCATTCGCGCTCGCTTGGCGCAGACGCCGGCAGAGGCGCTCGAGATTACCCAAGCGGGGGATGTTGCCGTCGTGGTGGACCCTCAGGCCAAGATGCTCGATGAGCTTAAACCCGCGGCTGTGGTCGACGCGATTCTGGCCAAGCGCAACCTGGGCACCACGCGCGACATGGCGCCTACCGTCATCGCCGTGGGGCCGGGCTTTACCGCGCCGGTCGATTGCGACGCCGTGGTCGAGACCATGCGCGGGCATTTCCTGGGCCGTGTCATTACCCAGGGTTCGCCCCAACCCAACACGGGCGTGCCGGGCATTATCGCTGGCTATGGCAGAGAGCGCGTTATCCACAGCCCCGCCGCCGGCGTGTTTCGGTCCGACCGCGCGATCGGCGACATCGTGAGCGCCGGAGACGTGATTGGCTACGCGGGCGATTCGCCCATGTGCACGCAGATCGATGGCTGTCTGCGCGGGCTTTTGGCGAACGGCGTGCAGGTGACTGAGGGCTTTAAATGCGCCGACGTCGATCCGCGCGGCGATGCCAGCTATATCAACTACATTTCGGACAAGGCGACGTCGGTCGGCGGCGGCGTGCTCGAGGCGCTCGCCATGCTCACCGATATCTTTAGAGGATAGAAGGCGGCAATGGAAAAGCTCGATGTTGTGAATGCGGCGCTTGTCGCCCTGCGTGCTGGCGAGACGTGCGAGCTCGTGGTCGTAGCCGGCACGGCGGGGTCGTCGCCGCGCGGCGTGGGCGCCTGGATGGCCGTCTTTGCCGACGGTAGCCAGGCGGGCACCATCGGCGGCGGCAAGATCGAGCTCTTTGCGCTGGACGAGGCGCGAGAGCTGCTGGCCGCGGGGCAATCGCGTCTGGTCCGCTACACCATGGGCGGCGAGAACTCCGATACCGGCATGATCTGCGGCGGAGCCATCTGCCTGTGCTATCTGCATCTGGATGCGACCCAGGCACCGTTGTTCCAGGAAATTGCCGACGTCTTGGTCTATCGGCGCATCGGCGACTTCGTCATCGACTTTGAGCCGTTTATCGCGAGCGCGCTCGAGGGCGATGTGGCCGACTACCATGGCGAGGCATCGCGCCATACCATTGCGGGCTGCCCCGGGCTTTCACTGGTGGAGGAGGGGAGTAAGGTCACCTACACCAACGCGGCCTCTGAGATTCCCGCGGCGCACATCGAGACGCTCTGCCCCGAGGGCCTGACCTATATCTTTGGCTGCGGCCACGTGGGCGCCGCGACGGCGCGCGTGCTCACGGCGGCGGGCTTTGCCGTCGTGGCCTGCGATGACCGCCCCGGCACGTTGACGCCCGAATGGGTGCCCGGTGTCTACGATCGTCGCCTGGTCGATTACAAGAACCTGAGCGAGCTGTGCCCCATCGGTCCGCGCGACCTGGTGGTCGTGGCCACAGCAGGCCACAAGTCCGATATCGACGTGGTGATTCAGGCCATGCGCGCCAAGCCTGCCTACCTGGGCTGTCTGGGTTCGCGCCGCAAGACGGCCTTTGTGCGTGCCCGCCTGGAGCAGGAAGGCTTTACGCAGGACCAGATCGACGAGCTGCACCTTCCGATCGGCGTTGCCATCGAGGCCGAGGACCCCGAGGAGATCGCCATCTCCATCGCCGCCGAGATGATCCACCTGCGCCGCACCAAACTCGTCCCCCGCAAGCGCTAATCGCATCCCCACCAATAAGTTGCGGTGAAATACGGACTGTTTAAGCCTGTTAGGCCGCCAAACAGTCCCTATTTCACCGCAACTGCTTTTTGGGACCCATTTGTGCGGGGGAGTTGTGGAGTTGTGCAGGCAGACGAGGTTTTTCTGGAAATACACACCCAATGCGCGTATAGTACCGATTGTTTTGTCGGCTCCTGCTGCGTCGAGTCCAAACCGCAAAATGCCATGAGCGGTGCGGATGCAGTCAGGAGGCACGAGGACAACCCATCGTGGCCACGCCCCGTGCTTAAAACCCCAAGAAGGAGTGAACAATGGCAGAAGAGAAGTATGTGCCGCGTCTGAAGACCAAGTACAACAACGAGGTCAAGCAGCAGCTTCAGGACAAGTTCCAGTACGAGAACGTCATGATGATCCCCAAGTTTGAGAAGATCGTCGTGAACATGGGTGTCGGCGAGGCCGCTACCGATTCCAAGGCCATCGACGGTGCCGTGCGCGACCTGCGCGCCATCACCGGCCAGCAGCCGATGATCACCCGTGCCCGCAAGTCCATCGCTACTTTCCGCCTGCGCGCTGGTATGCCGATCGGCTGCAAGGTTACCCTGCGTGGCGACCGTATGTGGGAGTTCTTCGATCGTCTGACCTCCGTCGCGATCCCCCGTATCCGCGACTTCCGCGGCATCTCCGCCAAGAGCTTCGACGGCCGTGGTAACTTCTCCATGGGCGTCACCGAGCAGCTCATCTTCCCCGAGATCGACTTCGACTCCGTCGATCACCAGCGCGGTATGGACATCACTTTCGTGACCACCGCCAATACCGATGAGGAGGCCAAGGCCCTTCTGGACGCCTTCGGTTTCCCGTTCAAGAAATAGGTTCACCTGCCCTATAAGCGCCGTTCCCACAAGGGGGCGGCGCTTGGGGCGAACAATACTCTATGTGAGGAGGATATAAGTGGCTAAGACATCGATGATCGTCAAGTGCAATCGCAAGCAGAAGTTCTCTACTCGTGAGTACACGCGCTGCCAGCGCTGCGGCCGTCCGCACTCTGTGTACCGCAAGTTCGGCCTGTGCCGTGTCTGCTTCCGCGAGCTTGCACTCAAGGGCGAGCTTCCCGGCGTTAAGAAGGCCAGCTGGTAAGTCACTACCAGCGTTTCAAGCATCAGTTTGGAACAGGGAAAACGCGCTAAAAAGGCTTTGCCGTTAAGGGCGGCGAAGAACCAAGAGCACGTGTTCATCAAGAACGAAGGAGAATCTGTATGAACCTTACAGACCCGATCGCAGATATGCTTACGCGCATCCGTAACGCTAACTCTGTGAACAAGGCCACGGTCTCCATGCCGAGCAGCAAGAAGCTCGTCGAGATCGCTCGTGTTCTGCACGAGGAGGGCTACATCGAGGGCTACGATGTCGAGGACACCGTTCCCCAGAAGACTCTGCACATCACGCTTAAGTATGGTCCCAAGAAGGCTAAGGTCATCAACGGCATCCGCCGCATTTCCAAGCCGGGCCTGCGTAAGTACACCGGCGTTGCCGACATGCCCCGCGTCCGCGGTGGCCTTGGTACCGCCATTATTTCCACCAGCCATGGCGTCATGACCGACCGCGATGCTCGCAAGCACAACGTCGGCGGCGAGATCATCGCTTACGTCTGGTAATTCGCTCGGTAGGTAGAAGGAAAGGAGATCACCGTGTCTCGTATCGGTAATAAGCCTGTCCAGATTCCCGCCGGAGTCGAAGTGGCAGTCAACGGCAACAACGTTGTCGTCAAGGGCCCCAAGGGCCAGCTCGAGCTCGATGTCTTTGAGAAGCTCGCTATCAACGTCGAGGACAACGTCCTCACCGTTTCCCGTCCCGACGACGAGCGTGAGACCCGTGCCCGCCACGGCCTCACCCGCGCCCTCATCCACAACATGGTTGTTGGCGTCTCCGAGGGCTTCGAGAAGAAGCTTGAGCTCGCCGGCGTCGGTTACCGCGTGCAGCAGAAGGGCAAGAACCTCGAGTTCTCCCTGGGCTTCTCGCACCCCGTGATCGTCGAGGCTCCTGAGGGCATCACCTTCGAGGTTCCCGACAACACCCACGTGAACGTCAAGGGTATCAACAAGCAGCAGGTCGGTCAGATCGCCGCTGAGATCCGCGGCCATCGTCCTCCCGAGCCTTACAAGGGCAAGGGTATCCACTACGTTGGCGAGCACATCCGCCGCAAGCTGGGTAAGGCCGCCAAGTAGTCGTAACCGACTCACTCGCATAAGACCAGCACCCCGTCAGGTGCTGGCAAGATCAACCTTTTTAGGAGTTTACGTATGAACAAGCATAAGGCGAAGCTGGAAGGCCTCAAGCGTCGTCAGCGTCGTGTTCGCGGCAAGGTCTCGGGTACCTCCGAGCGTCCGCGTCTTCGCGTGACCCGTACTAACGCCAACATCTATGCCCAGATCATCGACGACAGCAAGGGCTCCAGCCTGACGCTCGTCTCTGCCTCGACCCTCGAGGCCGAGTTCAAGGGCACCCACACCTCGAACAAGGAGGCTGCGGAGAAGGTCGGTCAGCTCGTTGGCAAGCGCGCCATCGAGGCCGGCATCACCAAGGTCGCCTTCGATCGCGGTGGCCGTATCTACCATGGCCGCGTCAAGGCCCTCGCCGACGGTGCTCGTGCCGCCGGTCTCGAGTTCTAGGAGGTATGTAGCACATGGCTCGTAATCAGAAGCAGCAGCGCGAGGCCTCCGAGTTCGAGGAGCGCGTCGTTTACATCAACCGCGTGTCGAAGACCGTCAAGGGTGGTCGTCGCATGAGCCTCGTCGCTCTCGTCGTCGTTGGCGACGGCAAGGGCAACGTCGGCGTTGGCATGGGCAAGTCCGCTGAGGTGCCCATGGCCATCTCCAAGGCATCTCTCGATGCCAAGAAGAACATGTTCCACGTGCCGGTGACCGAGCAGGGCACCATCCCGCACGAGGTTCTCGGCCACTTTGGTGCCGGCCGCATCATCATCAAGCCCGCTGTCGAGGGTACCGGCGTTATCGCCGGCGGCGCTGTGCGTCCCCTCTTTGAGCTTGCTGGCATCAAGAACGTCCTGTCCAAGTCCCTCGGTACCGACAACGGCCTCAACATCATCAAGGCTGCCGTCGAGGGCCTCAAGGAGCTCTCCAGCCCTGAGGACGTCGCGGCTCGCCGTGGCCTGACGGTCTCCGAGATGTTCGTCGGTAAGGAGAACTAAGCATGGCTGACACCATCAAGATCAAGCAGGTCCGCAGCACCAACGGTTGCAAGCAGGACCAGGTCCGTACTGTCCGTGCCCTCGGTCTCCACAGGATCCGCGAGGTTCGCGAGATTGCTGACAACGAGTCCGTCCGCGGCATGATCTTCAAGGTCAAGCACCTTGTCGAGATTGTAGAGGAGTAGCAAATGCAGCTTCACGATCTTACTCCCGCGCCCGGTTCCACCAAGAACCGCAAGCGCGTCGGCCGTGGCAATTCTTCGGGTCACGGCACCACTTCTGGCCGCGGTCAGAAGGGCCAGGGTTCCCGCTCTGGCGGCACCAAGGGTGCCGGCTTCGAGGGTGGCCAGACTCCGCTGGCCATGCGCCTGCCCAAGCTTCCGGGCTTCCGCAACCCCCGTCGTATCGAGTACACCGCTGTTAACGTTGAGCGTCTCGAGCGCAAGTTCGAGGACGGCGCTGTGATCGACGGTGCCGCTCTTAAGGCCGCTCGCATCACCAAGAGCGAGTTCGAGCCCGTCAAGGTGCTCGGCAATGGTGAGCTCACCAAGAAGTTCACGGTCAAGGTCGACAAGGTCAGCGCTTCTGCGCAGGCCAAGATCGAGGCCGCCGGCGGAAAGGTCGAGCTGCCGTGCTAAATGGTCTTAAGAATGCTTTCCGCATCAAAGAATTGCGCGAAAAGATTCTTTTTACCATAGCTATGCTCGTCGTGTACCGCATTGGTGCGCACGTTCCTGTGCCCGGCATTCCCTTCCAGGGGATGCTGGGCCTTTTCTCGACCGATAACAATTCGGTCGCCGCAGGTGCTATGGCCCTCCTGAATCTTTTCTCTGGCGGCGCGTTGAGCTATGTGTCGGTGTTTTCGCTGGGCATCATGCCTTACATCACCAGCTCGATCATCCTCCAGATGCTCCAGGCCGTCGTGCCTTCCCTGCATGAGCTTGCCCGCGAGGGCGAGGTTGGTCAGACCAAGATTACGCAGTATTCGCGTTACCTCACCCTGGCTCTGGCAATCCTCAACTCCGTGGGTTACCTCTTCCTCTTTAAGAGCTTCGGCATCAGCTTTAATGGCGCCGGCGCTCCCGAGATCATCTTCGACCTCATGATCGTCGGTACGCTCACCGCGGGCGCTATGCTGATCATGTGGATTGGTGAGCTCATCACCCAGCGCGGTATCGGCAATGGCATGTCGCTGATCATCTTCGCGAACATCATGGCCGGTCTGCCGCAGGCTATCTTCTCCAGCACCGAGGGCAACGCCGGTGGCATCATCACCATGGTGATCATCTGCGCCATCATCCTGCTGGTTATCCCGCTGATTGTTTTCCTTGAGCGCGGCCAGCGCCGCATCCCGGTCTCCTACGCTAAGCGCGTCGTGGGCCGTCGCATGATGGGTGGCCAGACCACCTACCTGCCCATCAAGGTCAACACCGCGGGTGTCGTGCCGATCATCTTCGCTTCGGCGCTGCTGTACTTCCCGGCTCAGATTGCCGTGTTCTTCCCCGGCATCGGCTGGATTCAGGCAGTTGCCTCCGCGCTTTCGACCGGTTGGCTCAACTGGGTGCTTAACGTTGTCCTCATCGTGTTCTTCGCGTACTTCTACACCTCCATGGTGTTCAACCCCGATGACACGGCCGATAACCTTAAGAAGCAGGGCGGCTTTATTCCGGGCGTCCGTCCGGGTAGGGCTACCGCGGCCTACATCAAGAACGCGCTCAACAAGATCACGCTTCCCAGCGCTGTCTTTTTGGCGCTCATCGCCATCGTGCCTTCGATCATCTTCTCCTTCACGGGTAACCATCTGATCCAGGCATTTGGCGGCACGTCCATCCTCATCATGGTCGGCGTCGTGCTCGACACGGTCGATAAGCTCGAAGGCCAGATCAAGATGTATGATTACGATGGATTCTTTAAATAGGCTAGAGGAGGATTGCTCATGAACCTCGTATTGCTCGGAGCTCCGGGTGCCGGTAAGGGCACCGTCGCACAGGAGCTCGTCGCCGAGTTTGGCGTCGCCCATATTTCCACGGGCGACCTGCTGCGTGCTGCCGTCAAGGGTGGCACCGAGCTTGGTATTCAGGCTAAGAAGTACATGGACGCTGGCGAGCTCGTTCCCGACCAGCTCGTGATCGACCTTGTCAAGGAGCGCCTTGCCGCCGATGACGCCCAGCAGGGCTTCATCCTCGACGGCTTCCCGCGCAACACCGCCCAGGCTGTGACGCTCGATTCCGAGCTTTCCGCCATGGGTCGCGAGATCGACTGTGCCCTTCTGGTCGATGTGGCCCCCGAGGTCATTATCGATCGTCTGTCTTCGCGTCGCACCTGCCGCGCCTGCGGTTACACCGGCACCGCTGCCGATGCCACCTGCCCCAAGTGCGCAGGCGAGATGTATCAGCGCGACGACGACAAGCCCGAGACCATCAAGAACCGTCTCGACGTCTACGAGAAGTCCACGAGCCCGCTCGTCGACTACTATCGTGGCCAGGGTCTGCTCAAGTCGGTCAACGGTGACCAGGCTCGCGAGACTGTGTACGGGGATGTCAAAGAGGCTCTCGGTCTATGATCAAGATTAAGTCTGCAACGCAAATCGAGCAGATGAAGAAGGCAGGAGCGCTATCTAAGATGGCGCTCCGCCACGTTGGAGCCATGGTGCGCCCCGGCGTTTCGACTTTTGAGCTCGATCAGCTCGCGGAGCAGATTATCCGCATGCATGGCGGCACCCCTGCATTTAAGGGCTACGGCGGGTTCCCGGGGACCATTTGCGCATCGATCAACGATGCCGTGGTCCACGGTATTCCCAACCCTGACATGATCCTGCGCGATGGCGATATCATCTCCATCGATACGGGAGCCGTTGTCGACGGTTGGGTCGGCGATAACGCTTGGACGTTTTTCGTCGGCACCCCCACGCCCGAAGCCAAGGCTTTGTGCGAGGTCACGCGCGATTGCCTTAAGGCTGCCATCGAGCAGGCTGTTCCCGGTAACCATATCGGGGACGTCGGTTATGCCGTTCAGTCCCTCGCCGAGTCTCACGGTTACGGCGTGCTTCGTGATTATGTGGGCCATGGCATTGGCCGCGTGATGCACGAGGACCCCAACGTTCCTAACTATGGAAAGAAGGGGAGGGGCGTTCGCCTCCAGGCCGGCATGGTCATTGCCATCGAGCCGATGGTTACGATGGGTTCCAACCATGTGAGCACGGGCTCCGACGGTTGGATTGTTACGACCAACGACCACCTGCCCGCCGCGCACTACGAGAACACCGTCGCCATCACCAATGACGGTCCGGTGATTCTCACCACAGATGCGCAAGGTGCTTGGTGTTCGCTCCAAGGCGGAGAAATGTAAAAGTCGCCGCCCCCTGATGCTCAACCTCGCCTTTCAATTTCGAAGGCATGACCCCAAGGTCTATGCCTTCTCATTTCAAGGCGATCTTGGGCATCAGGGAACGGCTTTGTTTTACATTTCAAATGTAACAAGGGTTGATTTTCAATCTCAACGCAACAGCCTGAACGGACCCCGCGTTTCTGCAGC
>ERZ826764.55-NODE-55-length-162653-cov-12.119583_pt1 | contig 162653 bp, 155 predicted proteins | sample MGYA00519870_ERZ826764 | MGnify/ENA primary metagenome ERZ826764 (study PRJEB31778, sample SAMEA3449239) | human gut metagenome | biome: human gut; feature: human-associated habitat; material: faeces | place: United Kingdom | collected 2010/2012 ... | reverse complement strand
CTGTGTGATATATTAAAGCCCGTGGGCTTCCATATCGAGGAAATCCACGGGCTTTGTTGCGCTTTTTTTACAGCGCCGATTTTTTGGAATATTCAAGCATTAAGCTCTTTCTACCTTACCTGAACGCAGGCATCTTGAGCAAGCGTAAATGTGACAAGGAGTGCCGTTTACAACAGCTTTAACTCTCTTTACATTTGGCTTCCAAGTTCTGTTTGTTCTTCTGTGTGAGTGTGATACCTTGATACCAAAAGTAACGCCCTTACCGCAGATCTCGCATTTTGCCATTACGCTGCACCTCCTTTACCCTTAAAAATGCAATACTATTATTCACAATATTTAATATTATAGCATAACTGAAAAGAAATTGCAAGGGCTTTTTGAGATTTTTTTTGAAATTTCCGTAAAATCGCATATATTTATCGTTTTCGATTAAAAATAAAGACAAAATGCCTTGAAATTTCATTGAAAATAGTGTATAATTACACTTGTGATTTGTGTAATTTTGTTTTGAAATGACAGGAGGTCATGAAAATATGGATCCGCAGAAAATTCTTGATTACGGTGCAAAGCTCATCGTAATTTTCATGTGTATACCTATCCATGAGTACGCTCACGCATGGGCGGCAACAAAGCTTGGGGATGATACCCCACGCTATCAGGGTAGACTGTCACTTAACCCACTTGCACATCTTGACCCTATTGGTGCATTGTGCATATTCTTCATAGGTTTTGGTTGGGGTAAACCTGTTCAGGTAAACCCTATCAGGTTTAAGAATTACAGGAAGGGCATGGCACTCACGGCAGCCGCAGGTCCTATCTCAAATATCATAATGGGACTTATCGGAATAGTTCTCTATAAGCTTTTCTATGTGCTTTATATAGTGCATTATTCCATAGCTCTTTACTATGTGTCGCTTATATTATATTACTTTACAGCTATAAACGTGGGACTTGCAGTGTTCAACCTTATACCTATCCCGCCGCTTGACGGTCAGAAGATACTTTCTTACTTTACAAGCAGCAAGGTAGATCGCTTTATGGCACAGTATCAGAACTATATCGCTATTGCATTTATGATACTTGTTGTAACAGGCGTTCTTGATACGCCTATAGGTTGGTTGCAAAATGGTATGTTCTGGATAATGGATAAGCTTACTTTCTGGGTTGACCCTATACTAAAAGCGATATTTTTGAAATAAAACTGTTCATGAAAGGAAAAACGTAAATGAGTGCTGCTCAGTTCAAGCTGGATATGTTTGAAGGACCGCTTGACTTGCTTCTTCACCTTATCAGCAAGCACAAACTGAATATTTACGATATTGAGATATCTTTGCTCCTTGAACAGTATATGGACTATATCAATGATCTTGACCACGAGGATTATGAGGATGCCGCTGATTTTCTTGAAATGGCGGCACGCCTTATATACATAAAGACCTGTTCGCTTCTGCCTCATGACGAGGAGTCAAAAGAGCTTAAAAAAGAGCTTGAAGGCAGGATCATCGAGTATTCTCTGTGCAAACAGGCGGCACAGACTCTCCGTGAAGTTTACGTTGGTGACCTTGTTTTTATAAGGACGGCGATAAAGCTTCCTGTAAACAAGACCTATACCCGTGAGCATGACCCTCAGTGCCTTTATGACGCTTATATGGGCATATCAAAGAAAGCCCGTGAGAGCGTTCCGCTGAAAGCGAAGATGTTCGAGCCGATAGTTTCACATAAGATAGTATCGGTCACATCGAAGATAATCCATGTCCTTAAAAGACTTTATAAGCATGGTGAATGCGATATGGGCGACCTTTATGACGGCATGACGGAGAAAAGCGAGAAAGTCGCTACTTTTCTTGCTATATTGGAGCTTACAAAGTCTGGCAGGATATTTCTCAATGACGATAACTCAAAGTTTTTTTTCAACAAGGCTTCAAAGAACAAAAAAGTCGAGTCCGACTTCGATAAGCCTATTGTTATCGAAAGTGAAAAGACAGAAACTGTCCCCGAGCCTGAGCCTATAGAAAATATACTTGACGATGAGCCTGCAGATGAGATAAAAGAAGTTGCTGATGTTGACGCAGAGCGTGAAGAAGCTTCTCAGTCAAAGCGGTATATATCTGCAAAATCCGAGCGCATATCAGGTGAAGTCATTGCGGCGTATGCTCCTGTGAAGTCAGCCGAGGAGGTCATGGCAGAAATGGAGCATATATCTGAAAAGATAGACAGTGTTGATTTATATACCGAGCCTGCTATGGCAAAGCCTGAGCCCGAACAGCCTGATGAAGCCACTATGGAGGAGATAAGGCTGATCGAACAGCTTGCGGATATCACCCCTGATACTGTATTCAAGCCGAACTATTGGGCAAAAAGAAGATATTATTGGGGATATTCACCTGTGGGCGATGACGGAGACAATAATTTCTGGTGCTACGGATAAAATAAGAAAAGGGATAATCTATGGAAAATTCAAATATACAGGCAGCCGTCGAGGCTGTGCTTTTTGCAAGCGGAGAGCCTGTGGAGAGCGAGAAGCTATGCGAGGCAGTTGGTATCGTCAAAGATCAGCTTGAGGAAGCTCTTGGCTCTTTAGCGGATAAATACAGCAAGGCTGAAAGCGGAATTACGCTTCTGAGCCTTAATGGGTCATATCAGCTTGCCACAAAAGAAGAGCTTGCGACATTCATTAAGGCGGCTTTGGAGATAAAGAAAAACTCTGTTCTTAGCCCTGCGGCAATGGAGGCGCTGACAATAGTCGCATACAATCAGCCTGTAACAAAGGGCTTTGTCGAACACGTCAGGGGAGTTGACTCCTCGGGAGTTGTAAATTCTCTCGTGGATAAGGGCTTGCTTGCTGAGGCTGGCAGACTTGACCTGCCTGGCAGACCTATTGCATACAAGACGACGGACAATTTTCTCCGTTGTTTCAGACTGTCAAGCCTAGACGATCTGCCGCCTATCCCTGATAAGCAGGAGCAGATAACCATTGACGAGATAACAAAAGAGAATGATACGGAAGAATAAAGTATGACCGTGAGGGGAGATGATAACGATAATTGTTTTATGGATACTGCTTGGTATTATAGCGGTTATTGTTATCCTGCTGCATTTTTCCATTACGGCACAGATAGATCTGAATAAAAAAGGCTTTGATCTTAAAGTACGGTATATGTTTTTTGACATTTATCCACGAAAGCCTAAGAAGAAAAAACAGAAAAGATCAAAAAAAGCTGAACTGCCTGAGGATAGTTTTGATGATTTTGAGGAGTTTGAGGACAATATTGAAGAAAGCTTGCCTGTCCCACAGACTGATGATACGACTGATAAAACAGGAGAAGTGTCCGAGCAAATTGTTGAAGCTAAGCCTGAAAAAATTGAAAAGAATGAAGCAGATGAAAATGTCAGCGTGTCTGAGGTAGAGGATAAGCAGGAAAATATCTCTGATATTGATACTGATACCAATGTTGAAGCTGGTGCAGCGGACAAACCCGAGGAAATAACTGTGAAGCAGGAGAAAAAGGGCTTTGTCGGAAAGCTTTTTCATAAAAAGGATAAGGGTGAAAAGAAGCCGGTTTCCAAATCTAAAGAAAAGAAAAAAAGCAAGTTCTATGAGCTGAAAGCGCAGTATAAAAAGGTGAAGCCTTATATTCCAATGGGCTGGAAATATTTCAAAAAGCTTCTGAAAACTATACGCTTTACAGACACAAGGATAGTTCTTGACGTTGGAAAAGAGGACGCTTACGAAGCGGCTATGCTATACGGCAAGGTGCAGGCCGGGCTTTTCAATACCATTGCAATACTTGCGGGTGTTTTTACAGTAAAGCTTAAAAAAGCTGATGTGAACTGCATTTTTGATGAAAAAAAGTTCGGATATGACGTTCATACCTTAGTCAGGGTAAGACCAAGCACTTTGATAGCAATAGGGTTTTGCACGGGCGTTAATTTTCTTAAAATATATCTTTCAGGCAGACGTAAGAAAAAGCGTGCTGCCAAGCGTCGCAGTAAAGAGCTTGCGGCTAAGAAGAATGAAGTTAAAGCAACAAATTGAAATACGAAAGGTTGAGAAAAATGAGCGAAAGTACAAAGATCGAGGGACTTGTTAAAACTGCAATGGACAAGGTCCGTGAAATGGCAGACTGCGAAACTGTTGTGGGCAAGCCTATCGTTACCGCAGATGGTACTACTATAATCCCAGTTTCAAAGATATCAGTGGGCTTTGCGTCGGGTGGCTCCGACTTGCCAACAAAAAGCACAAAGGAAACGTTCGGCGGTGGCTCAGGCGGAGGAGTAACTATCCAGCCTATCGCTTTTATCGCTGTTTACAAGGGCGAAGCAAAGCTTTTACAGCTTTCAATGAATGCGACAAAGGAAAACGCTATCATAAATATGGTACCTGAGGTAATAGATAAGATAACAGATTTTCTTGGCAAAAAGTCTGACGACGAGGACGAAGACGAGGAATAATTTTACTGAATTTTAAAAGCACAAGTGAGCAAACTAATCCTTGAAATTGATTTTAAGGGTGTGGTTTGTTTGAAATGCGTGACGGTATTTATTTGTACGGTCATGATGATGTGCTTTTGCTGTATGAATGTCAGTGCTGACGATCTCAGTGAGATATCCGCGAAGAGTGCTATAGTTATAGACGGTGAAACAGGTGATGTGCTGTTCGAGAAAAACGCCTATGAAAGGCGTCCGATGGCAAGCACTACCAAAATAATGTCTGTGCTTCTTGTGCTTGAAAGTGGTGAAGATCTTGACAAGCAGTTCGTGGTAGACAGCGAAGCTATAAAGGTCGAGGGCTCGTCCATGGGACTTCAGGAGGGGGATAAGGTCACTCTACGAGATCTATGTTGTGGCATGCTTCTTCCAAGCGGAAATGACGCTGCAAATGCTGCCGCTGTAAGAGTGGCAGGAAGTATCGGTAAGTTCGTTCAGCTTATGAACAAAAAGGCTGAACAATTGGAGCTTAATGATACTCATTTTGTAACGCCGTCAGGGCTTGATGATGATACAGATGAGCATTATTCCACTGCAGCGGATATGGCAAAGCTTGCGGCGGAAGCAATGAAAAATGAAGATTTCAGGGCTATATGCCACCTTGAAAAGGTTGAGTTGTGCTATGGAAACCCACCGTATGACCGCTGGCTAATTAACTCAAACAAGCTTTTAAAAAGCTGTGAGGGTATTGTGGGCGTAAAAACGGGGTTTACAGACAAGGCGAGGAGATGTCTTGTTTCAGCCTGTGACAGAAAGAATAAAGAGCTTATATGCGTTACCTTGAATGCTCCTGATGACTGGAATGATCACTCAAAGCTCTATGATCATTGCTTTGATTTTGTATCAAAACAAAAGCTTCCGCTGGATAAAAGCAGTTTTGATGTTGCAGTTGTTGGCGGAGTGAGCGACAGTGTGAAATGTAAGGTAGGGCAGGCAAGTGCTGTGCTTTTGAACGGCAGGGCTTACAAAGTCAAGACAAAGATATATCTGCCAAGGTTTGTTTATGCGCCTGTGAAAAGTGGAGATAAAATAGGGCTGGCATTGTTTTACTACAATGATGTGGAAATAGCCCGAACGGATATCACGGCGGTGGAAGATGCGATGCTTGCAGAGCCTGAAAAGCCAGATATATTCCACTATTATCTAGATAAACTGAAAAAATTGTTTGCATAACGGCTCAATGTGAGCCGTACATAAATAAGGAGAAAATATGGAAAAGATTCGTATACAGAAAATAATGTCTGACAGTGGTGTTTGTTCAAGAAGAAAGGCAGAGGAGTATATCTCAGAGGGAAGAGTAAAGGTCAATGGCAGACCTTGCAAGCTTGGCGACAAGGCTTTTGCAGGCAAGGATATAATCACCCTTGATGGGGAAAAAATATATGTTGCCAAGAAAAGACAGCTTTATTATATCATGCTCCACAAGCCAAGAGGATATGTTACCACAATGAGTGATGAGCTTGATAGAAAGTGTGTAACTGAACTTCTAACAAAAGTGCCTGAAAGAGTTTATCCTATCGGCAGACTTGACAAAAACTCAGAAGGTCTGTTACTTTTCACAAATGACGGAAATTTTGCCAATGATATCATGCACCCTTCAAGGCATATCGCTAAGACTTATCGTGTTACAGTAAGACCTGACATAAACGATGAGCAGCTCATAAAGCTTGCTTCAGGAGTTGAAATAGACGGCAAAATGACGCAGGAGTGTTCAGTTGTCGTGCTCGACAAACAGCCTGGCAGGGTTGTGCTTCAAATGACTATCCATGAGGGCAGGAACCGTCAGATAAGAAAAATGTGCGAAGCTGTGGGACTTGAAGTCGCAAGACTAAAGCGCACTGCCATCGGTCCGATTAAACTGGGCATGCTAAAACCAGGTGAGTATAGAGAGCTTAAACCTGACGAGCTAAGGGCTTTAAGGAATGCTATCACCAAGAAATAACGCTTATCGGGGGTCTCTTTTTGTCAGGAGGCCCTTTGCTATTGTGCAAAATGCTTAATAATATGCGTGTATCGATATTGATTATGCTACTAAACGTAAAATATGCGGAAATAGGTCAATTTACTCTTGTAAATTTGGCGAAAAAATAGTATAATATTAAGTGTATAAATATGATAAAATCCAGTAGTTTTGCGTTATTTTATCACAAAAATTATTTGAATGGAGGAAACTGTATGTCTGATTCAATTTCTACTCTTGCTGAGCTTAAAGCTGCATCGCAGACTCCTACTGCTGCAAGAAACAGGCTGACATATTTGTTTGACGAAGGAAAATTTACAGAGCTTGACGCTTATGCTGCTGCGGGTGACTCCCTTGCTGGAGTTATTACTGCTTTTGGCTATGTTGAGGGTAATCCTGTATATGCTTTTTCTCAGGACGTGACTGTTAAGGACGGTGCTTTGACAGAGGCACAGGCAAAGAAGATAGCAAAGGTTTATGACCTTGCTGCTAAGACAGGAGTTCCTGTTGTCGGAATATTCGATTCTTATGGTGCTGACGTAAGCGACGGTTCAAAGGCTCTCAATGCTTATGGCGAACTGCTTATGTGGACTTCTAACCTTTCAGGTGTTGTTCCTCAGATAGCTGTTGTCGCTGGCACTTGTGCAGGCTGTGCAGCAATGCTCGCTGAGTCTGCTGACTTCACTGTTATCGCAAAGGATGCTGAGCTTTATGTTGCACCAAACGCAAATATAAAGAACTCTGCTGAAAATGCTGCTGAAAACGGCACTGCTGCTGTTGTTTGTGAGGACGATAAGGCTGCTGTTGAGGCTGCAAAGAATATACTTACAAAACTTCCACAGAACAACCTTTCACCAGTACCAATGTATGAATTTGCTGATCCAGCTGAGGCTGTCGGTGATGACGCTGATGGCATTGCAAAGGCTGTTTGCGATGGCGATAGTGTAACTGAGCTTAATGCTGAATATGGCAAGGCTTCTTATACAGCACTTGCAACACTTGGCGGTGCTACAGTCGGCGTTGTTGCTACTAACAAGACAGGCGACAAGCTTACGTCTGCTGATTGCTCAAAGATCGCAAGATTTGTAAGAACTTGTGACGCTTACGCCATCCCTGTTGTAACTTTTGTTGATACTGAGGGCTTCAAAGCTGATGATGAAACTGAAGCTTACGGCGCTGTGAAGGATATGGCTAAGCTGTGCCACGCTTATGCTGAGGCAACAACTATCAAGCTTGCTGTAGTTACTGGCAAGGCTTACGGTCCTGCATTCATCGCTCTTGCCGGCAAGGGTTCAAATGCTGACCTTTCATTTGCACTTGATACAGCTGTTATCTCTGCACTTGCTCCTGTAACTGCTGTTGAGTTCCTCCAGCATGATGAGCTGAAGGGTGCTGCTGATCTTACTGCTGCAAGAAACACTCTTGCTGATAAGTTCGCTAAGGAGAATGCCTCTGCTGCTGTTGCTGCAAAGAATGGCTGCGTTGACGGTATCATCGCTAAGAATGAGATCAGACAGACACTTATGGATTCTATCGAGGTAATGGCTGGAAAGAGAATTTCCAGACTGCCTAAGAAACACAGCAATATTCAGTTGTGATAAACATATCAAATTAAATAGATTGGTGGTTTTTTAAGATGAAAAGATATAATATTACAGTAAACGGAAAAGCTTATGACGTTGCAGTTGAAGAAGTCGGCGGAAGTGCCGCAGCTGCTCCAGTAGCCGCAGCCCCTGTTGCAGCCGCTCCTGCTGCTCCAGCTCCAGCCGCTGCACCTGTTGCAGATGGCACAAAGGTAACAGCTCCAATGCCTGGTACTATCCTTGACATCAAGGTAGCTGTAGGCGACACTGTTAAGTCTGGTCAGGCTATCTGCGTACTCGAGGCTATGAAAATGGAAAATGACGTTAACGCTCCTTGCGACGGTAAGGTACTGAGCGTTAATACAACTAAGGGCTCTGCTGTTGAGACTGGTGCAGTTCTTGCTGTTATCGGCTAATAACATTCCTGAAAAATAACGAAAGGATCGATTTAAAATGGCAAAGCTTAAAATAACTGAAACTGTCCTCCGTGACGCTCATCAGTCACTTCTTGCTACAAGAATGTCAATGGACGATATGCGTGAGATACTCCCTGAGATCGACAAGATCGGTTTTTATTCTGCTGAGTGTTGGGGCGGTGCTACATTTGACTCATGTATCAGATTCTTAAATGAAGATCCATGGGAAAGACTTCGTATACTTAGAAAAGAAATGCCTAACACAAAGCTCCAGATGCTTTTCAGAGGTCAGAATATGCTTGGCTACCGTCACTATGCTGATGACCTTGTTGAGTATTTTGTACAGAAGTCTATTGCAAATGGTATTGATATTATCAGAATTTTTGACGCACTGAACGATATCAGAAACCTTGAAACAGCTATCAAGGCTGCTAAGAAGGAAAATGGTCACGCTCAGGTTGCTATCTCGTACACACTTGGCGAGGTATTTACTCATGAGTATTACATGAACTATGCAAAGCAGATCGAGAATGCAGGTGCAGATTCTATCTGTATCAAGGATATGGCGGCTCTTCTGACTCCATATGAGGCTGAAACACTTGTTAAGGACCTCAAGTCAGCAGTTAAGATCCCGATCCAGTTGCATACTCACTACACATCAGGTCTTGCTTCCATGTGTATCCTTAAGGCTGTTGAGGCTGGTGTTGACGGCGTTGATACAGCAATGTCACCACTTGCTCTTGGTACATCTCATGCGCCAACTGAGTCTATCGTTGCCACATTCAAGGGCACTGAGTATGATACAGGTCTTGACCTTGTTAAGCTCAACGTGATAAGAGATTACTTCATGAAACTCAGAAAGAAGTACATCGACAACGGTCTGCTTGACCCTTCAATGCTCGCTACAAATACAAACGCACTTCTTTATCAGGTACCTGGCGGAATGCTTTCAAACCTCCTTTCACAGCTGAAGCAGGCTGGCAAGGCAGATCAGCTTGATGATGTTCTTAAGGAAGTTCCAAAGGTTCGTAAGGACGCAGGTTATCCACCACTGGTTACACCTACATCACAGATCGTTGGTACACAGGCTGTGTTCAACGTAATCATGGGCGAGAGATACAAGACAGTAACTAAGGAGTTCAAGGGACTTGTTAAGGGCGAGTACGGTAAGACACCAGTTGCTATCGACCCTGAGTTCCAGAAGAAGATTCTTGGCGACGAAGAGGCTATCACTTGCCGTCCTGCTGACCTTCTCCAGCCAGAGTTTGAAACAATGAAGAAAGAGGCTGCTGAGTGGACAGAGCAGGAGGAAGATATCCTCACATATGCAATGTTCCCTAAGGTTGCACCTAAGTTCTTCAAGGATAGACGTGATAGAAAATACGGCGTTGACGGTAAGCACTCAGACGCTGAAAATAAGGTTCACCCAGTTTAATAACAATTATCCCACAGTTTCGGCTGTGGGATTTTTTTGTCTGTGGCTCTTGAAAAATCTGTACATATGTGCTATAATTAATATACATTTTTTCGGGAGGACGCCAAGATGAACAAAAAGGAAATAAATGAAATTAAGAAGAATTTCAGCGATGACTGCGGCTTTTTCACAGTAAACCACGTTGTTACGGCATTTGTGGACGCTGAAAAGAACATAAAGTGCAAGACCAATCAGCTTTACAACACTATTCCGCAGGACGAGGCGGAGCTGATAATGATAAACCTGAAAAAGGTACTCAGCGGTTCTATCGGCAAAAATCTGCTGGAATATTCGTTTCCGAAGGACGCATATCTTGAGGGTGGCGCACAGCCTTTCATGTATGAAACATTGCAAAGCAAGCTGCTTGATGAGGAAAAGGTTGATAATTTTCTCAACGCCATAGTTGAAAAGGTGGAGTATGTGTCTACATATACTATTTTCATGGCACATTGTACATATTCTGTGCTGAAAAAGAACAAAATGGACGAGTTTGAGGACGAAGCTGACACCGATTACAATTTTATAGTGACGGCGCTTTGCCCTGTAAACCTGCGTATTGACGGGCTTGTGTATGATGAACAGGACAACTCTATCGCTAAGAAAGAGTCATGCGACAGAATTGTTGAACTGCCAAGTGACGGCTTCCTGTTCCCTATTTTCAATGACCGTGCACCTGATATCAACGGAGTGCTTTACTACACGAAAAACGCAAAAAAACCGAACACTTCCGTTGTGGAAGAGCTTCTTGGTTGTGAGTTCTCAATGACCTGTCAGAACGAAAAGGAAACTTTCAAGGATATCCTCACAAGCGTTGTGGGTGATGAGCTTGACTATGATCTTATCACTACTGTGAATGACAAGATTTCCACATTTGTTGACCAAAATGCTCATGAAACTGAGATACCGACAATTGATGAACATAAACTTTCGTCAATTCTGTGGGAGGCAGGCGTAAGTCAGGATAAGCTTGATAATCTTCCTAAAGTTTTTGACGCTGCGGTTGGCGGGAAGCCACTCACAGCGGTAAACCTTGTGGAGAAAAGGACCGTAGTTTCTGCTCCAAGCATAACCGTAAATATTGGCAAGGACGCAGTTGACAAGGTAAAAACTCAGATAGTCGATGGCAGAAAATGCCTTATAATCAATCTTGATGACCCTGAGATAGAAGTCAACGGACTTGAAACCACAATAAAATAGGCACAAAAAAAGGCAGCCTTGAGCTGCCTTTTATTTATGTGAGATCACCGAATGTGAACTTGCCGTTTTCCAGTATCAGATAGCTGTGTGCTGAATTTTCTTTCGGTATGGAAACAGAACCGGGGTTTATATAGGTGTAATCGCCACAGTCTTTAATAACAGGTACATGGGTGTGACCGTGGAGCAGAATATCGCCCTTTGAAAGTGGTGGCATATTGTCGCAGTTGAATTTGTGACCATGTGTGGCGAATATCCTCAGTCCGTCACAGCATATATAAGCATATTCCGCCATAACAGGGAAGTCAAGCACCATTTGATCGACTTCTGTGTCACAATTACCACGCACGCACAGAAGCTTGTCTTTAAGCGGATTGAGCATGGCTATCACTTGCTTTGGTGCATATTCCTCTGGAAGGTCGTTTCTTGGTCCGTGATAGAGAATATCACCCAAAAGAATTAGTTTTTCCGCACCGTTTTGCTCAAAGGCTTCAAGCATTTTTTTGCACCAGTAAGCCGAACCATGAATGTCTGACGCTATCATAAGTTTCATATTTTACACTCCTTTATTTAATGATCTCAGATGCAAGCTTGTGCAAAGACACATACTCTGGCTTTATTTTGTTATATATATCGCAGCCTTTTTCCTTTTTGAACTCTTTTACCATTCTGATATAAAGCTGCTGTTTTGTTGTGGCATCAATGACTGCTTCTCTTATAAGCGCCAGTTCGTCTTTATTGCATTTGCCGTCGAGTAGCTCATCAAGTTTTACGGATAGTACATCATGGTAAACAACCTTTTCAGTTTTCTGAGCCGTCATCGTTTTATCTTCATCAGCGGTGCATGTATTTTCGGATTCCTGTAGTCCTTTAAGTCGCAGATATCTTGGCCTGAGAAGCTTGTAAAAATCTGTAGCCTGCTTTTTATATACCTTTGCAAGAGAGTTGTGAAGCTCCTCTTTTGTGTTAGACTCAGCTATAAGTTTGCTGATCTCTTCTATTTGCTCTTCGCTGCAAATGTTTGCAAGTATGCTTTGGAGATCGTTGTTTTTTTGTGCGGTACACTTTTTTCTACCCTTTTTCACTTTGACGATAGTTTCAACAACAGGATCACTTTCTACTTCGACAATATCAGGTGCACAGGCTTCTGGTTCTTCTTCGACCTCTTCTGTATTACCATTCATATTTTCGTTTAGTGTAACAGAATAATCTATAGCCGCAGGCTCAGGGTTTGGCTCATCAGCTTCGTCAATAGTTATCTCTGACTCTGTCTGAATTTCTTCTGTTTCTTGTATTTCTTCTGCTTTTTCGACTATATGTTTAGTCGATTCTTCATCTTCATTGTTTTCGGTCGGATTAACCTTATGATTAGCGAAATTAATAGCGGTTTGTATTGTCCTAGTTCTGTAGACCATAGCATTTGGGCTGTCAACATACTTACCGTGCCAGAAATCATGAAGAAAGTCAAAACCTCTGTCATTGCTGATAACAAAAATATTCGTATAAGTATCCTTGGCTACTAGATAACCCAGAAGTGTTGAAAGCTGAAAATCCAGGGCATTTTTGCCACCAACGTTTACCTTGAAGTATTCAATATCAGCCTTTGATGTAAGAACTTTCTGGTGCATTTCAAAGTTAATGGTATCGGAATTTTCACTGTAAAAAATTATGACGGTATCAGTTTCAGTTAAATTGTCTATGCCTTGAAGTCCTTTGGATTTGACATTTTCAAAGTCTACCAAATAAATTTTCATGTTGATCTATCCTTTCTTTTTGTGTCGTATAAGAATCGTAGCTGCGATTATAACAATAAGTCCGCCTGTCGCAGTTGCTGTCATAAGTATGGCATTTTTGCCTTTTTCATCGTTCTCACTGCTGTCAGTAACGATCTCCTCATAGGTATAAGTTTTTGTCCTTAACGCCTTGTCTATACAAGAAGCAATAAGTGCATGACCTTTTTTATTAGGGTGTATATCAAAGTCATTTATGTTGGTAAGTTCCTTTCCGTGACCGCTGAATTCACTAAAAACATCTGCCACTATGTATCTCTCATTTTCATCTTCGTCAGTGGAGTGTTCTTTGATAATGTTGTTAAGTTTTGAAATTTTATCCTTCGACATACTCTGGAAAACAGCAGCTGCAGTGAAATTATCAAGCGGGTCATATAGTGTCTGAACGATTATTTCACCCTTACTTTTAGCTTCAACAGCGTTAATTATATCATCTAGAGTGTTCGTAAAATTTTTCAGCGCCTTATCCATATCATCAGACATATCCTTCATATCCATTGCAATGCCAATAATATCCTTGGTTTTATCCATCAAATCAGACATTGTGCTTTTAGAAGTAATGCCCAGATCGTTCATCAAAAAATCTATGAAAAGACCAAGAATGTCATTGCCACCTATGGATATAATAACAGCGTCGCTGTCTGCAAGGTCAGCGTCAAATTCGCCTGAATTAATGCGGTCAAGAAGCTGTTGTGAAGTGTCGCCCACAACAGCAGAGTTCACAAGCTTACAGCCGCCAGCGTTTTTAAGCTCAGCGTCATACTGGTCGTGAAGAAGATTTGCATAAGACGCACAAGAATATCTGTTTTCACTGTAGCCTTCCAGACCATAGCCAGCGGCGATTGAATCCCCAAGCACAAGTATATTAGGCGGAACATTTACTTCATGTTTTATAACTTCAGCGTTACAGGCAAGAGGTGTGACACATGCCATAACGGTTGCCGTGAAAAAAGCCGTTAATCGTTTTAACATCTTATCATCTCCTATATGAGTATATTAACCTTATTATATAATATATTGTACCACATTCAGGACAATTGTACAACATATTTTTTTGAAATTTCTTGACTTTTTTAGTGCGTTGTGATAATATATAATAAAAGAATATGAAATCAGTTTGGAAAGCGAGATTTATTATGACTGACTATTATTACCCTGTCCTCAGCGATGAAACGAGCCTGCCTTTGTATGTGCTTGGAATCGGTGCGAGAGATAGAGAATTTCATTTTGTAAGAGAAGATGGCTATCCTAATCATCAGATAATATACTGCACTCGTGGTCAGGGTCACATTATATTTGATGGTCATGAGTATGATATAAAGCCGGGGGATGCATTTTATCTGCCGCCTTCTGTGCCGCATGAGTATTATCCTGTTGGTGATATATGGGAAACCCACTGGATAACCTTTGAGGGCAGGGAAGCAATTGAAATACTCAAGCATATCAAGCTTGAGAAGGCTAAAGTGTTTCACATAAATGATATCAATGCTGTTGATGCCATATTTAAGAAGATACTTTATCTTATGAAGACTAATTACTACTACTGTGGTCACCAGTGTTCGGCATATCTATATCAGTTTCTTATTGAGCTGCACAGAGTCGTAAACCTACAAAATGGTAGTCAGGACGGACAAAAACTCAATCAGCTGCAGCCTGTAATTGATTATATTGATAAGAATTTCAGAAAAGAACTTACACTTGTGGAGCTTGCTGATCTTATTGACCTTTCACCGCAGTATCTTTGCAGACTTTTCAAGGAGTGTCTTAGTCTAAGACCTTTTGAGTATCTAGCAAGAAAGCGTATACAGCAGGCAAAGCTGCTTTTATTGGAGGATAAGCTTAACATCAATGAAATCGCTGCGGAGGTAGGTTATAACGATTGCAGTTATTTTTGTGCGGTGTTCAAAAAGCATGAAATGCTCTCCCCAGCAGAATTTCGTTCTCTTCATAAAAAAGCAGGTAATTAAAAATATGATGCCCCACGGAAATGAATTCCGTGGGGCTTTTTTATAATATAGTTCCGCCTCCGATAACGTATTCACCGTCATAGAAAACCACTGCCTGTCCCTTTGAGATAGCTTTATGAGGTTCTTTAAAAGTCACGAGTACCTTGCCATCATTCATTGGTGAAACTGTACATTCAGCGTCCTTTTGATGATAACGTGTCTGAGCAGTGCAGGTTATAGGCTCTGTGAGGGTGTCAAATGGAATAAAGTTCACATCTCCTGCCACAAGGCGGTCACTGTATACTTCATCGGCCTTGCCCATAATAAGGCTGTTATGCTCCATATCCTTTGCAACAACAAAAAGCGGTTCGCTATATGAAATGCCTACGCCCTTTCGCTGTCCAATAGTATAGTGTATCAGACCTTTGTGTTTACCAAGCTTTGTGCCGTCAGAAAGAACGATATCTCCCGACTGCTGTTCACCGCAGCGTTTTGTGATAAAGCCTGCGTAATCACCGTCAGGGATAAAGCAGATGTCCTGAGAGTCAGGCTTGTCTGCATTTATAAGCTTGTTTTCTTCTGCAATATCACGGATCTTGTCCTTGTGCATCTCGCCAACAGGAAAGAGAGTGTGTGCTAACTGCTCTTGCGTCATGCTGTAAAGAACATAACTTTGATCCTTTGACCTGTCAGGTGAGCGTTTCAGAAGCCACCTGCCTGAATTTCCGTCATATTCTCTGGCAGCGTAATGCCCTGTAGCTATATAATCAAAGCCCAGCAGCTTTGCACGCTCATAGAATTTTGCGAATTTCAGATGTTTGTTGCACTCGATACACGGGTTAGGCGTGCCGCCTGCCAGATATGTATCAACAAAATTGTCGATAACATAGTGCTTAAAATCATCAGAAAAATTGAATACATGGAAATCAATGCCTAGTTTAAAAGCAACAAAACGTGCGTCCTCTACATCATTGAGAGAACAGCACGTTCTTGTTTTATCCAGACCGATGTCCTCATTGCTGTAGAGCCGCATGGTAGCCCCTGCCACGTCATAACCCTCATCAAGAAGAAGCTTGACCGAAACAGAGCTGTCAACGCCGCCGCTCATTGCCACAAGAACTCTATCAGCCATTGCAGTTCTCACAATCAGGAGCAGACTGCTTACCTACGAACGGAGTTGGATCTATACCCTGTCTTTTATAGTAGTCAGAAACAGCGGCTTTCATTGCTTCCTCCGCAAGAACAGAGCAGTGAAGCTTTGCTGGTGGAAGACCGTCAAGAGCTTCAACAACTGCCTTGTTTGTAAGTTTCAAAGCGTCCTCAAGCTTTTTGCCCTTTATCATTTCTGTAGCGATAGAAGATGTAGCAACAGCCGCACCGCAACCAAAAGTCTTGAACTTAACGTCAGTTATAACGCCGTCATTGACCTTGATGTACATTTTCATTATATCTCCGCACTTGGCGTTTCCTACCTCGCCGACACCGTCAGCATCTTCAATCTCGCCGACATTTCTCGGATGCGCGAAATGATCCATTACCTTTTCGCTGTATATCATTTTTTATTCCTCCTAATCAAGTGTATAGTCGTGAATATTCTCAGTTCTGCAAATTCTTTCCCAAAGTGGTGACATACTTCTCAGGTGCTTTACGATAGGTGGAAGGACCTCAAGAATATAATCAACATCTTCCTCTGTGTTTTCGTCATTGATAGAAAGTCTGAGTGAGCCATGTGCTACTTCGTGTGGCAGACCAAGTGAAAGCAGAACGTGTGACGGGTCAAGTGATCCGCTTGTGCAGGCTGAGCCTGATGAAGCTGCAACGCCTTGAAGATCAAGTGAAAGAAGCAGGCTCTCGCCCTCTACTCCACGAACAGATATGTTTACGTTTCCTGCAAGTCTGTGTTCTGTGTCACCATTGAGCCTTGACTCAGGTATCTTGAGCAGACCCTCGATAAGTCTATCTCTCATCTTTCTAACACGCTCATTCTTTGCAGGGATATCCTTCACAGCATCAGTGATAGCAACGCCGAGAGCCACAATAGAAGGTACGTTCTCGGTACCTGCACGCTTATTTCTCTCCTGCGCTCCACCGTAGATAAGGTTAGGAAGGTTAATGCCTGTTTTTACATAAAGCGCGCCAACGCCCTTTGGAGCGTGTAGCTTATGTCCTGAAAGTGAGAGCATATCAATGTTCATATCTTTAACATTGATGTCAATATTTCCTACAGCCTGAACAGCGTCAGTATGGAACCATACGCCATGCTTGTGGCAAACTTCGCCGATCTCAGCGATAGGCTGTATAGTACCGATCTCGTTGTTAGCTGTCATTATTGTAACAAGGCAGGTATCCTCACGGATAGCGTCCTCGACCTGTTGTGCAGTAACAAGACCCTTGTCACCTACAGGAAGATATGTTACCTCAAAGCCAAGCTTTTCGAGATACTGACAAGTGTGCAGAACTGCATGATGTTCAAATGCAGTTGTGATGATATGCTTCTTGCCCTTTTTTTCTCCAAGCTGTGCACAGCCTCTTATAGCCCAGTTGTCAGACTCAGAGCCGCCAGCAGTGAAATAGATCTCGTTGACCTTCGCACCAAGAGCGTTTGCGACCTGTTCTCTTGCTTTAAGAACGGCTTTTGCACATTCCATTCCCAAAGAATATATACTTGACGGATTTCCGTATAGCTCAGTGAAATAAGGCAGAGCGGCGTCAAGAGCTTTCTGAGATACTCTAGTCGTAGCTGAGTTATCTGCATAGACAAATCTCTTTTCCAATTAAATCATACCTTTCATATATAGATTTACTATTTTATTATATACTTATTTACTACAAAATGCAAGTGATTTCGTTAATTTAACAGAAATTTAACTTCTACTGAATTTCTTTGAGCCCATGACTGCAAGTTCGTCACAACGTTCGTTTTCCGGATGTCCTGCATGGCCTTTTACCCAGTTGAAATTAACCTTATGCACCTCCAGCAGATCAAGAAGCTTTTCCCACAGATCACTGTTTAGAGCCTTTTTCTTGTCCGATTTCACCCAGTTGTTTGCACGCCATTTTTTTGCCCAGCCTTTTGTAACAGCATCAATTATATACTTTGAGTCGCTGTAAAGCTCTACCTCACATGGCTCTTTCAGTGCTGAAAGGGCAGTGATAACAGCGGTTAGCTCCATGCGGTTATTGGTAGTTGAAGGGTCGCCGCCCCAAAGCTCTTTTGATGTGCCTTTGTATCTTAGTATCGCACCGTATCCTCCAGGACCGGGATTGCCTGAACAAGCACCGTCAGTGAAAATTTCTATTTTCTTCATTTATTTATCTCCGTTTTTGTGATGATTATTATGCAAAACATATTATACTACATTTCTCTCTTTTTTTCAAGTACCTCTCAAGGTTTAATATTTTAATATTTATTACTTTTGAAATGTTCAAATTATACAAATGGCTTGAATGTCTTTGTATAAAATGAGAATTGACTTAAAGGACATTAAGCTTTATAATTGTAGTGTAACATTGGTTGTTAAGACAGAAAATCATTTGATTTGGAGGTCAATTATTTTATGAAGATCAAGAAGATTCTTGCATTGGCAGTAGCGCTTACATCTGTTTTTGCAGTTGCAGGTTGTGGCTCCACAGGCGACAGTAGTTCAAAGGTATCAACAGTAAAGAAAGTTAAGGTCGAGGACACACAGGAAATAGAGGCTATCCCTGACGATGCTCAGAAAACTATCCGTTGGATGGGTACATATGACCTTAACCCTGACGAGAAAAAGGGCGAGGATAAGTCCGTTGAGATGACCCTTTTCAACAACAAGGGTGGTAAAGTAGAGTACACAAGAGTAACTGATAGCGAAAAATTTGACCAGCTCGCTAGTGCTATCATGGCTCAGCAGAATGTACCTGATATCTTCAAGTATGAGTGGATGGCTTTCCCTGCACAGGTGCTTAAGGATATGTATCAGCCTGTTGACGATATTGTGAACTTTGACGATCCGCTGTGGGCTGATGTGAAAACAGCGGCTGACAAGTTCGTTATGGGCGGCAAGCATTATGTTGCTCCTATAAGCTTCACAGTCGGCACGCTTATGATGTACGATCAGGACGTTATTGACGCTGAGGGTCTTGACGATCCATATGAGCTTTATCAGAACAACGAGTGGAATTGGGATAACTGGTATGACATGATGTCGGAGTTTGTTTCAAATGCTCCTGCTGATGTTGAGAGATTTGGTATCAATGGTTGGTTCCAGACACAGGTCATTCAGCAGACCGGTAAAACAATGGTAAACTATGACGGAGAGAAGTTCACAAACAATATAAATGACCCTGATATTGAAAGAGCAGAAGATCTGCTTTATCAGGTAGGTAAGAACAACCTTGTAAACGGCAACTGGCTTGGCAATGCTAAGCAGGCACTTAAAGACGGAAATCTGCTGTTCTACTGCATGGGTACATGGGCTATGACAGGAAATAACGGACCTTCTGACGCTGACACTTGGAGAGTGGTCCCTGTTCCGTCTGATCCTAACACTGATGAAAAGTACATGACATCTGATATGACGGCATATATGTGGGTAAGAGGTTCAACAGCTAAAGAGGCTGTAAAGTGCTGGTATGAGTGTTGCAGAATGGCTAACACAGATGAGACATATAAGGAAAACGGCAAGGAGAAATTCCTCAACGCTAACCCTAACTGGACAGAGGATATGTATCAGGTGATCGTTGACTGCTCATCTTCTGAGTACAATCAGGTGTTTGACTACGGCTACGGAATTTCTTCCACAATGTCTGACGACAATGCAAACGAAGACGGCAACTGCGTAACAAGAAAGCTTTATGAATACACAAACAAGGCTGACGATAATGGCAAACAGTTCTCATGGACAGAGCTGAGAGAATCATACTCTGCAACTGTTGACGCCGAGCTTAAGACTATCAACGACGCTGTTGTTGCATTCAATAAGAAAAATTCATAAGAATACTTTACAAGACTTCGATTTTATCGGGGTCTTGTTTTTGCATAAAAAATATGGCTCTGAGAGATACATTTCTCAGAGCCTTTGCTATTGTTATGTTTAGTTGTCCATGCCTTCACGAACAGACTTGATAAACTTGCCAACATATTCAGGAGCGTCTTTGCCGTGTTCCTCAACAATTTTAACAACAGCACTTCCCATGATAACGCCGTCAGCGTACTGGGACATTTTCTTTGCCTGCTCAGGATTTGAAATTCCGAAACCTATGCAGCAAGGGCAGTGATCGTTGTTTCGGATAGGCGCAAGAAGCTCGTTGAAATCAGTGGTTATCTCTGAACGCATACCGGTAACGCCCAGTGAAGATACAACATACAAAAATCCCTTTGACTTTTCTGCTATCATTTTTACACGCTCGTGTGAGGTCGGTGCAACAAGGAAGATAGTGTAGATACCATTTTTCTCAGCCTCGCCCTCAAGCTCTTCACGTTCCTCGAAAGGCATATCAGGAACGATAACACCGTCTATCTGAGTTTCTTTGCAAAGCTCAAAGAACTTTGCTGTACCGAACTTGAAGATAGTGTTTATATACATCATCAGAAGCATAGGCTTGTCAGTCTGTGTGCGGAGTTTTCTTACAAGGTCAAATATCTTGTCAAGATTTGTTCCGCCGCTGAGTGAACGCAGAGAAGCTTTCTGAATAGTCACACCCTCTGCGATAGGGTCAGAGAACGGCACGCCTATCTCGATAATGTCAGAACCATTCTTATACATTTCAAGAACGCATTTTTCTGTTGTATCCATATCAGGGTCGCCTGCGGTGATAAATGTCACAAGCGCCTTTTTGTTTTCTGCTTTGAGTTTTTCAAAACAAGCGTCTATCCTATTCTTCATTGAGCTCGACCTCCCTGTATCTTGCTATTGAGTATACGTCCTTGTCGCCTCTGCCTGAAAGGTTGATGACAAGTATTGAGTCCTTATCCATTGTAGGAGCAATCTTAAGCGCAGCGGCAACTGCGTGTGATGACTCGATAGCAGGGATTATACCCTCTGTTCTTGAAAGGTACTCAAAAGCACAAACTGCTTCTTCATCGGTTATGTCAACATACTGCGCTCTGCCTATAGAGTTAAGATATGCGTGCTCAGGTCCGATACCTGGGTAGTCAAGACCTGCGGAAATTGAGTAAACAGGGTCGATTTGACCGTATTCGTTCTGCAAGAAAAGCGACTTCATTCCGTGGAATATACCAAGTGAGCCTTTTGCAACTGTAGCCGCATGGTCAGGTGTGTCAATGCCTCTGCCTGCTGCTTCTGCACCAACAAGCTTAACTGACTTGTCTTCGATAAAGTTGTAGAATGCACCCATAGCGTTTGAGCCGCCGCCTACACAGGCAACAACACAGTCAGGCAGTCTGCCTTCCTTTTCCATAAGCTGTGCCTTTATCTCAGCACTGATAACTTTCTGGAAATCCCTAACCATTGTAGGATAAGGGTGAGGTCCCATTACAGAGCCTATGCAGTAGTAAGTTGTGTCGATGTTTGATACCCAATCTCTGAAAGCCTCATTGATAGCGTCTTTCAGAGTGGCAGTGCCGCTTGCAACGCCTGTTACCTTTGCGCCAAGAAGATTCATTCTGTAAACGTTAAGGGATTGTCTTTTCATATCGGTCTCGCCCATGTAGACCTCACATTCCAGACCCATAAGAGCGCAAACTGTAGCTGTAGCAACACCGTGCTGACCGGCACCGGTCTCAGCGATTATGCGCTTCTTGCCCATTTTCTTTGCCAGAAGTATCTGACCCAGAACGTTGTTTATCTTGTGTGAGCCTGTGTGGTTAAGATCCTCACGTTTGATGTATATTTTAGCTCCGCCAAGATCTTTGGTCATCTTTTCTGCATAATAAAGCATTGACGGTCTTCCTGCATAATTGTGGTAAAGCTCTTGAAGCTCTTTGTTGAACTCAGGATCGTCCTTGTATTTATCGTAAGCTTTTTCAAGCTCGTGAACAGCAGTCATGACAGTTTCAGGGATATACTGTCCGCCAAATTCGCCAAATCGTCCAATTTTACTCATTTATATCCTTCTTTCGGTATTATTTCTGATAGTTTCAACTATCCTTTTTATCTTGTTTTCGTCCTTAAAGCCATCGGTTTCCACTGAACTTGAAAAGTCAACGCCATAAGGTTGTACCTTTTCCATAGCATAGCAGACGTTCTCCTCATTCAGTCCGCCTGCAAGGAAAAACGGCTTTGATATGTTTACCTGTGAAAATATATCAAGGTCAACACGCTTGCCTGTTCCGCCGTAGCTGCCTGCTGAAAAGCTGTCTATAAGCAGTTTGTGGACGGGAAGTGCGTCAGCTTTTGCGATATCATCAGCATATTTCACACGAACGGCTTTCCATATCTCACAGCCGCAGTTTTCACGGAGCTTATCAATATACTCTGCGTTTTCCTCACCGTGAAGCTGGATAACATCAAGCTTCTGTGCAAAGCTTTTCAGAATATTCTCTATAGGCTCGTTTACAAAAACGCCCACTCGTTTGATTTCCTTATTAAGAAGAAGTTCAAGATCGTAGAATGTGTCAATGTCTACCGTGCGTTTAAAACCCTCCGACAGTATAAATCCCGCATAATCAGGGTGGTATGTGTTCACATAAAGAATATCGTCCACACGGCGCATACCACATATCTTGATTTTTGCCATTTATACGCCCTCTCTCAGTTCATGGAGAGTTGTACCGATATTGCCGCTTCTCATAAGCGTTTCACCTATAAGCACAGCGTCTGCACCAAGGCTGCGTACCTTTTTCATATCGGCATTTGTTTTTATACCGCTCTCTGAAACAAGCACTGCATGGTCGCCTACTATATTGCTGAGCCTGCCCGTGGTTTCAAGGTCAACGTCAAAAGTGTAAAGATTTCTGTTGTTTATGCCAAGCATGTCAGGCTTAAAACCAAGCGTCTTTTTATACTCTTCCTCGTTGTGTACCTCTACAAGACATTCAAGCCCAAGCTCGTGTGCAATGTCAGAATATTCTTTCATTTGACCCTCGCTGAGTATAGCCGAGATAAGCAGCACTGCATCAGCACCTATGGCCCTTGCCTCGTAAATCTGATATTCGTCGATGATGAAATCCTTGCGGAGTATCGGCAGCTTTACAGCCGCTCTTATAGCTTTGAGATATTCCCCAGAGCCTTGAAAATAGTGCTCTTCCGTCAGGCAGGAGATAGCGTTCGCGCCGCTTTTCTCATACTCGCAGGCAGTTTTCACTGGGTCAAAGTCAGGGCAGATAAGTCCCTTTGACGGAGAAGCTTTCTTGACCTCGCTTATGACAGAGAGGGTATCACGCTTGATAGATTTTGAAAAGGAAACTGTCTGATACTCTTTTTCGGCTGCCATAGCTTTTATATCCTGTCTTGAAACTTTTGATATATCTCTTTCAAGCTGTTCTTTTCTTTTGTCGCAGATATTGTCAAGTATCATTTTTTATCCTCTGTTAGTAAGTTCAACAAGTTCTTCAAGCTTTTTAAGAGCCTTTCCGCTGTCTATCATTTCAGCTGCAGTCTTTACGCCCTCTTCGATGCTGTCGCATTTGTCGCAGATATAAAGTGCACAGCCTGAGTTGAGAAGAACGATATCTCTCTTTGCACCCTTGATAGTGCCATCGAGTATACCTCTTGTGATAATGGCATTGCCCTTTCCGTCCTCGCCAACGATGTCAGCAAGCTTGCCTCTTTTAAGACCGAAGTCCTCAGGCTTTATCTCATACTTGATAAGCTTTCCACCATTTATCTCACAAATAGTTGTAGGAGCTGATATAGAAACTTCGTCAAGCCTGTCATTGCCGTAAACGAGCATTGCTCTTTTTATGCCTAGGTTCATAAGCACCTTAGCCATTGGTTCGAGTAGATCAGGATCATATGTGCCAAGTATCATGAAGTCTGCTTTTGCAGGATTTGCGAGAGGTCCGAGAATGTTGAAAACAGTTCTTACACCTATCTGCGCTCTTGTAGGTCCTACAAATCTCATTGCTGAGTGATATGACTGTGCAAACAGGAATGAAAGACCGATCTCGTCAAGGGACTTTTCAGCCTGTTCATGTGTTGACTGAATTTTAACTCCAAGAGCCTCGAGAACATCAGCCGCACCGCTCTTTGAAGAAACGCTTCTGTTGCCGTGTTTTGCGACTTTCTGTCCTGCTGCCGCAATTACGAATGAAGAAGTTGTGGAAATGTTGAAGCTGTTTGAAAGATCTCCACCTGTGCCAACTATATCAAGAGTACCCTTGACATTGACCTTTGACATTTTTTCTCTCATTACCTTTGCAAAGCCTGTTATCTCGTCAATAGTCTCACCTTTCATTCTCAGAGCTGTGAGCAGGCAGGCGATCTGAGCATTAGAAGCTCTGTCGCTCATGATGATATCCATTGCTTTATAAGCTTCGTCCTCAGTTAGTGACTTTCCATCACATACTATTTTGAGATACTTTTTAAGCTCAACTCTTTCGCTGTCAGGAAGAGCTGCAGACTTTGTTTTTGTGGTCTTTATGCCAGCGATATCGTTCAGGAAGTTTTCGATTATCATGTTTCCAACTTCGCCAGTGAGAACTGACTCAGGGTGGAACTGAACGCCATAGGTTGGGTGTTCTCTGTGTCTTATTGCCATTATCTGAGCTTTATCGTCAGTTGCAATAACAGACAGGCAGGTAGGAAGTGAAATGCTGTCAACAACAAGTGAGTGATATCTTGCGGCTTTTATTGTGCTTTTCAGACCGCTGAAAAGTGGGTTTGCAGTGTTAAGATTGATATCTGTCTGCTTGCCGTGAAGCTGCTGCTTTGCGTGAACTATTTTTCCACCGAATGCTTCGGCTATCGCCTGGTGTCCTAGACAAACGCCAAGTATAGGGATCCTGCCGCTAAAAGTCTTTATGATTTCTTCGGAAATTCCTGCGTCCTTTGGATAACCAGGACCAGGGGAGATGATGATAGCCGCAGGTGGCATTTTTTCGATCTCTCCTATGGTTATCTCATCATTTCTTGCTACTGTAATGTCTTTTGTGAGTACGCCTACAGCCTGATAAAGATTGTAGGTAAAGCTGTCATAGTTGTCAATAAGTAAAATCATAGTAATCTTCCTTTACAGTACAAACTTATCAATGAAAGTTTTGTCGTTGAAGTAGTTTATGCCGATAGCATTCCTTATTTCTGAAACAGTTTCGTTTGAAACCTCTATTGCACGTTGTGTGCCTTTTTTAAGTATCTCTATGAGCTGCTCTTTGTCTTTCTCATATTCCTCACGTCTTGCTCTGATAGGTGCGAGAAATTCCTGCATAACGTTGTTAAGGAACTTCTTGCATTTCATATCGCCAAGGCCGCCACGCTCATAATGTTCTTTCATCTCTGCGAGGTTCTTATAGTCAGGGAAGTATTTAGCAAAATCTTCGTCCTTGCTGAATGCGTCAAGATAGATAAATACCGGATTGCCCTCTGTGTGACCAGGGTCGCTTACATTGATGTGTGTAGGGTCAGTGTACATTGACATTATCTTGTTTTTCAGTGTTTTTTCATCGTCTTTAAGGTAAATGCAGTTGCCAAGAGATTTGCTCATCTTTGTGTTGCCGTCTGTACCAACAAGTCTGTTGCAGCTTGCGTTGTCTGGGAGAACAGCCTCAGGCTCAACAAGTATATCGCACTTATAAATTCTGTTGAAGCTGTTTACTATTTCTCTTGCCTGTTCAAGCATTGGAAGCTGATCTTCTCCAACAGGAACATACTTAGCCTTAAATGCTGTGATGTCTGCTGCCTGGCTGATAGGATATGTCATAAAGCCAACAGGAAGGTTTCTTTCAAAGTTTCTCATTTTTATCTCAGACTTGATAGTAGGGTTCCTTTCAAGTCTTGACATTGTAACGAGGTTTGAATAGTACATTGGAAGTTCGTAAAGTGCTGGGATATGTGACTGAACGAAGAATGTTGTCTTGTCAGGCTCAAGTCCTACAGCAAGATAGTCAAGCATTACCTCAAGAATGTTTTGTCTTATCTTCTCAGGATTGTCAGCGTTATCTGTAAGTGCCTGAAGATCGGCTATCATAACGAACTGATCAAATTTTCCTGTGTTTTGAAGTTCAACTCTTTTTCTGAGAGAACCTACATAATGACCAAGATGAAGTGATCCAGTTGGTCTATCGCCTGTAAGAATAATATTATTGCTCATGTTATTTATCTCCTTAAAAATTATAATTTACTTGCTTCTTTTATTGCATTTATAACAGCCATTGCCTTGTTGCATGACTCCTGATATTCGTTCTCAGGAACTGAGTCTGCAACAACTCCGCCGCCTGCCTGAATATAAGCCTTGTTATTTTTGAAAAGCACTGTTCTTATAGCGATACAAGTATCCAGCGAACCGTCAAATGCAAGATAACCAACTGTTCCGCCATAAAGGCCTCTTTTTGTTGTTTCAAGCTCGTCGATTATCTCCATTGCTCTTACCTTCGGTGCGCCTGAAAGAGTGCCGGCAGGAAGAACAGCCATAAGTGCGTCAAGAGGTTTTTTATCTTCTCTCAGTGTACCCTTTACATTCGATACAAGGTGCATAACCTTTGAATATCTTTCAACTATCATCATGTCTGTAACAGTTACGGAGCCGAACTCAGAAACCTTTCCTATGTCGTTTCTTCCAAGGTCAACGAGCATTGTGTGTTCAGCTCTTTCCTTTGGATCGTTGAGAAGCTGTTGTTCATTGCGGATATCTTCGTCGTAGGTCGCTCCACGCTTAATAGTGCCTGCAATTGGTCTTGTTACTACCGTTCTGTTTTCAACAGATACAAGCATTTCAGGTGAAGCGCCTGCAACAGCATAATCATTGTGCTTAAAGTAGTAAAGGTAAGGTGACGGATTAGTGGAGCGGAGCATTCTGTAAACGTCAAAGCTGTCTGGCGGATTGTCTATCTCAAATCTCTGTGAAGGAACTATCTGGAAGATGTCGCCCTCTTTGATGTATTCCTTAGCCTTTTCAACGTTTGCGAGATAATGTTCCTTTGTGATGTTGGATTTTACTGTGATGTTGTCCTCCATTGTCTTTGGAGTTTTCATAACAGGCTTGTAATTTCTAAGAGTTTCAACTACTTCGTTGCATATCTTTTCACATTCTTTGTATTTAGTTTCAAGATCATCGCTCTTATTGATGTTGAGGATTATTACAGCCTTGTTTGAAAGATGATCGTAAGCAACGATCTTTTCAAAAAGGTGCAGGTCAGCGTCAGGAAGCTTAAGATCGTCCTCAGGTGGGTTGCACAGTGTTTTCTCAAAGTATCTTATCATATCATAAGCGAAAAATCCTATTAGACCACCTGTGAGCTTTGGATAATTATTAAATCTCGGTGACTTGTGGCCTTCGATTATCTCAGAAAAGAAAGCGATAGGATCATCGACTTTTATGTTTTCATCTGCCTTGCCTTTCTCCTTAACAGTAACAACGTGCTTGTCAAGAATATACTCACATTTAGGATCAATGCCCACATAGGAATATCTGCCCCACTGGTCTTTGTTGTCAACAGATTCAAGAATGAAACAATCATCATACGCCTCGTGCAGACAGTTAAAAAGTTGTATTGGCGTACATGAATCCATGAGAAGCTCATAGAATACAGGCACAGTCTTGTAGTTTTCAAAAAGTTCCTTTACTTGTTCAATAGCAGGGTACAGCATAAATATTCCTCCTAAATGCTTTTTTTGTCGTAAAATTGACAATAAAAAAAGTCCTGTCATCACACATAACATCTAGTTATGGGACGATAGAACCGTGGTGCCACCCAATTTCCCGATAATAAATTATCGGCTCACAGATACGCATTCTGACTGGCAGAAATCAATATCCTGTCCTTTAACGCAGGAATCACGGCGAGTGATACTCGTAAAAACTTTCACACCGCTCCTCACAAATCCATTCATCTGAAGAAAATGTATCAGCTCACACCTACCGCTGACTCTCTGTGACCTTTTGCATCAAACTACTTACTTTTGCTCATAGGATTTATCGTATTAACTTTAGTTTTATTATATTCCTATGTTTCTAAAATGTCAATATCAGAAAATGTAAATATTATTGCTATTGTGTAAATATTCTTTTGCGATTTGGATTTATACCAAAATAAATAATTTTAAATTTTCAATATTCCTTGCATTTATAAATAATGTAGTGTATAATAAAGTAATAGTTAAGGTAATTGAGAAAGGAAAATATATGAAAGTACAAACTAATAAGAAATACACCACAATTGCATTTTATGCAGTTATCGTTATTGCTATAAATGTGCTTTTGGTAGTGGCTGTATTTAAATTTAATACGATCTTAAAGCTTATTTCCACACTCGTTTCTGCACTTACACCTGTTATAGTTGGTCTTGTGATCGCATTTCTTATAAATCCTATAATGGTGAATTTTGAAAAGCTGTTCAGAAATAAAGTGGTAAAAAATCCAGCTAAGAAAAAGCTTACCAGAGCCTGCTCAGTAACTGTAGCGTCACTTGTTTTTCTGGGGATAGTTGTTGGACTTACTTATGTTGTTGTTCCAGAACTTATAAATTCCATAATTGATATTTTTAACAATGCATCTAACATCGTTGTTAAAGTGCAGGGTTGGATAAATAAGCTGTTTAAAAACTATCCTGATATCGAAACAATGGCTACGGAGAAACTCAAAGCTTTTTCAACTGATTTGGGAACCGTTATCGAGAAGGTACAGCCGATGTTTGAAAATATTCTTTCGGGTGCATGGGGCGTTATCAATGTTCTTAAAAACTTTGTATTTGGATTTATCGTTTCTATCTATATGCTTTGCAGCAAGGAAAAGCTTCTTGCTCAGGCTAAGAAGATAATCATTGCAAACACCAAAAAGTCTACATGTGAGAAGATTATGAGAGTTTGCACTGAAACAAATAAAGTTTTTGCAGGTTTTTTGAGCGGAAAGATCATTGACTCGGCAATAATCGGAGTTCTTTGCTTTATAGGTCTGACTATCATGAATATGCCTTACAACATCATGATAAGTGTTCTAGTGGGTGTAACTAATATTATCCCATTTTTTGGACCGATAATCGGTGCGATACCATCAACTGCACTTATGCTTTTTATTGATCCTAAAAAAGCCATTATACTTCTCATTTTCATAGTTATTCTACAGCAGTTTGACGGCAATATCCTTGGTCCTAAGATACTTGGTGATTCTACTGGGCTTCCTGGTTTTTGGGTGCTGGTATCACTGTTCTTCTTTGGAAATTTGTTTGGGTTCATAGGTATGGTCATTGCAGTTCCGACTTTTGCATTGCTTTATACTTTTACACGAGAGAGCGTTGTTCAGCGGTTAAGAAAGAAGAAGCTCCCTGTAGATACCGACTATTATATGGAGGATGTTGAGCATTTGTATAAGAAAAATGAAAAGCGTATTCCGCTTACGCCTGAACAGCTTGACGCCATGGTCATTCCAAGTGCTGATGAGGTAAATGAGGTCAACAGAGAGGATGATTCAGAAATAGTTGACGATCACAACGAAAATAAAGATCAGTAAACGCAAAAGAGCGGTCTGTTCACGATTCATAGTGAGCAGACCGCTTGTTTTATTTCATGTATTTTTTCTGTATTTTTGCAATATGTATCACAGAGTATATTACTATAAGTGCAATAAGTATTGTTAATGTGACCTTGAAAACAGACGATTCAAAGTATGACTTAGCTATTTTAACCTTCGCTTTGACTTGGGAACGTTCTACTTTAGTTGTGGAAACGAGATCTATAGTTGCAAGCACCTCACCTTTGTAGACAAGTTCCATTTTACCAAGCACATCGCCAACCTCAACAGGTGCAACAACGTTGTCATAAACGGTTATTTTCTTTTCCACATCATTTACTGATATATCTACAGGCCACAGCCTTGTAAAACCATTTGCAGGTTTTAGATTTGCGTAATCTATGCCGTCACCATAGCTTACCTTTACATCACGGACTTCGCTGTTTTTGTCCACAAAATCCGTTGCTACAAGACTTGAAAATGCCCATTTGTAAAGACTGATGTGATCAAGGAGGTTGTAGTAAACATTATCTCCACCATATATGGAATCAGGATCTTCCTCGCCCTTCTTCACATCTTCTTCAAGCTTATCCATTGGTGCACCCATTGTCACAATAAGATATGTGGTGCCTTCATATTCCGCATATGAAGCTAAACATCTTCCAGCGGAGTCAAGGGTGCCTGTCTTTATGCCTTTAGCATAGGAGTAGTAATAATCGGTCATTGAGTCAAGCATAAGGTTTGTATTATAAATATCTGTACCATCTGAGTGATAAGAGGTGGATGCCATATGATAGCTTGGCAGACAGACAATATCACGAAATACCTGATATTTGCTTATGGCATATTCACAAAGAGTTGCCATATCCTTGCTGGACGAATAATTCTGTTGCGCCCACAGACCATGTGCATTTGAAAAGTGTGTATTTTCCATGCCGAGTTTTTCAGCTTTTTCATTCATAAGGTCTGTAAATCCTGTTATGGAATCGGACACATTCAAAGCGATTATATTCGCTGCTTCACATGAGGATGGGATAAGCAGTGCCGCCAGGAGATCATAACAGCTTACTTCTTCGCCTGGTTGTATATCAGCTGTTGAAGCACCAGTATCATATAGTTCATCAAATGCTTCCGAGCCTGCTGAATAGTATGTATCTTTCAGTTTTTGTTCATCACCTTTGAATTTGTCTAGAAGCACCACAGCAGTCATTATCTTTGTTAGGGAAGCAGGCACGCGCTCGTCCTCACCGTTTATGTCAACGATAGCTTCACCGCTGTCAAGATTGACCATATAGACCGCTTCAGAGTAAAGCTCCAACGGTATCGCTTTTCCGTCATCGTCATAGCCTGATGTAGGTGTAAAATTGAATGCGTCTGCACACATCGCAGGCACAAGCATCATTATTGCCAGCGTCATGGATAATATCCTGCTGATTTTTCGTTTTAGTTTCATTGACAGCTTCCTTTCGCACTGTATGTAAAGAGCCTTGCTCATTCAGTTTTCTCATAAAGTATATTAGCACCCTGTTTGCCCACACGTTTCACTCTTTCAAGATATGTGAGTATATTAAGCGTTACCTGTGCATATTCACGAGATATCTTTGCATTAAGTGCAAAGTCTTTAGAAGTGAACTGCTTTGGCAGGTCCTCCGGGAGGAACATATCAAAGTCGGCAGGGCAGTCAAGGTGTATCTCGTCAATAAGTCCCTTTGGTATCCTGTCATGACGTGAAGATCCACGCTTTTTGTTCTTTGACCAGCCGTTAAGCAATCTTATCTCCTCGGTTTCAAGCATACAAAGGCACAAATGAAATCGGGGGTTATCAAGGGTGTATTTTATTTTGTACAGTTCGGGCATGACTTCATAGATAGTGTATTTTCTCGGCGATTTGTGCTTTTCTGACAACTCTCCTGTTTCAGTATCTATCCAACGGACATATTTGACCGCAGGGATAGGGTAGACCACTGTCACGTCACAGTAGTCAAGAAAGGCTTCAAGTTTTTTCAGCAGTTTGTTGAACTGTCTTGTTTGTATCTCGATAACACCGTTCTCGCCTACGATATCAGCCACATATCCGCCAATGCGTATCTCCTGATTTTCGCCATATGGCTCAAAATAGTTTTTCAAAACAGCATGAAGCGTTTTCTCGCCTAGAGTTCCGATGCCGTTGCGTTCACGGCTTTTGCCTATGATTTTATCGCAAGAATCTTGAAATTTCAGCCTGTCCGTAAGATCACCTCAGTTTTTATTATATCAGATATTCACTCTCACGTCAATCACAAAAACGCATAAAAAGAGCCTGAGATCTGCTCAGGCTCTTTAATCATACCATGACCCATTAGGTTATGCTGTCCGCAGTTATCTTATCCCACTGGTCGCAATACTTGACTTCCATTTTGTCCATTTTTTCGTTGTAAAGCTTTGAGATAGCAGGTGTATCATATGAATAGATCATATCGTCTATGTTCTGTTCTACATAATCCATATCAACCGGCAAACGCTTGATTATGAAATATCCATATGTGTCATTCTCTGTAAGTTCAGTGGAAATGCCGTTTTCTTTCAGTTTGAAAGCGTCTTTTACAAGCTCCTCAGGATATCCAGTCGTATCTTTATTGAAATAATATCCTGTTGAAGGATCTTCAAGACCGAGATCCCAGCCGTACTTTTCAATAAGCTTGTCAAAGTCTTCTCCGTCCTGAGCTTTTTTCAGAACTTCTTCTGCAAGCTTCTTAGCCTTTTCCTTAGCTTTCTTTACACCGTCATCATCAAGCTTCGCATAAGCCGACTGCTTTGCACTCGCTTTGTCTGAAAGTGACATACTGTCATAACTGTCAGCGGTACTGTCATCAAGATCTACCTGTGCATAGAAAGGGATCATAACGTGAATTTCACGGCAATACTCGTTTGTATCCTTGACTATTTTTTTAAAGTCCTCTTTTTTAGTTGCATACTTACCGTTATTCTTAAAAAGAGTATCGTTTACTTTAGTATAGATAGCGGCTGTTTCAAGCATTTTCCTGTAAAGATCCTCTGTGAGGTAAGCCGACTTAATGTCATTAAGATAAGCTTCATCAGAATCATAGTTTGCTTTTGCTTTAGCTATCTGGTCATCAATTGTCTTGTTGTCATCGTCTGTAAGCTCAATTCCGTTTTCTTCTGCAAGCTCAGGTGCAACAAGTTCCTGCTTAAGTGCAGTGATAACGTCCTCCATAAGAAGCTTAAAACCACCGTCAGTTGACTTGATAGTGTCAAGGGTTGCTCCGTAAGTGGAAGTGTACTTGCTTATAGTATAATAATAGTAGTATCTGAAAGTATCAAAATCAATATCCTTGCCGTCAATGGTGCAAACGATAAAGTCCTTAGTATCAATGGACTTGCCGTCAATTGTAAGGGATGGTTCAGGTGTCTGATTTTCAGTTGTGCTGTCAACAGATGAAACAGAAGAATCCACTGCGGAAGATACGGTTGATGAGCTGTCGTTATTTTTGCTGCATGAAGTAAAGCTGCAAATAGCTATTGTGAGAGCTGCTGTAACAGCGGCTAATTTCTTTATCATAATAATTGTCCTTTCCTTTGAGAGAAAAATCTCTGCATAACATAAATTAAATTATATCTTATTATTGTGATGATACTGTGTGATAATTCTTAAACTTTCTGTGAATGAAATATATATTATCCAGTGTAATACAGTTGACAATCTAAGCCTGTGAGAGTATAATATAAATGACTTTAATACGAAAAGAGGTATTCCATATGGATTTTGGTAAATATATTGCTCACAGAGGTCTTCATTGTGACCTTGTTCCTGAAAATTCCCTGCCTGCATTCAGATTTGCAGTGGAAAAGGGTCTGTCTATCGAACTTGACGTTCGTCTTACAAAGGATTGCCGCATTGTGGTTTTCCATGATAATGACCTTATGAGAATGTGCGGCGTTGAGGGCAGGGTGTTTGATTACACCTATGAGCAACTGTCTGCATTCAAGCTTAAAAACAGTGATGAAAAGATACCACTGCTGTCAGAGGTGCTGAAAACTGTTGACGGCAAAGTGCCTCTTCTTATTGAGCTTAAAGGCGGCGCGCCATTTGGCGAGCTTGAAAGCCGAGTTGACCACATGATGAAGAAATACAAAGGCGAATTTGCAGTGCAGAGCTTTAACCCATTCTCAGTGATGTGGTTTAGGTTTCGATCACCAAAAGTCACAAGGGGTCAGCTTATCTCAAAATACAGAAAGAATATAGACCTTGAATATATCGAAAGATTCATCTGCGCCCAGCCCTTTATATGGCGTTTTATATCTAAACCGCAGTTCATTGCCGCTGACCTTAGGTCAATAAGCCTTGAAACTGCATTTCAGGCCGTTGATATAGATGCAGACCTGCTCACATGGACGGGAAGAGGCAAAGAGCTTATAGAAACTGCTTCACAGTTTTCAAAGACAGTTATAGCAGAGCAGTTCCCTGATGATTTTGATTTTTCTGACAATTGGGAGGAAAGCTGTGAATAAGATGCAAGACCTTCCATTGTGCGACCTTAACGAAGTCAAACGTACTGCAAAACGCACTGACAGCGATATTTCAGGCTGTAAATTTAGCGGAGAATATCTTGAAAGCGAAGATCTCTCCTGCCTGTCATTTATAAACTGTATGTTTGAAAACTGCACCTTTACAGATTGCGATTTTGAGCGTTCCTCATTCGTTGATGTGACGTTCATATCCTGTGATCTGTCAAATTCATCACTGGACTCATCCTACCTCAGCAGATGTGAGTTCCGCTCCTGCAAGCTCGTTGGCGCAGAGTTCAAGGATTGCTCCATTCAAGGTGTAGCCTTTGAATCCTCAAACTGCGAATATTCCATATTTGATAAGTGCAAGCTGTCTGAAACCCAGGTGAAAAACAGTGATATGTCCTCCGCTGAGCTTGTTTCATGCAATCTCAAAGCATTCAAGACCAGCGGCAGCAAATACCTTGGCACATCATTTTTCAGAACGGCTCTCGGCGGCGTTGATTTTTCTACCTGTCTTGTAAGTGGACTGCGCGTTTCTGATACATTCAGAGAACTCCGAAACGCTGTTTTTTCAGCCAATCAAGCTGTGGAGCTTTCAATGCTCCTTGGAATAAGAATAAAATAATTTTAGCCGCTATGACAATAAACGTCACAGCGGCTTTTTATCCTGTTCTATCAGTATTTTCACAGCGTTCACCGCACAGTGGATACCTCTTGTGGTGTCGTCGCTCACATTGTCTTCAAGGTCTGCCTTTGAACGCTCCACGTTCCATATAGCTGTTATAACAGCTCCACAGCGGACGTGTCTTGTGATACCTACTGAGAAAACTGCGGCACATTCCATTTCGGAAGTCATACAGCCGCACCTTAAATATGCGTCCCAGCGGTAATTTATGTCGCCGCTCACAGGCATTGAGTCAGGCTCTACTTCTCCATAAAAGCTGTCTTTGCTGTGGACAACGCCCACATGATAACGCTTGCCAAGCTTATCTTCTGACAGTGCCGCAGCTGCCTTTGCTAGTGCAGTTGTGACCGTGAAATCTGCCACAGCAGGGTAGCCCTCGGGGAGATATTCTTTTGACGTACCTTCGCCACGAACAGCCGCCGAAGCTATAACAAGGTCGCCACCGCTAACGGAAAGATCCATTCCTCCGCTTGTACCGATACGAATAAATGTGTCTGCGCCGCATTTTACCAGTTCCTCCACTGCAATTGCCGCAGATGGTCCACCGATACCGGTCGAGCACACAGTTACCTTTTCACCGTCAAGATAGCCTGTATAAACATTGTATTCTCTGTTTTGAGCCACCTGCTTTGCGTCATCAAGAAGAGCCGCTATTTTTGGCACTCTTCCAGGGTCGCCCGGCATAATAACATATCTGCCCACTTCCTCAGGGATAGTTCTTATGTGAAATTGTCTTTCACCGTCCATAATGCTTGCCATAAAAATTCCTCCTCTCAGAATTATTCGTCGTATGGATAATTATTTTCTTCGTATAATTCGTTTTCTGCAAAATTATTTTCGGATTTCTGCTTTTTCTTTATATGTATAAGCACTATGATAAGCACTATTGCTATAATCGCAAACAGCCCACCTAATCCACAGAAAACAACTGTTAATATGGTATTTGTTGTATCATTTGGTGCATAAAACGTTTCAGGGTCGTCAGGGTCACAGAATATCTGGATCGTTTGTCCTCTTCTGTATCTGATGTTGCTGGAATATGCATTGCTGTGAGTGGTGTAGAGCTGTCCGTCAACGTTATATGAATACACTGGTGTGTAAACTGTGCTATATGATACGTGTCCGTCATCGTTCTCGTGTCGTTCATCTTTGCTGAGAATGTCTGATATTATAGCATTGACTTCAAGAGTACATCTGTTTTTGAGTTGAGTTTGGTGTATTGCAAAACCTATTCCAACTGCAAGAAATGTCACGCCAACCAACATGAAAACTAACGCTATTATTTTCATTGCTGATTTGCTGTAATGCACATGAGATCTTTTGTAATAACGCATATTTTTCCCCCATTTAATCATAAAAGCCAACACCTTAATATGGTGTTGGCTTTTGTTTTATCTTACTTTTCCATTTTCATTGAAATGTCAAATGCCTTGACTGAGTGTGTGATAGCACCGATAGAAATGATATCAACGCCCGTTTCAGCTATTGCACGGATTGTTTCAGAGGTCACGTTTCCTGAAGCTTCTAAAAGTGCTTTGCCATTTGTCATTTCAACAGCCTTTGCCATATCTTCATTTGTCATATTGTCAAGCATGATTATCTCAACGCCAAGAGTGAGAGCTTCTTTGAGTTCTTCAAGGTTTCCGACCTCAACTTCTATCTTGACAGTATGCCCCATTTTTTCTCTGAGAGCGTTTACTGCGCCTGTCATGCTGCCATATGCGTCAAGGTGAGTGTCTTTTAGCATTGCGCAATCTGAAAGATTGTATCTGTGGTTTTTTCCACCGCCTACTGTAACTGCATATTTCTGCAAAACTCTAAGACCTGGGAGCGTTTTTCTTGTATCCGCAACAGATGCCTTTGTACCCTTTACAAGCTCAACGCATCTGTTTGTTGCAGTTGCAACGCCTGACATATGCTGAACGATATTCAGTGCCGTTCTTTCGCCTTTGAGCAAGGCTCTTGTTGAGCCTGTTATTTTTGCGATAATGTCGCCTTTCTTGACCTTTTCACCGTCATGGATAAATATCTCACATTTAACATTGCTGTCAAGAAGCTGAAAAACTCTCATTGCAACATCAATGCCACAAAGTACGCCTTCGTCCTTTGAAACATACTTCGCTGTTGAAACTGAATTTTCGTCAACAAGATAATCCGTTGTAACGTCTATATAGTTGATATCCTCCAGCAGAGCTGTTTTAATGATATCGTCGATCTGAAACTGCATTAATCTCATTTGTTTTCCTCCATTTTTTCTTTTGATTTGAGCTTTTCGATAGCGTCCTTTAATACGATATAAGCGACAGTTGTAAGAGACCTTGCTTCAACATAATCTCTGTCTATTTTGAAATTACCGTCACAAAGGAAATTTTTTAGCTTTGTTACTTCTTCAAGATCAGGCGGCAAAGCCTCCTTATCAGGGATAACGAAATATGCACGCTGCATTATATCTCTTATCTCTGTTCTTATGCCATGAGGAATGTGCGGGGCTTCATTGTCTATCTTGAAATCGTATGTTTCAAGGTCACCACTGTCAGATTTTATCTTCTCATTGATGTCAGCCGCAGCACGTCTTGAAAATACCAAAGCTTCAAGTAGGGAATTGCTTGCAAGTCTGTTATTGCCGTGAACACCTGTATGTGAACATTCGCCACAGGCATAAAGCCTGTCAATGTTAGTTCTTGCATATGTATCAACATTTATGCCGCCCATAAGGTAATGATGACAAGGGAAAATAGGTATCATATCCTTGGTCATGTCATAACCTGCTTCGAGAAGCTTTTCATTTATCATAGGAAATCTGTTTCTGACAAACTCAGGGTCTTTGTGAGTGATATCAAGATAGAATTTGTCAGAGCCTGTTTTCTTGGCTTCAGCCATGATCGCATGAGAAACAACATCTCTTGGAGCAAGCTCCAGACGATCGTCATAGTTTTGCATAAATCTTTCGCCGTTGCAGTTTTTAAGATAAGCTCCCTCGCCTCTGACAGATTCAGAGATAAGGAAAGTTTCACGAGTGTGCTTGTTGTTAAAGCCTGTTGGGTGGAACTGGATATAGCTGAGATTTTTTATCTCTGCTCCAAGCTCATGAGCAATAGTTATGCCGTCGCCTGTTGCGATAGCGGAGTTTGTAGTGTATTCGTAAACTCTGCCTATTCCACCAGTTGCAAAAATGGCGTATCTGCAATTATATGTCGTATATTCGTTGTCATTAGTCAGCACAAGAATGGAAAAACCTGTTTCAGTTTTCTTTGCGTTGCACATAACGGCATTTTCGAGTATCTCAACATTATCTAGCTGTTGAACATTTCTTAGTAGAGTTGTTTCGATCTCCAGACCTGTGGTATCGGCATGATGAAAAATCCTGTTCATACCGTGTCCACCTTCGAGAGTGCGGTGATAAGATCCATCAGGACACTTATCAAAGTCAGCGCCAAGCTCTATGAGTTTTCCGATGTCAATATAGGCTTCGTCAACAAGGACCTGAGTGGACTCAGGATCATTTTCAAATCCGCCTGCTACAAATGTATCATGTTTGTGATATTCAGGCGAGTCCTTTGGATTGTCATAAACGCCTGCAATTCCACCCTGTGCAAGGGAAGAGTTACACAAGGTCAGCTCTCTTTTGGAAAGCACAAGTACATTTAAATCACGGGAAAGGTTAAGTGCTGCATATAGACCTGCCGCACCGCAGCCAGCGATAATAACGTCATAATTTTTGTTGTTCATATTTGTAACCTCTTTGTATGGCGGAGTGTCGCCAAGTGTTATGTAAAAATCACATCAGATATTGCTCTGAAATAATTTATACTTATTCCATTATACCATATATTTTTCCCTTTTTCAACTGTTATTTGCATATATAATGCACATACCTTAAATTATTTTAAGTGCAACTTAACAAAAAAATGACTGCCTGCTCCCAAAAGGGAACAAGCAGTCGGAGGTTTATTATAGATCAACTAATAATCAAATATTAGTCACTCTGCAAATTGCTTTGTCAGCAAATATTATTTGCCGTAGTAAGCCTTGAGGTACATTTCCTTCAGCTCGCTCATGAGTGGGTATCTTGGGTTAGCACCTGTGCACTGGTCATCAAATGCGTCCTCAACCATGTTGTCAAGAGTCTCAAGGAAGTGCTTCTCGTCTACGCCGTAATCAGCGATAGTCTTCTTGATACCAACTCTTTCCTTGAGTGCCTCGATAGCGTCGATGAACTTGTTGAGTGTATCCTCATCGTTCTTACCAACGATACCAAGTGAATGTGCACACTCGCAGTATCTCTCAAGAGTATGTGGATACTGATACTGTGAGAAAGTACCCATCTTTCTAGGTGTTGGGTCAGCGTTGTATCTCATTACCATTGTGATAAGGAGAGCGTTAGCAATGCCGTGTGGCAGGTGATGATAAGCACCGAGCTTATGAGCCATTGAGTGGCAAACACCGAGGAATGCGTTAGCGAATGCCATACCAGCCATTGTAGATGCTGTAGCCATTTCCTCACGAGCCTTAACGTCTGTCTGACCGTTGTCATATGCACCTGGCAGATACTTGAAGATAAGTTTCATAGCTCTAAGTGCAAGACCGTCAGTGTAATCTGTAGCCATTACAGATGCATAAGCCTCAAGAGCGTGTGTCAGAGCGTCGATACCTGATGCAGAAGTCAGACCTCTTGGAGCAGACATCATCATATCTGTATCAACGATAGCCATGTTAGGCATGAGCTGGTAGTCAGCCAGAGGATACTTAGTACCTGTCTTTTCATCAGTGATAACTGCGAAAGGTGTTACCTCAGAACCTGTACCAGAAGATGTTGGGATAGCAATGAAGTATGCCTTCTCACCCATCTTAGGGAATGTGTAAACTCTCTTACGGATATCGATATATCTCATAGCCATATCGAAGAAGTCAGCGTCTGGATGCTCGTAAAGAACCCACATGATCTTACCAGCGTCCATTGCAGAACCACCGCCGATAGCGATAATTGTGTCAGGCTCGAAAGCTCTCAACTGAGCAACACCCTCAAGTGCACAAGCAAGTGTTGGGTCTGGAGCAACATCGAAGAATGTTTCGTGGAGAATACCCATTTCATCGAGTTTATCTGTGATAGCCTTTGTATAACCATTCTTATAAAGGAACTGGTCTGTTACGATGAATGCCTTTTTCTTGCCCATAACAGTCTTCAACTCGTCAAGAGCAACAGGGAGACAACCCTTCTTGAAGTATACCTTTTCAGGTGCTCTGAACCAAAGCATATTCTCTCTCCTCTCAACGACAGTCTTAATGTTCAGCAGGTGCTTAACGCCAACGTTCTCAGAAACTGAGTTGCCGCCCCATGAACCGCAGCCGAGTGTGAGGGAAGGAGCAAAGTCAAAGTTGTAGAGGTCGCCGATACCACCAAGTGAAGAAGGTGTGTTTACGATAAGACGACAAGTCTTCATTCTTGCAGCGAACTTATTGAGCTTTTCTCTCTCGTTTATGTTATCTACCCAAAGAACTGAAGTATGACCAAGACCGCCGTTGTTTACGAGAAGTGCCTCTGCGATGTCAAGAGCGTCGTCAAAGTTCTTTGACTTGTACATACCAAGGATAGTTGTGAGCTTTTCGTGACCGAAAGCCTCTTCTGGAGCTGTGCTTGTAGCCTCGCCGATGAGTACCTTTGTATCCTCTGGAACTTCAAAGCCAGCCATCTTAGCGATAGTTACAGGACGCTGACCAACGATCTTAGCATTAAGAGCACCGTTGATGAGCATTGTCTTTCTGATCTTATCGGCTTCTTCATCGTTAAGGAAGTAGCAACCTCTCTTGATGAATTCCTTCTTAACATCGTTGTAAACTGTCTTATCAGCGATAACTGTCTGCTCTGTAGCACAAATCATACCGTTATCAAATGTCTTAGAATGAATGATAGAGTTTACAGCGTTTACGATATCAGCAGAAGAATCGATGATAGCGGATGCGTTACCGGCACCAACACCGAGAGCTGGTGTACCAGATGAGTAAGCAGCCTTTACCATTCCAGGACCGCCTGTAGCGAGGATTGTGTCAGACTCTCTCATGATCATGTTTGTGAGTTCAAGAGAAGGAACATCGATCCAACCGATGATACCCTTTGGAGCACCTGCTGCAACAGCTGCATCATAAACGATTTTAGCAGCAGCGATAGTTGACTTCTTTGCTCTTGGGTGTGGTGAGATTATGATACCATTTCTTGTCTTAAGACAGATAAGTGTCTTGAATATAGCAGTAGAAGTTGGGTTTGTTGTTGGGATAACAGCAGCGATAAGACCGATAGGCTCGTAAATTCTCATTGTGCCGTAAGCCTTGTTTTCCTCAAAAACACCACAAGTCTGAACATTCTTGTACTTATTGTAGATGTGCTCAGCAGCATAGTTGTTCTTGATAACCTTGTCTTCAACGATACCCATGCCTGTTTCCTCAACAGCCATCTTTGCAAGTGGGATTCTTGCCTTGTTAGCAGCGATAGCAGCAGCCTTGAAAATCTTATCTACCTGCTCCTGTGTGTAGGTAGCGAAGATTGCCTGCGCAGCTCTTACTTCAGCGATCTTAGCAGTCAAAGCTTCCTCTGTATCGACGATGCCGACTGTTTTAGCTTCACTCTTTGCCATAAAATAAACCTCCAATAAATTAATTATTGTTTTTTACTCTTGATAACCCCCGCTCGGGTTTTATCTTAGTTATATTATATACGATTGTTATTTTTTTGTCAATCTTATAAAGTTACAGCTTTTTTGATATTTTACGTCGCTTTATTATGCAATATACATAAATATTGAACATTGTTTTATGATAGATTAACAATTCATGACCGTCAAATTGCACAATAAAAATCAGATTGATAAAAATTTATCATATATGCTGTCTGGAAAAAGATTAATAAATATAAGACAAAAACTAAACAAAAATAAAACAGTTGTGAAAATAACGAAAAAGTGCTTGACATTTAGAAAATCTGTAGTATAATATAGACATAACAGAGATACATAGAAAGCATGGAGATGTAAAGGTAATTTTACACAATAAGGCTGTTGAAAAATCGATGTATACTCTGAAACTCGACTTAATACCATATTTTAAAATAAAAGGAGATATGACTTATGAAACTTGATAACTTTGTAGCATCCAGCGACATCTATGATGTTTATGAATCTGATGGAATGGCAGTCAGGATCTATAAGAAGCCTGAATACAAGGAAAAGTGTCTGTATGCGGCTCTTACACACGCAAGAGTTGAAACAACACTTGGCAATTCCTTTATAAAGATGCCTGTTCTTCACGAGGTTTCCGTTATTGACGGCAAATGGGCTATTACAATGGACTTTATAAAAGGTAAGACTCTTCAGCAGCTTATGGACGAAAATCCAGACAAGAAAGACACATATCTTAACCAGTTTATCGACATTCAGTGCGAGATACACGCTCAGTATATGCCACTTCTTTCAAAGCTGAAAGATAAGATGGCAAGACAGATCAAGACTCTTGGTCAGATCGATGAGATAAAGAAGTATGAGCTTCTCACAAGACTTGATTCAATGCCAAAGCACATCAAGCTTTGCCATGGTAACTTTGAGCCAAAGAACGTTATCATTAATGACGAAGGTACTTATGTTATCAATTGGGGTTCTGCTAGACAAGGCAATGCTTCTGCTGACGTTGCAAGGACATACCTGCTGTTCTGCCTTAACAATCCTGATCTTGCTGAGGCTTATCTTGATAAGTATTGCGTAAAGAGCGGAACATCTAAGCAGTATGTACAGGCTTGGTTGCCGATCGTTGCAGCAGCACAGCTTATTAAGGGCAAGCCGGAAGAGAAGGATCTGCTCATGAAGTGGATCGACGTTGTAGATTACGATTAGTCTTTTCGTCAGGTTGTAACAAATTTGTAACCTCTTATTGTGCAAATAGCTAAAAAATGATTTATCCCGATTATGAGTTTCGTCATAATCGGGATATTTTGTTACAATTCTTTATAATCTCTTTACAGAGTAATTTTCATGTGATATAATGTGAAACTGTTGAAATATGACATAATGATTTAGGACTACAGAGGTTATTCGGAGGATCAATATGAAAAAGCTAATGATAGCTGTTGCTATAGTTTGCACTATGTTTGCTTTCCCGGCTTGTGGAAAAAATGCCGATAATAAAACAGAAAATAATGTTAATCTTACAAATAATGACGTAACGACAGCTCAGACAGAGGTTTCTGATGAAGTGCCAGACGAATCTACTTCACTCCCTGACAGAAGCACTCTTGAAAAGATACCAGATGAGGCTGTTGATTCGTTTAATCAGGTCGTAGATGTCTGCAAGGAGATATATCCTTTGGCTGAAAAAACAAAAAGGCTTTATGGCTATACAGGCACTAAGACTGTGAACAAAAAGAATTGTTACATTTTTGTTATATATGATAAAAATGACGATGTGTTGACAAAGGTGGCAACTGTCGCTGCCGAGGTCGCATCAGATAAGCTTTACGTTCTTGATGATGAAACAGGACGTGCTGAAAAAATCAATACCGAGGATGTTAAAACTCAATCTACAGAGTCATGGGCAGATCAAGTAACTGAGTCTTTTGCTGAATACTATCAGAGCAAAGAGGTTAACGACCATCTTGCTGCAGTTGTTGAAACAGCCGCGGTTAAAACAGTTCGCTAATACTTTATATAAAAAAAATCACACCAGAGAATCTTCTGGTGTGATTTTTTTATTCGATCTCTTCGCTGTTGTCAGTATCAGTGCTTGTGATGATATTTGTTGCATATGTAAGTGTAAGCAGGCTATCACCCAAATGGACATTTTCCACAACTATGTTTTCATAGTCGATGCTAAGATCATAATGTGAAAAATTCCAGAACGCTTTCAGACCAAGATTTACAAGCTGGTCTGCAATAGCCTGAGTGTTTGCCTTAGGTATACAAAGCACAGCTACAACAGGGGAGTTTGCTTCGCAAAAGCTTTCTATATCATTAGTGTGACGAATCGGTATGTTTCCTACCACTTCACCAGTGAGCTTAGGGTTTATATCAAATATGCCAATGAGATTGCAACCCCTTGTTTCAAAGTTAATATGTGTGGCGATAGCTTTACCGAGGTTTCCTGCACCGATAAGTATGGTCTTGAAATGCTTGTCTACTCCGAGTATCTTGCCTATTTCCATTCTAAGCTCGTCAACGTGATAGCCATATCCCTGCTGACCGAATCCGCCAAAGCAGTTAAGGTCTTGCCTTATTTGTGAAGCCGTGAGCTTCATTCTCTCAGAAAGCTCCCTTGAAGATATTCTTTCAAGTCCTTCTTTTTGAAGCTCACCTAAAAATCTATAATAACGTGGCAGTCGTTTTATTACTGATGCGGATATCGAACCGTCTTTAGACATATATTTACACTTTCCTTTACTAATAAACATGATTGATAAATAAATAACAATATCACATAATATAATAGCACTAATCTTTTCTTTTGTCAAGGACTTGTAAACTCTCTGCGGTTTAAAAAAAAGCAGCCTCGTTTTACAGAAGCTGCCTTATGTACATTAATTTTATTCTAGATCTTTTTTCTTTACAGAAGCAACACAGAAGTCGATGCGTTCTTCATCATCTTCTTCATTTCCTGAACCTGTGAGAGGAACTCCTTTTGTTGGATCGATCCCGTCAACGGCTGTAACAAGTCCTGTGCCCTCGCCAATAGAAGCACCCGGTACTCTGAACTTTGTAATGTCGATAGGCTCGATAGAGGTCTCAACAGGCTTTTCAAGCTGTGGTATCCACTCATATGGTACACGATAAGCTCTGTAGATCATGTTGCTTTTGAATGTTCCAGCAAAATTCTTGAAATAAGGGTTTACAAATTCCCAAACTATTTCATGGTCAGGTGTGACCTCAAGAAGATGTCCATCTGAACCTTCCGTAATAAGAGTGTTTCCGTTCGGAAGTCGCTGTGCAGAGCTGATGTATGAGCTATAGAACTTAGAAGCGTCAGTAAAAAGCAGATTTCCTGCTTCAAGTGGAGTGTACTGCCATGTTATTTCAAGTGTAACAGGATTGAATTGAAGTACTCTTGAGTAATCTCTGTGTGCATTGTTCACGCCTGTGAGGGAAGCAGGGTTAGGTGTGCCGTAGCCACCCTCACCACCGTTATCGAATACCAACAGGTCGCCCTCTCCAGGAAGTCCCTTTGGTATCATGTGCAGGTGGTGCTGACCAATTATCCAGCCAAGCTTCTTTGTGGCTTCGCTTTCGTTGAAGTTAGGACCTACACGCCATACTATCTTACCTGTTGATTTCTCGATAATTCCGAGTATGTTTGAATTTCTTGCGTCAAATATGATATTGTCTGGGTGGAAGCGTTTGTCACCTGCGTCATACCACTTATTTTCGCCAAGGGTAGAGAAGTTGTTTATGTGCATCCAATCTCCACCTGCCTCACCGTGAAGACCAGGGTTTCTGAACAATGCGTTCTTTGCGGCCTCGTCAAAGCCAAGCTCATCAAAGTGGTCGCTTGCACGCCAGCTCCAAATTATATTGCCTTCCCAATCCACTTCGATGATCTTATCATCGATAAGTCTTTTGTCTGAAATATCGTGGTTGTAGAGGTTCTCGTGAGTTAGGACAAGTGTATTGCCGCTGTCTGTCTTTGGCTCACCATTTGGATAATAGTAACCCACAGTGCTGCCCTCACGCTGAAAATCATGGTGCTGTCTAGCCATATAGACCGGTTCTTTACCCGGGTCGGCAACAAGTTCAGTTTTGTCGAATTTCCATACGATATGACCGTCCCAGTCTACCTGAACAAGATCAAGTTGATCCTGATATGCATATTTACCTCCTCTTGCTCCTGTTGTGCCCATTACATATCCGCCTGGGAGTATTTTGTTAGGAAATCCTCCCAGTCCAGCCCAAAGCTTTACTTCATTGCCATTCATATCTATGAGCAGAGCACCTTTAGCGGACGGGAAGATCGTATAGCCGCTGTAGGCTTTTTCTTTGTTGTATATTGTAACTCCTGTTGGATAAATGCTTGGATAACCCATGTCTGATTCCTCCTTGTTTATTTGTCTGCTTTTGTCAGGTCTGCCGTAACGTTATCTGGAAATGCTTTTTTTGCTGAGTCTGGATAATAAAATTCCCTTATGTTGTAACTGTTTGGATATTTACCATTCTCATACGCCCACTTATTTATTTCATCAAGATGAGATGCAGCTTCCTCAGAAAGTCCCAGTTTAATACTGTACTGTTCCCAGTTTGTTTTGAAATCATCTGGTTCGATTCCATATTTCTTTGATATTTTTTCAGCCGACTCATCTAAGTTGTCATTTATGTATTTAACGCTTTCATCAAGTGCTTTAAGATAGTTCGTAAGAGTTTCAGTATTGTTCTTTGCAAAGTCGCTTGATGTTATAAGATAAGCAGATACGTTTATCCCTATATCTTTTGCAGATGCGACCTGAGTCCAGCCCTCTGCTTTATATTTTTTTATAGCTGAGCCTGTAACGATAGCGGCTGATGCCTCACCGTTATGTGCAACTGCTATTTGAGTTGATATGGAATCTGTATTGACGTTTTTCTGCTTTGACGGGTCAAGTCCTAAATAAGTCTGAGCCTGCCAGTTGAAGTATTCTGAAACTGTTCCAATAGAAGTTATCCATCCTTCACTTTCATCTAAAGCATCAAGATCATCTTTGTATTTTGGTGCAACAAAAAGACCACCGTTATATGAAACGCTAGAACTTAGATCTGAAAAAATCACAAGATTAGTGTTATCGAGAGTATTTCCAATTCTGTTTACAGCAGCAAAATCTGCAAGCAGTCCTGTATCTGCTGTGCCTGTTGCAATAGCGTCAACTGTGTTAATGCCGGCAGCGTATTCTGATGTTTCGAGAGATATACCATATTTCTCAAATATTCCTTGCTCCATACCGATATAGTCGGCATACTGATCTGGCTGACCTGTCATGTTCGCAACTCTCAAAACGCTAAGCTCTTTACCGTCTTTGGTAACCTTCTTTGCGGTTTTTCCGCTTGATGAACTACCGCATGATGCAAGAAGAGTTGCTGTCAATGCTGTCGATGCTATTATTGCGATTATCTTTTTTATGTTCATTTTTAAATCTCTCCTGTTAAATTAATTATTTTACGTCAAAGTGCTTAAGTTTTTTCTTGCCAATAAACTGTAGGATCCTGTCAGCAGCAAAGCCAATCACAGCAAGTGTGACGATTCCTGCAAAAGCCCAGCTTGTTTTGTAATAAAGCTTCGAGCTGTTTATAAGATAACCAAGGCCATCACTGCCGACCAGCATTTCAGCTGCCACAACACAGATGATAGCTGAGCTAAGTCCTAGTCTTATTCCAGTGTAGATATTAGATACCGCTGATGGTACAACTACTGTGAAAAAAACTCTTGCTTTTTTTGCCCCCATGCAGGAAGCTGCTTCCACGAGCTGCTTATCAGTTGAAGCCACACCCGCTATAGTGTTTACGAACATAGGGAAGAATGATGCGTAGAAAATAAGTGCTACTTTTGATTCTTCGCCTACTCCGAACCACATTAAAAAGAGTGTCGTCAATGCGATAGCAGGCACAAATCTGAAAAAGCTAAGTATAGGTTCAACGAGCCAGCGTACAGGTCTGAAATTTCCTACAATAAGACCCATAGGAACAGCAAAAATTATTGAAAGTAGCCAGCCTTTTATTACTCTTCCGACGCTTGCAACAATGTCACTCCAAAGAGTTCCGTCTTTGATAAGTTCCTTCATGCTGTCGATCGTTTCCTTTGGGCTTGGAAGAAAATATTCATCATATTTCAAAGATCCTATTTCCCAAAGGGCAATTATTGCTACCCATGATATGATGCCACATTTTAGTATCTTCTGTATAGCAGAGGACTTTGTTTTATTATTTTCCATCTTTAATGTCCTCCTTATTAAATGTAGTATAGCTCTGAGTCATCAAGAGCTTTGTTTACGAGAATATTTGTAGTGTTTTCATCAATAGTGTAAAGCTTCTTGATAAGTACTTTTACCTTATCACCTTTTTTTAAGCGGGAAGCGTTCAGCGGATATCTGCCTGTTACTGAGATACCGTCTATGGAAGCTTTAACCTCAAAGGCGTTTCCTCTGAATGAAACTTCTTCCACAACGGCATCCTCCATTGAGCTTTCAAACTGATGATACTCGCTGTCTTCAAATTTGTTTATCTCGATAAACTCAGGTCTGATTATAGCTGAAGTCTTGCCCTCTGCTGTTTCAAAGCCTTTGAGCTTGCTGTAGTCCTCGATAACTGCGGACTGACCGATAAACTGAGCAACAAAAGGAGTTTTAGGTTCAAGGTATATCTCAACTGGATTGCCTATCTGCTCAACTCTGCCTTTGTTTGTGATAACAATTTCGTCTGCGACCTCTATTGCTTCGTCCTGATCGTGTGTAACGAAAATGCTTGTTATGCCTATTTTATCAATAGTATCACGAAGCCATGTTCTCAGTTCTTTTCTTACCTTTGCGTCGATAGCTGCAAAAGGTTCGTCAAGTAGAAGGAGTTCAGGCTGAGGTGCTAGTGCTCTTGCAAGAGCGATACGCTGCCTTTGACCTCCGCTGAGCTGGTCAGGATAACGCTTGCCAACGTCAGGCAAGCCAACAAGTTCAAGAAGCTCAGCCACACGTTGTTTGATAAACTTCTTATCTTTTTTCTGAACCTTCAAACCATAAGCTATATTATCGTAAACTGTCATAAAAGGGAAGAGCGCATAGCTTTGAAAAACAAATCCGATACCTCTTTCATTTGATGGAAGTTTGTTGACATTTTTACCATCTATAATAATATCGCCGCTATCCTGTTTTTCCAAACCTGCAAGCATACGCAGGATAGTTGTTTTACCGCTGCCGCTCGGTCCGAGCAGACCGATAAGCTTTCCCTTTTCAATACCAAAACTTACGTTATCCGAAGCTTTAAAATCGCCAAAGCTTTTATTAATGTTTTTTAATTCTATATACATAGCTGACAACTCCAATTAAGATATATTGCTGTGATAGTTCCAGTGTCAACATCGCTGCATTCGCTTATTGATCTTTGACAATTTAAGCTCCTCACTTTCAATTCATATCAAGTCGATATGATTAGTATGATTTTATTATACATGATTTTATGGAAATGTCAATAGTTATGAATGATTTTCGTGAAATCATACATATATGATAGGAATACTTTATTATTGTTGTACATTTTATTCATAACTAACATATATGAGAAATATGATATACAGAAATGTTTGATAATACTCTTGACAAAGTGCGTAAATAGTGATATAATCACTATATTCATAGTAAAACTATATGAATAATATAATATATATTGGAGGAAATAAAAAAATGCTTACAGAACTGACAAACCAGAATTACAACGAGCTGATATCAGCAGACAAACCGCTTGTTATAGAATTTTACTCACCTACCTGTGTTCACTGTAAAAGAACAGAGGCTGGGCTTAACGAAGCTGCAGAGGAGCTTGGAAAAACCGCTATCATAGCTAAGTGTGATATCACCTCTCAGCCAGATCTTGCGAAGAGATATGACATTACAGCACTGCCAACACTCCTTTTTATAAAGAACGGTGATATCAAAAACAAGCTTGAGGGTTTTACGCACAAGCTGATAATTCTTGACAATATAAAGAGATTATAAAAAAATCAGTCCGATGTTTTGAGCATCGGGCATTTTTTTGAGCAAAAGGTCTTGACAAAGTAGGGAGTTTATGATAGAATAATAATGTTATATTGTATGCGGGTGTGGCGGAATTGGCAGACGCGATAGATTTAGGTTCTATTGGCAACACCGTGCAGGTTCAAGTCCTGTCACCCGCACCATATTAGTGCAATGAAATAGATGCACACCTCGAAAAGCTCGTATTTATGAGCTTTTTTTTGCGTTTTGAGGGTAAAAATTTCAGGTGTAAAACCGTAGATGCTTTTCGCCAGTTTTCGCCAAAAAGGAAGTCGAACCCTACACAACAAAAAATATCGAACATATGGATGATATCGGCACTGTGCATTGCGTCTTTGATAACGGCAGAACACTCGGAGTTATCCCTGGTGTGGACGATTTCCATATCGTAAGTGAAGATAGTTAGTCAACAGAAGATGAAGAAATGAATATATCAATGTGACGGTCAAGTTTTGAAAAAAGCTTGACCGTTTTTTATTTCAGAAAGGAACGTGGTAAATGATAAAATATTTTGATATCTTTGCAGGAATAGGCGGATTCCGTTCGGAACTTGAAAAAGCAGGAGGTTTTGAGTGCGTCGGTTATTGTGAAATAGACAAATATGCAAAGAAAGCATACGAAACGTTGTACGATACAAGGAACGAGGTGTATTACGATGACGCAAGAAAGATCGACACTAACGAACTGCCCCATTTCGACCATGGGTAAAAACTACTATCGACGGCAATGAATACGAACTTGATATCAGCTTCAAGAAATACAAGCAGGTAGAGAGTATTTCGGACGAGATCGAAAAACAGAATATCGATGTTGATATTTCCGATTTCAAGGATTCTTCCGACTTTTATTTGTATTTAAGCAAGTTTGACGATCAGTCTTCTGAAGAAATATCGGTTAATGTTACCGGCAAGATGATCGTTCAGAAGAATATATCAAAAATTCCCTTGAAATTGCCGTATATTTGTGGTACAATTAAAGAACAAGTTAAAAATATTTACGACTCCAAGATTGTCGACACCGATCTGCTCAAAATCGGTATTAATAACGGTTATCAGCAGGTGATATCGGGACCCATGGCATACATTTCGACTATAACGGTCGGATATGTTCCCAACAAAGAGTTTTACAGCATTTTCGGAAACGGAACTCCAAGCAGTATCTATAATCTGAAAAATGACTATTGGGCGCAATACGCCGATACTATTTCGCCTGCTCTTTACATTGACAACAAGATTATTTACGAGTGGAACGGCGCTTTAACGTCGATCGGCAAAACGCAGTATCTCAACATTGCTTCTGTTTCATCAAACGGAACATTTGGGGATACCAAGGAAATTCTTGTAGGCTCCGTAAACTATATATCTACGGATAATCAAAATATTTCTGCACAGTCGCTTCTGACAGCGTATGAAAAAATGCCGCTTACCGACGAGGAGCAGGCAAAGGTAAACAAAAGCAACGTCTACAACGATAAGTATATAGGTAACTTCCTCAACCTTATCGGAACGACGTATTTCAGGAGCAGTATGGGAGTTAAATAATAAGGTTATTGCGTCAAGAGAACTTTATCAGAGATATCTCTTAAAGCAAGACGCTAAAGAAGAGGTTGCAAAGGTATGCGGATATGAGGTTTCCAAAAAGATATCTCCTGAGTTGCTTGACTCAATATTCAAATCAGGTCAAGCTTCTGATATTGTTGCTATTCTTTCTAAGTATGATGATGAAGCAATTGTTGCGATAAATAAGATTTTGGATAAAGACACTGTTGCAGCTTTGATAAAAGACTGTGGTGATGATGGCGTTAACTTGCTGTTAGGGGCGGCGACAATCTTGTCAAGCTAATTAATAACCTTGATGACGACGCAGCGGAATTGTTTGTAAAAACTGCTTCTAAACAGAAAGATAGCTTTTATGATTATTTAAAATCTTTAGATGAAAGCTATTTAAACGAGCTTGTTGCAAGTTCTAAGGCTGACATAGATAAAATCAGCAAATGGGATTATCAGCCTGATTACGAATTGTATGTAAGACATAAATCTGTTTATGATGATCCGAAATATTTTGAATAAGAAAAAGGTATTACTATTTATCTGGAAACAAACGGAGATACAAATATTAATGGCTTTGTTGATGGAATATTTGAAACGAAAACATTAGAGCCTGGTATGATTATAGACAGATATGGCAGCAATGGAACTGGTAAATACTTTTCACCGTTGGGAACACCATATAGTGAAAGAGCATTGCCTCCATATATGAAAAATGAACCATATACAAAGTATAAGGTTTTAGTATCTTTTGAAGTGAAATCTGGAGAAATAGTGCCATGGTTTGACGAAGTTGGTGGAGGAACACAATATCTATCAACTTATTCAGTTGATGAACTTAAAAAGTTTGGCTATATCGTTGAAGTTGAATAGAGAATAGGATTAAATGATGAATATTAATGAAGTTAGAAAGCTTATTTATAAACACGGAGAGAAGATTGGTTTGCCCTATGATTCCAAATTGTATCCGATTTTCTCTTCGACGGGGAATGTTTTTAGCGATGGGGGGACAATATATATTTCAAATAATGAATATCATTATGTTATAATGGAGAGGGGCAAAGAAAATAAACATTATCGAAGCTTGGATATTAATGATATATTATATCCATTATTTGAAGGTATAACATTTTCATTAGCGTCGAAATATGAATTAAAGAACAGAAACGAAAAGGAAGATCCTAGAAAATTGCTGTGGGGTAAGCAGCTTGAGTTATTAGGAAAAATTGATCCGCTTTTTAAAGAAAGGTGTCAAAAAGAAATCGACAGCATTTTGAAAATTGCACCTTATAAAAAGTGTAATTGACAAAAAATAGATGTATACGGGGGGGTAATTGTCAATATAATTCAAATCCTATATTATTATCAGAAAGCGGAAATATGCTACTTGTAAGTTGTGGTGATGTTAAGCCTTTGGGCAGAACAGTTATGGAAGGATTCAATGCAATCTTAGGAGACGTATAGTGTTCAATCACCATACTGGGTGAGCTTTTTTCGCTCTGTATTCTTGGATTTGCGTATATAGTAGCGACGCAATCTATTATATGCTTAGAAATTCGAGGTGCGTAAACAAATATCCAAAAAAAAGTACTGAAATGTATTTCAAAGCTAGATAAAGAATTGCAATATGCAGTAATAGACGGTCTTGAAAAGGGCGGTGATGATCTTGTAAGGGAGGTTAAGAATCTTGACGATGATGCAGCTGAATCGTTCATAAAAACTGATTCTAAACAGAAAGATAGCTTTTATGATTATTTAAAATCTTTAGATGAAAGCTATTTAAACGAGCTTGTTGCAAGTTCTAAGGCTGACATAGATAAAATCAGCAAATGGGATTATCAGCCTGATTACGAATTGTATGTAAGACATAAATCTGTTTATAATAATCCGAAATATTTTGAACAAACTACGGGAAAAACAATTTGGCCAACAGAGGACGGTTTTAAAGACGGAATAATACCCCAACCTCAAGTAATATCTGAAGGAACTTGTTTTAAAAGATATGGTGATAGTAGCGGTTCTTTTTTAGGTAATACTACGGATTCATTTGAATCACGTTCACTAGCGCCATATGCTGATGGAACAGTTACTTGGGCTAAAGTTTCTTCAACTGGAGCTATAAATATATTTACTGAACTTGAACCTTGCTTAAGCTGCCGAAGCGTTATTAATCAATTCAATAGAGCATACCCCGGAATAGTTGTTAATGTGTATTGGAAATAATAGAAAGGATAGCACTTATGAATGATTATTTAGAGCCATATGAAGATATGTCTGCTTATTCTTTTGCAGTTGCGGAGAAATTTGTTGAACCGATAACGAATGCACTTTGTAAAACCATGGGTTTTGTTTTTGACAGAAAAGAAAATCTAAAAGTTTTTCCTAACAGTGGTTTTAAGGGCAACGAGGTGTTTTGCTTTTACAAAAGCAAAAATGATGAACGTGCTTTTATGATTGCTGTCCAAGGAAACAGTGTATACTGGGGAATTTCAATAAAATGCAAAGCAGAAGATAAGTTATTATTTTACAATACAATAAAAAAATATCTTGAAGATAACAGCGACTATACCGGCATACCGTTTTTGCAGATTGATGAATTTGAAGATCAACTCAGAAAGAACTACTCAAAAATACAGCAAAATCTTTTTGAGAATGATTTAAGGGACGCCGGACTAATATGATCATTTTGTAGATCAAGACATACATAGCAAAACAAACCATACTGGCGGTCGCAACATTTGGGGCGGCGGTTATCTTGTAAGGGCGGTTAAGAATCTTGACGATGATGCAGCTGAATCGTTCATAAAAACTGCATCTAAACAGGATGATGAATTTTTTTGTTTTGATGTCAAAATATGATGATATTCCTTCTTGGGCATGCTCTGATGTAATTGATTTTAATTCAGCTGAAAACGTAAATGAAATTTTAAAACAAAATGGATATACAAATCCCCCTTATAAGCCGGGAACCAATGTAACAACTATCGAATTAACTGAGTGGGTAATGAACTATGAAGAGATTCAAGGATTGTCTTCATAGCAAATTAAAGATAAGTTTGCATTACCATATGAGCCAACACATATTTGTGATGTAGAACTACCGGCTGGTACAGAGGTACGTTTTGGTATAGCAAATGAAGTTCCAGAATGGGGTTTGGGAGGGGGATTACAATTTGATTTAATGGGTCAATATTTTAATTCATTTGGCAATTTCAGACCACTATAAAAGGAGAAGATTTTATGTTACCGATAGTTGAAACGAATGGAAAAACTCTTTACATTAATTCTAATAAAGTAACTTTTCCGTACAAAATTGAACAAGTTTTAATTTTAAAATCTCAATTATTGATCTTACTGGATAGTTGCATAAAAAATGAATATGATAACGTCTATTCGGTAAACTTTGACGGAACAATAGGTTGGCGTGTTCAAAGCAGAAAATACTTATCAAGGGAATATGAAAATAAAAAATTAACCTCATATGTTGGTATGTATGTCAGGAAAGAAACTAATCTGCTTCAGTTAAATGATTGGTGGGGCGGAAGATACATTTTTGATCTTAATGACGGGCATATAGTGGGAAGAGATGAAAGTGGGCGTGATTGGTAATAGTTCCAATAAGAATAGAGGAATTTTATAATTAAAGATCGCTATCATGGTGAGGAATATAGTATGGTATTAAGAATGATAATATCTGAAAAATGGATTCATATAAATAGTTATGATGTTTGCTTTGATTATAATGTTAAGTCTGTAATAATTTTAAAACAAAAGATAATTGTACAGCTAGAAATCGGAGATTTATATGCTGTTGATATGGCAGGTAACATTATTGAAAAAAATAATAAGCCTTTTCAAAGATCAGACTTAGATAAAGATTTTATAGTAGAAATTAATCAGAATAATCTATATTTTAATAACTCTGCCGTTTATTTTGAACATAACATTTATTCTTTTGTTTTATTTGATGATAGGATAATTGTACAATTAAATGAACTGGATGCGTCTGCAAAATCTTATGAAATCGACAACGTATATGCTGTTGATATGGAAGGAAATATTATCTGGCGAATTCAGAATAAAGAAAGGGTATGTCCGGAATATAAGTTTATTTCGCCGTATGTAATGATTAATTATATTAATGGTGAATTAATTGTAAATGATTTCAACGGATTCAGATTTGTGTTTTCACCTGACGACGGAACTTTTGTTAAACGAATTCAAAGTTTAAGACCTTGGTAATCAATTTGTAATTCAGATCTTTAGGGCGACACCGCACAACTACCGCCTAACGGCTTTGTGTACGTCTAACTTGCCAATTTTTCGTTATCTTGCACAGAAACTCCTTATGTACATAAATTTTAAGACCGAAGCGGAAATAAAGAAAAGAATATGCGATTTTGCCGAGAATGAATCAATTAGGGTGACCGATGAGATAAATAAGATCAGTGACCCGATTTCCGCAGTTGTTATAAGACATTATTATGACGGGCTTTCGGTCGGCTATTCTTTCATGATAAAAACGACAGATGCAAACAGCAAAAATATTATGGCATTATTAATACAGAAATTGGTGAGATAGATTTTGCTACGAAAGTGATATACGAAGATAAAAATGCGAGAGGATTATATATAGAAAATCCAGATGTTCCACAAACTGAAACTCAATGGGCAAATAAGCAAATCTTAAAAAAGGTGAGAATAGAATAAAGGCACTTTCTCAGAATGAATTTAGCGTTTATATTGATGGTGAAGAATATATTTTTTTATCTAGTGAGTTAAAAGATGTCAGGAGTTACGTATTTAGAATTAATGTAGATACACATGAATTGAGAATAGCCGTTGAGGATTGTCTGGAACAACTTAGAATTCTTTATCCAGATTATAATTTTTCAGCTGTCTATGGAGGTTGATAGTAGTGTCTGTTGGTTTATATCGATATAGTGGAGATATTAATGATAAAAACACTGAACTTATTTTCAGTGAAAATATATCATCTGAGGTTTTCTATCAACGTTATTGGGTTAAGGCAATATGTGAATCCAAAGTTAAACTGTTTAAAGATGGATGCGATTTTGATGTGGGCGATTTAAATATTATTATGTCAGAATTAAATGCATTAGGGGCTTGGGCTACTGAGAATTTATCGAGAATAGATCTTAAATATATGAGTGAAAGAATAGAAAATTTAAAATCAGTTTTACCTCAAGCTTGTAAATGTAAAGGCGGAAAATTTTATATTTTTTAAATACAATAGAAAAATCTTATTCGGATGACGATAACACCTAAATACTTATCGCTTTGCTTCGGGGTATGTTTCTTCTTATCTTGAAAGCTTGGTGCTGGAGGAGTATACGGAGGTTCAAGTGGGTAAAACAATTCGTTTTTCACATGATCCAAGAAATTTTACAGGAACATCGCTATATAATGAATGGGAGTATTTAAAAAATAAATACGGATATATTGATTTACTACCAGTAGGAGATTTTTGGTATGGAATTAGATGAAAAATTTAATTTACTTAGAACATTAACTCAAAAAATACGTAGTTATGACAAGCATTTAATAGATACTGTTACTTTTTGTAATAATAAAATGTCTTCAATCGTTTATGATTATTATCCATTTGAGGTTGAAATTAGAGATAACAACTTATATTTTTTTATCATAACAAATCGCAGTGAAAAGAAAATGCTATTTTCGTCATCGCTTAATACCGACTTTGATAAGCTTTGTGACAGTTTGATAAAATGTATAACGACAGATGTAAAAAAGCAAATTCCCAAGAAATTTTTAAAAGCAAAGGGGTTTTTATAATGAATGAAAATCAAGCAGAAATAAAAGCCCAAGCTGTTGAAACTGAAATGAAAAAATATTTTGGTAGTTTAGTTTCGGATTTTAATTTGATAGACGCTTTTTACGGCAATGGACATGAAGAATTTAGTCTGGGATTCAAGTATTGTGACTATTTTGATATGCGTTTTAATTATGGTCAAGGTGCTTGCGGATGCTGCATATGTTATGATTGGGGTGATAATAATGAGGCTATACTTATTAAAACCTCAATTGATGGTTGGTGGGAAAAAATTTCAATTCAATGGAAAAAATATTTTCATGAACTTAAAAAAGAACTGGATTTGCGTATTCCCGATGATTATTTAAAAGAATTTTATATAAATCCTAATACCGAAACAAATGTAGTGTGAACTAATGCGAATGCTACGGAACATATGGGGGAGTATGTTGGTCGATTTTAAAGTGTTGAAGGGAGAGATAGTTTTTGAATGATATAATCAGTACATTTAATGACTTGTATTATAAAATTCAAATATCTCATAATATTTGTTTGGCTGATGTAAGAAATATATGTTTGAAATCTTATAATAATTCTGTTGTCTGCGATGTTGATGGTGGCGCTCCGGAAATATATTACGAAATATTAGAGAGGGATTGTGGGCATTTTGCTGTTTTGAAAATAGAGCGAAACAGTCACGAGATTATATATGAAAGTGTTAATGCTGATTTCGCAGCAATTGCTCTTTTCCTGTTTCTTTCACGTCATCAAATAAAAAAACTGATAATGATATTGAGATAGAAGAATTTATAAAAAAAGAAATTGCTCACGGGAATATAGATTTGGCTAGACAGGTGATTGCAGAAAATTTTGGAGAAAAAACAATTTCGTTTGAAAAAAACGTATTCGATAAAATTTCTGTTATTACTTTGTCTACAAATAAAATTGACATTTTTTATCATGGCAATACAATTTTATTTTGTTCAGAATTTAATAAACCAGATCTTGAACGTGGATATTTAATTGCATTTAATAAATGCCGTATGATTAATATTTATCATAAAATAATGGTGAATATTACAAATATTATTCCCGATGTTAATGAAAACGAAAATAGAAGACTTAAATATCTATTTTTAGTTGGGACTATGGAAAAATAAGTATATCAAGTATAATAACGCATACAATTTTTCTTGCTGACGGAGCATTTTTAGAGCCGATAGCTAACGTATTCATGCGAATGTATCATAGTTATTTTATTTCTTGATTTTTTTAGCTTAATGATATTGGGAGGGCATTGAGTTTATCTCAGTGTCCTGCTCGCTTTTAAATGCAAAAATATCCCCTCCAAAGCATTTGCCTTGAAGGGGATAACTATATGCGTTTTACTGTGGTTTCTTAACATCTGTCATGACTTCTTTAAGTCCTGTTGCAAGACCTGCAATACCCTGTATCTCACTTGGTATAATGATCTTTGTAGCCTTGCCGTCTGCTGCCTTAGCAAATGCTTCAAGACTCTTGAGCTGGATTACCTGCTCGTTAGGGTTAGCAGCATTCAGCTTGACGATACTCTCGGCAATCGCCTTCTGTACCATGTCGATAGCCTGCGCTTCACCTTCTGCCTCAAGTATCTTCTGCTCCTTTACTGCGTCTGCACGAAGTATCATAGACTGCTTCTCAGCTTCGGCTGCAAGTATCTGTGACTCCTTGTCTGCCTGTGCTCTGAGTATCTTAGATTCTTTCTCACCCTCTGCAACAAGCACCTGAGATTTCTTCTCAGCCTCTGCCTGAATGACCTTTTCACGTCTTTCACGGTCAGCTTTCATCTGCTTTTCCATTGCGTCCTGAATTTCTCTTGGCGGAAGAATATTCTTAAGCTCAACTCTCTGCACCTTGATGCCCCACCTATCTGTGGCTTCATCAAGAATTGCTGTGATCCTTGTGTTGATAATGTCACGGGAAGTGAGCGTAGCCTCAAGATCAAGGTCACCAACAATGTTTCTGAGTGTTGTTGCCGTCAGATTTTCAATAGCTGAGATAGGTCTCTCAACACCGTATGTGAACTGCATTGCGTTTGTTATCTGGAAGAACACAACAGTGTCTATCTGCATTGTTACGTTATCCTTTGTGATAACTGACTGTGGCTTGAAGTCAACTACCTGCTCTTTGATAGATACTCTCTTTGCAACTCGGTCAATAAAAGGTACTTTTACGTGAAGTCCCGTTCCCCATGCCGCATGAAAAGCTCCAAGTCTTTCAACTACAAATACATATGCCTGCGGTACTATCTTGATGTTGCTGATAACAATGATTATAAGCAATACGATGATAGCAAGTACGATATAAATTCCAGGTTCCATCATATGCCTCCTAAAAATAAGTTTATGTAAGCTGTTACTTTTCTTCTGAAACTATCAGCTTTGCACCGTCAATACGCACGACCTTCACTGGTGTGCCTTCTGAGATCTTTGAGCCGTCCTCAGTTCTTGCTGCCCAATCTGTGCCCTCAAGAGTGACCCTGCCTTTGTTCACAGAGTTATCTATAGGCTCAATAACTATTGCAGTTTTTCCCACATCAAGCTCGTAATTTGTTGCAACTGGCTTGTTCTGGAGCTTCTTGACCACAGGTCTTGTAAGCAAAAGAAGTATGATCGAGCTTACGACGAATACGATGCACTGTGTAAGGAAAGAAAGCTTAGCTATGGCACAAAACATCGCAATAAGCGCTGCTATAGCAAGCCATATAGACACAAGTGCCGTTCCTGTTGCGACCTCGCATACAACAAAGAACACGAAAGCTAAAGCCCAAAAAACTATTTTGAGTGTAGCCATTGTCATATGATCCCCCCTGTTCCTCTCATTTATTTAAGATTTATTATAACATATTATTTTAAAATTTACAATAGCTAAGACACAATATTTTTGCTTTTTTACCTTTAATCTTCAATGATTTTACATTGACCGTACCATATTTTATTAGCTGTACACTAATATATATATGTTGATGCTACTACATAAAGAAAAAAAGTATTTCTAAAAGATAGTTGTATAAAAAAATTTACAGTAAAAGCGGTAACCTGCTGGAGGTAACCGCTTTTACTATTTGTGTAATTATACGTTGTCGCTGAAATAAACATCATACCAAACAAGGAATGAGAACACTGTCCAAATCTTTCTTGAATAGTCATATTTGCCTGCACGGTGATCGTCAAGAAGCTGTACAAGCTTATCTGTGTGGAAGAACTGTGCCGACTGAGGAGAAGTAAACTTATCCTTTACTATATTATAATACTTATCTTCTTTCAGCCATACCCTGATAGGAACAGGGAAGCCGAGCTTCTTTTTCTTAGCTGTCTGTGGAGGGCAAGCCTGAAGTGCAGCAAGACGCATTGCATACTTCGTTTCAGTTTCAGTAACTCTGTCCTTTACAGGTATCTGCTCTGCAAGCTCCATTACCTTTCTGTCAAGGAACGGTACGCGAAGCTCTAGGGAGTGAGCCATGCTCATTTTATCCGCTTTAAGAAGAATATCACCTGTCATCCAAAGGTGCAGGTCAATGTACTGCATCTGCGTTACCTGATCCTGATCTCTTACCTTATCGTAGAAAGGCTTTGTGATAGCCATAGCGTCAGGAGCGTTTGTTTTTATGCTCAGAATGTCCTTACGCTCTTTCTCAGAGAAGATGTATGCGTTACCAATAAATCTCTCGTCAAGGTCCTTAGAACCTCTTATAAGATAGTTTATGCCGTGCTTGTGAGGCAGCTTTTCTGCAACTGCACCAACAGCCTTTCTGATAGGTCTTGGAATCTTGAAGTAGCTTGCCATATCAGCAGGGTTGTGATAGATGTTGTATCCGCCGAAAATCTCGTCTGCACCCTCGCCTGAAAGCACAGCCTTGACCTTTTCTGAGGCAATTTGACATACGAAGAACAGAGCCACAGCCGCAGGGTCTGCGAGAGGTTCGTCCATGTGATACTGTATCTTTGAAAGGCTGTTCCAGTATTCCTCAGGAGAAATGACCTTGGAGAAGTTCTCCTTATGGATATACTTTGAAAATTCCTTAGCATAGCCTATCTCGTTGTATTTCTCGTCCTCTCCGAAGCCCACAGTAAAGGTCTTGTCAACGTTGGCAACAGCGGCAACATAGCTTGAATCAACACCGCTTGAAAGGAAAGAACCTACCTCAACGTCAGCGAATTTGTGTACTTCAACAGAGTTCTTGAAAGTGTCGGATATCCTATTCACCCAATCTTCAAGAGCAGGGCCATTGTCAGCGTGAAATTTAACTTCCCAATATCTTCTTACGTTCATCTCGCCGTTCTTGTATGTAAAGCAGTGAGCAGCAGGGAGCTTGTAAACATTTTTGAAGAAAGTTTCTGTTGTAGGAGAATACTGGAATGTGAGATAAGTTTCAAGAACGTCTGTGTTAAGCTCCTTCTTGAAATGAGGGTGGTCAAGAAAACTCTTTATCTCAGAACCCCACATAAGAGTTTCGCCCATTTTTGCGTAGTAAAGAGGTTTGATACCGAAGAAATCTCTTGCACCGAAAACCTCGTTTGTATTCTTGTTGAAGATAACGAATGCAAACATACCTCTCAGCTTGTCGAGCATATCCTCGCCCCACTGCTCATAACCGTGGATAAGCACCTCTGAGTCGGTCTGTGTATAGAACTTGTGACCAGACGCTACAAGCTCTTCACGAAGATCCTTGTAGTTGTATATCTCACCGTTGAATGTAAGTACCAACGACTTATCTTCATTGAAGATAGGCTGGCTACCTTGATCTGAAAGGTCGATGATCGAAAGTCGGCGGAAACCCATTGCGATCTGCTCGTCAACATATTTTCCGTCAGAGTCAGGACCTCTATGTTTTATTCTATCCATCATTTTTCCAAGAACTATGGAAGCGTCATTGATTTTATTTGTAAATCCAACAAAACCGCACATATAAAAGCCTCATTTCTGTTAAATCAAATTGCCTGTATCTTAGTTAATACGGCCGCTTGTCGCCTAGTGAACGTCAAGCAATATAATATTTATTATACACTATATGCGGCTTTTTTGCAAGGGGTAAAAACAAAAATTAAACAATAAAAGAAATTGTCTTTTGTGCATTTATCACATGGCAGTGTGTATGGCATAAAAATATCTGCGATTTTGTCATTTTGGCTTGAAAAAGGCAGAGGGATATAGTATAATGGTATTAAAATCATATTTTGGAGAAGATCTTATGAACGATAACAAAAAGAAGAAAAATGGTTATAGATTGGATATTGTGTTGATAGTGAGTTTTTTTGTAATGCTGATATCTTTCTGTGCCTACATGATGAATACTACTCTCGAAGAGGTACTTGAAAATGAAACAGGCAGCTCTGTAGTCACACATGATTACACTTACGAGAGTGCTGAGAGCAGTTCAGCAGCATAGTGCAAAATTTAAAAACTCGACAAGTTAAATTGCTTTGCACGTTTGCTAAATTCGCCTATTTACGACATTTCAAAGGTACAGAGCGGCGCTTGAAAACGCATAAGACGACAAGTTAGCTCGCTTTACAGCATCAAGAACTAAACTATATTTGTATTATGCATCGTAAAGTTCGACTACATTACAACTAAAAGCATTTTACTTGACACCTAAAATCAATATCTGACGAAAATGTGGCTTTGTGCATTTAATACAAATAACAAAGTCACATTTTGTTGTATAACGCCTTGACTTTGCGTCACTTATACTATATACTTGTATTAAGCGCTGCTTTTTATACAATATGTTGTGATATGCGGCGTGAGTTGTGAGAATATAAAAAAATATAAGGATAAATTGGGAAAATCGGAGGCGGTATTGTGATAATCAAGATAAAAAAGCGTGACGGACGCACTGTAACTTTCAATATTGAGAAAATAGCTGGCGCTATATACAAGGCGGCTCAGTCTGTGGGCAAGGATAACTATGAGGAAGCTTTGGAGCTTTCGGGTAAAGTTGTTGATAAGCTTATGGAGAAACACCTTGATATGCCTACTGTTGAAGAGATTCAGGATTGCGTTGAGCATGTACTTATCGAGGAGGGCATGGCTGATACTGCAAAAAGTTATATACTCTACCGCTCAAACAGGACTCGTGCAAGAGAAATGAATACCCGTCTTATGAAAGTTTATGAGGATCTTACTTTCCAATCAGCGAAAGATAACGATTTGAAGCGTGAGAATGCTAATATAGACGGCGATACCGCAATGGGTACAATGCTTAAATACGGCTCTGTGGGTGCAAAGGAGTTCAATGAGATGTATGTTCTTGCTCCTGAGCATTCAAAGGCTCATCAGGAGGGGGATATCCACATTCATGATCTTGATTTTTATACACTGACTACCACTTGCACTCAGATAGACCTTACAAAGCTTTTTGATAAGGGTTTTTCTACAGGTCATGGCTTTTTGCGTACACCAAATGATATACAAAGCTATGCGGCGCTTGCCTGCATTGCGATACAATCCAATCAGAACGACCAGCATGGTGGTCAATCTCTTCCGAAGTTCGATTATGATATGGCTGAGGGCGTAAGAAAGACATTCAGACACCGCTATCGTGACAATATCGGCAGGGGTCTTGCTCTCCTTGGTGAAGTTTCTGATGCTCAGAGCATTGCAAAGAAAATAACTGAAATGCTTGATGAGCAGGGTTTAAAGATCACTCTCGCCAATGATAACGGCTATCAAGAGGCTGAAGCACAGTTTCTTGTGAATTTTGTTGACGCACCTATAGTGAAGAAGATACAGAGTTTTGCATATAAAAACTCTTTGAAAGAAACTGACAGAGCCACATATCAGGCAATGGAAGCGCTTATCCATAATCTTAATACCATGAACTCCCGTGCAGGCGCTCAAACGCCTTTCAGCTCCATAAATTATGGTACTGATACTTCTATCGAGGGCAGACTTGTTATAAAGAATATTCTTCTTGCAGAGGAAGCAGGACTTGGCAATGGTGAAACGCCTATTTTCCCTATACATATTTTCAAGATAAAAGAGGGCGTGAACTTTGATCCTAATGACCCGAACTATGACCTTTTCAAGCTCGCCTGCCGTGTATCAGCAAAGCGTCTTTTCCCGAATTTTTCATTTATCGACGCTCCTTTCAATCTACAATATTACAAGGAGGGCAATCCTGACACTGAGATAGCTTACATGGGTTGCCGCACAAGAGTTATCGGTAACGCATATGACCCTACTCGTGAGATAGTGACAGGAAGAGGAAATCTCTCTTTTACTACCATTAATCTCCCTAGACTTGGCATAAAAGCACAGCGTAATATCGGTGCTTTCTTTGACAGCCTTGATGAGCTTATGGATCTTTGTATCGACCAGCTTATGCACAGATTTAAGATACAGTGTTCAAAGCGTGTGAGAAATTATCCGTTTCTCATGGGTCAGGGCATATGGCTCGATTCAGAGAAGCTTACAGCTGACGATACGCTTGAAGAAGTGCTAAAGCATGGCACGCTTTCAGTGGGCTTTATCGGTCTTGCTGAGTGTCTTAAAGTGCTTACTGGCAAGCACCATGGTGAAAGTGAAGAAGCAAGAGAGCTTGGCTTGGAGATAATCTCACGTATGAGAGCAAGAATGGACGAGGAAACAAAGCGTACTGGTCTTAACTTCTCGTTGCTTGCAACGCCTGCTGAGGGACTTTCTGGCAGATTTGTTAAAATGGATAGAGAACGTTATGGTGAGATAGCAGGAGTTACGGACAGAGAATATTATACCAACTCTTTCCATGTGCCTGTTTACTATCCGATAACAGCTTTTGAGAAACTTAAAATAGAAGCTCCTTACCATGCTCTTACAAATGCAGGCCATATAAGCTATATCGAGCTTGACGGCGATCCGCTGAACAATCTTTCTGCATTCGAGAAAGTCGTAAGATATATGAAAGAAGTTGGCATAGGCTACGGCTCAATAAACCACCCTGTTGACCGTGATCCTGTTTGCGGATATACTGGAATAATAGGTGACAAATGCCCGAAGTGTGGACGTTCTGAGGCTGAACACAGCAAGGTGATACATGAGAGGATACCTCGTGCAAAAGCCTGCTGTGAAGGTGACAATTAGCCATGGAGCTTAGAATAGCAGGCACTGTCGGCGAATCTATCGTAGACGGACCGGGTTTTAGGTTCACTATTTTTACGCAGGGCTGTCCACACGGCTGTGAGGGTTGTCACAATCCGCAGACACATGATTTTAACGGTGGCATTATCGTTGACACAGACCAGCTTTACAATGAGATAATAAGAGACCCGCTTCTTGACGGCGTGACGTTCAGTGGCGGTGAGCCTTTCTGTCAGTGCAAACCGTTAGCAGAACTTGCAGGAAGGGTAAAAGCGTTCCATGGCTTTTCACTGAATGTGATATCATTCACGGGCTATACTTATGAATATCTAATCGCAAACGCTAACGCTGAAAACGGCTATATGGAGCTTCTTAGTCAGCTTGATTATCTTGTTGACGGACCATTTATTCTGTCACAGCGAAGCCTTGAGTTGAAATTTATGGGCAGTCGAAATCAACGCTTCATCGACGTGCAGAAGTCTTTAAAAGAGGGTTGTGCGGTGGTTATAGAGCCTTATTGATTTTTACTATTTGGAAAATGAAAAAAAACGCTGAGTGAAAAACAATTTCACTCAGCGTTTTTTTGTGACAATTATTTATTTGTTAGGCTCTATTACCTCAACATCTTTTGGGTCGAGAGTTTCTGCATTATCAGCCTCGGCTGCTCTCTTTACTGCTTCTTCCTGTGACTTTTTCAAAGCTTCCTGTATGTCCTCGCCAAGAAAATCAGGGAGTGACATTCCTGCTTGCTTGAACAGATCGTTCAGCGGAGGAACTGACTGCATAAGTCCGCTTAGAAAGTTTGCTGTCGAGCCTTTTCCGTCTGCACCTGCGCCTGTATCCCACACGGTTATCTTGTCTATCTTAATGTTCTTGATAGCTTCTACCTGAATAGAGATAAGCTCTTCAAGCTTATCAGCAACTATGAGTTTGACGGCTGCATTAGCATCTCCGCCTGCTGCTTCAACAAGCTTTCTCATACCTTCTGCCTGCTTTGTGAGTATTTCCTGATTGCCCTTTGCTTCAGCTTCCATTTTTGCAAAGATAGCATCGGCCTCACCCTTTGCTTTACGTCTTACTACCTCAGCCTGTGCTTCAGCTTCGATCTCGGCCTGCTGCTTTGAGATCTGAGCCTTTACGATAACATCGGCGGTCTGTGTAGCCTTTTCAAGTTCGGCTCTCGTCTGCTCGGCGGATTGCTGAGCTATGTAAGCTTCCTGCTTTGCCTTTGCTGCCTGAACAGCTTCAGCGGCTGTAGCCTGTCTGAGAGCTTCCGCTTCACGCTCACGTCTGAGGGCTTCTGACTGTGCAACCTCTATCTTGGCCTGGTTCTCACCGTCGATAGCAGAAGCGTTTGCAGCAGCAACTTGGATACGCTGGTCTTTCTGAGCGTTTGCCTGACCGATCTCACCGTCTCTGTGTTTTTCGGCAACTGACTTCTTAGCGTCATTGATAGCCTTTGCAGCAGCTTCTTTACCGAGAGCTTCCAGATATCCAGACTCATCTGTAATATCCGTTACGTTTACGTTGATAAGCTTAAGACCTATCTTTTTAAGCTCTATCTCAACATTATTTGATACCGCGAGCAGAAATTTATCTCTGTCCGAGTTTATTTCCTCGATATCCATTGTTGCGATAATAAGTCTCAACTGACCGAATATGATATCCTTAGCAAGCTCCTGTATCTCAATGAGTTTAAGACCGAGAAGTCTTTCAGCAGCGTTTTGCATAACGCCTGGTTCTGTCGAGATACCAACAGTAAATCTTGACGGAACATCAATTCTGATGTTCTGCTTTGAAAGAGCGTTTTTTAGATCCACATTTATGGATATAGGAGTAAGATCCATATACTCATAAGATTGGATTATTGGCACGATAAATGCCGCACCGCCGTGGATACATCTTGCGCTTCTTGCTTGACCATTCTTGTCTGTTCCTACTTTACCATAGATAACAAGCACCTTATCAGACGGACATTTTCTGTAGCGTGACAGTATCGCCATAATTGCCGCAAAAAGCACAACGACTATCACGCAGATGATGATTACTGGTTCCATAATTTTTCCTCCCACACAAATAATATTATAATAACCTCAAGACGGGTCATTCACAGAATCTTTATGTTTAGCACCCCTTTGTTCTATCAATTCTTTTATTTTTCTATTACGACAGTATCTCCTTGCAAATCGATAATACGAACCTGAGTTCCTGTCTTTATAAGCTCATCACCATTGTTTATTGCAGTGACTTCTCTTAGCTGTCCGTTTATCATAACATTCACTTTACCAAGCCCATGGTCTTTAGGTGGGCAGGGGATATAAACAGTAGCAGTTTCTCCTATAGCATTTTTATAATCAGCTGTACCGTTTTCAGCAAGTCTTGCAGAAAGTTGAACTATCTTTGCTACAAGAAGCATGGTCGCCAGACCCAGAACAAAGCCGATAACTGTAGACAGTGCTGGATAAACACCTGAGCTTACAAGAACGATAGATGACCAGCTAAACACAGTGAAAAAAGCAACTATGGTCTGAAGCGTGAACATTCTCATAGAAGCAAAATCCGCAGGGTTTCCGCCGTCTACGTTGTGGTCACAGCCGATATCATGTGTACAGTGACCAATATCCACATCTCCGTGACCGCTGATGTTGGTATCAACATCAAGATCAAGACCTGATGTGTCGCTGAAATCGTGACCGCTTCCACCATCATGAAAACCGAACATAGAAAGCAAAGTCTGCACAAGCAGTATAAGCGTTGACGGAAACGCTATACAATACAGCACTTTAAGTAAAAGCGACAAACCGTCCCACCATTCATTCATATAGCTTACACCTCCAATGTAAATATTATTTACGTTTATTATATACTCATTTATCTTATTTGTCAATAGATTTTCGACAATAATTAAAATTATTTTTTAGATATTGCTTAGCATAAAAAAATTGTAAATTTTTCGTTAAACACTTGAAATCTGTTTTACTATCTGCTATCATATAAGTAAATGAAATTTACAGTAAATAAAGTGAGGCGATATAATGGAGAAAAATACGCTCGGCAAGAGGATAAAAGAGGCAAGGCTTGCAAAGAAAATGACTCAAAGCGAGGTAGTGGGTGATTTTATAACCCGCAATATGCTTAGTCAGATAGAGAGCGGCTCAGCAACGCCGTCGGTAAAGACCCTTGAATACCTCTGCAAGGTGTTGGAGATAGAGCCTAATGCCCTTCTGCCTGATGAAAACGACTCCAAAAACGCTCCTGACGCAGAGGGCTATATCAGTATACGAACAGAATTTATAAACAAGAACTATAAGGCTGTTATAGAGTATGACGCTGATGACGAATTTTCAGATGAGATATGTGCGCTTAAGGCGAAGGCTTGCCTTATGGTGGCTAGGGAGTATTCCGGCTCTGACAGTGCCACGGATCTTCAAAAGGCGATAGACCTTGCCAAGCAGGCTTCTGAACTTTCAAAGCGTGGTATTTTTGCAGGTGAAAGCGTTAAAAACAAGGCTGACGAGCTATTAAAAGCTAACGCTAAGCGTCTTAGCGACTATTACAGAAGTCTTTTGTAGGGTACAGTCATGGAATTTGTTATCATAGCCACGGTTGTTCTTGTGCTTGCCATGTGTCTTGGCGCAGACTTTGTTATAGTTCCTATAATGTTCATTGTTTTTCTTATTATCCTGCTATTGGCTATTTTTGGTTTCTTTGTATACTCTGCTGTAAAACTTACTGGAACGAAAAGCGTGAAAGGAAAGTTTGTGCGTTTCGGCAGAGCAGAGGGCAAGAAATTTGATACAGCGTTTTACAAGGTTAGTGATAGTGAGTATCCAAACGTATTCCCATGTGAGGTAGTAATGCGCTCAAAGATATACATACCCGATAAGGTCTGTAGGCTCAGATATGACGGCAAAAGAAATGAAGTTTTTGACCTGAATGCAGTTTGCTGTGTGATATTTGGACTTGTTCTTAGCAGCGTATCGGCGGTGATGATGATACTTTTTCTACTAACAGTGATAGGCGTGAATTGAATGATTTTAGGCAGTAGGTTAGCTTGCTGCCTTTTTTTGCATTTAAAATGGCAATAGTGGGTGATTTAAAATAAAATGTTGACTTGTAGGCTTTTTAATGGTATAATATAAAAAATGTGTGGAAAGGATCATATATGATGAGAGTTGAGCTTATTACCCATACACCTGAGCCTGAAAAGGTGGTTGCTACTGCTGCAAAACTTTGCTATTCAAGCAGTGATATCGCCTCGCTTAGAGAGGGTCTTACGGAAGAAAAAACAAAGAGCTTTATTGAAAGGCTCGTGTCTATTGGTCACGAAAGCCCTATGGAACACGTTTCTTTTACTTTTGGCATAGAGGGGATATCCCGTGCCTGCTCTCATCAGTTGGTAAGACACAGAATTGCGTCTTACTCTCAAAAAAGCCAGCGTTATGTAAATGAAAGCGGCTTTGAGTTTATCACGCCACCATCAATAGAGGCTGTGCCAGAAGCAAAGGCTGAATTTGACAAGCAAATGAATCAGCTCCTTGAGTGTTATAATAAGATTGCCGACATACTTACAAATACACATGAAAAAGCGTTTTTGGAGCAGGGTATGTCTGAAAAGGACGCACTTAACAAGGCTAAGAAAAAAGCCTATGAGGACGCAAGATTTGTTCTTCCTAACGCTTGTGAAACAAAGATAGTTGTGACAATGAACGTCAGAACACTGTTTAATTTCTTCCAGCATAGATGCTGTAACAGAGCACAATGGGAGATAAAGGCTGTGGCTGATGAAATGCTCAGACTTTGCAAGCAGGCCGCTCCTGAGCTTTTCAAGAACGCAGGTCCGTCATGTGTAATGAAAGGCAAGTGTCCAGAGGGCGCAATGAGCTGTGGAAAAATGGCTGAAGTAAAGAAAATTTACGGAGAAATGAATAATGTTGAGTAGATCTGGACTTATAGTTCTTGAGGGACTTGATGGAAGTGGCAAATCAACTCAGTTTGAGAGGCTTTCTGCTTATTTCAGTGAAAATGACATAAAGCATAAGTCTATAAGCTTTCCTGACTATGATAATCCGTCGTCTGCGTTGGTAAAGATGTATCTTAATGGTGAGATAGGCAAAACGCCTGCTGACGTGAATGCCTATGCAGCTTCAAGCTTTTACGCTGTTGACAGATACGCTTGCTACAAACAATTTTGGGAGCATGACTATAAAGAGGGAAGTCTTGTACTTGCAGCGAGATATGTTACGTCAAACTGCATTTATCAGATGACAAAACTGCCGAAAGAGCAGTGGGAAGATTTTATAGGCTGGCTTGAAGATTACGAGTATGACAAGCTTGGACTTCCAAGACCTGACAAGGTGATATTCTTGGATATGCCAATAGAGATATCTCAAAAGCTGATGTCGGGAAGATACGGCGGAGATGAAAGCAAAAAGGATATCCATGAAGCAAATGTGGAGTATCTGAAAAAATGCCGTGAAGCCGCTTTGTTTACCGCTGAGAAGCAGGATTGGGATATTATTCCTTGCAGCGACGGCAGCGAGCCTTATACAAAAGATAAGATTTTCGGAGATGTTCTGGGGTTAATCAATAGAAAGTAATGTGTGTTTAATGTTTGATTTCAGAAAAATAAGTTTTGAGGACAAAGAATGGATAACCAAGTGTCTTGCAGTATCAGATTTCAGAGGAGCAGAATATTGCTTTGCAAATAATATGGCGTGGCAAAGACTTAATGACACTGTAATAACACATCATGGTGATTTTTATATAAGCTGTTCCTTTGAGGACGGCCAGCCGTATTTTACATTTCCTGCGGGCGTTAAAATAGACGTTGAGGGCAAAGAAAAATATATCAGGCTTTTTGATGAGCTTAAAGAATATGTTTCCGCCCAGGGAAAGCCGCTTATCGTATCTTCTGTAACAGATGATAACCTAAGCTGGATAAAAGAATATTATGGTGATAAAATCATCTGCGAGTATGATAGGGACAGTTCAGACTATATTTACAATGCTTCCGACCTTATCGAGCTTAAAGGCAAAAAGTATCACGGCAAGCGTAACCACATAAAGCGTTTCATGGACGAGCCTTGGGAATACAGAGAGCTTACTGATAAGGAAATAGACAGCTGTATTGAATTTTCGGCTGAGTTTTATAATAAGAATGACAACGCTGACGATCCTTCGGCGGTGGTTGAGCAATATGCTATTGATCTTTTTCTTACGAATATGGATAGGCTCGGACTTAAAGGCGCTGTGCTTTACAGAAATGATAAAATGACAGGCTTTACGGTTGGTGAACAAATAAATTCGGATACCTTTGTGGTGCATATAGAAAAAGCACTCGCTGACGTTCAGGGTGCATATCCTATGCTGTGTAGTCAGTTTGCGTCGCATAACGCAAAGGGTCTCAGCTTCATCAACAGGGAAGAGGATCTAGGAATAAAGGGTCTTAGAAAGTCAAAACTTTCTTATAATCCTGCTTTTCTTTTGAATAAAAATGTAATTACTTTCAGATGATCGAAAGGAGTCATTTGTTATGGTTTATGTATTTCTTGCCAATGGTTTTGAGGAAATGGAGGCTCTTGCCCCTGTGGATCTGCTCAGACGAGCAGGCGTTGAAGTTTTTACTGTAGGTGTAGGCTCTGATATGATAGTCAGCTCACACAACATTCCTGTCAAGAGCGATACAACAGTGGATAAGATAGTTCTTAATGACGAGCTCGAAATGATAGTTCTCCCAGGTGGTATGCCGGGTACTTTAAATCTTGAAGCAAGCCCTGATGTGCTTGGTGCAGTTGATTACTGTGCTGATAATAACAGATACATTGCCGCAATATGTGCCGCTCCGTCCATAATCGGTCATAAAGGTCTTCTTGACGGCAGATATGCAACTTGTTTTCCAGGCTATGAGAAAGATCTTAAAGGTGCGATACATTCTGCCAGACTTGTGGCTGTTGACGGTAAGTTCATCACTGCAAAGGGCGCAGGCTGCAGCATGAAGTTTGCACTCAAGCTTGTAGAGCTTCTTGTTTCAAAAGAAAAGGCAGAAGCCCTTGAATCAGGTATGCAGAGCAAATGACAGATAAAAAAGCTTTAAGAAAGCATTTCAAAGAGATACGTCTTAGTATGTCTGCGGAAGAAAGAAAAAAGGCAGATGTGGCTGTTCAGCAAGCTTTCCTTGATAGCGAGGAGTATAAAAACTGCACAACTGTGCTTGCATATGTTTCCTCTGATATTGAAGTATCTACGGCGGAGATAGTAAGAAAAGCGCTAAGTAGCAAGATAGTGCTGTGCCCGAGATGTGAAAAAAACGGCAATATTATGTATTTTTACAGAATAAACAGCACCCATGATCTCAAAGAGGGTAGGTTTGGCATTTTTGAGCCTGATGAAAGTTGTGAGAAATACTGCGTTTTTGACAATGCATTGTGTATCGTGCCTGCGCTTTCGTATGATAAAGACGGATACAGGCTTGGCTTTGGTATGGGCTTTTATGACAGATTTTTGGCTGATTATAATGGCATGAAGCTAGGCTTATGTTACGATAACTGTATGTCAGAAAGCTTTTGTCATGACGGCTATGATATCTCTGTAGACAAGGTATTTACTGATAAGGATATATATACTATAAACACAAAGGAAAGGAAGTAAATAATGGACGATCTGAATTTTAATGTTGACGATATAATAAATGATGTCAACGCAAAGATAAAGTCTGCCGAGAAAAATGAAGCGGACGAAGAAAGCGTTGAAGCAGAGCCTATCGCTGACACTGAGGACAGTTCCGAAGCCTGTGAACAGGCAGATAATACTGACGAGAAACCACAGGAAACTCCAGAAGCGACCGATGACAAGCCTGAACCTATCCTAGCTTTTCACGAGGACAAGTCAGAGGAAGACAAAAGCGAGGAAGACGAGGATAAAGAGCCAGAGAAGCCCGAAAAGCCCGAAAAGCAAGAAAAAAAGTCAAAAAGTAGCAAGAAGAAAAAGAAAAAAAGAAAGAAAAGCAAGGTGAATAATTCTGTGTTTGGCGGAATTATACTTGTTATAGTAATTCTTACAGTCTCTTTAGTGCTTGCAGTGGGCGGCATTTCTATTGGCATGGAGTATTATGGTATCGGAAAAACTGACGAGGATATCAGATTTAATATCCCTGCAGGCTCAACAAACAGTGAGATAGCTGATATACTTGTAAATGAGGGAGTTATAAAGAACAAAAAGCTGTTTATGCTTGCTTTGAAATTTGAAAAGCCCGCAGCTATATATCCTGGTGATATCACACTTCAGCCATCAAGCGGATATTCTGAAATAATCGAAAAACTTTCACAAATGAGAGAGTCATACAAGACTGTAAGCATTACATTCACAGAGGGAGAAAATCTTCTTGACATAGCTAAAAAGCTTGAAGATAATGAGGTCTGCACTGCTGACGACTTCCTGTTTGAATTCAATAAAAATCAAGGCTTTGACTTTGAAAATGATGTTGATGATAACGGCGATATGTTCTATCGAATGGAAGGCTATTTCTATCCTGATACATATGAGTTTTATGTGAATGACAGCGCAGGAAACGTTACCAAGAAGCTTAGAGAACAGTTTGAAAAGAAATACGAAACCGTCAAAGCTAAGATCAAAAATTCCGGCATGTCACTTAATGAAGTTATGACCCTTGCTTCTATCGTTCAGCTTGAAGCCGCTTCTGAGGACGAAATGCCAAAGGTAGCTTCGGTATTCCTGAACAGACTTGACGACCCTGACACCTATCCTATGCTCCAGTCTGATACAACAACAAATTATATTAAGAATGTTATAAAGACCGAGGCTGACAACACAGCTTCTATCGAGCATTATACCGAGTGTTATGATACCTATAAGTGCAAGGGCTTGCCGGCAGGACCAATATGCAACCCTGGTATGGCTGCAATAAACGCTGTTCTTGAGCCTAAGAAGACTGATTACTATTACTTCTGTAACAATCTTAAGACGGGCGAAACATTCTATGCAAAGACACTTGACGAGCATGAGGAAAATCTTGTTAAGGCTGGACTTGCAAAGAAAAAGTAATAAAGGATTGAAATTTTAATGACTGAAAATAATTTGCTTGAAGTTCTTGCTCCTGTGGGAGATATGGAACGTCTGTATGCGGCGCTGGATTTTGGTGCTGATGCAGTTTATCTTGGAGGTACGGCTTTCGGAATGAGAGCCGCCTCTGCAAGCTTTGACGCTGAGCTTCTGAAAGAAGCCTGTGACGAGGCTCACAGCAGGGGTAAGCGTGTGTATCTGACCTGCAATACGCTTCCTCATAATGACGAGATAGTGCATTTAGAGCAGTTTGTGAATGACGCTCTTGCGGCAGGCGTTGACGCTATGATAGCCAACGATATCGGTGTTTTCTCACTGATAAAAAAATATGCACCTGATATGGAGATTCATGTTTCCACACAGGCTGGTATAGTAAATTATGTTACTGCAAATGAATTTTATAACATGGGTGCTAAGAGGGTAGTGCTTGCAAGAGAGCTTTCTCTCGAGGAGATCGCCGAAATAAGAGCAAAGACCCCTAAAGATCTTGAAATTGAGTGCTTTGTACATGGTGCAATGTGCGTAAGTTTTTCAGGCAGATGTTTGCTTTCCCAGTACCTTGTAAACCGTGACGCAAATCGTGGCGAGTGCGCACAGCCTTGCCGCTGGGGATACCACCTTATGGAAGAAAAGCGCACCAATGAGTTTTATCCTGTTTTTGAGGACGAAAAAGGAACTTATATCCTCAACGCCAAGGATATGTGTATGCTCAACCACATTGATAAGCTTGCAGAGGCAGGCGTGAACAGCTTTAAGATCGAGGGCAGAGCTAAATCTTCGTATTATGTGTCCGTTATCACAAATGCCTACAGAAAGGCTATGGATATCTATAAATCTGATCCAGAGCATTTTGAGTTGCCACAGTGGCTTAAGGATGAAGTTTTCAAGGTAAGCCACAGAGCATACTGTACAGGATTTTTCTTTGGTCACCCAAAGGAGAGCCAGTATTACGAAAACGGTGGGTATATTCGTGAATATGATGTTGTGGCTGTGGTTGACGGTTGTAGCGGTGGAAGAATATACTGTACTCAAAAAAACAAATTCAACAAGGGCGACGAGATTGAAGTGCTTTCACCTGTTGGTAGCCCTGTGAAGTTCACCGTGGAGGAAATGTTTGATGAATACGACAACTCCATAGATACTGCAAATCATGCAGCTATGAAGATGTCGATAAGATCAGATCTGACGTTCCCAGAACATTCTATAATTCGTATGAAAAAATAGCAAAAAAGCCATGTGATTTTCCTCACATGGCTTTTGTTTACTTCTTTTTCTTTTCAATTTCTTCAGACAATGGATTCGACTCCATGGCCTTTTTGATGTTTTCATTAGATAAATGTGTGTATATCTCAGTGGTCGCAATGCTTTTGTGACCGAGTATATCTTTCAGTACAAGAGTATCTACACCGCCGTGTTGGTACATTAGGGTTGCGGCTGTATGCCTGAGCTTGTGGGTGGTAATACCCAAATTGCTAAGTCCTGCACGCTGGAGCTGTTCATCTACTATTTGTTGAACACGTCGCTTGTTTATCCTCGTTTTGTTAGCCGACAAAAAAATGGCAGTTTGTTCCACGTGGGGGCGGGTAGTGTCAATATACTCATCAAGTGCAGAAACACAAGCGTCGTTAAGATAAATAATGCGCTCCTTGCGGCCTTTGCCGAGGACACGCAGAGTTCTGTTATCTCGGCTGTAATCGCTTAAATTCAAGCCCACAAGCTCGCTCAGACGCATACCGCAGTTAAGGAACAGAGTAATGATACAATAATCACGCACCTGATTTTTAGAGTCGATATTACGCAGAAGCTCAAGGCTTTGTTCAAGGGACAGATATTTAGGCAAGGCTTGATTTATATGCGGCAATTCAAGATCATCAAGCGGATTGTTTGAAATGAGCTTGGCTTTTTTGCAAAGATAAACGTAAAACTGTTTCAACGCCGAACATTTTCTCGCACGGGTCTTTGTGGAATTATTGCGCTCATCTTTGAGATACTTTAAATAAACATAAGCATCGTTTAGTGAAAAGCATTCGAGCCATTCTATTGGCGTTTCTTTTATTTTTATTTTATTGAAAGGCGTTTCGGCTGGAACTGCATGGTGTTTGACATTAAGATATCGCAGAAATGTTCGGATATCAATAAAATAAGCTTCTTCAGTGCGGTCAGAACGGTCTTTGACAACTTTCATGTTAGTTAGAAAATCGTCGAGATAATATGGGCAATCATCTGCATATGCTTGTTTCATTTATATCTATTCTCCTTATTTATCACTTCTCTAAGTTTCACTAAATTTTTATTTAGTGAAACTTTCTGTACACGCTGTGTGAGGGGCTGTTTGTGGCTCTTTTACGCTTTGTCGGCTCTCCCCGTTGTGCACTGCTTTAAGTATACACCCTACTCTGTGGGCTGTCAAGCTATGCTACATTTGCGGTAATCCCTTGACAACAAAATTTATGATATCATATAAAGCAATACGAGGTTAAAACCTTACTCATATGATATTTTTTTTGTGTATAGAAGTAGCTTACTTACGAACCTTTGTGAGCCACTTCATTTTTTTTTGAACAAATTATTTTATAAATTTCCTCCAAACAGTTGATTTTACAGCGAAAATATGATAAAATTATAGTAATATATTTTATGAAAGGAACGATAGTTAATGAACGACAAGAAACCTATGGTCATGAGAATACTCATTCTCGCTTTGGTTGCCGCACTTATACTCGGTCTGATCGTCGGAACTGTCATTAGTGCTGTATAATGGTGCATATTGGAAATAGTTGGGACGATATTCTGGCTGATGAGTTTAAAAAGGAATATTATTTGAAACTCCGTGAATTTTTGAAATACGAATACTCACACTTCACTGTTTATCCTGATATGCATGATATCTTCAATTCATTGAAGTACACGCCTTATGAAAACGTCAAGGCTGTTATCATTGGACAGGATCCTTACCATGGTCCGGGACAGGCTCATGGTCTTTGTTTTTCCGTTAAAGCTGGTGTTAATCCACCACCGTCTTTGCAGAATATTTTTAAAGAACTTAATGCTGATCTTGGTATCTCTATTCCTAATAATGGCGAGCTTACCGATTGGGCTAAGCAGGGCGTGCTGATGATGAACACTGTTCTTACTGTTCGTCAGGGTCAGCCTAATTCTCATAAGGGTAAAGGCTGGGAGCAGCTTACTGACGCTGTAATAAAAAAGCTTAATGAGCGTAATGTGCCTACTGCGTTTATCCTTTGGGGTGGCAATGCTAAGGCTAAGGCACCACTTATAACGAACCCTATTCATGCAGTATTCAAGGCTGCTCATCCATCTCCATTGTCTGCGTATAATGGTTTTTTCGGATGCAGGCATTTTTCTAAGGTTAACGATTTCCTTGTAAGCAACAATATTCAGCCAATAGATTGGACAATAAGCAATAAGTAAAAAAAATAACCTCGGTTTGTATCACTACAGGCCGAGGTTTTATTTTTATAGTTTTTTGATGTGCTGTATAAGCAACGCTACTCCCATTACAATGAGGTTGTAGACGATAACTAGCGTTGGAGTAAGCTGAACAAATGAACCTGCCAACATCATTATAAGGGCTATGAGCGCCGCAAGTATCGTTGCACCATACATCACTGACGCACCAAGTTCTGCGGTAAATTTGAGCCTTTTTGCGCCTATCACAAGCATTGCAAATGACGGAAAATGTCCGCTGCAAAGCATTGATGAAGCCTGACGTGGAACGTACTCGGTTTCGCTTTCGTAATCCTTGTGATATCTGAAGCTGAGAAGCTTAACGCTGTCGCTTTCAATATCAAAGAGATCAGAGAGAAAACGCTGTGAAAGAAAGCCGTCAACTGTTCTTATTACTGTTGTGATACCTTCAAGTTCAAGCTCCTGAAGCCAACGTGTAACGGACAGATTAGGCGATACCTGAATAACGAACATTGCTGCTGTTATTCCAGAAATAGAAAGATAGACAGCAACATTCCCATTTGTATACTCCTTCTCTTTTGCTTCTGACGGCAGACCGTCAATAGAGTGGTTTTCCATAAGCTCTCTTGTACCAAGAAGTACACGTTTGTTTTCTATCCAGCCCGAAAGTCCAAGACCGTCCTCATAAATGTAGCTTTCAACAGGATAAAGCAACTCAGTCTTGCCTCTGAGCATTTTGTAGAAGGTAGACTTAAGAACACTTCCCGATTGACAGCTAAGGCTTGCCGCCATTAAAATGCAGTCTTCAATAGAAATAGCTGAGAGAAGCTTAAGGTTTGCAAGTTCAATGCTTCCTTTAGGGAAAAGCTGTTCAGCGTCAACAAGAAGTGAATTTGTGTCAGCAAATTCATCAACAGAAGAATATCCAAGCATTACCGCTGAATACTGCAAATACTTCTTTGTAGCTCTTGCCAAAGGTACATTTACTATAAGCATTACCGCAAACGAAGAACACATGGTAACAGTGCCTGAGAAAGCCGCAAGTGCTATAAACAAACGTTCTTTCATATTTGACGCACCCTTATCAAATATAAGTGACAAAAGTGCTATAACAACGCCTGCAATGAGGATATAAGGACTTATTTTCTTTGAATACTCATCTGAAATATCAGAAGTGTAGCTGTTCTTCATAAAATCGTCCACAAACTCGGTTTTGCGCATAGCTGCTATCTTTGGCTCTGCAACAGCACCTCTTGTGAAGTTTTCTGCTATTTCCTCATCTTCAACGGATGTAACTGCATATCTCTCAAAATCTCCTGCAACGTACCTAAAATTACGCTCAGTACGTTTTACCACCATAAGTTTTCCAAGAGTATTGAATATCAGACCCACGATTGCAACTGATATGTAAACATGGTAAACATTGTCACGAATAGACTCAGGGTCAAATAGATTTATTATTCCTGCAATGACTGTAATAAAAATACCTATCGCTGCTATTGTATCATTATCTGCCTCTTTTTTAAATAGGCTTTTTATTCCTGCAAGAAGCACGTTATAGCACACCGCTATAGAAATAAGACCCAAAATAGTGTTTGCAAACAGATATGCCGCAGGGGTTATAGTTCTGTCAAATGTCTTTATAAGAGGCAGTTCCAGGTCATTTGCAACCGTTATGAATGTGCTGAAAATGCCCGTAAACAGAAGTACACAAAGCCTTAGAACAAGGTTGCTCTTCACATGACGGATAGAGCCAAAGACCTTTTCGGCGTCATCAAACTTCTTAAACTCCGTCTGCCCTGCCTTGTCTTTATCGTTTGTATCATCACTGTCAGGCTCGCTTTCCTGCTCGTTAGTTTTAAGAACAAAGCTGTCAACTTTCTTCTTTCTGTGCTGTGACAATATAGAGGATTTTTCCTCATAGGTGGCGTCATCAGGGATAAGTGCCTTGTCAAACTCCTCTGTTTTCGGGATTATTTTTCCCGTCAGTCCCATTTTGATATCTTTAAGGCTTGCCCTGTTCACAGGCGGAATGCTCTGTTTTGCAGCCTTGCCTTTTTTATGTTTGGTGAGATTATTTATAAGTGCAGCATTTTCCTCGTTACGTTTTTTCTCATTCGTATGATCTGACGCCAATTCATCATCAAAATCTGTTGCTTTTATTGGATCATAGCCGTCACTATCTATATCGCTGGTATCATTATCTTTTTCAATACTCTCATCAATATTAGTATCTTCATTTAAAGTTTCATCGTTTTCCTGTGACTCGTCAGTCTTTAAATCGTTTTCAACTTTTTCGCTGTATTCTGAAATTATATCGTCTATTGAGAATTTATCAGCCAAAGCTTTAACCTCCCTGTTCCTTATAGATTTCTCTGTCTTACGGCTTCATACATAAAAATGCCCGCCGCAACGGAAGCATTCAAAGAATTGACTTTGCCTGCCATAGGCAAACTAAGCAAAAAGTCACATTTATCTTTTATTAAACGTCCCATGCCGAAGCCCTCAGAGCCGACTATCAGCCCTATAGGACCAGTTAGCTTAACTTCAGTATAGCTCTGTCCCTCGCCGTCAGTTCCATATATCCACACACCATTTTCTTTAAGCATATCAATAGTTGCAGCAAGATTTGAAACTCTTGCAACAGGCAACCAACTTGCTGCACCTGCGGACGTTTTGAAAACAGTTGCGTTCAATGATGCACTTCTTCTCTTTGGAATGATAACGCCGTGAGCACCTGCCGCCTCAGCCGTTCTGATTATTGCACCAAGATTGTGCGGATCTTCTATCTCATCGCAAATGATAATGAAAGGATCCTCTCCCTTTTCATTTGCGATACTGAGAATATCCTCCGGAGACACATACTCCGCACACGCACCCATAGCAATAACACCCTGATGTGAAGCTCCCCTGCTCATATTGTTGAGTTTTGTTTCGGTAACACGCTTGACATTTATGCCTTTTTCCTTTGCAAGTCTACAAATAAGTGTTATAGAGCCTTTAGCCTCAGGGTTAATATAGATAGTGTCGATCAGCTTATTTGCTTTTAAAGCCTCGATAACAGGGTTTCTGCCAATTATAAGCTGCAGTTCATTTTCTTCGTCTAAATTATTATTTTTATCTTGATAATTACTCATTGAATTTTCCTTTTCAAAAAAATATACTACTCATAATTATACCACAAAAAAAACATAATGCCAATAGTAAACAGGCTTTTTATATAGACTTTCGACGATTTACACAAATTTTATCAATGATATTTATGCTTATCACATACACAATGCGATAAGCAGCAGAACAAGCATTGCCACACCAATTACAGTTGATATCACTGCCGCAAAGTTGAGTTTTCTGTTTGTCGAAAACATTTTGTCCCCCGTTATCGCACTTGCGATATCAACAGCATTTTTTCTTAAAATATCAGGGTGTAGATGATTTTTATTTGCGTTTACAAATAATAGAATCTTATCAAAACATTCATTTTCTGTACACTTTATTTCGATGATTTGTTTATTAATTCCTTTGAGCATGACAGCCAACTCCTCTGAATACCAATTACTTGATTATATTACTGATTGTTGGCATTTAAAAAGTGCAATATTCAACATTTCAACACAAAAATGTTGAATATGAAAAGTTTTCAACATTCGTAGGGGCATTTTCTGTTGAAAACCATGTTGAAAACGTTGAAAACTCATGGTTTTATCGGTATTTGCAGGCTGTTGAAAACTTCATATTATAACGAAAATCGACCATTTAAGCGAAAAAACGCTAACTTTTGGGAACAAATACACACGAGAATGTTACGAATATATTAACATACAAACTTGTATGTTGAAGGTTATTTGTTAGCAGCGGAATGACCGCACTTTACATAATTTTTGAATTTGTTTGAGAATAAATTTACAATGCTAGATCCAAAGTACAAAAAAATGCCCCGATAAAAGAACAATGACCTATTAAATGATATAAGCTGATCTTCTGTACATATAATTGTACTTTTACAATCTTCTGCATAAAATCTAAGCTGTAACCATTGTAACGAAAAGTAACGAAAATTTCTTATCTTGTGGTAAGAAATTTTATAGCACGCTCTATGGAGTCTTTTGAGTTTCCCCAATCGGCATTTGCTCCTGTGTTACGGTAGTCATACATCTTGCAGTAGTGTGATACGTCCGCTTCAAGAGTGTCAAGATATTTGCTTGTCAGCTCGCCGCAAGCGTCAATAAACTGCTTCTGATATTTCTTATCCATATTTTCAGTACACATAGACACTAAAAGGTCATAGTGCGGCAGACAAAGCATTTCCTGCTGAGCAAAAAGATCTCTGAAATCACGCTGTTGAACATACATCTCAAACAGCGTAACGAGTATCCTTGACATTCCCCAATCCACTTTACTGCACACGAAACACTCGTTATTTACTGCGCTGACTTTCTTTTGCTTTGCTGTCTTGCCCTCGAACATTTTCTTTCGTGTGAAAATATGCTTTTGCATATCCTGCAAATGTGATTGAAGCATAAGCGCAAGTGACAGTCTATTTTTGCAGGCTCTCATCTGTTCAAAATGTGTTTTGCAGAAACCAAGCTTATTGGTCTCCATACGCACGTCTGGCTCCATCATAGCCGCTCCCATTATGTACTCAACAGTTCTCTGCTCCAACGTATCACGCAGGCGGCATATTGGACAGCCGCACTTCGGCTCAAATATATCTGTGACAGGTATTGTCAGAATGCTTTCTCTCATATGATCTATCCTTTCTTAGATATGTTTATTTTATCCGCTTGAAAAATACTCATATTTATAGTATAATATTTTTTGTAGAATTTTGCAAGTAGATTCGATGATTTTATGATAAATAGGAGCTGAATTTTATGGATTATACACAAAGCGGCAGTGACATTTTGCTGAAACAGTCTGATTTTGGACTAGATGATACACTTGATTGCGGACAGGCTTTTCGCTGGGAGAAGATAGATAAAAAAACTTACAGCGGAGCTTTCCTTAACAACAAACTTACTATAAGTGAGGAACCCGAAAATGGCGTGTTTAGGCTTCATGACACTACTGTGCAGAACTTTGAAAACATTTGGATCGATTATTTTGACCTGAATACTGATTACGGGGAGCTTAAACGCCGCTTCTCTGAGAACGAAACTCTGTCAAAAGCCTGCTCATTTGCAGGAGGCATAAGAATACTCAGGCAGGACAGTTGGGAGGCGTTATCTTCCTTTATAATAAGTCAGAACAACAATATCCCAAGGATAAAGGGTATTATAGGACGTTTGTGTGAGCATTATAGCGGCTACCCTTCTGCCGAAGATATGGCAGATGAAACTATAGACAGCCTTGCGTATCTGCGTTCAGGGTTCAGAGCAAAATATCTTGTTGACGCCATTGAAAAGGTTTTGAGCGGTGAGATAGACTACCAAAAGATAAAAGAAATGCCCCTTGACGATGCACGAAACGAGCTTATGAAGATCAAGGGCGTTGGTCCGAAAGTTGCTGATTGTACACTGCTTTTCGGCTTTTACAAAACGGACGCTTTTCCAAAAGACGTGTGGGTGAAGCGAGTGCTTGCACAGTGGTATCCGAACGGACTTCCCTCTTGTGTGAAGGGTGTTGAGGGCATTGCACAGCAATATCTATTCCACTACATAAGAAATACCCAAAAATAACAAAAGACCCGATCGTAGAGTTTTCCACGGTCGGGTCTGATATTTTATTACATAGACTCTGGGCAAGTTATCTTGAGCATATCAAGAATATTCTTTATTACCTGCTTAACTGCAAGTGAAAGTGAAAGTCTTGCCTGCATAACGCTCTCGTCTTCTCCCATGATACGGCAGTTGTTATAGAACTTGTGATACATTGTAGCAAGGTCTATAACATACTTTGTTACCTTAGCTGGGTCATAAGCCTTTGCAGCCTCGTTTATAACGTTCGGCAGAGTAGCAAGGTGTTTTATCATCTCCTGCTCCTCAGGCGCTGTGAGGACGCTGAGAGCCGCCTTGTCGAGGCTCTTAACTTCAATGCCCTCTTCGTTCATCTTTTTAAGAACAGAACAAATTCTTGCGTGTGCATACTGTACATAGTAAACTGGATTCTGGCTTGTCTGAGATACGGCAAGGTCAAGGTCAAAATCAAAATGAGAATTAGGCTCACGGAGATTGAAGAAAAATCTTGCTGCGTCTATTGGTATCTCGTCAAGAAGAGTAGAAAGTGTGATAGCTTTTCCTGAACGCTTGGAAAGCTTATACTTTTCACCGTTACGGACAAGGTTTACCATTTGCATGATAACAATGTCAAGTCTGTCAGCGTCAACACCAAGTGCTGTCATAGAAGCTTTAATACGAGCTATATATCCGTGGTGGTCCGCACCGAAAATATCTACAGCCTTATCGAATTTTCTTACTGCAAGCTTGTTGTAGTGATATGCGATATCAGGCACAAGATATGTTGGCACACCGTTTTCACGAACGAGAACTCTATCCTTTTCGTCACCGAACTCTGTTGTTTTAAACCAAAGGGCACCGTCTTTTTCATAGGTATGACCGCTTGCTTTGAGCCGTTCGATAACTCTCTGAACTGAGCCGTCCTTATGAAGTGTGCTTTCGTTGAACCACTTGTCATACTGTATTCTATATTTGCCAAGGTCGTCGTGGAGTTTCTGAATATTCTTTGGCAGAGCAAAATCGCAAAGTGCCTGACGGCGTTCCTCGCTGTCAGCGTTCACATACTTGTCGCCGTATATCTCATTGAATGCGTTTGCATGGTCGATTATGTCCTGACCCTGATAAGCGTCCTCCGGAAGCTCAGTTTCAGGCTTGTATATCTGAAGATATCTAACTTCGAGTGAAGTCTTGAACTTCTCTATCTGATTGCCTGCGTCATTGATATAGAACTCTCTTGCTACCTCATAGCCTGCCTTTTCAAGAACAGACGCAAGACAATCGCCTATAGCTCCGCCTCTTGCATTGCCTATGTGCATAGGACCTGTTGGATTTGCAGAAACAAATTCCACAAGAACGCTCTTCCCAGCGCCAAGGTCAGTTTCACCGTATTTCTCTTTCTGCTCCAAAACAGTGGCAACTACAGTTGCATACCATTCAGTAGAATAGAAAAAGTTGATGAACCCAGGACCTGCCACTTCACATCTTGCAAAGTATGAGCCGTTAAGGTCTATCTTTGATACGATAGCTTCTGCTATTTTTCTTGGATTGTTTCTGAAAGGCCTTGCACATACCATTGCGGCATTAGTGGAAACGTCACCGTTTTTTGAGTCGGCAGGTATCTCCGTATTAAATGCAGGAACAGGCTCTGCTGGAAAAGTTCCGTCTGCAACAAGCTCGCCCATAGCCTTCATTACAAGCTCCTTAGCCTGAATAAATGCGTCGCTTATGAGATTAGTCATATTATTTTTCCGTCCTTCCAAATATAATTATGCGACAACATTTGCCGCTTTTACTTCTATAGCTATCTCAAAATCACCGATATAGCTTGAATTGACATCTAAAACATAGTGAAAGAAAAGCATTCCACCGTTTTCGTCAAGATCTGATCTTATGGTTTTAGCGGTTATGCCTACCATAAAATCACCGTATGGAGTGCCATAAACGCAATGCTGCTTTTCGCCTATATCAACAACAAGATTCGCTTCAACCGTTCCGGTTCTGTTCATAGTCACCTTGCGGCAGCCTTCGGTTTCTAGCGTTGTAACGCTTCCTTCAAATCCTGTTGCCTCAGACTCCTCATACGATATGCGATATCCTTTTTCGGTTGCTTCATAAAGTCCTGCTGAGATAAGCTCTGTTTCTTCTTTTGTATTACCATCGCTTTGACGGCTAACAAGTTTTATTGATACTTCCTTGCTGGTCAAATAAAATCCTCCAGTTTACAGCTTTAGGCTGCATTTTGATATTTGTGCATTGATATTGTTTCCGAGAAAACGTTCAACATTCTCAGAAAACAGCTCAACGCTGTCGGTACAGTAAAGCTCAAGGCTCTCACGCTCTTCTCTTTCAGCCGTATCATCGCTGTATGAAAGGGAGTTGAGTGCATATTTCGCAAGCTCTGCACCTGATGAAACAAGTGTTACGCCCTCGCCCATTATATCTGAAATTAGTTCAGTGAGGTGTGGATAGTGAGTACAGCCGAGAATAAGCGTATCAACGTCTTCTTTTTTCATTATTTCAAGATACTCCTGTGCGATATACCTTGCAGGCACGCAATCAGGGGCAGTATAGCCATTCTCTACCAGTGGCACGAACATAGGACAAGCCTTGCCGACCACCTTGATGTTAGGGTTAATGCTTCTTATAGCTTTGCCGTAAATGCCGCTCTTTATGGTCGCACTTGTGGCTATAACGCCTATCCTGTTATTCTTTGTAGCAGAGCAGGCAGCCTTTACAGCAGGCTCAACAACTCCGCTTATGGTGATATCTGACTTTATATCCATTGCAGGCAATACAGAAGAAACTGTACCGCAAGCAACGAGAATCATTTTAACGTTATGCTGTTTAAGAAACTCTATATCCTGTCTGGCATAGCTCATTATAGTCTCTCTGCTTTTTGAGCCGTATGGCACTCTTGCCGTGTCGCCAAGATAAACGATATTTTCATTTGGCAGAAGCTTTATAAGCTCTTTCACACAGGTAAGCCCACCAACTCCTGAGTCGAAAACTCCAATGGCGGCGTTATTCATAATCAACCTCCGCCTTATCAAGTGCCAGCTTGATAAGCTTATCTTCCTGCTGTGCAGGGGTCATTCCCTCGTACTGCATAAGCTGTGGATACATACTTATAGGCGTGTGACCTGGGAGAGTATTTATCTCGTTAAGAATAACAGTGCCGTCTTTCATAAGGAAGAAGTCTACTCTTGAAAGTCCGCTGCAGCCCATTGCTCTGTATGCCTTGACAGCCGTCTTTCTTATTTCTTCAATGCTTTCCTCGCTCATTCTTGCAGGGATAAGCGTTTTGGAAGCGGCGTCATTATATTTTGCGTCAAAATCGTAAAACTCGTCATTTGCGGAGCATACTTCACCGACAGTTGAAGCAAAAGGCTCGTCATTGCCCATTACTGCACACTCGCACTCCATGCCAACTATAGTTTCTTCTACAATGACCTTGCTGTCATGTGCAAAAGCAAGCTTTATGGCAGCTTTAAGTTCATCTCTGTTTTTAGCTTTTGAAACGCCCACAGAAGAACCGCAGTTTGCAGGCTTGACGAACATAGGATAGCCAAGCTTGCTTTCCATTTCGTCACACTTTTTGTCAAGATGTGAAAGCTCTGAGGTTATAATGCCTACCCACTTTGCTGTCTTTATGCCGTTTGCGTCAAGAACAGTGTGTGTAAGTCCCTTATCCATGCAGTTTGCAGAGGATATGCAGTCACAGCCTACAAATGGAATCTCAGCAAGCTGAAAAAGCCCCTGAATAGTGCCGTCTTCACCGTTCTTTCCGTGAAGGACTGGGAAAATAACGTCAACTTTTACATTCTGATATTCGCCGTTTTCGCCAAGAGCGATAAAGCCCTTGTGAAGAGGGTCAGGGCTGAGAACGCATGGAACATTATCAGGGTGCTGTTCCCATTTGTTTGACGCAATATCGTCAACATCTCCTATATATTTCATCCAGTGACCTTTTTTTGTTATTCCGATACAAATAACATCATATTTGTCCTTTGGTATGCTCTTTATAACGTGAGTTGCAGAAACAACAGATACGTCGTGCTCGTTTGATTTTCCGCCGAAAATAACGGCAACTCGGATCTTAGACATAAAAATTCGTCCTTTCTGAATTAGTATCATAATATTATAACATATTTCCGCTAAAATTGCAAATCTTTTTGTGCCAAAATATGCAGCAAACAGCTATAAATATTGTGTTTATTGCATAAGGCGTGGCTATTTGCCATAGACAGCGACTTTTTCAAAGTTCATATTTCCACCGAAAATGTCAAGGGCAGAGCCAATAGTGAAGTCTATCTTTCCCCTGCCGAGTTCTTTTAGCGTATCGAGATCCTCAAATGATGAAATTCCTCCTGCATAGGTCGATGGAATGGTGCAGTATTCTCCCATTATCTTTGCTATCTGCGGCTCAATGCCCTTTGCTTTGCCCTCTGTGTCAACAGCATGGATAAGAAATTCATCACAATATTTTGAGAACATTTCTAAGGTCTGGCTGTTCATTTCAATATCGGTGAATTTCTGCCAGCGGTCTGTCACAACGTAATACTTCCCGTCCCTTTTGCGGCAGGAAAGGTCAAGGACAAGTCTGCTTTTGCCAACGGACTTCACCAGTCTGTTCAGATTATAGAAATTAACAACACCGTTTTTGAAAACAAAGCTCGTCACGATAACATGACTTGCGCCCTTTTCAAGAAATTGTGCGGCGTTTTCATCATTTATTCCGCCGCCTATCTGCAATCCGCCCTCAAATGCGGATAATGCACTGTAGGCTTGTTCGAGGTCTGCGTTGTAAAATTCGCTGCCGACAGGGTTTAATATAATAATATGTCCTCCTGTCAGTCCGTATGACTTATAAAGCTTGCCATAATAAGCTCCGTCATATTCTGAAACGAAGTTATCCACAGCATAATTGTTTTTGTCAGAAAGGCTTCCGCCCACTATCTGTTTTACATTACCGTTATGGATATCTATGCAAGGTCTGAATTTCATTGCTCTCTCCTATCTGAATTTTCTCATGTATATCACCAAAACTATATCATTTCCGTTTTGGACGCGTTGACAGTATACTTGATGATCTGTATGCTTTTCACAGAAGCCGTCAAAAACTTTGCTAAGCCCTTTGATATTTCTCTCATTGAAGTTCGTGTCTATCTGGTCAGTTTCACTGAATTGGAAATCGCTCATATCTGACGTTACCGCCACGCTGTCCTGCATATTATCCAAAGCCTTTTCCATAAGGCTCTCTATCTCATTTACTGAGTTTATATGCGTAACTGTCTGCGTAATATAGCTGAACTTTGTACTATCTGTATAAGGAAGCTCTGTATCGTTCCAGACGTGTTTTGTTTTCATGTATTCTTTTGAGACGTTAAAATACTTGTGCCTTACTGGTCTATCCGTAAAGTCAGGGATAGGGTCGTCCCAGCAGACGTCAACATAATACCAACTACCGCCTATCTGAACTATGTTCCATGAATGATCGTCACCCTCAAAATCTGTGGCGTATATGGTCTTGCAGGGTATTTCCAGCATATCCATAAAAAGCTGAAACGTTGTGGAATAGCCTGAGCATATTGCTTTTCCGTTTATAAGACAGCCATATGGATTATCAGAGTTTGGCAGGCCAATACCAAGCGCATTGAGATGTGCTTCGTCATAGCTTGCACAGCCGACTATATAATCATGTACCGCAAGCTCTTTTTCGTAATCGTTCATGTCAGGTGTGATAAGGTCATTTATCGTCGAAACTGCTTTGTTGTATATTTCAGTCTGCTTTTCATCAAGACTTGATGTATCTCCTGTTAGGTATGCCTGCGAGATAGGTGTGCTGTCATAGTATTTATCATTGCCGCTTTCGCTGTCAGCACTTGATGACGTAGTCACGGCAGAGGAATTATCCACAACTGTTGTGGGCTTTTGTGACTCTGTACAGCCTGTAAGACATAGCATCACCGCCGATAATAATATCAAAACAGTTTTTGCTTTCATGCTTTTCACCGCCTTGTTTTCTCTGATAACACAACTATTATATAATATACGATTTGCCGTGTCAAGTAAGGATATCGTAAGAAATGAAAATTTATACAGTAAATTGACGTATACCATGCAAAAATATGCACTAAAACGCTATAAAATCAAGCAAATGTTTATATTTACCTTGACAAAAATCGCAATTTGTTATAAAATATTAATATCAGTTATTTTTGAAAGGATTGTTGTTACAATGGGACTTACTTTAACAGAAAAAATACTTAAAGCACATCTTGTTGACGGCGAATTTGTTAAGGGTCAGGAGATCGGTATCCGTATCGACCAGACGCTTACTCAGGACGCAACAGGTACAATGGCTTATCTTGAATATGAGGCAATGGGCGTTCCTCGTGTCAGAACGGAAAAGTCTGTAGCTTATATCGACCACAACACGCTTCAGTCAGGCTTTGAGAATGCCGACGACCACAGATTTATCGGTTCTGTCTGCAAGAAGCACGGCATTTATTTTTCACGTCCCGGAAACGGTATCTGTCATCAGGTACATCTTGAGCGTTTCGGTATACCAGGTAAGACCCTTATAGGCTCTGACAGCCACACTCCAACAGGCGGTGGTATCGGAATGATCGCTATAGGTGCAGGTGGACTTGATGTTGCAGTTGCAATGGGTGGTGGTGCTTATTACATCACATATCCTAAGATAGTAAAGGTAAATCTCACAGGCAAGCTTTCTCCATGGGTATCAGCTAAGGACGTTATCCTTGAAGTTCTCAGAAGAATGTCTGTAAAGGGCGGCGTAGGCAAAGTTATAGAATACTGCGGCGAGGGCGTAAAGACACTTACAGTTCCTGAGAGAGCAACTATCACAAATATGGGTGCTGAGCTTGGTGCAACTACATCTATCTTCCCTTCTGACGAAACAACACTTGCATTTCTGAAGGCTCAGGACAGAGCTGACGTATGGAGCGAGCTAAAGGCTGATGATGACGCTGTTTATGACGAACAGATAGACATCGATCTTTCACAGCTCATACCACTGGCTGCCTGTCCTCATTCTCCTGACAACGTTAAGAGCGTAAATGAGATCGGAAAGCTTAAGATAGATCAGGTTTGTATCGGCTCATGCACAAACTCTTCTTATGTTGACATGATGAAAGTAGCTCACATTCTTAAGGGCAAGACAGTTGACCCTAGCGTTTCACTTGCGATCGCTCCAGGCTCAAAGCAGGTACTTAACATGATCGCTGAGAACGGCGCACTTGCTGATATGATAGCAGCAGGCGCAAGAATACTTGAATCCGCTTGCGGCCCATGTATCGGTATGGGTCAGTCACCTAACTCAAAGGGTGTTTCACTTAGAACATTCAACAGAAACTTCGAGGGACGTTCAGGCACAAAGGATGGTCAGATCTATCTGGTATCACCTGAAATGGCTGCTGTTTCAGCTCTCACAGGCTACCTCACTGACCCAAGAACACTTGGAGATATGCCTGAGTTCAAGCTTCCTGAACATTTCAAGATAAACGACAATATGGTTGTTCCGCCAGCTGACGAGGCTGATATGGACAGCGTTGAGGTTCTTAGAGGACCAAATATCAAGCCTTTCCCACAGACTTCACCGCTTGATGACAGCATTGATTGTCAGGTATCACTTAAGGTGGGTGACAACATCACAACCGACCACATCATGCCTGCCGGTGCGAAGATACTTCCATTGCGTTCAAATATCCCTGCTATATCACAGCATTGCTTTACAGTATGTGATGAGGACTTCCCAAGACGTGCAAAGAACATGGGCAAGTCAATAATCGTTGGCGGATCAAACTATGGTCAGGGCTCATCAAGAGAGCACGCAGCACTTGCACCTCTCTATCTTGGCATAAAGGCTGTTCTTGTTAAGAGCTTTGCAAGAATACACAGAGCTAATCTTATCAACGCAGGTATACTTCCGCTCACATTTGTAAATGAAGCTGACTATGACAAGATAAATCAGGGCGATGAGATCGTTCTTGCTGACGTTCGTGCAGATGTTGAGGCTGATATGTCTAAGCTTACTGTTGTGAATAAGACAACAGGTGTTGAGATACCAGTTCTCTGCGAGCTTACAGGCAGAACAAAGGATATTATCCTTGCAGGTGGTCTGCTTGACTACACAAGAGAACAGCTCTCAAAATAATAAAGTCTGATATGGAGGTTTCCTATGGGGATTTTCTCGAAACTCTTTGGTGCAAAGGATAACACATCAGCGGTGAAAGAATATTCTTTCATTGCTGATATCGCCGCACTTATCACAGATAATAACAGCGAAGTCGTTTCAGCTCTTCGTGAGTGTGCTAATGACCCTTGGGCTTATGCTGAGAAAAACACTTCAAGATATTTGCAAAGAGGCGTAGTTGTTTCTGACAAGGAAGCAAATGATATTGACGATATCTGCTGGATAGGTATGATAGACGAACTTGAAGAAAACGGCTATCTCTTCCCTTGCGACTATTCAGAGGAGGTCGAGAATATTATCTGGGGACTTTCACAGCTTAAAAACTACAGCTTGATCGAAAGTTATACAGACGACTTTGAGGCTGATGACGATGATGACGCTGAGGCGTTTGTACATAAGTTAAACAGCACTCTCAAAGGTGCTTGCATATGTATGATAGATATTGACAGCGACAGCTATGAGCTTATTATTGTAAGTCTTGACGTTTACAAAAAGATATCTGCGATAGCTAAAAACAACGGATATTCCATTATTACTTTATAGGAGGTCTTACCAATGGCAAAAATTCAGATGAAAACACCGCTCGTTGAAATGGACGGCGACGAAATGACCAGAATTATCTGGCAGGATATAAAGGATATTCTTCTTACTCCATATATTGACCTTAAAACAGAATACTATGATCTTGGTCTTGTTCATAGAAATGAGACCGACGATCAGGTAACTGTTGATTCTGCAAATGCTACAAAGAAATACGGCGTTGCTGTTAAGTGTGCAACTATCACACCTAACGCTGCGAGAATGCCTGAATACAACCTCAAGGAAATGTGGAAATCCCCTAACGGCACTATCAGAGCTATCCTTGACGGAACTGTTTTCAGAACTCCTATCCTTGTTAAGGGTATCACTCCTTACATTCCTACATGGACAAAGCCTATCACTATCGCTCGTCACGCATACGGCGACGTTTATAAGAACGTTGAAATGAAGTGCCCTGCTGGCTCAAAGGCAGAGCTTGTTTGCACTGACAAGGACGGCAAGGAAACTAGAGAAACAATTTACAACTTTGAGTGCGACGGTATTATTCAGGGTCAGCACAACAAGTCAACTTCTATTGCTTCATTCGCAAGAGCTTGCTTTAACTTTGCTCTTGACAAAAAGCAGGACGTATGGTTTGCTACAAAGGATACTATTTCAAAGAAGTATGACCACACATTCAAAGATATCTTCCAGGATATATATGACAACGAGTACAAGGCTAAGTTTGAGGCAGCCGGTATCGAGTATTTCTATACTCTTATCGACGATGCTGTTGCAAGAGTTATTCGTTCAAACGGCGGTTATATCTGGGCCTGCAAGAACTATGACGGTGACGTAATGTCTGACATGGTAGCTACAGCATATGGCTCACTGGCTATGATGACTTCTGTTCTTGTTTCACCTGACGGAATCTATGAATATGAGGCTGCTCACGGTACTGTTCAAAGACACTATTACAAGCACCTCAAGGGCGAAGAAACTTCTACAAACTCAGTTGCCACACTGTTCGCATGGACAGGCGCTCTGAGAAAAAGAGGCGAACTCGATAACCTGCCTGAGCTTATGAACTTTGCTAATTGTCTTGAAAAGGCAACTATCGAAACTATCCAAGACGGTGTTATGACAGGTGATCTTTATCTGCTTTCTACACTTGAAAATAAGAAGAAAGTAAATACAGTGGACTTTCTTAAGGCTGTTGACGAGAGACTTAAAAAGCTTCTGGGTTAATTTTCATATCACAAATATTAAAAGCTGTAGCACTTTGCGGTGTTACAGCTTTTTTTTAATAGAATATTATGCCGAGAAAGGCGGAGCTTACGATAATTGTGATCGGTGAGAGCTTGAATTTCTTCAGTTTCAAAAGAAGCACATCCGCCAAGGCTATGAGCAGGAATATTATCAACGCTTTATAGTCAAAAGCAGGCTTTGAATTTATGGTGGTGATATTTAGCAGTGAAGATAAAGCCATTGTAATGCCAGTGGCAAGTATCATTGCAACAACGCATGGACGAATGCCTGAAAGCATTGCTTTTACCCCTGAGTATTTCAGCAAATCTTTCATGATCGAAGCTATGATAAATATTATCACGAACGAAGGCAACACAACGCCAAGGGTGGCTATCAATCCGCCTGCGAAGCCTGCCTGCGATGAGCCTACGAAGGTCGCCATGTTCACTGCAAGTGGTCCAGGGGTGGACTCAGATACGGCAATAAAGTTCACAAATTCGTCCTCACTGAGCCAGCCAAAGGTAAGAACTTTTTCACGGATAATGGATATCATTCCATATCCTCCACCGAATGACACTGCGCCTATTTCAAGAAAAATGAGAAAAAGTTTGAGATATATCATTTTATTGTACTTCCCTTTCTGAGGGTTTTAATCAGATACACAGCAATGCCCACAGCACCACTTATGATAATATAAAATACTGATGAAAACTTCACAGAAAAAAGTGTGAAAAGTATCATCATTATGAAAACTCCAAGAATTATAATTTTGTCAAGCAATGTGTTATCAAGTGCTTTCAACATTCTTAGTCCTGCAGTAAGTATGAGATATATTACGCCCACCTGAATGCCACGGAATCCAGCGTAGACTACTTTTAAAGACAGAAATTTGTCAAAGAAAAGTGATATTATGTAGATTATAAAAAACGACGGTATGCACACACCGACAGTTGCCGCAATAGCACCCAGCACACCGCCTATTTTGTAGCCGATATATGTAGCACTGTTTACAGCAGTTGGTCCGGGGGTGGACTCTGATATAGCTGTCATATCGAGAAATTCTTTTTTATCAAGCCAATTTTTGCGCACACAAAATTCTGTTTCAAGCAAGGCTATCATTGCATATCCTCCGCCAAAGGTAAAAACGCCTATCTTAAGAAAGGTCAAAAACAATGTTTTTATATTTGAATTGTCTTTTTTCAAAAAAACTCACCTCTTTTTATATTATAACGAACTTGTCATAGTAAGTCAATGCTTTTATTAGCATTAGCTGATTTATTACGAAATATTAAAATAATCTATAATTATGTGTAAAACAGTTGACAATAGTCGATATATGGTGTATAATATACTTTGTTAAAATTAAATAGCCTTATCAAGAGTGGTGGAGGAAACAGGTCCTGTGAAGCCCAGCAACCTAGCGTTAGTTAAGGTGCTAAATCCTGCGGTTATTTCCGAAAGATGAGGAAATTGAGTAATTTCAAGCGTTTCGGAATGAAGCGCTTTTTTTGTGGCTGTTTTTAGATTAACAAATATTCAGAAAAGAGGTATTTTTATGTCAAAGTATTTATTTACATCTGAGTCGGTTACTGAGGGACATCCTGACAAAATATGCGATCAGATCTCTGACGCTATACTTGACGCTCTGCTGGAGCAGGATCCTATGTCAAGAGTTGCCTGCGAAACGGTCACTACAACAGGTGTAGTAATGTGCATGGGCGAGATAACAACAAAGGCTGTAATCGACATACCACAGATCGTTAGAGATACAGTTGTCGGTATAGGCTATGACAGAGCCAAGTATGGTTTTGACGGACACACCTGTTCAGTTCTCACAACTATAGACAAGCAGTCGCCTGATATTGCAATGGGTGTTGACAATGCTCTCGAAGGCAGAGCTGAAAACGCATTCGATACAGGTGCAGGCGATCAGGGTATCATGTTCGGTTTCGCTTGCGACGAAACACCTGAACTTATGCCAATGCCTATATCACTTGCTCACAAGCTTGCTCTTAAACTTACAGAAGTTAGAAAGAACGGCACTTTGCCATATCTCAGACCGGACGGAAAAACTCAGGTAACAGTTGAATATGATGATGGCAAGCCAACAAGAGTTGACGCTGTTGTAGTTTCTTCACAGCATGATGACGCTGTAACACTGGAGCAGATAAGAGAAGATATTATCGAGAACGTTATAAAGACAGTTATCCCTGCTGAACTTCTCGATGAGAACACTACTTATTTTGTAAACCCAACAGGAAGATTTGTAGTCGGCGGTCCTCAGGGCGACAGCGGTCTGACAGGAAGAAAGATAATCGTTGACACATACGGTGGATATGCTCGTCATGGTGGTGGTGCTTTCTCTGGAAAAGATCCTACAAAGGTTGACAGAAGCGCAACATATGCTGCAAGATACGTTGCAAAGAATATCGTTGCAGCAGGTCTTGCCAAGAAGTGTGAGGTTGAGCTTGCGTACGCTATCGGTGTTGCTCACCCTGTTTCAATAATGGTCGACACATATGGCACAGGAAAGGTTTCTGATGAAAAGATAGAGGCAGCTGTAGAAAAGGTATTTGACCTTCGCCCTGCTGCAATAATCAAGAGCCTTGACCTTAGAAAGCCACAGTACAAGCAGCTTGCAGCTTATGGTCATATGGGACGTGAGGATCTTGATGTAGCTTGGGAAAAGACAGACAAGATCAATGATCTTCTTGAAGCAGTTAAATAATAAATATCAAAGCCTTGACAGGAATGTGCCTGCCAAGGCTTTTTTTGTGTTCAGCATTAATTTTGTTTTAGTCTTTGCCTTTAAGAATAGGCGACAAAGGCTTATAAATAAGAATTGTGACCAATGCACAAATAATACCCTTCACAAAAGTAAAAGGCAGATTGAAAATACACAGTGCAGAGAAAATATTCTTTACGCTACCCATTATCTGCTGGTACATACCGAGTATAGCAGCTTCTCCGCCGAATGCTTTAAAGTATATAGGATAAACGATAAAATAATTCAACGGTAAGCTTATTACTGTGAAAACCAAAGTGCCAATGATACAGCTTATGATAGCATTCTTTCTGGTTTTTTTCTTATGGTATATAACAGAAGCCGTCAGCACAAAAGCTGCGCTTGTTACAAAGTCGAAGATGTTGCCGATACCCATTGTTGTGCCTAGTCCCTTTATAATCAACTGGATAACGTTCTTGATAAGGCAAACGATCACGCCTGCAATAGGTCCCATTGAGAAACCTGCCAGCAGGGATATAACGTTTGAAAGGTCAAGCTTGATAAATCCTGGCATAAGTGGCACAGGAAAATCAAGGTAATATATCACAGTAGCTATGGCGCTGAGCATTGCCACCGTTACCATTTTTCTTGTTGTAAAAGTTTTATTTCTTGGCATAGTGTTATCACTTGTCATTTTAATTCCTCCAAATAATAAAATTATCGGGAGAAACAGCAGCAAAAGCAAAAGCACCCTGAAAATAAAATCAGGGTGCAATTTATGCGTTATTGATCTGTCGTTTCTTCCATCCGGACTTTACCGTCGGTTTCGGATTCTCACCGAATCAGCGCATTTCTGCGGTCGAGGACTTACGAATACTATTCGATCACCTCCGGTGTGGAATTTCACCACCCCTGAAACACATTATTAAATTTTGCTGAACACTTTTTATGAGATCAATCCTCGTTGTCCTCGTCCTCAATTTCTGAGAAATCAAACTCAAGGCTCTCTCCACAGTTTGGACATTCAATAGAACCATCAGCGATAATGTTCTCGCCGAGCATTATTGTGTCACCGCAGTTAGGGCATACACACTCATACATAGCGTCATCATCATCATCGTCATCATCACAACAACAATCATCGTCGCAACAACAATCGTCGTCATCGTCATCATCATCACCGTAAATAAGCTCTTCTATCTCGCCGAGATCCTCGTCAAGAGTATCAACAAGCTCAACTGTCTCGTCAACTTCTTCAGCGATATCTTCAACTGTAGCAGACATATCATCAAGAATATCAGCCATAATTGTCAATATCTTTCCCTCGTTTGTGGAATCGTCAATTTTAAGACCTTCCATAAGTCCCTTTAAATATGCAACCTTCTTTGACAGCTCCATAATATTCCCTCCGTTTCTAAAAAAACCGTAAAGGCTAAAACTTATGCTCTTTCCATGTACTCACATGTACGAGTATCGATTCTTATTCTGTCACCTGTGTTGATGAACAGAGGAACTCTGATCTCAGCACCAGTTTCAACTGTTGCAGGCTTTGTAGCATTTGTAGCTGTATCGCCCTTGATACCAGGCTCTGTCTCTGTTACTTCAAGATCAACAAAGTATGGAGGCTCTACGCCGAATACTGTACCCTTGTAAGAAAGAATCTTACATACCATGTTTTCCTTTACGAACTTAAAGTTATCTGAAAGCTCAGCCTTGTTTACTGGAACAAGCTCATAGCTCTCTGGATCCATGAAATAATAAAGATCACCGTCATTGTAAGAATACTCCATATCCTTTCTCTCAACATATGCTGTTGGGAATTTAGCTGTTGGATTGTATGTCTTTTCAACAACAGAACCTGAAATTACGTTTCTAACCTTTGCTCTGACGAACGCTGCACCCTTACCAGGCTTAACGTGCTGAAACTCAACGATCTGCATTACGTTGCCGTCCTCTTCAAAAGTCACGCCGTTTCTGAAATCACCAGCAGTTACCATTATTTAGTACCTCCATAAACATTCTTAATTAATGTGTACACAGTTCAAAACGTCCGCATACCTCTATATTTATTTTACCATATTTATTTGTTTATTGCAATAGCTTTTGAAAACTTTTTTGCCCAAAAATCAAAAAAAGTTACAAACAAATAAGCTCTTTAGGGGCTTTTGTCATATTGATACAGCCGTTCTCGGTCACTATCACGAAATCCTCTATCCTTACGCCGAACTCGCCCTCAAGATAAATGCCCGGCTCAACTGTTACAATAGAATTTGCAGGCAGGATATCTTCCCTGCTAGGCGAAGCATAGGGGCTTTCATGTATCTCAACGCCCACACCATGTCCCAGAGAATGGCCGAAATTATCTCCATAGCCTGCGTCAGTTATGATATCCCTTGCTATTTTGTCAAGTGCTTTTCCTGACATACCTGCCTTTACTGCGTCAAGAGCTGTAAGCTGTGCAGTAAGAACAGTTTCGTATACAGACTTCATCTTGTCACTAGGTTTGCCTACGCATACAGTTCTAGTCATATCGCTGTGCCAGCCGTCATAAGTTGCTCCAAAATCCATAAGCACGAACTCACCGCTCTCAACTTTTTTATCAGAGGGTACACCATGAGGAAGCGACGTATTTGCACCTGAAAGTGCAATAGTGTCAAAAGACAGAGCTTCAGCACCATTTTTGAGCATATAATAGTCAAGCTCAAGCTGAATCTCTTTTTCAGTTCTGCCGACCTTGATAAAGTCAAGCATATGTGCAAAGCCATTTTCAGCAATACGCTGTGCTTTGATTATCTTGTCTATCTGCTCTTGAGATTTAACTGTCCTTATCTCTGTTATTATTTTCGCAAGCTTGGTGTCTGTAATTACCTCAGCATTAAGCTTTTGCTGATATGCGATAAGCTCGGAAAGTGTGCAGGTATCAGCATTAACTGCAACTGTTTTTGCACCATGCTTTTCAATAAGTTCATTTATCTGCTCATAAAGCTTGTCCTGCAAAATGACTTCACAGGCTGTGACAGTTTTTCTTGCCTTTTCGATATATCTGAAATCAATGATAAAATACGCTTTTTCAGGAAAGACCACAAGGGTCCCTGCGCTTGATTTCATTGCGGTGAAATACCTTCTATTCACATCGTCAGTTATAACAGCACAATCTGCCGCTTCTGTTACTCGTGAACAAAGTTTTTCAAGGTCAGTCATTGTCTGCACCGCTTTCATTTTTCCATTTGTAATACAAAGCGTCAACAGCCATGTGGTATGAATACTTTCCGAAACCGCTTATCTGGCCTACGCATACAGGTGCGATAACAGAAGTGTGTCTGAACTCGTCACGGGAGTGTATATTGCTCAGATGTACCTCAACGACAGGAATCTTTATTGCGGCGATGGCGTCTCTGATAGCATAGCTATAGTGTGTATAAGCGCCTGCGTTAAGTATAACGCCGTCATAATTTTTTCTAGCAAGGTGAAGCTTGTCGATTATTTCACCCTCATGGTTTGACTGATAAACGTCGCAGTGAAACTCATATTTCATTGCATGCTCGATTATCTCGTTGTTTATGCTCTCGAATGTATCTGTACCGTAAACTCCAGGCTCACGCTCGCCCAGAAGATTAAGGTTAGGACCATGTATAACAAGTATTTTTTTCATATCAATACTCTCCTATCTTTATTTCACCGACAAATAATAATTCTTCATTGTCAGTGCGTCTTTGTCTTGAGTGCCTGCACTTTCACAGACGAATATAGGCGAAAGATCTTTCTTTGCTACTATCTCCATAAGCGGCTCATAGTCAGGTCCAAAGCCTTGATTATCGTCAAAAGTCAGGTGCTTTTTCTCGCCACCTGGATTTGTAAACATTATCTTAGAGAAATGGCTGTGGAATATTTTCAGCCTGTCGTGACCGATAGCATTTTCCACTTCATCAAGCATTTTCTCATACTCTGCCTTACCTTTTATATAGCCGAACTCTCTTGCGTTGAGATGTCCGAAATCTATTGTCGGCAGGAACGTATCATCAAGCTTGCAAAGCTCCAGCACTTCTGTTAAGTTACCAAGCTGATTTACCTTACCCATAGTTTCAGGGCAAAAGACGATATGCTCAAAGCCCTGCTCAACGGCTGCTTTTCTAGCCCTTGTGAGAGTATCTTTAGCAAGTTCCAAAGCGTCCTCTCTGCTTATTTTCGCACAGCTTCCTGAATGGATAACTATTCTATCAGCACCCATTCTGCTTGCAGCGTCACAGGATTGCAGAATATAATTTATGCTGTTGTCACGCTTTTCAGCTTCAAGGCTTGAAAGCGAAATAAAATACGGTGCATGCAGCGAAAGCGTGATATTATGCTCTTTAGCCTTATCTTTCAAGGCAAAAGCTATTTTATCGGAGACCTTAACTCCCCTGCCACACTGATATTCATAGTGGTCAAGCCCCATTGCTTCCAGATATCCCGGAGCTTGAAGTGTTGTTTTATATTTAGCGGAAAAAGCCTCGCTGTTTCCCGCAGGTCCAAATCTTGCTGACATCATTATCATTCCTTTCGTTTTATGCTATTTAAGCTTTGGTAAAAACGGCTTTTCACAGGCTCTTTTAAATCGAAATGGCAAGCTCGTTTCAGGCTCTATTGGGAACACGAATATGGAGCGTATACCTTTCAGATTTGAGCCAAGCACGTCAGTGAATATCTGATCACCCACAGCCGCAACATTTTTCTTATTAAGCCCCAGCTTAGCTATAGCCTTTGTGTAGCCAAATGTCAGCGGTTTTTTGCCTTCAGGTACAAAGTCAAGCTCCAACTGCTCTGCAAAAGGCTTTACCCTTGGAGCATGATTGTTTGAAACGATCATAAGCTTTATCCCTGCCGCTTTCATCTTAGCAAGCCAATCAAGACTCGACTGCGGAGGAACGGGATTGTTATGTGTTGTCAGCGTATTATCAAGATCGAGGAGCAGCCCCTTGATATGCTTTTTAGCAAGAAAATCGGGGGTTATCTCTCCTACCTTGTCAAAAACATAAGTTGGTTTGAACATAAAAAAACTCCTGTAGTATAAAATAAAAAGCGGACATAAAAATGCCCGCCTTTTATTACATATTAGTATTTACGCTTACGAGCAGCTTCGGACTTCTTCTTACGCTTTACCGAAGGCTTTTCGTAGTGTTCTCTTTTACGAACCTCTGCGATAACGCCGTCTCTTGCACATGATCTCTTGAAACGCTTAAGTGCTGTATCCAAAGTTTCGTTCTTTCCAACACGGATTTCTGCCAAAATTATTCCCTCCCTTTGCCACCTGTGACAGAGGCAATTCTATCGGAATTTCCGAAAATCAACGGTGATAGTGAAGGTGTCTGCAAAAGCAAACTGAAACGCTTTACGTTCCCCCAGTCCTACTCTTTCGGACCGCTCTGTCTTTAATCTGCGGAATTTATAAAACCGATATAATTACAAATTTAATTATACTATATTTCCACCAAAAAGTCAATAGCTTTCTGGCTCTTTTTTTGATTTTTCTGAGGAAATTTTCGCTTACTTTACAACCAGATTTACAAGCTTGTTAGGAACATAGATTTCCTTGACTATATTTTTGCCTTCCGTTGCCTTAACGATAGCTTCGTCAGCCTTAGCGAGTGCGATAACGTCGTCCTTAGCTGCGTCTGTAGGTATTGTGAGCTTAGATTTTACCTTGCCGTTTATCTGACAAACGATCTCGATAGTATCGTCCTTGCAGAGTGCTTCATCATATGTTACCCACTCCTGCTCGTCAAGAACTCCCTCGCAACCGATCATCTGATAAAGTTCTTCTGTAACATGAGGTGCAAAAGGATTGAGTATGATAAGAAGATCTCTGAACTCTTTCTTTGTGATAGAGCCAACATTATATATCTCATTAAGAAGCGTCATCATTGCGGCAATAGCAGTATTGAACTTCATTGACTCGATATCATCTGATACCTTCTTGATAGTCTTGTGCATGAGCGATCTCAGCTTGTCGCTGTACTCGTCGCTGTCAACTACCTTATCCTGCAAAGCCCAAATTCTGTCCACAAATCTCTTACAGCCCTTAACACTGCTCTCGCTCCATGGAGCTGCCTTTTCATAGTCACCCATGAACAGAACATAAAGTCTGAGAACATCTGCACCGTATTCGTCAACAACATCGTTAGGGTCAACAACGTTTCCTCTTGACTTACTCATCTTCTCACCGTCAGGTCCAAGGATAAGACCCTGAGCTGTTCTCTTTGCATAAGGCTCTGAAGTTGGTACAAGACCGAGGTCGTAGAGGAACTTGTGCCAGAAACGTGAATAGATCATATGACGTGTAACGTGCTCCATACCACCGTTATACCAGTCAACAGGCATCCAATATTTCAGTGCTTCCTGTGAAGCAAACTCATCATTGTTGTTAGGATCGCAATAACGCAGGAAGTACCATGAAGAACCAGCCCACTGTGGCATTGTATCTGTTTCTCTCTTTGCGTCACAGCCACACTTAGGACATTTGCAGTGTACGAAAGAGTCTATCTTAGCCAGAGGGCTTTCGCCGTCTGTACCAGGCTCAAAGTTCTCTACCTGTGGCAATTTAAGTGGAAGCTCATCATATGGCACAGCGACCATTCCGCAGTGAGGGCAATGTACTATCGGGATAGGCTCGCCCCAATATCTCTGACGATTGAAAGCCCAGTCTTTCATCTTATACTGAACGCCCTTTTCACCGCAGCCCAGTTTTTCAAGAACAGTAAGCATCTTTTCGATAGCTTCTTTTTTGTTTGTTATGCCGTTAAGCTCACCTGAGTTGACCATTTCGCCGTCGCCTGTGTAGGCTTCCTTAGAAATGTCGCCGCCCTTGATGACTTCGATTATGTCAATGCCGAACTTCTTTGCAAAATCATAGTCCCTTGTATCGTGAGCAGGCACAGCCATGATAGCGCCTGTGCCGTATCCCATCATAACATAGTCTGAAATGTATATTGGTATCTCTTTGCCTGTGATAGGATTGATAGCTGTCAGACCGTCTATCTTAACGCCTGTTTTATCCTTAACGAGCTGAGTTCTCTCAAATTCGCTCTTCTTTGCACACTCTGTCTTATAAGCGTCAAGGTCAGCAATGTTTGCAATACTATTTCTGTATTTCTGGATGACAGGATGTTCAGGTGCGATTACCATGAATGTAACGCCGTAAAGTGTGTCAGGACGTGTAGTGTAGATCTTGAGCTGCTCGTCCTGCTCTTTGATCTTGAAGTTTACAAATGCACCTGTTGATTTTCCTATCCAATTCTGCTGCTGGAGTTTGATGTTAGGCAGATAGTCAACTTCTTCAAGTCCCTGAAGAAGCTTGTCAGCGTATTCTGTGATTCTCAGATACCATACTTCTTTAGTTTTCTGAACTATTTCGCTGTGGCAAACATCGCAGTGACCGCCCTGTGAGTCCTCATTTGAAAGAACGACCTTACAGCTTGGGCAATAATTTACGAGGGTCTTATCTCTGAATACAAGACCATTCTCAAACATTTTAAGGAATATCCACTGTGTCCACTTATAGTAGTTTTCATCGGTCGTATCAATAACTCTTGACCAATCGAATGAAAAACCTACTCTTTTGAGCTGCCCCGTGAACTTCTTAATGTTGTCGTCAGTTACCTTTCTTGGGTGAACACCTGTTTTAATAGCTGTGTTCTCTGTAGGCAGACCGTAAGCGTCAAAGCCTATAGGGAAAAGAACATTATAGCCCTGCAAACGTCTTTTACGGCTTACAACTTCTAGACCGGAATATGCCTTGATATGTCCAACGTGCATTCCATGACCTGACGGATAAGGAAACTCTACAAGTCCGTAAAATTTCTTCTTGGAAAAGTCATTGCTTGCCTCAAAGGTCTTATGCTCGTCCCAGTATTTCTGCCATTTGCTTTCTATGGCCGAAAAATTGTATTCTTTCATCTTTATCAATCCTTTGTTAAATTATAATTGTCAAAATTAATCCTGTGGCTCGTCTGGTAAGAACTGCTTTACGTCGATATCCTTGCCGTCAGACCATAGTCTTTCAAGATTGTAATGATCTCTTGTTTCCTTATAGAAAACATGAACTATGATATCACCGTAATCAAGTACGACCCAAGTTGCACCCTGATAGCCCTCTGTTCTGTTAGGTTCAATGCCAAGCTGGCTCATTTTGAACTCAACTTCCTCCGCAAGAGCCTTTGTCTGAGTGCTTGAAGTACCATTTGCTATAACAAAATAATCCGCAACTATAGTCAGGTCACCGATCTCTATTATCCTGATGTCCTCTGCTCTTTTTGAATCAAGAGCTTTAACAATAGTTGACAGCTTTTCATTCTGTGAAATATTATCCATAAAAATCTCCTTTATTTTGAATTATCGGCAAAATCATTATATGCTTCAAGTGTGGAAACAGGGATAGTATTACCCTTTTCCACTGAGTCTTTTATTGAGAATTTCAAAGCCTCAAACATTGCTTTCTCCAAGCTTTGTTCGGCATACTTTCTCATTTTCTTTACGTCTTTATAATCCCTGTCCGCTGAAATAAGGTCTGCAAGATATACTATCTGGCTAAGCTTGGGCATATTGCCACAGGCAACTGTATGATAGCGTATAGCTGAGATTATCTCAGGATCATGAATATCAAAAAGCGTCTGCACAAGCTCTGCCCCTGCAATGCCGTGAAACAGCGGAACAGCCTTTTTCTCTATATCGCACACATCAAGTGAAGATTTAGAAACTATAGCCGCAAGCTCCAATGCTGGTATCTCTTTTGCAACATCATGCAAAAGTCCTGCAATATAAGCCTTGTCTGCGTCAGCACCATATCTTTTTGCAAGCTCCACAGCGGAATTTGCCACGTTCATAGAGTGTGTATATCTCTTTTTTGATAAATGTTCTTTTAGGTATGCTTTATAAATGCCTATTGTTTTTTTATCTGCCACTTAGAAAACCTCGGTTATACAAATTTTTGTCCACTATATATTGTACAACATTTTCACTCAAATAGCAAGAGCAATCAACATTTTTTTTGAGCATTTGACGTATCTCAGTTGAAGACACCTCAAATGGGTCAGTTTTTACTATGATTATCTCTCCACCATCGGCTTTGAGCTGTTTGGCTTTCACCTCTATGTGGTCAATGTCCTCATGCGAGCGTGCAACGCAGATAAGTGCAGAAAGTGATAATATCTCCTTATACTGATACCATTCTTCAAATGAAAGCAACATATCACTGCCCATTATAAAAAACAGCTTATCATGTGGATATATCTCTTTTAGATGTCTGAGTGTTATCACTGAATAGCTTTTGCCCTCTTGCTTAAGTTCCCAATCGGATATTTCCACACATGGGATATCTGCAAAAGCAAGTCTGCACATATTCAACCTATCCTCAGAGGAAGCTAAGTCCTCCGCTTGCTTATGTGGAGGTATTCTGTCAGGCATGACGATCATCTTGTCAAGACCCGCCTGCTCCGCTACGCTTTTAAGGCAATTTAAATGCCCTAAGTGAACAGGATTGAACGTACCGCCGAAAACACCTATTTTCATTACTTTGACTTTAATTTTATAACAGGCTGCTTCTCATTGCGTTTATAAAGTACCGCCTTTGAGCCTATTACCTGAACGACTTCAGCAGATATCTTTTCAGCGATCTCCTCTGCGGCTTCCCTTGCGGTGTACATTGAGTTGTCAAGCACCTTTATTTTTACAAGCTCGTGAACTCTCAGATAATCGTCTATCTGTGCCACCTGAGCGTCATTAACTCCGCCCTTGCCTATCTGAAAAGCAGGCTGTATAAGCGAAGCCATACCTTTGAGTTCTGCTCTTTGTTTAGTTGTAATCATAATCTAAATCCTTTCAGTTTACTGCTTTGTGAGCTGTTCAAGCAAAGCTTTCAGTGCGTTTGCTCTATGGGAAACGGTATTCTTTGTTTCTGAGTCCACCTGAGCAAAGCTCTTGTTCCCATACATGAAAATAGGGTCATAGCCGAAGCCGTTTTTGCCAACAGGCTCATGAGCTATCTTACCGAATACTTTTCCCTCAACGGCTATCTCTTCACCGTCTGCTTTGATAAAGTGGATTGTACAGGTAAAGTGTGCTCCCCTTTTATCATCAGGTATTTCTTTCATTTTTTTAAGCACAAGAGCGGTACGCTCATCATCAGTTTCGAGTCCGCCATATCTTGCTGAATATACTCCAGGCTCACCATCCAGGGCGTCTATCTCAAGACCGCTGTCGTCTGCAAGTACAGCACAGCCGCAAAGCTTGAATGCAGCTCTTGCTTTTAGTGCAGAATTTTCAGCAAAAGTAGTGCCTGTTTCCTCAACATCAAGTATCAGACCTGCCTCTGATTGCGAGAATACCTCATAACCAAGCGGCTCAAGAATCTGTTTATATTCTCTTATCTTGCCTTTATTGTTGCTTGCAATAACAAGTTTCATTTTTTCTCCTTTAGCTGTGTATATAAGTTACCTTATTTTTCTTTAATTTTTCACGGCATTTGTTTGCCTTATCTTTGAAAACTGTACCGATACATTCTTCGTTGAAAACAACTTTCATTCCACATTCAATAGCACCTATTGCAGTGTTGATAACGGAGATACCACCATCAACACCTACAAATTCTATCTCTTTCACATTCCTTGCTCTCATAAAATCTTCAAGAGCAACGTTTGAAAAAGCATCGGGCTTGCTTTTGGAATAAATATTTTTGGACACAACTTTCAGCTTTGCTGGAAAGCTAGCCGCAGGTGTTCCCTCTTTGGGCATTCCTCCACCCAAAAGTCCCTTTTTGTAGCTGACTATATAAAAGACCTCCTCAGCTTTATAAGCAGAGATACGCTTGTTTATTGCGTCAATAAGTGCTTCGGCATCATATGAGTATGTGGTTTTATCTCTGCCCCTTCCTACATACATTTCCTGCATATCAACTACAAACAAAACCTTATCCATAAAAAATTCCCCCTGATTTTATACTTTTAAGTGTCTAATCCAATATTCTATTATTCAAACAGTGCTTCAACAAAATCTCTTGCTGAAAACGGCTGTATGTCGTCTATTTTTTCGCCTACTGTAACAAGCTTTACAGGCACTTGCAGATCGTCGGTTATGCTGATAATTATTCCACCCTTGGCTGTGCCGTCAAGCTTGGTAAGAATAATACCCGTTATATCAGCTACTTCGTTGAACTGTCTTGCCTGATTAACTGCGTTCTGTCCCGTTGTAGCGTCAAGCGCAAGCAGAACTTCGAGAGCGCAGCCCTCTGCCTGCTGGTGAACTATACGGGATATCTTTTTCAGCTCGTCCATAAGGTTTTTCTTATTGTGAAGACGTCCTGCGGTATCGCATATAACAACGTCAGCCTGTCTTGCCTTAGCCGCCGCCAGTGCATCAAATACCACAGAAGCAGGGTCTGAACCTTCGTTGTGCTTGATTATGTCTACCCCTGCACGCTCTGTCCACACTTCGAGCTGGTCAATAGCAGCCGCTCTGAAAGTATCAGCCGCCGCAACGATAACCTTTTTGCCTTGTTTGTGAAGCTGATAAGCAAGCTTACCGATAGTTGTTGTTTTGCCAACACCGTTTACTCCGATAACCAGTATAACTGACGGTATTGTTGACATATCGAGCTTCTGATCCTCACCGAGCATTTCTGTGATTATCTCTTTAAGCATATCCTTGATTTTTTCAGGTTCTTTAACGCCCTCCTGCTTGACTTTCTGTCTGAGCTTATCGCATATCTTTTCAGAAGTTGTAACTCCGATATCGCAGAGGATAAGCGTTTCTTCAAGCTCCTCAAAAAGATCTTCATCTATTTTGCTGAATGAATGGAGCAGACTTTCTATTCTGCCCATCATTGAGTCTTTAGTCTTTTTAAGACCATTTTTCAGCTTTTCAAAAAATCCCATTTCTTCACTCCTATTCAAGTTTCATTTGACGTGTTTCCGAAACGTCCATTTTAAGAAGCTTGGAAACACCCTTTTCTTGCATCGTTACGCCATACAGAACGTCAGCTTCTTCCATTGTTCCACGTCTGTGAGTAATGGTGATAAACTGTGTTTTATCTGTAAGGTGGTGCAGATATTGTGCATATTTGCTTACGTTCACGTCGTCGAGTGCCGCTTCTATCTCATCGAGAAGACAGAAAGGTGATGGCGAAATTTTCAGGATTGCAAAATAAATTGCAATAGCCACCAGAGCCTGCTCTCCGCCTGAAAGGGACATAAGATTTGTTATGACCTTGCCTGGCGGCTGAACGTTTATCTCAATACCACATTCAAGGACATTGTTTGGATCTGTAAGAATAAGCTCGCACTGACCACCACCGAAAAGCTCGGTGAAAATTTTCTTGAAGTTCGCATTTATGCGCTCAAAGCTGTCGGTGAACATATTCTTCATATTTTCTGTCAGATCCTCAATAAGTTTTTCAAGTTCTGTTTTTGACGTATTTACGTCATTAAGCTGACCTGTGAGAAATTCGTGTCGCTGTGACACTTCTGCATATTCCTCTATAGCTCCAAGGTTTACGCTTCCAAGATTTCTTATCTTTCCACGAAGTTCGTTGAGTCGCCTGTTAGCTACCGTTATATCCACAATATCCTCGGCTATCTCTGCAGCGTCGCTTCTTGTAAGCTCATAATCATCCCAAAGCTGTGCCACAAGCTTATCAAAGCCTGCAGTAACAGATTTTTTCTGTTCCTCCGCTCTCGTAAGCTGACCTGAAAGTGTTTCCTTCTCGTCCATTTTGTGCTTCTGCTTGGTGCGAAGTTTGTTTGCTGCATTGTCAAGCTCAATATGCTCACGCTGAGCCTGCTCCGCCATTTTCTGTGCGGCGGTTATCTTTTCGTCAGCACCGCTGAGTTCCTGTTTGGTCTGAAAAATAAGCTCTTTCTTCTCGGCTATTTTCTTTTCACACTCGGAGATATTATCATTCAACTTGCCGCTGTCAGTATCACTGTCGCCGATAGTTTCTTCAAGCTGTGATATTGAAAGCTTGCAGGCATCAAGGTCTTTGGATAACTCTGCCGCCATTATCTTCATTTGCGAAAGCTCTTCGCTGAGCTGTTCACGCTTATTTTTAAGTTCTGCCTGCTCGTTCTGAGAGTCGGCAAGCTTGGCTTCATTATCTGATATCTCAGCTTCGATCTCTGAAAGTTCAGTCTGAGCCTTGTCGATATCTCCGCTTACTATCTTGTATTTATTTTTCAGCGTTTCGATAAATGCTTCTATCTCATCAAGCTTGTTTTCATAGTCAGAATAATACTCTGAAACACGCTTTATTTCCATTTCAAAACGGAGTATATCGCTGTTTACCTGTGAAAGCTTTTCCCTTAGTCCCTCGGTATCAGCGGTGTATTTTGAAACCTCTTGATTTAGCTTCTCAACCTGCTGTTTAAGCTCTGTAAAGGAGTTTTCAAGTGCTGTTTTCTTTTTAGCAAGTGCTTCCGCTTCATTTTTTCTTGTAAGCAGACCTGTCTGTTTGGAAACGCTTCCTCCTGTGAATGAGCCGCCCGCGTTTATCACCTGTCCGTCCAGGGTAACGATGCGGAATTTATAGCCGTATTTCTTTGCAATAAGGGTTGCACTGTCGATATCCTCTGCTATGCAAATCCTGCCTAAAAGGCTGTTGATTACGCCCTCAAACTGGCTGTCATACTTAACAAGCTCACAGCCTAGAGCCACAAAGCCGTCCTCATTTTCAAGTTGCGGCATATTTAGCCTGTTTCCTCGAACTGATGTAACAGGCAGAAATGTTGCACGGCCTGCTCTGTTCTCTTTCAGAAGCCTGATACCTCTCTTAGCAGAGTCCTCATTGTTTACGACAATGTTCTGAAGTGCCCCACCCAACGCAGTTTCAATGGCTACAGAGTATTTTGTTTCAACAGATATAAGCTGAGAAACAGTACCGCAAATGCCGCTTATCCTACCCTGCTGTGAGGCTTTCATTATGTGCTTTACGCTGAACTGAAAGCCCTCCATGGAGTTTTCAAGGTCGGCTATAGTCTTTATCCTGTTCTCAACGTCACGGAGTTGTATTTCCGTATCTGTGAGATTTTTGCGACATTCTGAAAGCTTTGTGTTTCTAGTTTCAAGAAGCTTTGCAAGTCCGTTCATGCGGTTTGTAAGCTCCTGCTTGTTTTCGTCAGCTTTGCCTTTTGATTCACGCAGTTCCTTTAATTCCTTAGAAGAAAGTTTTGAATGTTCTTCAAGCTGTTTTTTTCTTTCAAGAGAATTTTCGATCTGCTCATCAATATCCGAAAGGTTGTTTTTAGCATTTTCAAGTCTAAATGAAACTTCTGACTTTTTCATGTAAAGCTCATTTATAAAGCTTCCAGCTTCACTTACCGACTTGTCAGATAATGCAGTTTTATCAATAAGCTCAGAAAGCTCTTTTTCCTTACAATCTACAGCTTCCTGCTGCTTTGCTTTTTTCTCGTCGAGTTCTTCAAGCTTCTGTCTGCGTGTTTTCAGCTCAGCCTCAAGATAGTATTTTGATGAGTTGGACTCACTTATCTGCTCTTTAAGCTTCAAAATATTATCTTCAAGGTGAGAAATATCATTCTCATATACTGCGATCTTTGACAGTGCCTGAGAGTTTTCAAGCTCCACCTGATGTATCTGATTTTTGTAGCTGTCAGCAAGCTCAGATTTTTCAGCGCTCTTTGCAAAGCTGTCATTTATATCATCTTCAATGCTTTCAAGCTCCTGCGTGATGACCTCGTACTCTTTTTTTACAGAAGAAAGCTTCTCCTCATAACCTGCTATTTGACTCATATACTCGTTGAGCTTATGCACCCATACGGAGACTTCCAGTTTTCTCTTTTCTTCATCAAGGACTCTGAACTTCTCCGCCTTTTCAGCCTGCGCTTTAAGCGGACCTATTCGTCCTTCTATCTCTCCCATGATGTCATTGATACGAGAGAGATTATCCTCAGCCGCCGCAAGCTTTTTTTCGGCTTCTTTTTTCTTTGAACGGAATTTTGAAATGCCTGCCGCTTCTTCAAATATCTCACGGCGGTCATTGGATTTTCCGTTTACGATATCTGCTATCCTGCCCTGACCGATTATCGAATAACCGTCCCTGCCAAGACCTGTGTCCATAAACAGTTCCACGATATCCTTTAAATTTACTTCTTTACCGTTTATCATGTAAAAACTGTCGCCATTGCGGTAAAGCTTTCGTGATACTGACACGGTGTCGCTGTCATATTCAAGTGCACCGTCCTCGTTGTCTATGGTGATAGTTACCTGAGCAAAAGGCGCTTTTGGTCTAGTTTGAGTGCCGTGAAAAATAACGCCTGCCATTTTTTCACCTCTCAGGGCTTTGGAAGATTGCTCGCCCATTACCCAGCGCATAGCGTCACCGATATTACTCTTGCCTGATCCGTTAGGACCGACAACTGCGGTGATACCCTTATTGAATTTCAGCTCTATTTTATCTGGAAAAGACTTAAAGCCCTGCAATTCAAGTGATTTAAGATACATTATTTTTCACCACCCCTCATTATGATTTCGTTTATCTTTATTTTATCGCTGCCCTCGTGACCTACAATTTTTATATTGACACCAAGATCTTTGAAATATTCTATATTAGCTTTTTTCTGACCTATTGCCTTGCTTATCTGCCTTTTTGGTACAGATATCACAACGGAAGCTATATCGCTTATATTGCCATGCTTTCCAAGCTCCTCTGCTATAAGCCTGCGGTAATTTCTGCCTTCGCAAAGTTCACGGAATGCAGGGTGATAAAATCCGCCCAACATTTGCTCCTCCACAACCTCGCTTGCGTGCAGACCAAGCTTTATAACATCTATACCAAGTTTGTCGGCTTCTGTGAGCAGATAAGAACAGATTTTCACTACCTCGTCAAAGTCCATAGGCTTATATTCGCCACTTTTGTAAAGCTCTCCGAGCCTTGTACCATTAAGGATAACAACGGGATAGATGCGCACTGTTTTAGGAGACAGCGCCGCTATCTTCGACCAAGTTTCCAGCTCAGTTTCACGGTTGCTTTTATAAAGTCCTATCATCATTTGCAGACCAAGGTCAAAGCAACCATAGCTTTTTATAAGCTTTGCAGCGTTTTCGACGTCCTGAACAGTATGTCCACGCTCGTTGGCTTCAAGAACAACATCTGACATAGACTGTGCGCCAAGCTCGATAGCCGTAACGTGATTATCTCTGAGAATGTCAAGTATCTCAGTGCTGATATAGTCAGGTCTGGTGGATATCCTGATACCCTTGAATTTGTCGTTGCCTATAAACTCCTGTGCTGCACCAAGAAGTTCGAGCATATATTCTCTCGGCACTGCTGTAAAGCTACCACCGAAAAAGGCTATCTCCGTCTGTGAAACGTCCTTGACTTCGTTCATTGCCTGTGTGCAGATACGCTTAACATCATCAGCGTGCGGTATCTTCTCTGTACCAGTTATGGTGCGCTGATTGCAGAACGCACACATATGCGGACAGCCTATATGCGGCACGAAGACAGATATATTACTGTGCCCCATAGCCCATTAGTTCCAATGCTTCTTTAGCCGCCAACTGTTCAGCGGTCTTTTTCGATCTGCCTGTACCCTCGCCGATAACATTCGTATTCAAAAGTACCTGAACAGTAAATTTCTTATTATGGTCAGGACCTGACTCGCCTTTAAGGTGATATTCTATTCTCTCCTCAGGATTTTTCTGGATTATCTCCTGAAGAATAGTCTTGTAATCATGGAAAACAACTCCATCAGGCGTGATATTTTCAGGTATGAATGAAAGTATATATTTTGAAACAGGCTCAATGCCGCCGTCAAGATAAATTGCAGCGATAACTGCTTCAAAAGCGTCTGAAATAATTGACGGTCTTTCTCTGCCCCCTGTTATCTCCTCGCCTTTTCCGAGAAAGATATACTTGCCAAGTTCTATTTTCTTTGAGAACTCAAACAGTGCTTTTTCGCACACAAGTGAAGCTCTCATTTTTGTCAGCTCGCCCTCAGGCATATGCTTGTAATGCTCGAAAATGTGATCTGACACAACTATAGAAAGCACTGAATCTCCAAGAAATTCAAGCCTTTCATTGCTGTTTCTTGCATTCTTGTTTTCATTTGCAAATGATGAATGGGAAAGAGCTTCGTAAAGGAGCTTTTCGTCTTTGAATTGATAACCTATTCTTTCCTGAAACTCTTTAAGAGTCTTTTGCTCGTCCATTATAACATCTCCTGTTTGCTTTTCAACTGCTCGATAGCAGTTGTGATCTCGTCTATCACATTAGTTTCAGTAAACTGTTTTGCTTGTCTGATAGCGTTATAGAATGCTCTTGCATTTGATGAGCCATGTGCCTTGATAACAGGCTTTGCAGTACCAAGTAGAGGCGCTCCGCCATACTCAGAGTAGTCTACCTTTTTCTTGAATTCTTTAACGTTCTTCATTACCATAAGAGCAGCGATCTTTGACTTTGTATCCTTAGTCAGAAGCGTTTTAAGCTCCCCTGAAAAGAATTTTGCCATGCCCTCGTAAAGCTTGAGCATAAGGTTTCCGCAGAAGCCGTCAGCCACGCATACGTCACAATCGCCCATAGGAAGCTGTCTTGCTTCGATATTTCCAACAAAGTTTACAGGTGCGTTTTTCAACTGCTTGTAAGTTTCAAGCTCCAGCTCTCTGCCCTTTGACTCCTCTGCACCAATATTTGCAAGACCTACTCTTGGTGACTCAACACCAAGTATCTTGTTCATATAAGCCGAACCCATTATTCCAAACTGAGTAAGCATTTCAGGACGGCAGTCTGCGTTTGCACCGCTGTCAAGAAGCATCGTAGGCGTCGTTGCCGTAGGAAGTATTGTTGCAAGAGCTGGTCTTTTGATGCCCTTTATTCTCTTTACGATAAACGTTGCTCCAACTACAAGCGCGCCTGTTGAGCCAGCTGAAACGAAAGCGTCGCCCTCGCCGTCTGCAAGCATTTTCATGCCCACAGCCATTGAACAATCCTTCTTGCTCTTGATTACTTCTGTAGGCTCTTCACATATCTCGATAACAGTATCAGCGTGCTTGATATGTAAAGCTGTGATATCAAGTCCGTTTTCCTGTGCACATTTTTTTATTTTTTCTTCATCACCAACAAGAGTAACGTCAACACCGAAATCTTTCTGTGCATCAATTGAACCTTTTATGACTTCGAGAGGTGCGTTATCTCCGCCGAAAGCGTCAATTACTATGTTCATAACATTCTCCTTAAAATTCCTCAATAGCCTTGTCAAGGTCTGCAAGACCCCTTTCAGCTATCATCTTATATTTCAGTTTCTTATCTCTTATACGTTCAGGCAGCTCAGGCAGGATACCCATATTACATCCCATAGGCTGGAACTTCTCCACAGTAGGATCGCTTATATACTTTGAAAGCGCACCCAGCATAGTGGTATCAGGCAAGGTAACCGCAGGCTTGCCCTGCAAACGTCTTGCCATGCTCAGACCTGCAAAAATTCCGCTTGCCGCCGATTCGATATATCCCTCAACGCCTGTCATTTGACCTGCAAAATAAAGGTTTTCTCTATCTCGCATATTAAACTGCGGATTTAAGAGCTTAGGCGAATTGATGAAAGTGTTTCTATGCATAACTCCATAGCGTACAAATTCTGCATTTTCAAGTCCTGTGATAAGAGAAAATACTCTTTTCTGCTCACCAAATTTAAGGTTTGTCTGAAAGCCCACAAGGTTATACAGACTTCCCTCTGCGTTCTCTGCACGAAGCTGAACGACGGCATAAGGTCTATTGCCTGTTCGTGGGTCTGTCAAACCCACAGGTTTCAGCGGACCGAAACGCATTGTGTCCTCTCCTCTTTTGGCAAGGACCTCAACCGGCATACAGCCTTCATACACCTTAAACCCGTCCTTAGAAAAGTGCTCCTTATCAAAATCATGGAGCGGAGCGGATTCCGCATTGATAAGTTCATTATAGAACCTGAGATATTCTTCCTTATTCATAGGGCAGTTTATATAATCAGCCTCGCCCTTGCCGTATCTCGATGCAAAAAACACCTTATCCTTATCAAGACTTTCATATGTGACGATAGGTGCGGCGGCATCATGAAAATACAGATAATCACCGCATATTTTGCCGATACTCTCTGCAAGTCCATCGCTTGTAAGAGGACCTGTTGCGATTATAACATCGCCATCAGGTATATCTGTGACTTCCTCCTCGATAACAGTGATGTGAGGATTTTCCATTATCTTTGCCGTGACCATATCGGAAAACTTTTTCCTGTCAACAGCAAGTGCTCCGCCTGCTGATACCTTAGTTTCAGCTGCACATTCCATTGTGACAGAGCCAAGCCTGCGCATTTCCTCTTTTAGCATACCTGCGGCTGAATCTATTCTGTCCGCTTTCAATGAATTTGAGCATACAAGCTCTGCAAAGCCCTTATATTTATGGGCAGGTGTAAACTTTTTCGGCTTCATTTCATAAAGCTCAACGTCTATCCCTGCTTGGGCTAACTGCCACGCAGCTTCACAGCCTGCAAGTCCTGCACCTATTACCTTAACCGCCATTAGATAAATTCCTTTCATATCCGCAATCAGGCTTATGGCAAATGAGTATTCCGTTCTTTCCGCCTTTCTGGAAAAGCGTACTGCCACACTTAGGGCATTTCTCTTCGGTAGGAACGTCCCATGTCATGAACTTACACTCAGGATTATCCTCACAGCCGTAATACTTTTTGCCCTTTTTAGACTTTTTGAGAAGCACTTTCTTTCCGCAGTAAGGGCAAATTCCGCCTGTTTCTTGAACTATTTTCTTGGTATTCTTGCACTCAGGAAAACCTGAGCAAGCCATAAATTTGCCATATCTGCCTATCTTTATTACCATAGGTTTGCCGCAAAGCTCGCACACCTGATCTGTTTCTTCGTCAGGCACTTTGATACGCTTCCCGTCCATGGCTTCCTCGGCTTCAGTCAATTCCTCGTCAAAATCACTATAAAAATCCTGCAAAGTTTTTACCCAACTTTTCTTGCCATTTTCCACTTCGTCAAGAGATTTCTCCATGTTTGCAGTAAACTTAACATCAACTATTTTATCAAAATGCTCGCTCATAAGCTGGTTTGTTACTTCGCCAAGCGAAGTCGGCTTAAGCTGTTTTCCGTCACGCTCAACATAATTCCTGTTTATTATGGTTGTAATAGTTGGAACATAAGTCGAAGGTCTGCCGATGCCTGTTTCCTCAAACGCCTTTACGAGGGTCGCTTCTGTGTATCTTGCAGGAGGCTGAGTGAAATGCTGATTTCCCTCAAGGTTACGCACCTTTATTGAGTCACCGGATTTTATTGGAGGAAGCACGTTTTTCTTTTCACCCTCATCGTCTTTAGCCTCTTCATAAAGAACAGTAAATCCGTCGAACTTTACAGAATAGCCTGTTGCCTTGAAGTTACAACCGTTTGCAGAGATATCAACAGAAACAGTGTCCATAAGGCAGTTTAACATCTGAGAAGCTATAAATCTCTCCCAAATGAGTTTATAAAGCTTGTACTGGTCACTTGTCACTCCGCTTGCCTTTACCATATCAGGTGTTACCTCTGGGTGTGTTGGTCGGATGGCTTCGTGAGCGTCCTGAGCGTTGCCCTTAGTTTTATATTTTTTCGGTGTGTCAGGGATATACTTATCGCCATATTTTTTTCTGATAAAATCATATGCCGCTGCTCTTGCTTCATCAGAAATTCTAAGGCTGTCGGTACGCATATAGGTGATAAGACCTGTCTGACCCATATCGTTTATCTCAACACCCTCATAAAGCTCCTGAGCGGTTTTCATCGTTCTTCTCGCCTGAAAACTGAGACGTCTTGACGCTTCCTGCTGTAAAGTCGAGGTTGTGAATGGTGCGGCAGGAGATTTTCTGTGAACGCTCTTTTTCACCTTGTCGATAACAAACTCGGCACCCTCAAGTCTTTTCAGTATCTCGTCAGCCTGCTCTTTATTTTTCAACTCTGGCTTTTCTCCGTCAACTGTATTAAGCTTTGCGGCAAAGGTCTTTCTTTCGCCGTTTGCGGAAAATTTTCCGTCAATGGACCAATATTCCTGAGATACAAATGCCCTTATCTCGTTTTCTCTGTCGCATATCATTTTAACTGCGACAGACTGAACTCTGCCCGCTGAAAGTCCTTTTCTTATCTTTCTCCAAAGAAAAGGTGAAAGCTTATAGCCCACAAGTCTGTCAAGGATACGTCTTGCCTGCTGTGCATTAACAAGGTTTATATCAATAGAACGTGGGTGGCTCATTCCAGCTTTGATACCAGTTTCAGTAAGTTCGTTGAAAGTTACTCGGTTTTTATCATTCAGGTCAAGACCCAAAAGCAATGCAAGATGCCATGAAATGGCTTCTCCCTCTCGGTCAGGGTCTCCTGCAAGATAAACATGATCGCTTTTCTTTGCAAGCTTTTTTATATCTTTTATAACGCCCTCTTTGTCTTTTATATTGACATATTTAGGTTCAAAATTATTATCTATATCGACGCCCAGCTTTGATTTTGGCAGGTCACGAACATGACCCTTTGAAGCCACGACTTCATAATCATCGCTAAGATAACGCTTAATTGTTTTTATCTTCGTTGGTGACTCAACTATGATCAAATTAGACAAATCTATTCTCCATTCTTAATATATATTAAAGTCCAAACATTTTGCCCGGATATGACTTAACAGTGCCATAAAGTTCAAGCTCCGTAAGCTGTGCAAGCACATCAGAGATATCCATACCAAGCTTTGCGGCTATCTCGTCCACAAGCATATTTCCGCTTTTTAACAGTTCGCAAATGCTCTTTTGTGTGTCATCAAGTCCTGACAGATCAGGCTCAGGTGTTGGTTTTACCACTTCTGTTTCAGAAACAGTCTTGCTGTCAGGCACTTTTCTTTTGCTCTTTCTGTGCTTCACTGTCTTAGGCTCACCATTGTTAAGTATAGCAGAATCTTCAGCAGGAAGCGTGAACTCTCCCAGGCTTTCCACAAGTCTTAAAGATTGATACCTTTCATTGCCAAGTGAATACACTATATCCTCTGCGCCGAACACAGGTTGACACTCATTTCTAATGAGATCACGTTGTCCGAAATATCGGCTGTCATAGATATCATGTGGCGGCACTACAAATACCTGTTTTCCTTGAGATATGGCGTGATTGACATTATCAAGGCCATGACTTTCCCTGCTACACTCAGTAAAAAGTACTGCATTTGACAGTCCTGTAAGAATCCTATTGCGATTCACAAAAGCATTTCCAAATGGTTTATAGCCCGGAAAATACTCTGATATTACCACACCATTCTCAGCGATCTGTTTTTTTAGCTCGCTACTTCCCTTAGGGTAATCACAATCAAGAGTTGTGCCGCACACAGCTATAGGTCTGCTATTATTTTCAATAGCTACCCTGTTAGCGATCTGATCTATCCCGCCTGCAAACCCCGAAGCGAGCAGACAGTTTCTTCTTATAAGATCCGAGCAGATATGCTCTGTTATCTTTACAGAATATTCAGACGGCTCACGGGAGCCTACTACTGCAATAACGCATTTATCGTTTAAAAAGTCAAGGTTACCATAAGTGTACAGAACAGCAGGTGGATTTGCGATCCGTTTAAGTCTGTCAGGATAGCCCTCACTTTCGTAACAATAAATATTCATGCCAAGCTCTTCACAGCGTTTTTTTATGATCTCTGCGTCTTTAAGACTATATTTTTCTATTCTCTGCAGCTCTTTATCATTAAGTCCGCTGACCATATGATCACCGAGTGCAGTCATAAACTCAACTATATCATCATAATTTGCAGAAACTTCCCATATACGTTTGCTCGATGGAGTGAAAATCAGAACCGCTCTTATCCACAATAAAAGTCTTTCTTTATCCATGACTGCCACCTCGAAACATTTCCCACAAAATGATAGTTCCTGCGCAAGCGGCATTAAGTGATTCTATGTTGCCGTGCATAGAAATAGTCACACGATTTTTACAAATGTCTGAATGTTCTTTAGGCAAACCTTTGCCCTCGTTTCCTATGACAACAGCACATGGTCTATCAAAATCAAATTCTGTGATATTTTCACCGTTTCTGACAACTGCAGCATTTGTAACGATACCAAGCTCATCAAAAAGCGATGCTACGTTCAGAAAATTATCCACTACAAAAAGATCAAGCCTTGTAATGCTTCCCATAGCGGAACGAACCACCTTGGGATTATAAAGATCAACGCAGTTATCTGTCATAACTACTCCACTAACGCCTACGGCATCGGCAGTTCTTAGAAGCGTACCCAGATTACCTGGGTCCTGTAAATTATCAAGCACTAGATACTTTCCGTTTTTGTCAATACACTCAGCCACAAAAGGCAAATCGACCTTGAAAACGATCATATAAATGCCCTGAGAGCTTCCCTCATCTGTCATCTTGTTCGCAAGCTCATCAGATATTTCAAAAACATCTTCGGGTCTTGCACATAAAAAAAGATTATCGACTTTCAGTGTGTTTTCATACTTTTTCAAAGCCGTTTGAGTATAGAAAACAGAATGGACTTTTATCCTTCCGCACACAGCTTCATAAGCGGTGTCAACGCAGTTTCTTGCACCTTCAACAGCAAACAGACCATGCTCGACCCTAACTTTTTTTGACGACAGAAGCTTTCTAAAAAGCTTCACTCTAGGGTTATCTTTACTATTAATATGCAAACTGCGTCACCTCTTATTCTGAAAATTTAATCATTTAGTTGCCAAATGCGTCATATATGGTGTTGCCTTAATATACAACAAAACACGCAGGTTACAAGAACGTGCGTGTTTTTGACTATTAAAGAGCAGCCTTCGCCTTTTCTGCGATCGCTGTGAAACCAGCAGGATCGCTGATAGCTATTTCGGAGAGCATCTTTCTGTTAAGATTGATACCAGCCTTGTTTACGCCGTTCATGAATGTTGAATAATTCATACCGTTCATTTTAGCAGCTGCTGAAATTCTTGTGATCCAAAGCTTTCTGAAATCTCTCTTCTTCTGCTTTCTTCCAATGTATGCATACTGACCTGACTTCATTACAGCCTGTTTAGCCATTTTGAAGTGCTTGCTCTTGGCACCAAAGTATCCCTTAGCAAGCTTCAGAGTCTTATTTCTTCTCTTACGAGTCATCATTGCTCCCTTTACACGAGCCATAGTTATTACCTCCTGAAATTTTTAAAATTTGTTTTCCCTACAACTCGTTTATTTGTAAGGGATAAGAGCCTTTACGTTCTTAATGTTGGTATCATCTGCATAAGCTGCACCACGCAGGATTCTCTTACGCTTGTGATCCTTCTGAGTAAGTCTGTGTCTTTTGTTTGTGTGCTGGAACTTAACCTTACCGCTACCGGTAACACTGAAACGCTTCTTAGCACCAGAATGTGTTTTGATCTTTGGCATTGTATTTATCCTCCTTATTATTTTACTTGTTTACTTTCGGAGAAACGAACATCACAAGACTGCGTCCCTCCATTTTTGATGGCTTGTCAACAACGCCGGCTTCAGAGATAGCGTCTTTGAATTTTGCAAGAAGTTCTTCACCGAACTGTGGATGAGCCAAAGTTCTTTTCTTGAACCTTACAGAAACTTTTATCTTATCTCCTCCGTTAAGGAATTTAACAGCCTGATTGACCTTTACATTAAAATCATGAGTGTCGATCGTAGATGACATTCTAACTTCCTTGATCTCAATAACTTTCTGATTTTTCTTTGCTTCCTTCGCACGCTTTGTCTGTTCAAAACAGAACTTGCCATAATCCATTATACGGCATACAGGCGGAGTTGCCTGAGGAGCGATCTTTACAAGATCAAGATCTTTCTCAAATGCAATTTTAAGAGCCTCGTCAGCACTTAAAATACCAAGCTGATTTCCGTCAACGTCTATGACCCTGAGTTCTTTATCACGGATCTCTTCGTTGATCTGATGTTCCCTGTTGCTAATGACGCAGCACCTCCAAAAATAAAATAAAACGGGCACAGAACTGATCCGTACCCGCATAAAATCACATTAATATGCAAATTCATGTTGACCTTTTTACTACAGAAATCTGCGCTTAAGGTGAGAACGGACATTGTTCTGCTTTGTTTACCATGATATTATACTACACTTTTACCCACTTGTCAATACCTTTTCTCAAATTATTTCAAAAAAATATTATCAAGCTCCCTATATGTCATTATATCACATTCAGAGCTTGATTTCAACCCCTTTCCGCAGCCAAAATGAATAAATATAACAGCTTTTTATTTTCTCTCCGAGTATCATCTCAAACGATGCTTTATACAGTGCAAGCTGTGTTTTATAGCCCATGAGCTGTGACAAATCATTAAATCTGTCAGTTTTATAATCAACAATAACATATCCGTCAGGCTCGTGGAAGATACAATCGGCGATACCTTGAAGCATACCGCTGTTACCATTATATTCAGGAAGATTTTCACTTAAGTCAAGATCGCTCATTGAAACAAGAAACTTCTTTTCACGCATCACATTATCGGAATTTTTCACACGCTCATAAAAATCAGATCTAAAGAATGCTTCAAGTGCTTCAACATAAACTCCGTCAGCTTCTTTCTGGCTGAAGTACCCCTGATTCACAAGACGTTCAAGCTCTGTTTTTACGCTTTCATGTGCCTTATCATAGTCCGATAACTCCATAAATTTGTGGGTAAAAGTTCCCTTTTCCGCTGCTGATAGTTTATCAAACTCATCATCAAGCCGTGGAAGACTAGGATAAAACTCAGGTTCGGTTTTCTCTGTCTGCTTCTCTTTTTCAGCCGCAGTTATCTCCGTAACAGTAAGCTTTGCTGGTGTTGATACTCCTGACCAATCATACTCAAATGCAAATTTGTCAAGAAGATTTCTAAGTATTGTTTTGTCCGCTTCTATTTCGCTAATAGTTGTATCTTCTTCCTGTGTCTGCTCTGTATTTTCAATGCCGTATTCATTATATATTATCTCAGGCTCAGGGTATTCGTCTCCGCTGACAGCTATATTATCAGTGCCAAGCCAAGATGTGAGTTGATCACCCATGGAGTGAAGTGCAAGCGTTATTGTTATCCAATCAAGCATCGTTTCAGCGTCCGCCACAACATTTTCAAGAGAATCTCCCTGCTTTGAGTATATGTTTCTAAGCCTGTCAACTATTCCCACCTTACGTTCAATAACCTTCTCATATGTGGTATTGCTGTAAATAATCGGTGCATAGCTTACAAAAAGTCTTTCTTTTGCTCTTGTACATCCAACATAAAGCAAGCGGAGTTTTTCACTTTTTTCCTCTGCTTTTGATTCCTTTGAAAGCTTATCATAGTAAAGTGAAGTTTTTCTCATAAGTTTGCTGTTATCCATAAAACTGAAAGCAAAGCCCAGCTTGTTATGTGAACAGTAACCTTTGTCTTTCTTTATAAGCGGTATGTCAAGCTGACATAAAAATACAAATGGATATTCAAGACCTTTTGAAGCATGGTAGGTCTTTATGTAAACGGAATCTGAGCCCTCTGTTACCGTCATTGCCTGCTTAAAGGCTTTTTCATTTGAGGACACAGAGTCGATATATCTTAGAAAACCAGTTACGCCCTCCTGACTATTTTGCTCATAGGATGAAGCATATTCAAGAAGCAGACGAAGGTTTGCTCGCTTTTTATCAGAATCAAGATACAGCGAAACGATCCCCATAAGGTCGGTCATGTCGTATATTTTTCTTATGAGCCGTTCAAGACCCATGCTCATTGAAAGATAACGCAGGGAATTAATAAGCTTATTAAGCTCTATGCACTTATCCTGCAATGTTTTATTATTAAAGCTAATATGAGTAGCTTCCTTTTCGTGGCTGTCCTCAGCAGAAGCTGACGCCGCTACCACCTGATAGATATGGTCTTTCAGTTTGCTGTTAGGCTTCTTTGACTTTTCTGTTACTGCCACCATTTCATCAGGCGTAAATCCCATGATAGGCGACATCATGATAGCTGTCATTGCAATATCGTTCATAGGATTGTCAATTACCCTGAGCATATTCAGCACAAGTGTTATCTCTCTTGACTTCATGTATCCGTTTGAATCCTCAGAATATGCTTTCAGACCTACTTCTTCAAGGGCTTTTGCCATAAGGGTAATTTCATCATTCTTTTGAACAAGTATACAAAAATCTCCTGCACGGCATGGTCTTATAGAACCATGATCTTTGACTTCATCACCGTTTTCAAGCATGTGCTTTATCTTTTGCGCTATCACTTTGTTCTCCACAGAATAGCCATTTGTCTTTTTGTAGTCCTTATCAAAAGGTATGAGCATTATTTCTGTAGGCTTGTTATTTTCATCATAAAGTTCACCGTATCGAAGTTCTTCATTTCTATCATAATCCACCTGACCTGTGTGCTGTGTCATAAGATAGTGGAACAGAAAATTTACAAAATCAACCACAGACTCACGACTTCTGAAATTCTTGCTTAGCAAGATAGCCTCGAGCTGTTCGCTGTTTTCAGGTGCGGAAGCGTCATTTCTCGTTTTGCTGAAAAGATCAGGATTTGAGAGTCTGAAACGATATATAGCCTGCTTTATATCGCCAACCACAAAAACATTTTTGCCCATGATATCCAAGTTATCAGAATCAGAAAGCGAACGGAAAACAAGCTCCTGAAGATTATTCACGTCCTGAAACTCGTCTATGAAAATAAGCTCATAAAGCCTGTTTCTGCGAATTTCCTCGCAAAGCTCCGTGCGAACAGGTCCATTCTCGGTATCTTTTACAAGCAATTCTCTTGCCATTATCTCAACGTCAGAAAAAGTAACGCCATTTCGTTCAAGCTTCATTTCTTGTGAGATCTTGTCTATATCTTCGCATACCCTGCACAGAACAGTAAATATTCTGTCAGATTCAAGCATATTTTCCTTCATGATTAGTTTGGTGTTATTGAACATGTCGGTAATTTTAGCTACGATATCTTTATATTTGTTTCTATATGATGCACAGAAGGCATAATTGTCCTTGAACCTAATGCGAATATCATCGTCAAGTGATGCATTGAAAGCCTTGCTCGTGGGAAATCTTTTTATGGTGCTGAATTTCCAATCTGACTTAGCAATAGTATCTATATCGCCGCTTTCAAGAAGCTTTCTTAACCTATGAAGAAGTTCTCTGTCACTGTCGGCAGTTTCATTCATTTTGATATGTTTTATAAAAGGTATGCCTTCTATCTCTTTACGGCAGGCATATTCTTCAAAAACCTCATACATTGAAAATGCTTCTTTCAGCTTTGTTTGAGCTACACATATATTATCTTTTATAAAGCTGTCAAAAATCTTATCATCAGTAAAGTTTTTATGTACCTCTGCTATCCAACGCTCAGGAAACGGCAGTGAACGCATGAATTTATAAAGATTGTCGGTGATTTCATTGAGAGTTTTATCCGCAAAAGCATTTTTCAGCAGTTTGTAGCTTTCATAATCTTCTTCACAAAGATTTTCATAAGCCTGCGTGATAGCTTCCTGCAAAATAAGATTTTGCACACTGTCATCAAGTATATCAAGTCCTCCCTGAAAATCAAATTCATGTAGATTACTTTTCACAAGGTCAAGACAAAAAGAATTTATTGTAGATATCCTCGCAAGCTGGATAAGATTTTGCTGACTAAGCAGCCACTTGTTTTCAGGGTCACGGCGAAGCTGTTCGTCAAAAGCACGGCTGAGTTTTTCTTTCATGCTTGAAGCGGCTTCTTTTGTGAATGTTACTGCAAGAAGTCTGTCGGCAGGTATTTTATTTTTTTCATCAGAAAGAAGTTGTATCATTCGTTCTATAAGCACTGTGGTTTTGCCGCTTCCTGCCGCCGCTGAAACTATAATGCCCTTGCCACGGTCACTAATGGCTCTTTCCTGCTCTTTGGTCCATTTTGTATCAGCCAATTATTTTTTTCTCCTTTCTGTCAGTTAGTTCTTTCATAAGTTTTTCTTCATAAACGCTGTCTTTCACGTCTGTAACATCCTCTTGGTTTATCCTGCCGCAGATATCGTGAAAATCACAGTGCTTGCAGGCTTCCGCTATAGGTCTTGCCTGAATGTTTCCCTGGCAAAGCTGTTCACCAAATTGCGCCACTTTGCCTATAGCAAATTCTCTGAGTTTTGTAAAAAAGCCGTCTGGAACAGTGCCTGAAATGCCGTTGGATTTAGAATATTTAAAAGGCGCATAGGCGTAATTTTCTTCTGAGCTGAAAGCTTCAGTGACGGCCTTTATATCAACGACTTTTCCTATAGGCTTGAAAGCGTTTAGCCGTGATCTGCTCTCGGCTTCTTCTACATCAGCGTCGGCTGTCTGCTCGTATGTTTTAGGCTTGTTTCCTAGCGTGTAGTATACGATACCAGCCTGCTTCAATCCACCGTCTATATTCACTGGATTTTTGGTTTCAAGTAAAGCGGTAAGATACACGAACATCTGCAAATTAAGACCATTGTAGAGCATTGAATATTTCAGGTCAATAGAGCCTGTTTTATAATCGATTATTCTCACATATTTTTCACCGTTCTCGTCCTCGAAAACATCAACTCTGTCGATAATTCCCGTAAGGATTATCTTATCTCTGCCGTTTACGTCTATGATAAGTCTGTCTTCTCCTTCGGACTTGTCTATTTTGTATTCCAAAAGCGCAGGCCTGAATTTTGAGTGAAGAAGCTCATTCTGCATAAAACGAATAATATGCAGGATATTGCTTTCCATACGTTCCTGTAAAAATACAAATGACGGAGATTTTCCGAACATTCCACCAAGGCTTTCCTTTATATATTCGGTAACGTTTTTGTGGATATACTCTTTTATCTCATCATCTGAGAGAGTAAGGAAAGCCTTGTCAAAGCCTGTGCCGTCATCGTCTTTACGCATTATCTTTTCAAGAAGCTGATGAATGATAAGTCCCCTGTTAAGCCCGTCGATATCTGCCTTTCTGACAGTTTTAAGACCAAGACCATACTTGCAAAAATAATTGAACGGGCATTTATAATATGTATCAAGCTGAGTAGGCGAGACCTTTGCAGGCTGTTCTGACATGAAAAGCTTATCTGCTGTCTTTTCTTCAAGCTTATAGTCACCGTTTTCATGAAGATTCTTTGTTCGCATAAGTTTCTCGGCATATTCCTGCGATAACCCCAACACAGACCTAATCGCAGAAATTGTAGCGTTTTTATCGCGGGAATGTTCCATATATTTATAGTAAGCTGTCCTGAAAGAAGTGCAGTAAAAATCAAGCCCCATATCCTGAGCTTTGGTATTGATTTTGCCGAACATTCCATTAAGCTCGGAAACAAGTGCAGAGGGGTGGTGAGCTTCTCCCACAAGGTCAGATTCTGAATAAAGCACATAGAGCTTTTCGTCTGCAAGGGTAAAAGCGTTGTAGCACACAATCTTTTCTGTCTGAAAAGATTTTCTTGCGCTGTGTGAGATATGAATATCGCTTCCCTCTAATATCATTTTTTCATTTTCTGTGATAAGTCCACCAGAGCTTAAAGACGCAGGAAATATGCCGTCGTTCACCTCAACAAGAAAGACAGCCTTTACGCCCTCAAGCCTTGAATGGCTCGGGTCGCATATCCTTACGCAGTCAAGTTTCTGCGGAGGACGTGAAACACTCATTTGCGAAAGCATGAGTTTGAAAAGCTCATAAAACTGTCTGAGGGAGATAACTTCGTCATTCATGCAGTCATAGACGGATTTGATAGCCGAAAGAACAGAGTTCCAAAGTTGTTTCAATCCTCTTGCCATTTCAAGCTGAGTTTCGTTATCCGAAGTTCCTGCCTTTTTTACTACAGAAAAGGTCTGCTGAGAAAGCTCAATGCTGCCAAGAAGATCATAAAGCCCACGGCACAGTTCCCCTGCTGTAACGTCTTTAACAAGTTTGCTTTTAAATGCTTCAAAAGGCTCGATTATCTTTCGTCTTGAGCAGTTTATTTTTTCAAGCTGTTTTTCGCTGAGATCACCTGCAACAGTAAAATCACTGAGCCACATATCACCCTCAACGCTCCAGCGTACGCAATAGTCTTCCAGATTTGATATCTCGATATTCAGCATTGGAAAAAGCGGCGATTTTATGTATTTCAAAATATTGTCCGTGGAATACTTTCTTGAAAGCAAGCACTTGAAAAGCGAGTTCATATACCTCACCAGAGATGATGAAGAAACACTGTCACTACAGTCTGAAAAATATGGTATCTCATATCTGTCAAACGTACCCTCAAAAACGGAAGCACAATCTTTAAGGTTTCTTGCAAGCAAAGCTATGTCACTGAATTTATAGCCTTTTTCCCTGACAAGCTCCCATATCTTTCCACTGACAAATTCACTTTCTTCGTAAATATCCGTTGCTGATATAACAGAAACATTTTCGCACTTTCCGACGTATGGCTTTTTGCAGGTGTTGTAAATCTCTTTGCTCACATATTCAAGTTCAGGGACTCTAAATGAGCTGTTACGACACTCTACCGTGTTGACCTTGTAATTATGATCAGCGGAAATATCTGTTATCTGCTGCAACGTTTTAAGAGTATCAGCAAAAGGGTGATTTGCATATCTTCTAATGCTTTCATTGTCGATACATAGAGAGAACGTTATACTCTTGCACTGTGCGATACAAGCGTCAAGCATTTTAAGTTCATCAAAAGAGAAATCGTTGAAAGCGTCAACAAAAACTGTCATTCCACGGAAATATCCGTTTTCCTTCACCTGATCCACACTTCTTGCCATTGCAGACAGTGTATCCTGCATTCCTGCCTTTTCAAGCTCATCCATGTAAAAATCATAAAGCCTTGAGATATCAAAAAGCTTCATGGCAAGAGAGCCGCTCTGCTTCTCAGCAGCAAGAGCTAGATCCTGTGGTGTTATTCCGCTTTCACGAAACTGGCTCACAAGTTCGTTAAGTTCGGCTAAGAAACTGCCCTTTTCAAGACTCTTTTTATAAAAGCGGATATCCTTGGTCTGCTTAAGACGTCTGACAGCCTTATACATAAGGATAGTGCGGACGTTATCATCGGCATTTTCTTTTACCCTACCGCCATAAAGCTTCTCTGTGAACTCAGCGATACGGTTAAAGCCTGCAGTCTGTATGACGTTAAAATCTGCCGCACCAAGGTGTTCATACAGTTTTTTATCATATTCAAAAGAAAACTGATCTGGTATTATGACCATGACCTGCTCGCCGTTTTTTACAGCAGACTTGATCTTATCTATGAAAACTTTGTCACGTCCACTGTGAGAGCCACCGCTTATAACTGTAACCATTGAATGAGCCTCCGTTATGATTGATATTTATATAATAACACGGCAAGGCTCAAAAGTCAATCGCACTTTTGATACAAGTACAAATAAATGTACACTTAGCTAAAAAGGCTTTTAATTATCTCGGCTATTTTAAAAGAAAACTTTATATCTTCACTATTGCCGTCTATGACAGTTATACCTCTGCCATTTTTATCGTTTTTTTCATCTGACATAACATTGCTCAAAACGAATGCTGCCCCAAGGTTTGAGGGCGAAAAAGCAGCGGCTTTGATGCCTGCAGAGCTTACCGTAACGACAAATGAAATGATGATAGCTGTAACAAACTTTTTCATTAAAAATGGCCTCCCATAAATATCTGTTGTTCAGATTATGGGAGGTCATAGTTATTTTATTCAGTTTCCGAAAAATTTTCTTGCGATATCTACCGACTCTTTTGCGTCTTTTGCATAATAGTCAGCTCCTATCTGCTCTGCATAGTCAGCCGTTACCACCGCACCGCCTACTATTATCTTGCAGTCAACATTGTTTTCACGAAGAAGCTTAACTGTATTTTCCATGCTCACAAGAGTTGTTGTCATAAGCGCAGAAAGACCGATAAGATGTACGTCATTTTCTATTGCACAATCAACTACTGTCTGATAATCAACGTCCTTGCCAAGGTCAATAACGTCATAACCATAGTTTTCAAGAAGTACCTTTACAATGTTCTTGCCGATATCGTGGATATCGCCCTTTACTGTTGCAAGGATTATCTTGCCCTTAGAAACGCTTTTTTCACCCGTTGACAGAATGTAATTTTTTATTACCTCAAAGCAAGCCTGTGCAGTGCCTGCTGTCTGGATAAGCTGTGGCAGGAAAAGCTTGCCCTTTTCAAATTCTGCACCAGCCTCATCAAGTGCTGGGATAAGCATATCGTTGACAATGTTCATGGCTTCTGTTTCCTGCAAAAGCTTTGCAGTAAGGTCTGCTGCTTCTTTCTTCAGACCATTTTCGATAGCATACGGCAAGTCTATCTCAGCTTTTGCGCCTGTTGCGGCAGGAGCAGTTTTTTTCTCGCCACCGTAGTGAGAAATAAAGTCAACAGAGTTTTTATCAATGTTTGTCAGAAGCTTGTAGGCACGAACAGTTGCCGTCATAGAATCAATATTTGGATTCATTATCGGCAGGTCAAGACCCTTTGTAAGCGCCATCATAAGAAAGTTGTGATTAACTATCTCTCTGCTAGGCAGACCAAAGCTGATATTCGATACACCGAGAACTGTTTTAAGTCCAAGCTCGTTCTTTACTCGTTCCACTGCATTTACTGTCTGCATAACATTTTCCTGCTCCGCAGAAGCGGTAAGAGTAAGACAATCTATATACACATCTTCTTTTCTAATGCCGTATTCAAGCGCCTTGTCAAGTATCTTTTTAGCAAGCTCAAATCTCCTGTCAGCACTCTTTGGTATGCCGTTTTCATCGAGAGTAAGACCTACCACAGCCGCACCATATTTCTTTACAAGAGGAAGAACATTTTCAATGGAGCTGTCCTCAGCGTTTACAGAATTGACGATAGGCTTGCCGTTATAAGCCCTCAGAGCCGCTTCAAGCACCTCAGGTATAGTTGAATCCACCTGCAAAGGCACATCGACAACGCCCTGCAAAGACTTTACAGCCTTGACCATCATACTCTTTTCGTCGATTCCAGGCAGACCAACATTTACATCAAGAATATCCGCACCTGCGTGTATCTGCTCGATAGCCTGACCAAGGATATAGTCAATATCGTTTGCAAGCAGTGCTTCTTTAAAACGCTTCTTGCCAGTAGGATTGATACGCTCACCGATTATTCTTGGCTGGTCTATAACTACAGTATGTGTCGGTGAACAGCAAGCGGCAGGAATATCATTATGCACGCTGACATGCTTCTTGCCTTTGAGCATTTCAGCAAGCTTTTTGATATACTCAGGATTAGTTCCGCAGCAACCTCCAAGCACCTTAACTCCCAATGGGATAAGCTTTTCTGCAAACTGTGCAAAATCTTCAGGTGAACAGTTATATTCATTTGTAACAGGGTCAGGAAGTCCTGCATTAGGCTTTACTACAACAGGGAGATTTGTCCACTTGCAAAGCTCCTCCACAACAGGATAAAGCTCCTTTGGCCCTAATGAGCAGTTCACACCGATTGCGTCAACGCCCAGGCCCTCCAAAGTCAAAGCCATGGAGCTTATGGCAACGCCCGTAAATGTACGCATATTTTCCTCAAAAGTCATTGTGCAGACTATAGGAAGATCACTGTTTTCCTTTGCCGCAAGAACAGCCGCTTTAAGTTCATAGAGATCTGTCATTGTTTCAAAAACGATAAGGTCTGCGTCAGCTCCTGCAAGTATCTGCTCCTTATAAATATCGTAAGCTTCTTCAAAAGTGAGCGTTCCTGTTGGCTCTAAAAGCTGTCCGATAGGTCCGATATCAAGAGCAACAAGGGTATCAGTACCCTCACAGGCTTTTCTAGCATTATTTATAGCCGCAGGGATAGCTTGCTGGACAGTATATCCGCACTTTTCAAGCTTGTGTCTGTTTGCACCGAAAGTGTTGGCGTAAACAATGTCTGAGCCTGCGTTTATATACTGGCGGTGTATGTCCACCAGCCAATCAGGCTTGTCTATGTTAAGGGCTTCAGGAGTGCCACCCATTTCAAGTCCCTTTGCCTGAAGCATCGTACCCATTGCTCCGTCAAGTATGACAAATTCTTTTGTTTTAAGTAATGTTCTAAAATCCACAATGATCTCCTCTTTTTCTAAATTGACAGACTTCCCTCATATTACAGCAGGCACAACCACGCCTGCCCTTTGATATTTCATTTTCTGACAATCCGATTATCGCCGTAACAGACTTTCTCGGCGTCAGTATATTATTTTCAGTTGCATTAAGCCCGATAAATTTCTGCGCATTGAGTACGTCAAGAAAAACTCTCTGCACGCTGATAGGCAGATCGCCATAACCAGGAGAAAACCTCCATGTCTGATTATATCCGCTGAGCTTTTCTTTCACAGTGTTGTCAACTATATCGCATACCTGCTCCACAGCCGCACTTGCAAGGCAATCCGCTATCATAGCTTTAGCCATATCCTCTGCTTCATAAGCACGAAGCTTTCTATCAACGCCCGAAGAAATAGTCGCTGCAAAAAGCACGCATTTACTGCACCCCTCAAGGTGTCTGCATATATCATTGCCGCCAAGAAACAACGGAGTACCGATGACCTCAACACCGTTCTCTTTATGAGCGACATCAAACACTCTGTACACAAATTTAGGCTCAATGACCTTCAAAAGCTCTTTTTCACATTCATCTATCAACAAAGCCGTGCGTTCGTCTGGCTTGTTATTGCCCATTCCCATATATCTCACGGCTTCTTTGACGTTTATATGTTCAAGTTTCAAATAATCACCTACCGATTGTTATTATACCACATTACTATGAATTTTACAACAATAAATAATAAATGTACGTTCACAAAAAAAGTCCCCGCAAATCATCAGGGACTTTGTGTTACATATTGTCAGCGTCTTTAAGATACTGTTCAGCATTTTCAAGCATAAGCTCTGTGATATTTTCACCGCCCATTATCCTTGCTATCTCATACTTTCTCTGCTCATGATCGAGAGTTCTAACAGTTGTAACTGTCCTGTCGCCCTGTATATTTTTCTCAATAAGCAAATGATTATCCGCCATAACAGCCATTTGGGCAAGGTGGGTCACGCAAAGAACTTGCCTAAGGCGAGATATCTGTTTCAGCTTTATACCTATCTTCTGAGCCGCTCTGCCGCTTACTCCTGTGTCTATCTCGTCAAATATCAGCGTGCCGATACTGTCCTTTTCTGCAATTACGTTTTTCAGTGCAAGCATTATTCTTGAAAGCTCACCGCCTGAAGCGATCTTCGCAATAGGCTTTGGCTCTTCGCCCAGGTTTGCAGAAATAAGAAACTCTATGCTATCCATGCCGTTTATGGTAAGCTTGCCTGTTTTCTGCTTAACTACCAGCTTGACCTTTGGCATATTGAGAAATTCAAGCTCCTCTGTTACCTGAGAAACGAACCGCTCTCCTGCTTTTTTTCTGTGGTCTGAAAGTGCTTTGGCTTTCTTTGATACCTCCGCAAGAAGTCTTTCCTTTTCTTTGTTAAGCTCGTCCAAACTCTGCTCTGCTCCGCTCAGTTCATCAAGCTCATTCTGTGAATTTTCAAGAGTAGTCAGCACATCATCAAGTTCAGGACCATATTTTTTCATGATACGCCTGAGTTCATCAGAACGCTGATTAAGGTAATCATAACGTTTCGGGTCGATATCGAGGCTGTCAAGAAGTGAGCCTATCTCCTCGGAAATATCCTCCATTTCAATAGCCGCAGAACTAAGTCTGTCGTATATAGGTGATATCTCAGTCATTATATCAGTATATCCCTCAATCGATTGTGAAGCTCTCTGAGTCATCTCCACTGCACCATCTGTGTCATCATCGCCCGAGAGAAGTTGTTTTGCCATATACAGAGCCTCAGAGATAGCAACAGCATTTTTAGAAATGTTAAGCTCTGCTTCTATCTCTTTATCCTCGCCTTCATGAATGTTGAGCGCATTTATCTCCTCGACAATATCAGCAAGCTCAGCCATACGAAACTCTTTTTTGCTTTGCTCAGTTTTTATCTTGTTTATCTTCTTTGCAATGCTTTGAAGCTCTCTGAAAGAGCTGTGATAATCTTCTATAAGAGCTTCCGATTCGGCATAGCTGTCAAGTATCTCTATATGACGTTCAGGAGCCATGAGTATCTGATTGTCGTGCTGTCCATGGATAGTTACAAGCGTTTCTCCGATAGCTTTAAGTACGGAAACGTTCACCGCTCTCGAGTTGACTCTTGCAACGCTTCCACCATCTGAACGTATTTCACGGGTAAGAAAAAGCTGTCCGTCTTCTGCACTTATGCCAAGCTCGTCTAGTACCTGCAAAACATTGTCCCCAATGTCAGTAAACAACGCTGAAATAACAGCCTTGTCCGTGCCTGTTCTCACAATATCCTTAGTGACACGCTGACCGAGGATAGCATTTATTCCATTTATAAGTATAGACTTACCTGCTCCCGTTTCGCCTGTGAAAACATTAAGCTTATCAGAAAAATCTATAGTTGCCTTTTCAATCACGGCAAGATTTTCAATATAAAGTTCACTTAACATTTTAGATCATTCCTCTGCTGTTTAAGAAATAATAGAGGATCTCAGTTCCTCTGCCATATGGGACGCATCCTTTTCTGTCCGCATAAGTATGAATATCGTGTCGTCACCTGCAAGCGTTCCCACAACATTGTCAAGCCCAAGCTTGTCAAGCTTTGCACACACTGCTTGTGCCATGCCCGTATGACATTTCACAACCACAGTATTAAGCGCATGATCCACCGACACAACGGCGTCTGAAATTATGCCGAAAATACCATTGTTTTGCTCTGCAATATCTTTTTTGAGTGCAGGCAGGCTGTATTTATAATTGCCGTCCGAACCAATGGTCTTTACAAGGGAAAGCTCTTTTATATCCCTTGAAACTGTTGCCTGAGTGACTTTCAGACCATGCCTTTTAAGTGCTTCACGAAGTTCCTCCTGAGTGCCGATATTTTCGTCTTTGACAATCTGCATTATCAAATTCTGACGCTGATTTTTCATATGCCGTCCTCCGCTGATTCCTTCAACGGCTGCATAAGCTTTTTGTTTATTGACGAGAAAAAGCTGCCGCCGCTTATATCTATGATTTCAACAAAATACTTTGACTTTGATACTATCACAGTGTCCTCTGACGAAAGTCTGAAAACATTATTACCGTCAACGCTGACGATTGCGTGAGAGCCACTGTTAGTGTGACACTTGACTTTCATAACGCTGTCCTCTGAAAGTATCATAGATCTTGCAAAAAGCGAGTGAGCACATATCTGTGTGAACTCTATACACTTCATTTCAGGTTCGATTATCGGTCCGCCTGCTGACATTGAATAGGCTGTTGAGCCTGTGGCTGTAGAAAGTATAACGCCGTCTGCACGAAGTGAAGAAATAAGTCTGCCGTTTTTTGACACCTCAAAATCGGCTATCTTACAATCGTCAGCTTTTGTTACTGCAACATCATTAAGCGCAGTATATGACTTATTTTCACTGCCACATTCGACATTTACGTTTAACATCATTCGGCGGCTGAGGGTATATTCTCCAGAAAAAAGCTTGTCCAGCAATTCAAGCTGTGAATGTTCAAGAGAGGCCATAAAACCGAGTCTGCCACAGTTTATGCCAAGTATAGGCTTCTCAAACTCACAGCCCTTAAGAGAGCATTTGAGTATCGTTCCGTCACCACCGATCGCAATAATCATATCACACTGCTTTACACACTCGTCTTCGCTACAGAAAGTTATATCGAGCTTTCCGAAAACGTGCTTATAGCATGTATCCATAAAAAGTTTTGCACCATTTTTATGCAGCCTTTCATATGTTGCGGTCGTATACTCAAAGCAATGAGTTTTATCAAGATTTGGATAAAGATAAATTTTCATAATATTACCACTCTTGTGTTTAGTCTTTGAAGCTATCAAAAGCTTCGTTCACAAATTCTTTTATATTGAGCTGACCAAGCTTGTCAGCCGTCATGTCAGCGTTTTTAAGTAGAATAAGATATTCAAGATTGCCGTCGCCGCCCTTAACAGGTGAAATTGTTATCTTTTCAGCCGCAAGCCCCTCTGCTCGAAAACAGCCAAGAAGCTCGGTTATCACTCTCACATGGTCTTTACGATCTTTGACGATACCCTTTTTATTGAGGGCCTGCTTGCCAGCCTCAAACTGAGGTTTTATAAGAAGAACCATTTCGCCGCCATCGCAAAGACAATCGCAAAGGGATTTTATAACAAGTTTTAGAGAAATAAACGAAAGGTCACCACTTATGAACTGCACAGGTCTGTCAAAAAAATTCGCTGTCAGATATCGTGCATTCACGCCCTCACAGTTTTTCACCCTGCTGTCATTGCACAAACTTTCATCAAGCTGTCCGTGACCCACGTCCACCGCATAGACAAATTCTGCGCCATGTTCAAGCATACACTGAGTAAATCCTCCGGTTGAAGCACCGATATCTGCACAAACTTTACCTGTCAAGTCAAGCCCGAAAACATCACAGGCGTGTTCAAGCTTAAGCCCGCCCCTACCGACAAACTTCATATCGTCAGGCCTACATTTCACCACGTCGTTCTCATCAACCAATATAGAAGGCTTGACGCAGACCTTGCCGTTTACCGACACAAATCCATTTTTTATAAGCTGCTTGGCACGTTCTCGGCTTTTTACGCCGCAGTTCGTAACTATATACACATCAAGTCTTTCACTCATCTTTCAAAAAGCCCTCAACTGTATCAGCCATTTTCTCTGCTGAAAAACCAAGCTCGTCAAGTAGCACATCACATTTTCCGTGCTTCACGAAACCGTCAATAGCAAACTGAGCCACATTTGGGCAGATAGAAGCATACTTCTCTGAAATACTTCCACAGTAATAAGCTTCCTCAAAGAACAGCACAGCATCGTAGGCTGACATTATATCAACCACTTCATGGTCGATAGGGAAAATATTCACGAGCTTAATGACATCGCACTTTATATCACGATTTCTGAGTATTTCTATAGCTGTAAAAAGATCATTTGCAAGCCTGCCGTATGTAACAAGCAAAACCTTTGCGCCATCTGTATGACGATAAACGTAAGTTGAAACAGGATCAGATGTATCATATAGCGATTGATCCCTGCCCCTTGGATATCTCACAGCACAAATGCCACTGTCGTCCTCAACAGCTTTATGCAGGCACAGTCTGAGTTCGTCATAATTAGACGGAGAATATATCCTCATATTCGGCACAGACGTAAGAAAAGAAACATCAAAAATTCCCTGATGCGTTTCACCATCATCACCGACTATACCTGCACGGTCAACGCATACAACTGCATGACAACCGCCTATCGCCATATCGTGGATAAGTTGGTCGTATGACCGTTGCAAAAATGACGAGTACACCGCAAAAACAGGTACATAGTTCATAGAAGCAAGCCCAGCACAGAATGTAACTGCGTGTTCTTCGGCAATGCCCACATCAAAGAAGCGTTCAGGAAAACGCTTCGCAAAATACTGAAGACCCGTACCGTATTTCATTGCCGCAGTTACCGCACAAAGACGCTTATCCTTTTCTCCCATTTTACAAAGCTCTTTTCCCATTATAGAGGAAAAGCTGTCAGAAAGTACGACGTCAGGATTGCCCGTTTTTATCTCAAAGGAGCCGACCCCGTGAAACTCTCCTGGGTTAGCTTCTGCAGGAGCATAGCCCTTGCCTTTTATAGTATTCACATGAACAAAAACAGGCTTGTTTACTGCCTTTGCAGCCATAAGTCCCTGTTCAAGTTCTTCAAGATTGTGTCCGTCGATAGGTCCAATATAGTGAAAGCCAAGATCTTCAAACATGGTGCTGTGAAGTATCATGTTCTTGACCGCATTTTTGGAGTTACGAACGGCATTTTTCACAGGTTTACCTATAACAGGCGTCTTATCAAGCATTTTCTCTACTCTGCCCTTTGTGCGCTGATAACTCTCTTTTGTACGCATGGAGGAAAGATATTTTGCCATTCCGCCAACATTTTTTGAGATAGACATTTCATTGTAGTTGAGGATAACGATGATATTTGTATCACTTTTGCCTGCATTGTTAAGTCCCTCGTAAAACTCGCCACCTGTTGAAGCACCGTCACCGACTACAGCTATAGCATGGTGAGTTTTATCACCACTCAGCTTCATTGCTGTGGCGATCCCAAGCGCCGCAGAAACAGACGTAGAGCTGTGACCGCTTATAAAAGCATCATGCACTGACTCGTCAGGTCTGCAAAAACCCGAAATACCGTTTTCCTGTCTGAGAGTTTTAAACTCTTTGAGTCTACCCGTAAGTATTTTATGTGTATATGCCTGATGACCAACGTCCCAGACGATTTTATCTTTAGGTGATTCAAAAACTCTGTGGATAGCCATTGTAAGCTCCACAGTACCAAGATTTGACGCAAGATGACCGCCGTTTTTTGAAACCGTATCTATAAGAATTTTCCTTATATCACCGCAAAGCTCCTCACACTGTGCAATGGAAAGCTTTTTCAGGTCGGCAGGCAAATTCATTTTATAAATATCAGGCTTTTTTATTTCCGACATTATATCTAGATCTCCAATCTTTTTATCAACTTCTTCTTGTAAGCATATCAGATGTAAGCTCTGTGAGGAAAACGCTGTCCTCAAAATATTTAAGATGACCCAGTGCTTGAACTGTCAGTTGTTTTGCTATCTGTTCTGACTTGTCAAGTCCAAGGAGGGATACATATGTGTTTTTATGCTGTTCGCTGTCACTGCCGATAGGCTTGCCAAGCTCTTCAAAAGTGCCTGTTACGTCAAGGATATCGTCAACTATCTGAAATGCTCTGCCCATTGCCTGAGCATAATCTGCCGCAAAGGGTATAGCCTCAAGCTTATCTCCAAGTATAACGCCCATTACGCAGGCAGCCTCAATAAGTGCGCCTGTTTTGCAGGTCTGCAAAATATTCAGTGTATCAACATCTATTTCTTTATTTTCATATTTAAGGTCTATCACCTGACCGCCTATCATGCCATCAGTGCCAACTGCCCTTGCCAGAACAGAGATAAGCATAACAGCCTTGTCGGCAGATATAACGCCGTTCATGGCACTGTTGGCTATGACCTCAAAAGCAAGGGTATTCAGTGCGTCGCCTGCAAGTAGTGCGATATTCTCAGGAAAAGCTTTATGACATGAGGGCTTTCCACGTCTGTAATCATCATCGTCCATACAAGGCAGATCGTCGTGTATAAGAGAAAAAGTATGGATAAGCTCTATTGAACAAGCAATCTCGGCATACTTTTCAGGCTGACGCTCGCCGCACATACGGCAAAATTCAAGCATAAGCACAGGTCTGAGCCTTTTGCCCCCTGCCTGCAAGGAATACTCCATAGCCTCAACTACCTGACCCTGAAGCTCAGGCTTTGAGTGGGTAAGCTCCAGCAGTTTATTATCTATAAGTTCCACATAATAATCAAGTGTGGCTTTGTTCATATCATTCATCGCTATTATCTCCGTTCATAGCCTTTACGGAAAGCTTTGCACTTTCAAGGCTTTTTTTGCAGTCGACCGACAGATCTATCCCCTCTTTATAAAGTTCCAAAGCTTTCTCAAGAGGAAGCTTGTCATTTTCAAGCTGACCAACTATATCATTAAGTCTTGTAAGATTTTCTTCAAAAGTCATTTTAAACAGCCTTTCATTTGACAAATGTTATTTTAGCAGATACACTGCCGTCTGACAGCTTTATGTCTACCTCGTCGCCAACGTTCAGCATTGATACACTGTCGACAACGCTTTCGTCTTTCTGAACGATAGCATATCCCCTGCCCAGAATATTGAACGGACTAAGCATATTTAGAGAAGAAACATAGCCGTCAAGCTTAACTGACAGCTTTTCAAGCCTGCGTTCCATGATCTGTGACAGCCTTTTTTCAAGGTCGCACACTGCTTTTTCGCTCTGCTCTAATCTCTTTTCAGGAGAATATAATTTCAAAAGCTTATCACAGCTTTCTATCTGTGACACAGCCTTATCAAGTTTAAGCTCCATAGCCTTGTCAAGCTTTTGCCTTAAAAGCCTCACAGCATTAAGTATATCCGCCTTGTCAGGGGTAGCAATCTCAGCCGCCGCTGACGGAGTTGGCGCACGCATATCTGCGGCATAGTCTGCAAGGGTAGTGTCAGTTTCGTGGCCTACAGCCGATATCACAGGTGTATTGCAGGCGTAAACAGCCAGTGCCACCGCCTCGTCATTGAACACTATAAGATCCTCGCTAGAGCCACCGCCACGAGCTAAAATTATGGTATCTGCACCGCTTTTATCAGCCGCCGAAAGTGCTTTGCATATAGTTTGTGCTGCCGCCGTACCCTGCACCTGCGCAGGATAAACTTCGATATTGCACACAGGATAACGCCTTTCGGCTATATGGATTATATCCTGCAAAGCCGCCGCAGTAAGCGACGTAACAACAGCTATCTTCTTTGGAACAAGGGGTATTTTCTTTTTTTTGTTCACATCAAATACGCCCATTTTTTCAAGCTTTTTCTTGGTCTGTTCGAGCTGAACGTGCATAACTCCCACACCAAGAGGTGCTATCTCCGTAGCTATTATCTGATAAACGCCGTCACGCTCATAGACCTCTATATTGCCCATAACAAGCACGCTCATGCCGTCCTCAGGCACAAATTTAAGCCTTGAAACACTGCTTGAAAACATAACAGCTTTAAGTGCAGAACTGCTGTCCTTTACTGTAAAATAGGCATGACCTGATTTGTAATGTATATTAAAATTGGATATCTCGCCCTTGACGGCAATGCCTTTCAGCTTAAGGTCAGACCGCAGTTTTGAAGCAAGGTATCTGTTTAGCTGAGAAACAGTGATAACTGAACTCATATTTTGATCTTCCCTTTCCTGATCGCAGCATAGACCGCAACGCCCACTGCGTTATCGCTTGAAAACTCAGGCTCAGCAAAGCTGCCGTACTTTTCAAGCTTGCTTTTTATAAAGCGATTAGACATCACACCGCCTGCGTATATAATAGGTATATCCTTATACTCATGGCGAAGATTAACTGTCATTTTCTCCACCGCAAGGCACACACAATCAATACAGTATGCCGCAACATCAGCCACGGAACAGCTCTCGTCTATAAGCTTCATGCACTGATTTTCTATTCCAGAAAGTGAACAATAAAGCCCGTCAACTGATGCTTTTGGCTTTATTTTATGTTCGCTTTCAGACGCAAGCCTTTCAAGCTCTTTACCACATGGAAAAGACAGCCCAAGCTTTACGCCTGTTCTGTCTATGGCTTGTCCGCCTTTAAGATCACGGCTTCCGCCGATCTGAGTTATATTTATCAGCTTAGCCTTGTCAGGCTCGCACAAAAGAAGATCTGTAGTGCCACCGCTGACGTGAAAAGCCGCAAAAGGCTTATCAGAACTGAGCATATCCAGCTTTCCGCAGGAATAAAGTGCCGCAAGTATATGTCCCACCTGATGCGAAGTCTTTTCAAGGTCAGCTCCACAGGCAAGTGACACAGCTTGTGCAACATTTTCTCCAACAAGAAAGCAAGGCATATACGACCCCTCTGTACACCTTGGTGCATAAGAATACCCAACTGCACTTAAGTCATACCTTTTATCAAAAAGCTGTTTCATAAGTTCTGGAAGCTGTTTAGTATGGTGAAACACAGCGTCGGATTGTCTTAGTCCTCGCTCTCCCTGCTTGACAGGAAGAAGCTTTTTGCATGACCTGACGCTCATATCCGCAGTATCAAGCAGTGCACATGAAGTGGTATAATTGCTTGTGTCTATTCCGAGTACAAAACTCACTGCTTTTCCTCTTGTTCCTTTGCAAATGAGCCAAGCACACCGTTTACAAATGAAACGTCAGGCTCGAGGGCATATTTTCCTGCAAGAGCCACAGCCTCGCTTATGGCAACGTTCACAGGAACGTTCTCCTCATATATTGCCTCGTAAATAGCAAGTCTGAGTATTGCAAGATTTATCTTAGGTATTCTTTCAACAGTTCTCTTGTTGCTGAACTTGCTGATTATGCTGTCGATCTCGTCCTGCTTTTCGCAAACATTTTCCACAAGCTTTTTAACTTCATCATTTACAATGATCTCGTTCACTTCCATGGCAGACATGAAAATATCGTCAAGCTCCTCGTCCTGTCTAAACATTTTCTCAAATATCAGCAAAAATGCTGATTCTCTTATTTCACGCCTTTTAATTGGCACAAAAACACTTCCTTCATCTTATATTTGTCTGAATCCTATTCCTTTTCCGAAAGGTCAACTCCGCATATGGTCACATTTACCTTTGCAACTGTAAGTCCAAGCATATTCTGAACTGCACTTTTTACTTTATCCTGTATCTCCTCGGCAACGGAAACCGCCTTAGCTCCACGGCAAAGTATTATACCTATAGACACTGACAGCACATCGTCAACAAGGCCTATCCTGATATTGCCGAAATTTTCCTGCCTAAACCAGAGCTGACGTGGAGTCTTCATAACAGGAGCGATACCATAAACGCCCTCTATTTCATTAACAGAGTTTGTAACGATCTGCGCTATAACGTCCTGACTTATGTGCAGGCTTTTTTCTACTTTCTTTGAAACATCATTCATATTTATCCAAGCCTCCCTTTTTAGATATAAAAAAGAAATCCTTCAATCTATACTTACAACCATTATATCATAAAAATCAATAGGTTACAAGTATTTTGAAGGACTTTTTTTATTTGCTGACAAATTTTATTCTACATCATAAATTCTGATGTTTTCATTTGCAACTGAAACTTCGCTAAGGAGGATATCTTTTATCTGTGCCGCTTCGCTTGCAACAAGCCCGTCGCTGTCGGTCTTTACAACGATATTTGCGTTGTCACCGTCAAGATAAACAACACAGTCCTCAAAGCCTGCTGCTTTCACGAGTGTCTCTACCTTGCTCTCCGACTCCATGAGCCCTGTCATGGCTGAAGCTTCTTCTTCAGCGACTTTTTTTTCTTCCTCTGTGGAATCGCCGCCGTTCATTATATTCTTTAATGTTTCTACCGCCTCGTCCCTAGAATTCATTCTGTCTATTCTCGCCTGTGCAAAATAATCTGAAGAGCTGTCAGTGCTTACAAGCTGTGCGTCGCCGTAATTCACGCTTTGACTTTTCACAACGTCCGTCGCCTTTATCTTACCGTCTGAGGTCGATACTGCATAATTTATGTATACTGCAAGACCGAGTATCAGCGTCATTCCTGCAAGGATTATCTGCTTTTTGCCTATTATCATGGTCGGTTTTTTCATCTTTATTACCTCTTTCTGTTATTTTCTGCCCTCAACGCAGATCTTACTGCTTGATATACCTAGTACTGTCGAAACCGCTTTAAGCACACGTTCGTTTACTTTTATATCTCCACCTCCTTCGCAAACAATGACAACGCCGCATATCTGCGGTTTTATTATTTTTCTGACCAAAGCCTCCTTTTTGCCGTCATTATCAGTTATTACTATCTCGTTTTCATACCTGTCGCTTGTTCTGTCACCATTATTGTCTGTGCTTTTGGTAAGATTTTCGGCATAAACATATTCGGTAGTTCCCTCAACTGTCACCATTACCTCGCACTCGCCAACTCCCCTGACTTGAGAAAGAACATCTTTAAGCTCTTTTTCTATCTGCTTTTTGTAGCTGTCCGTATCATCAGTGGCAACGCTTTCCGTGGGAACGCTCTTGCTCTCTGCCGTATTTTTAGCAGGAAACATCTCAGAAACAAATATAAGTAATATCCCTGCAAGACCTACGGCTATCACTATCTTCGTTTTCATAGGAAGCTTTTTAAGAGCCTTTATTTTCCCCTCAACTTTACTTTTCAGCAACGTTTATTCCTCCTGCACGATAACTTGAGTATCAGGCAGATCTTCTGCAATAAGCTTTTCAACAAGTCCTCTGTCGCTTGTTTTAGTCAGATATACCCTTACCGCTGTTATCTTTATTTCATTATATTCATTTATATCTGTGGTTATGTCCACTCTGATGTTTTCTATGCCATTCTTATTCAGCTTATCCAAAAAATATTCTTCAAGCCTGCTCTCGGATTCGGACAGATAATAAAGTTTCGTCGCTGTTGAAACGCTATCAAACTCAGGCAGATCTGCAAGCTCTGTATAATCGCTTAGGGTGACTTTGAAGCCATGTCCCATTACAGGCGTTATGACCGCAAGCAAAAGTATCACAGCAAGCACCGATCTAAGTTGTTTTTTCAAAGTTCCCTCAGGTGTGGCAATATCTGTCATAGAAGTTATCACGCCTATAATGCAGGCAATAAATATCACTGATTTAACTGTATTCATTTTAAGCTCCTGTGTTCATGGCTGTCATTATTACAACTGATGTGGAAATAACGAACATTATAGAATAAGCCGCAAGGATGCTCACACCAATTGATAAAACCGAGTTTATGCTTTTAAGAAGTCCACCACTGTTGCTTATGCCAAAAATATCGTTTATGGTAGCGCCTATCCACACTGCAAGTTTTACTGCAAGAAGCGTAAGCAAAGGTTTCGCAACTATCACAGACATTATTATAACCCCTATCACGCCGACGCTTGTTCTTATTACGCCTATACTTCCCTTTACCGCTGAATAAGCTTCAGAGACCGAGCCACCTATGACAGGTATAAAGCTTGAAGCCGCAAACTTAACGGCTCTTGCGGAGAGATTATCAGCCGCCGCTCCTGCAAAGCTTTGAATAGATAACAGCCCTGTAAAAAGAGTCATCACAATGCCAAGCAACCATATGACCAGCTTTTTCACCGACTCTGCAAGACTTCCAAGGTCAAGAGATGGGTTTATTGCAGAAACAAGGGTCACTGCAAGCACTGCCGACAAAAACGGCACAAGTATCGTATCTGCCAATATACCTGCGCTTTCACATATTATCAGCATAACGCTGTAATAGCCTGCTCCTGCCGCCGCACTACCGCCTGCTGTCGCCACGCTTGAAAATATGGGTATGTAGGACATCATGAAGCTGTTCATTTGTTCCATGGAAGTCTTTACAGAATAAAGACTGTCAGTGACAGTATCGCTTATAACAAGCACTGTGGTAAGAACACATATGAGCGTGAATACCTTGTCCACTGTACCCTCGGCTGACATTGACCTTACCAACACGCAGAGCATAGTGGTGGCTGTTATTTTCCCGAGCATTATAAGAGGGCTTCGCAAAGCAGCGGTAAAGCTTTCAAATATATGCTTTATCACATCAAAAGCACTTATATTTGCGGCAGAGGACGGATCTTCCAAAGTGATGTTATTATCTTCAAGTACAGTTTTTACATCTTCATCACCCTCAAAAGAAAGTCCCTCGTTTATTTCGCTTATGAGCCTGTCATAATATTCATTGTTCTGTTCCTCACTGTCTGCATATACTCCCTGTGGTGTAAACATGACCGCAAGGACTATGATGACAGTGGCAATTATTTTTTTCATATGTTAATCCTATATAAGCAATGCTTTTACTATTTCTACAAATGCTTTGAAAAGCGGCAGCGATACCGAAAGCATTGCAAGCTTTCCTGCCAAAGTGACCTGTGACGCAAGTGCGTTTTCTCCGCAGTCCTTACAATAATCAGATGCAAGCTGTACGATATAGCAGATACCAAGTGACTTGAACAGTATGGTAAGATACATATTGTCGATTCCTGACAGAGTGAAAAGGTCCTCAAAAACTGAGATAAGGTCTTTCACAAATGCCACCGAATGAAAAAGCACCAGTGCCGCCGCCGCAAGCACAGCCGCATATTTTATTTCACGGCTGTCTTTCTCAATGGCTTTGCACACTATGGTTGAGAAAATACAAAAGCACGCTATTGTAAATATTTTCATTAATACAATCCAAACACTTCTTTTATCGTTTCAAATAGATTTCCGATCTGCCTTACTATCATAAGCAGAACAACAATAAGCCCTGCAAGAGTTGTCATCATTGCCTGCTCGTCACGCTCCGCTCGTTTCAGCAAGAGATTTAACACGGCAACGATAATTCCTATGGCAGCGATTTTGAAAATAAGATCTATGTCCATAAAATTTTGTTCCCTTCATTATGTTTATCCTTTGCTATGGCTATATTAGCATAATAGCGATAAAAGCCCCGCTGAGAACGCCCAAAGCCCTGCATAGCCGCACCTGTGAGGTGAAATTCTCTGAAAGTCTGCTTATCTGCTCATCAAGTGCGGCAAGGCTCATGGAAATGTATGCAAGCTGTCCATTTGTGTCTGTTGTACCGAGTTTTTCAAAAAAATCTATGGCGGTCTGCCTGATTTCATTGTCAAAAAGCTTTGACTTATATATATCCTCGGTTATTCTTCTGCGGACATCAGGCGAAGAGGTATCTTGCGACAAAAATGTAAAGTCAGAATAATCTTTCTGCAAGCTAAGCTTTAAGATAATTTCCCCGAAAGTCATTCCACCCTCAACCATTGCCCTTGTTTCAAATATCAACCGTCTGAGAAGCTTGAGATATTTCATTTGCCGTATCTTGTCCGTCGCCATTGCACAGCCCATTTGTGTGCAGGCGGATATGATCAGCACACAGCCTATTAGCTTTATCATTTCATGCTCCTGTTTTTGTAAATGATACCAGCCTGCCACACATTGTTCCTGTGCCTAGTACCGCAAGTGCGTCGAAAGCCTTGTCTTTTATGAGTTTTGAGATATAACGCCGCTTTTTAAGCTCATCAAGGCTTGAAGCATGGCATGAAGCAATAAGCTTCACTCCTGAGTTGAGCGCATACTGCAAAGCTTCGTTGTCCTCAGAAGAACCTATCTCGTCGCATATGAGTATTTGCGGTGACATGACCTTGACAGCCGTCATTATGCCCTCATATTTGTTGTAGGAATTAAACACGTCCGTCATTACACCTATAAGATTTTGCGGCTCACCTGCCACTGTTGCGGCAAACTCGTTTCGCTCGTCTATAAGCGCAACACGCCAGCGTTCTCCAAGCTTTCTTGCAAGATCACGAAGCACTGTAGTTTTTCCTCCCGAGGGCGGTGAAGCTATAAGCAGGCTCATTGGTTTGTCAGAAAAGCATTTTGCATATATCTCGTCTGAACTGCCTATCATTTCACGAGCTATCCTTATATTAAGAGAAGATATATTTTTTACCGACTCCACGGCATAACTCCTTGCAGGATCAAGAACGGCAGTTCCGCAGAAGCCTACTCTGCACCCTCCTGAAACCGTTATGTACCCTCTTGCTATCTCACGGTGAAAGCTGTGAAGAGAGTTCTGAAATGCTCGCTGATAGATAGTTTCAATATCATCTGTGGTAACTTGAACGCTATCCCCGATATTGTTCATTAGTCTGCCGTTATCATTAACGAAATACTCTTTCGAGAATATGGTAACAGACAGCCGTCTACCTCTGCGAAGCCTTATTTCCTGTATCCTGTCACGCTCTATTTCTGGCACTGACATAATCGCTCCCCTTATGCGAGGGGTGAGCAGTTCGTAAACGTATTTTATCTTACTGACTTCTCTTATCATTTTTTCACGCTCCTTTTGACTTGTCCTATGAAATAACTATGCTGTGAGCCTGCATTTTAGTACAAGATATTTGTATTCTCCTACATACGCAGATATCAATTATTGTATTTAATTATCACGCAAAATGCTTGAAATACTGTTGTATTTGTGATATAATGTTAATGCAATATGCACAAATATTGTGAAGATAAAAGAAACATACAAAACAAAGGAGAAAATTATGAACAACAGCTTAACTGAAGAACAGGTAAAAGTACTGAATATGTCACAAAGCGTGATAAATGAGGTAAGAAAGGTCATTATCGGCAAGGACGAGATAATCATAAAAGTCCTGCTGTCCATACTTGCAGGCGGTCATATCCTTATTGAGGATATTCCGGGAGTAGGAAAGACAACTCTTGCCGTGGCTCTTTCAAAGGCGCTTTCACTTGACTATAAAAGACTACAATTCACCCCTGATGTTTTGCCAACAGACGTGACAGGTTTTACCATACTAAATAAAGAAACACACAAGTTTGAATATAAGCAGGGTGCAGCACTCACAAATCTTTTTCTTGCAGACGAGATAAACAGAACCTCAAGTAAGACGCAGTCTGCGCTTCTTGAAGTAATGGAGGAGGGCAAGGTAACTGTAGACGGTATCACACATAAAATGCCTGACCCTTATATCGTTATCGCAACGCAAAACCCAGTTGGCTCTATAGGCACGCAAATGCTCCCTGAGTCGCAAATGGACAGATTTATCGTAAGGCTCACAATGGGTTATCCTAATCTTGAAAGCGAAGTTGCAATGCTAAAATCCAAGCAAAATCTTGTGCCTGTGGATAATGTAAGACCCGTGGTTTCTGCGGAGGATATCCTTCAGGCAAGGAAAGTTGTGGAAAATATTTATGTTTCAGATCAGGTTTTCCAGTATATCGTTATGCTTGCAAATGCAACCAGAAACAATGAATATATAAAGTTGGGCCTTTCACCTAGAGGAACTATCGCACTACTAAGAATGACAAAGGCGACGGCGCTTCTTAAGGGCAGAGATTATGTTATCCCCGATGACGTTATATACAGCTTCAAGGACGTTGTTCTTCACAGACTTGTGTTCAGCTCAAAGGCAAAGATAAACGGCTTCACAGGAGAACAGATACTCAAAGGAGTTATTTCCTCAGTTCAGGTTCCTAGAGTTAGCAAGTAACGGAGGAGCAAATGCTGGTTTTATATATAATATTATTTATTGCCTCTATCTTTTTCTATATATTATATGTGGGTAGCTTCTCTTTTTATCTCTTTGCATTTTTACTTGTTATGCCTATTATCTTATTCGTTATGCTCAAAAAAATGTCAAAGAAAATAAGCGTTGGTTTTGTGAACACTCAGAAAACCGCAGGCAGATCGTCAAAGATACCTGTTGTGTTGAGATTGCAAAACCGCTCAAAGTTGCCTGTTGCCAATATGATTATAGAGATAGAATATTACAACACTCTTGACGGCGACAAAAATACAATGAAGATAAACACTCCCCTTTATCCTGATGATGTTCAGTATCTTACTTTGCACGTTTCTGCAAAGCATTATGGCACAGTGAGAATGAACATAAAACGCTGTCGCATTGTGGATATGCTGAAGCTTTTCAAGATAAGAGTAAGTACCGACGCTGCTTCCAGACTTTTTGGCGAAAGTACGTTCACTATAGTTCCTGACTATATACCCATCGAAAACAACATTGCGAATTATGCTGAAATGGGTCTTGAAACCGATGATTATTCCAAGACATCAAAGGGCGATGATCCCTCAGAGATTTTTGATATACACGAATATCATGATGGTGACAAAATAAATAGGATACATTGGAAGCTTACTGCAAAGCAGGATAAGACCATGGTCAAGGATTATTCCCTGCCTATATCAAACTCTATCGTGCTTATGGCGGATCTCCACCTTGATACAAATACAGACGATTATATGCTCGTATATGATACTCTTGTAGAGGCTATAGCGTCTATATCCTATTATCTCATAGAAAATGACACACCTCATAAGGTAGTGTGGTATGATAAAAAGAAAGATTTGAGTGAAGTAGTAAATGTTACAGACGAAGAAAGTGCAAGGCTGCTTATAAGTCTGCTGTTGCAGGCTTCTGTTTATGATGAGCCTGACTTGTCTATGATAAATTACATCAATGAGCCTGAGAGATATAAATGCGGTCACTTGATGTATTTTTCTCCCGCATATAACAGCAATCTCAGCGGCGTTATGAACGATAACGATCTGGCGTTCCGCTATTCCTATATGCTTATCACAAACAAAAAGAAAGACGACGTTATAAACGATGAGTTTGCAGAGGTCGTGAACGTTACTGCAAAACACGTTGCCGAAAGTATACAGGAAATATGTCTATAAAGGTGACAACATGAAAAAGAAAAGAATAAAAAGCAAAAACAAAGATATAGGATTTATCAGCAGCAATGGTATCTGCATTGACGGAGATATCCTTATGAATTGTGAGCGTGAACATAATTCAGGCTCATTTCTAGGGTTTCAGATACTTCTGACCTTTGTGACGACCATATGCACAGCGTTTATGGCAGTATCATTCCTTGATATGGAAATATACAAGACCACGATCATATATTACTCCGCCATGCTTTCACTTGTGTTTGGTCTGATGAAATCGTCACACAAGATAATTAAGTTTTCTGCACTTGGTGTGATGATACTTCATGTAATTTACCTTGTGAGCAGGATATCTACAATAAAATACGGCTTGTTCGTTGTTATAGACAGATATCTTTCAAGGGCAAATCAACCTAACTCAACTCTCGGTGTTCAGCTTAGTGGAATTTCTACTATCGACTACCCATATCTTGCGTCAAATTTTTTCGTATTTTTTATAACTCTTGTTTGCCTTGGAACGGCAGCAGCCTGCCTTTATAGGATAGATTTTCCACTGCTGTTCATCATTACATTTCCTGTTTTCGAGCTTGGAATGTATTGGGGCTGGGAGCCGTCAATGTGGACTGTTATTGGTCTGTTTGTATGCTGGGTGACAGTGCTTGCACTGCACATAATAAACCACACAACTAACAAGGCAGGAAGAAAAAACACCTTTGCGGTGCATGAGCGAAAACGCACGTTTTATTTTACATCTGAAAAGCAAAAAGCTTGTTTCTATAACGTATTCATGAAATTCACGGCTATTTTAAGTTCGTTGGTACTTGTAGTTATTATGCTTTTCTCGGCAATAACAGGCTTTACACGTCCTGAGTCATTTGCAAAATACAGACATGATATTTCTACAGCAGTGTCAAATTTTTCTCTCACTGACCTGAGGAATGCTTTTTCAGATTATGACGGCGGATTTGATCTGTTTGGTATAAAAACAGTTGGTGGCACAAACGGAGGCGTTCTTGGCAAGACAGCAGGCATTAGCTTCAACGGCTCAACAGCACTAAAAGTGGTCACTCCAAAATTCTCTAATACACTATATCTCCGTGGATATGTAGCAGGCGTTTATAACGACAATAGCTGGACTCCTGTTGACGTGAATGGCAATGAAGACACCTTCTCTGATGATTTTGAGCAAGGCAAGATATGGGTGCAGGATCTGGATTATGACCTTATCCAACGAAAATATGCGGATCTGACCCCTGCTCAAATTTCTGTATCTGTTCTCGGCGCAAGCAAGAAATTTGTGTATGCGCCATACGCTTCTTTATATTCAAGTGATGGAAACACTGACGATAAAAAAATGCGTCCTACCACTGAGTCATATGTCAAATTAAGTTCAACAAAGTATTCTCTTTACTATTTTGACCCCTCTCTTATAGAAGAAAGGCTTGAAGCCCTCCCTGAGGCTATAGCCACAGAAGTGCCTGCATTGTCTGTTAATAAGGACAGAGGTGTTGACGCTTACTCAGAGTTTGTTCACCAAAAATATATGGACGTTTCAAAGTCTGATGAGCTTGATAAGGCATATAAAGAGATACTCAACGAATATCTTGGCGTGGATATTTACCACAAGGGTGATTGGACTTATGAAGAAATAAGCACTGCAATAAAAAACTATTTCTCTGATAACTTCACTTATACCCTTGAACCGGGTGTTACTCCAAAAGGTGAAGATTTCATAGATTATTTTTTAGGTACACAAAAGGAGGGCTATTGTTCATATTTCGCAACGGCGGGTGCAGAGCTTTTAAGAATGTTTGGCTATCCGTCAAGATATGTAGAGGGATATGTGGTGCTTAATTCACAGCTCGGTGAACCTGAAGATGATTCAACATACGAGGTAAGTGTAAAGGACAAATGTGCGCACGCATGGGCTGAGGTATTTATAGACAATGCAGGTTGGTATCCTGCAGAATTCACACCGGGTTATGATAATGATAATCCTAATCTTACACAACAAGAGAAAGACCCTAAGGAAGTTACAACAACTAAAAGCACAGAAAGCAAGCCTACGACTACCACACAAAATGGCGGTCAGGGTGGCACAACTTCAGTGGTTACTAAAAAGCCTGCAAACAGTTCAAAAGCTTCAACAACAAAGAAAACAAATTCTGCAAGCAACGGACATGGTGCCGGAGTGATGTCAGGCGCTGGGATAACTTCTGTTTCATCAAGAATAACAGAAAACAACAGCGGCCATGGCTCATTTGTAGGAATTTTCATCACACTGGGCGGACTTCTGCTTATAGCCTTCGGTGTTGTAGTCCATAGAGACGTTAAGGTAAAGAAAATGCGTTCGGAACTAAGTAATGGGGACAATAGATCACGCACTGTGGCGGTATACCGCTATATGCTCAAATATTTAAAGCTTATAGGCATCGCCGACAGCAGAAATATTACAGACTTACAGCTTTGTGACAGGTTGACAGAAAAATGCCAGGAAATGCAAATCAATGATTTCTCTCATATGATAAAATATATCGGAGAACTTGCAGTCAAAGCGGAAATGAGCAACTCAGTAATATCTGATGGTGAACTTGAAACCGCACTTTCTTATTTTGAAATCGTAAAGGACAAGATCGTCCTGCCAAAGCTTTCGGGTGCTAAGCTTCTTAATGCAAAATTTGTTTACTGTCTATATTAGAGAGAAAAAGCCACGCTCGGTGTGGCTTTTTTAACCTCAATGATAATACCAAAAAGCTGATAGGTGATTTTTTATATGAAATATATGTTTAATGAAAATATGGATATGATATTATCAATAGGATAACTTTTTGAATATTTTAGAAAGGAATGATCGGATTGCGAAAAATAAAAAATACAATAATATTTATTGTTACAGTTGCTATACTTACAATGTTCTGCTCTTGCTGTAAACACTCTGAGATAAAACTGGGATCCGGCAACGAAGGTGGTATATATTATAAATTTGCTGACACTCTCAGTGATATTGATGAAAACATCACAAATATAAGAACGGCTGGTTCTCAGGCTAACATGAGGCTTTTAAAGGACGGCTTTATCAACATGGGAATAGTCCAAAGCGATGTCCTGTCTGAAGCAGTGAATGGCACAGGAGATTTTAATGGTAACAAAATAAACAACGTCCGTGCAGTTGCGGCTCTTTACATGGAGTCTTTTCAGATAATCGTTCCGGCTGACTCAGATATTCAAACTCCTGCTGATCTTAAAGGCAAAAAGGTCTCTGTGGGCGAAGAAGATTCTGGCGTAGCAAAAAATGCTGAGTACATTTTAAACTCTGTAAGTCTTGACTATAACATGATAGATGTGTGCAACATGAACTATCAGAAGTCTGCTGAGGCACTTAAAAACGGCTCTATCGATGCATTTTTCGTGGTACTTGGTGCTCCATGTGATGTTATAACACAGCTTTCTGAGGAAATGGATATAAGAATATTGCCTCTTGATGACAGAACAATATCATATATGACGAATCTTTATGACGGATACTATGAAACTGTAATAAAGGCAGGAACTTATAAAGGCATTGACGAGGACGTCAAGACTGTCGGCGTAAAGGCTGTTCTTGTGGCAAGCCAAAAGATGGACAGCGACACTGTAGCAGATATCACAAAAATGCTTTTTGAGGAAAATGACCAGATAAAGAAAAGGATCTCATTTGCGAATAATGACACAAAATTTGCGACAGATAATATCCCGTGTGCTTTTCATAAAGGGGCAGTGGAATATTATAACAGCATTGGAACTGCTATAACAGAGGAGGATCAAATTTGAAAACAATAAATGTGGATATGTATCAAACTCTTGCGGTGGCAGTAGGAGTCTTGTATTTAGGGGGATTTCTCAAAAAGAAAGTCAGATTTCTTGAAACCTTCTGTATTCCCTCTCCTGTCATCGGCGGAATTATTTTTGCTATCATATCATGTATTCTTCACGTCGCAGGAATAGTCGAATTTCAGTTTGATGAAACGCTAAAAACAGTTTGCATGGTCATGTTCTTCACTTCTGTTGGCTTTCAGGCAAACATTAAAGTTTTGAAAGCAGGAGGCAAAAGCCTTATTGTATTTTTATTATGCCTGATAGTGCTGATATTTGCGCAGAATGCGGTTGCAGTGGGACTTTCAAAGCTATTGGGAGTAAGCTCGCTGGTAGGTATGTGTACAGGATCTATCCCTATGGTAGGCGGTCACGGAACGTCAGGTGCTTTTGGCACAGTACTTGAGGACCTTGGTCAGCAAGGAGCAACAAGCCTCTGCACAGCAGCGGCTACTTTTGGATTGATTATAGGCTCTGTAATGGGCGGACCTATCGGCAGAAAGCTTATACTCAAACACGATCTGCTGAAAACTGTTATTCCTGAGGACGACTCTATACTTGTCGAGGACGAACAAAAACATCACCGCTCTGTAAGTATGTATGCACCTGCAGCTTATCAGCTTGCGATAGCAATGGGAATAGGCACATTTGTATCATGGGTGCTTTCATATTCCGGCATGACTTTTCCTGTGTATATCGGATCAATGATCGTTGCAGCGTTTATGAGAAACATCGGTGAATACAGCGGTAAAATACACATACACATGGGTGAAATAAATGATATCGGTGGTATTTGTCTTTCGCTTTTTCTCGGAATAGCCATGATAACATTGAAACTCTGGCAGCTTGCCGAGCTTGCATTGCCTATGATAATCATGCTTGTTGCACAGGTGCTTCTTATGGCAATGTTCTCATACTTTATCGTATACAATGTCATGGGCAGAAACTATGATGCGGCAGTGCTTGCGGCAGGAACTTGCGGCTTCGGAATGGGTGCAACGCCAAACGCTATGGCTAATATGCAGGCTTTAACAGCAAAATTTGCCCCTTCAATAAAGGCTTATATGCTTGTTCCTATTGTTGGAAGTATGTTTGCCGATTTTATAAACAGCCTTGTTATAACAGGATTTATCAACTTTATTAATTAACGGAGGAAAAGAATATGAACAAAAAGAACAAACATCTTGACTGTTATACAGATAACCTTGCTTTTCCAGAAGTTCACGTTGAAGATGTAAAAACTGAGAATGATGAAAACGAAAATAATAGCGAATCAGGCGTAATATTCGACAACTTAGCAATACCTGAGATAAAAATAAAGTCCAAGAAAAGGAAAAGATAACAAAAAACGATTTTCTGTTTATTTTCAGAAAATCGTTTTTTTATTTCATATTGGAGATATATTCTCTTATCTCCTTTTCCACACGGATAACGTCCTCGTGAAGCTCCTGAGCTGACATTCTGAAAGCGCCGCTGCCCATGATTATGACCTGCTCCATGCCGTCAGATGTGGCGACCCTTACCTTATGCTCTCGGCTGAGCTTGTGGGCAGTGCGTTCGATATAAGTGTCAGCCGTTTCGGCTTCTTTGGTGTAAACTATACTGATATTGTGGTAATTTTCCACTACACGCTCCTGCTCTTTGACCTTGTATGCGTCAAAGACGAGTATCAGCTCACATTGCTTGTATCCCTGATAGTTGCAAAGCCTGTTCACAAGCATACTTCGCGCAAGGTCAAGGCTCTCGTTGGCAGCCTTTTTCAGCTCGTCCCAAGAGAAAATTATGTTATAGCCGTCAACCAGCAAATATTCCATGCCTGAGTATATCTGCTTCGGCTTTGATGCTGACTTTACAGACTTTTCAGGTCTGCGCATCGCATAGTGCTTATCACGTTCTATCTTTCCGTAAGTGCGCTCAAATATCTCCATAAGCTCTTTGTCGCTTGCTGCACGTCTTACAAAATCTTCGGCACGAGCGTATGTCTTTGGCTGAGAAACCTGCCTGCGTTTGTCCTCTGGAGGTATGTGAAGCTTATCAGGAACTTCGTTCCATTTTACATTGTAACCTGCGCCATGAGAGCAAAATACAGAATCTGCCGTATTTTCAAGATCTCTGTCAGGATCATAGCCATATTCTTCAATCACAACTTCTGTATTATGACATTCACGGTAACCGTCAGAAGTGCATATCAGCTTTCCAATGCCCTTGGTGTAGCTTATGACATGCGACTGATATCCACGCATTTCCGCCACTGGTGCGCTTCCCTTTATAACGGAAAATTCGCCCGATACCTCAGGCTGTGAGAAAACTCCGCCCATGTTCTGTATATCTGTTATAGCACGACCCACGTTCTGCTGTGGCACTTCAAGTGTGAAGCTGTAATAAGGCTCAAGAAGAACGGACTTTGCGTTTCTAAGTCCCTGTCTGACGGCACGATACGTTGCTTGACGGAAATCGCCGCCCTCAGTGTGTTTAAGGTGCGCTCTTCCCGAAACGAGCGTTATTTTCATATCTGTAATAGGAGAGCCTGTGAGAACGCCAAGATACTTTTTCTCCTGCAAATGGGTAAGAATAAGTCTTTGCCAGTTTTTGTCCAGCGTATCTTCACTGCATTCGGTTGCAAAACGCAGACCCTTGCCACGCTCCAGCGGCTCAAGCTTCAAATGCACCTCAGCATAATGCCTGAGCGGCTCATAGTGACCATAGCCGTAGACCGTTTTCTCAATAGTTTCTTTGTATGCAATGCTTCCCTCGCCAAAATCAATGTCGATATCAAAGCGCCGTTTGAAGAGGCTTTTCAGTATTTCAAGCTGCACCTCGCCCATTATACTGACATGAATCTCGCCAAGCTGTTCATTCCAATCGACGTGAAGCTGTGGATCTTCATTTTCAAGTACACGGAAATACGACAGCAGAGTGTGCATATCTAAATCACACACAGGCTCGACACGATAGGTAAGAACAGGCTCCAGCAGTGGTTTTGCAGAATCCTGTTCAAAACCAAATCCCTGCCCTGCATAGGTTTTAGTCAACCCTTCAACAGCGCAAACAACGCCAGTTACAGCGTTATCCGCATTACGATATTTTGCCCCTGAATATATTCTTATCCTGCTGACCTTTTCTGAGAAGCTTTCACCGTCAGCCGATGTGTAATCTACTAGATCTCTAACCTTAAGACAGCCACCTGTTATCTTCATAAAAGTCAGGCGTGAGCCACCGTCCTCTGAAATTTTATACACTTTTGCACCAAAAGTACCGCTGTCATATACACACGGTGCAAGCTCTGCAAGGGCGTTCATAAATTTTTCTATGCCCTGCGATTTTAAAGCTGAGCCGAAAAAGCATGGAAATACTTTTCTATGAGCCACGGCATCTGACAGTATCTTGTCAGACATTGATCCCGTTTCAAGAAACTCATTCATAATATTTTCATCAAAAAGGGCACAATCCTCTGCGACTTCGGACTTCATACGGCAAAAATCTACAAATCCACTGCCAAGGCGACCCTCTAGGCTGTTCATAACAAAAGTCTTATCAGCACCGTCCAAGTCCATTTTGTTTACAAAAACGAAAGTTGGGACGTTATAGCGCCTTAACAGCCTCCAAAGAGTTTGGGTATGGCTCTGCACACCGTCAGTGCCGCTTATAACAAGCACTGCAAGATCAAGCACCTGCAAGGCACGCTCAGTTTCCGCCGAAAAATCAACGTGACCAGGTGTGTCAAGCAAGGTGAAAGATGTGTTTTTATATTCAAATTCTGCGGGTTTTGAGAAAACAGTTATACCTCTGTATTTTTCAATCATATCCGTGTCAAGAAAAGCGTCACCGTGGTCTACACGTCCGACCTTTCTTATTTTGCCAGACAAATAAAGCATTGCTTCCGAAAGCGTTGTCTTGCCTGAGTCGACGTGGGCAATTATGCCTATTACTGTTTTTTTCATATTTTCTTCCTATTTGCTAAATTTCAATGTACTCCATTTCATTCTTCATTTGCACAAATCCAAACTTTTCATATAAAGACATGCCCATTTCTGCGATATAAAGGGTTCGTATATATGCTTTCTTCATGCTATCTAATTATAAATCATTTTCAAGAAAGTTTTGTATTTTATCATTAAGAAACATCAGAACATCCTTATGATCAGACAAAATGTCCGTTTCAAATCTTTCCTTATTTAGAAAGTATTCAACCATAATTCTATTATCATCCTGATACGATTCTAATAAACTTTCTATCGACAAGGGATAAACTCCTGTTGCACAAAAGCGTTCTTGTCTTAATGCAAACATGAGCGGCTTCAAAATATATGTCGAAATTTTTTGGTGCGTAAGTAATTCTTTTGGCTCATCTACACATATATAATGGCGAACACTCATTAAAATATTTGCTAAATTTTTCTTATAGGATAACTGTATCTTTTCATTTATATTTTCGATTTTCACCAATTGCTCACCATACAATAAAACACTATTTAGTTCAGCAATTGCATATTCTGACCAATCTTCAAATATTTTGCTTTTATATTCGTCTACGGATAAGCATTGAGTATTTATCTCCAACAAATCATAAGGGATAGATGTGTTTCTTGCACAATGCCCAACATTTTCTAAGACATATTGATTTATTGTACTAAAGATACAAAACACGTCTAAATCAGAATTATCATTTGCATCTCCTCTCGCATAACTTCCAGTCAAATAAACCATTAATAAGTATTCACCTAATCTATTTTTTAAGGCTGACACAAATTCACTCAATACTTTCTCATAATCATGATTTACTTTATTTGCTGGTATCACTCTTCTCATAAACAAGTTCCTTCATTATTTAGTCTGTTACTTCCGGGTCTCCAATTTCTTCATTTCCTAAATAAACTTTATACGCTTTTCCTTCATACAAATTCATGATCTGTCGGCGTAATTTTGAAGGATATAATGGTGTTGTATTTAATGTTTTAATATCTAACCAATCATATCCAACTTGATTTGTATCACTTTGCAAGACGGCATTTTCAAGTTTTCCAATATACTCACATAAAAACACCAAATCTACACGATGAAATTTTTCTCCATGTAAACCCTCTATAACAAACGCTAAATCTTTCACAACTACCCGCAATCCCATTTCTTCTGCCACTTCTCTACAAACTGCTTCAGGAAGAAGTTCCTCCACATCTTGTCCGCCGCCGGGCATAATATACCATTCTTCTTTTCCGTCACTTATTTTGATTGCCAACATCTTATCATCTTTAATAATTAATGCTTTTGCTGCATTTCTTACAGTTCTATCCATAATATCTCCAACGTTACTTGTATCGCTGTGGAACTGTTGTCACCACAAACATATTATCCTATACGCTAAACTGCCATGCCCTATAAAAAGCGGCATGTTTAACCAATGTGTGTAAACCACACCGCTAAGCTAACTGTCCTGATTTACTGCGCTTTCCTTGTTATCAATACCACACACTCCACGTGGCTCGGTTGTTCAACGAAAAACATACTCAACCCCTATTGTACGAGGAAATGGTGGAACGCACCTTTTCCCTTAAAATCTAGTGGTTCGAGCCTGTGATAACCTTGAATTGCCCTATAATTTGTATAGGCAAACAAGGTAAAGTTCTGTTCCTTAAACTTCATTTTTAATGTCATCCCTACAAACTGGAATTTGTTAATCTACCAGATAGAAAGAGGGAACCAGATCATGGCTTCTATATTGTTCTGTACTCTCTGACTTATCATTTTATCCTCACAAATTTCGATTTATCTTTCTAATCAACTACACGCCAACTTCTTTAAAATATTAACATAATATTTAAACTCATTCAAGGAACTCAAATAAACACACAAGTGGAACACCTCAAATTAAGTTTAGAAAAAGCTGATTAATGCGAGGCATTCGTTTCGCCGTTTTGAGCAACGCTCGAAAATACGTCACTGAGAGGACTGTGAAAAAACGGCAGAAACGATTTATTCAGCGTTTCCTTTGTTTATTTGAAATTGCAATATAACTGCATATAGAAATCAGGAAACTTATACAGTACAAAACAACCGCTCCAGAACTAAACAATACTTCTCCCAAATAAGTTAGTCCTGGCATAAATCCATATCCAGGAAGATTATTATAGTAAATCATCAGTCCTATGGATATAAGCAGCGGAATTAGTTCTGCCGAAAACAATATCCGCCAAAGTTTTTTTGTTTTCTTGCGAATGGTTATCGCAAATAATATTATTTGAAATATAAAAATTACTATATATGTAATCAGTAGGAACAGTGCCATTACTATTTTCCTCCGTAAATTCCGATTTGTCAATTTCATTAAATATGAATTTTATCTTTCTCCAGTGGATACAGATATGTAATCGGATTCTGTGCCGACTGATTCAACTTCAATCCGGCTATCGATTTTCCAATGTAGAACGATTCATTCTCATCCAACGTAAATCACTGCTCATATCTTTCATCCACAAAAAAATAATCTATTTTCAGTTTTTGATGAAAGAACAATATCCTGTCTTGGAAGTTTTACTACCCTATAAAATTACACTACTCTCAAACCTCAAATTTAAGATAATGACACTACTCATCAGTGCATTTTATATTAGGCAGTAATTATATTATAGCATACAAATATAAAAAGTCAACAAAATTCAGATAACGCACATATCCTTTGATAGTGTAGAATAGGTTTACAAAAATGGTGACTCTGGTCAACAGTATCTTTCTATCGTCTATGTGAATGGTATCAGAAAGCAGTGGCTCTTTTATCCTGATTACATCATTAAGACTGCTGACAAAAATATTTGGATTATCAAAACTAAGGGTGGTATGCAGGCTGGTCACACCAAAAATATTGACCGTCAGGTCGAAAATAAGTTTAATGCATTTAAGGAATACGCCAAGAAGTACAACCTTCATTGGGGCTTTGTGCGTGACATAGATGAGGAATTGTACATAAATAATACAATCTACACTGAAGATATGTCAGGAGATAATTGGATTTCACTGGATGATGTGCTGAAATAAATTCTCAGCCTTGAATAATTAAATTAAAAATGAGCTACTGCAAATAATGCAATAGCTCATTTTCGTATATTCCAAATCAACCTAATTGTTCTACAAATCTTGCAAATGCTTCTTTTCCTTGTTTATCTCTCTTAAATACTCCGGCATCTTCAAGTACCTGCTCAAAAACTCTGCCGACTTCATAACGAATAATCTCTATTGCATTATCAGCGTTAAAATCAGAATATTTTTTTAGAATTTCACTTGCCCAAATTGCATAAGATGCAATTTTATCATCTGTAGCAATCTCTTTGCCAGACAGCATTGCATCTTTTAAAAGTGTCAGTTCATCTGCTAAACGCGCCGGAAGAACAGCAAGTCCCATCACTTCAATCAATCCGATGTTTTCTTTTTTGATATGATGTAATGTAGGATTCGGATGGAACACACCTAACGGTCTTTCTTTCGTTGTAATATTGTTTCTCAATACCAAGTCGCATTCAAATCCAGAAGAAGTTGCTCTTGCAATTGGAGTAATTGTATTATGCAGAATTCCGTCTGTTTCTGCAAAAATTCCAACCACTTCATCCGTATATGTTCTCCATTTTGATAAAATATCAGCACATGCAGCTGCCAAAGCCGTCCTGTTTTTTGAAGAAAGACGTATCACAGACATCGGCCATTTTACAATGCCGGCACTAACATTCATATAATTATTCAAAAGAAATGTTCTTTCAATCGGTGCTTTTCCCATTGCAAAATTATAATTGCCGCCTTGAAAGTGTTCATGCGTTAGAATGGAGCCGCCTACAATAGGAAGGTCTGCATTTGAACCGATAAAATAGTGTGGAAATTGCTCAACAAAATCAAACAGTTTATTGAATACCTGTGCATTGATTGTCATAGGAATATGCTGTTTATTAAAGACGATGCAGTGTTCATTATAATATCCATAAGGAGAATACTGCATGAACCAATCTTGGCTGTTGATATTCAACTTTACCGGACGAAGATTTTGTCTTGCAGGGTGTGTCTGGTGACCTGCAAATCCCATATTTTCAACACAAAGCTGACATTGAGGATAGGCTGATTTTTTTGCAATTTAGCAGCAGCAATATCACGAGGATCTTTCTCTGGCTTAGAACGGTTTATAGTAATGTCAAGTGTTCCATATTCTGATTCATATGTCCACTTTAAATCTTTCGCAATTCTTTCAGCACGAACATAGTTCAGGCTTTTACTAAAAGCATAATACCATTCTGTAGCTGCTGATGGCGAAGCAGAATATTTTCTTTGAAATGTGGCATTAACTTCTCTCGGCATAGGTGTGAAAACACCCATAACTCTTGTATCGAATAGATCACGTTGTACAGAAGTGTCTTCAATGATTCCTGCCTTTACTGCATAGTCGATCAGGGGTTCAAGAAGTTCTTCAATATTTCCCGTGAGTGGTTCTTTATCATTCCAGTCAGTCAGTTTTAGTATATCCATGAGCTGATTTCTAACAACGAAAATATCGTCATTTGTAATCAAATCAGCTTCTATTGCATGACGGATTAATCCGTTTATTGCCCTGTATATCATGATAACACCTCTTTTCAAAAACCATCTGGATGATTCTTATGCCAATTCCATGCGTCAGATATAATTTCTTCAAGGCTATCGTGTACAGGATTCCAGCCAAGAATTTTTCTTGCCTTTTCACTGGAAGCCACCAGTCGTGCAGGATCTCCGGCACGCTTTGGCGTTTCAATTGCCGGAATCGGGTGCCCTGTCACTTTTCTTGCTTTATCAATTACTTCTTTTACGGAATAGCCGACACCATTTCCAAGATTGAAAATATTGCTTTCGTTTCCGTTTTTTAAGTACTTTACAGCGAGAATATGTGCCTGAGCCAAATCAGTAACATGGATGTAGTCTCTGATACAAGTTCCATCAGGAGTATCATAATCTGTTCCATAGATGGAGATACTTTCTCTCTTTTCATTTGGGACTTGAAGAATCAAAGGGATCAAATGACTTTCCGGATTATGAGCCTCGCCGATTTTACCTGATTTGTCTGCTCCGCAAGCATTGAAATAGCGGAGAGAAACGTATCTTAGGCCATGAGCTTTTGAAGTCCAATAGAACATCTTCTCCATAGCAAGTTTGGTTTCACCATATGGATTGGTTGGCTGTGTTCTGTCTGTTTCAAGAATCGGAATATTTTCCGGTTCACCATAAGTGGCAGCGGTTGAGGAAAATACAATTTTATCAATATGGTGTTCAACCATGGAATCCAAAAGAATTTTTGTTCCGCAGAGATTATTGTCGTAATACTTGAGTGGATTAACAACGCTTTCTCCAACAAGAGAATATGCTGCAAAGTGAATCACTGCATCTATCTGTTCGTTTTCAAAAATATTATCAAGAAACGCCTTGTCATGCAAATCACCCAGATAAAATTTCGCATCTTTCGGAACAGCTTTGATGTGTCCGGTTGCAAGATTGTCTGCAATAATAACGCTTTCTCCGGTGCGAATCAACTCTAAAGCTGTGTGAGAACCGATATATCCTGCACCGCCTAAAACAAGTATACTCATTATTTTTCCCTTCTATTATTTGATTTCAATACCGCCAAACGGTCTGATTGTCATAATGTAGCACGAATTTTGTCCAAATATTCTGTCCATTTCCGATCTATATGCATTGACAAGATCATTTGGTACAAATGCCTGAACAGTCCCTGCGAAACCACCTCCGTGAACTCTTACAGCACCATTGCCTTTTAATATTCGTTTCCCCGCCATAATTGCAAGTGGAATACCTTGTTCCGTTGGCTTTCTGCATGAGTATAAATTTTGCAGATAGTTCATGGAGGAATCGCCCGATTCGTTTACAAGCGTGAGAAAATCCTCAAATCTGTTGTTTTTTAGAGCTTCCGTTTCTGCCTTTGCACGATAATTGTCGCCAAAAAAGTGAATTGCACGCAAGACAGCTCTATCAGAAATCTTCTCTTTAATATCAGGGAGATTATCCCAAAATTGATTTTCATCAACTTTACGAAGAACCTTTTTGCCGAAATATTCTGCAACTTCGTCCATTTCTGTACGAACGGCTACATAATCATCTGTCAAATCAGAATGATCTCCTTTGGTGTCTGTGATGATCAATGCATAGCCGGTTTTTGAAAGATCAAAATCAATTTTTTGGATACTTGGATTTTGAATGTTTTGAAAATCAAGAAAAACAAATCCACCAACGGAGCAAACCATCTGATCCATCAATCCGCTTTTCTTGCCAAAATAAAAGTTTTCTGCATATTGTCCGATT